>Ga0307377_10001190_pt1 | contig 33989 bp, 27 predicted proteins | sample TR3MG_FD_202535 | JGI IMG/M metagenome (GOLD analysis project Ga0307377, IMG submission 202535) | Soil microbial communities from Risofladan, Vaasa, Finland - TR-3 | ecosystem: Environmental > Terrestrial > Soil > Coastal area > Acid sulfate soil | place: Finland: Risofladan, Vaasa | collected... | reverse complement strand
GCGCCTTAGGTCCGCAACGCTCCCATTGCAGACGAAATAAATTTTCCGGAAAAAATCCTACCGCAACGTCCGCTATGAAAACCACGGATGCGTACTATCGACACACAGCGGACACGGTGTTGAGAATAAACTTCTTAGAGAAGATGTCGCTTATCGACCGGTTCCGGTCATTCAGGTTTCCCGTTAACGGACAGTCGAAAGCTTACAGAGAATCTACCTGATGCCAACTCCGACTTCCATCAGTCGCGGGGATGCCTTTTTGATAAACCTTAATTTTGTATTTTCTAACATAGAAATTAAGTATATCGAACAGACTTTGTTTATTATTTGTTCTATCAGTAAACACAATCGCAGGTTTAAACGGTGACCACCCATTCTCTCGGTTATATGAGAACACAAAGATGAAGGACGCCCGTTCAAAACTGCCAGGAACGCGTTGACTTAGTATCCTCATTTGAACGACTTCATTCCATTTCATTTCGCGCCATTTAAGTCCAAATAGCATTCTAGAAATGCTGTTGCTACTAAGTTCCAAGTCGGAAACCATGTGACCAGCACGAAAATAGAATATCGAAGCGAACGAAATCAGCATGACAAATACTGAAGTGCAAAATCCAAATGAAAACCCTAGCCTCACCCAAAGAAAATAGCCAAAGAAAACCAACAAGAATGCACCTGTCAATGCAAGAAGCAACGGGTCACTGACCCGTCCCCTAAACTCGAATTGTTTTCTATCGCTTGTAATTTCTAATTCGCTCAAGTTTAACTGTATGTAATTTGGTCCCACCTTTTGAGAGGGTCTTGCGTCATATCTCATTGCATAGACGGGTTGGCGGTTTCAGCGTATCTCGCCAGAACATCAATTAGTTTTTACACAGTCTGGGCCGCATTCTGCCCGTTTGGTTTGACTATCTCAACCGTCCGCTTCCGCCAACTTCGGGCATTCGGATTTCATTCTGTCATCAGTCAAGGCTAACTACTACGCCTCATCCAGATGTAAATTATCAAGAGCCAGATCGTCGCAATAGATGTAATTCCTTCGAGGATCGCTATTTCCCCTTGAACCATCTGCCACATACCGTGCACGATCTGGTCAAAATTTGGGATCATGTCACGGATGGTTTGTATCCTAGTCGACTGAGTTTTAGCAACGGTAATACTATGTTCAAACATAGTCATATCAAACTTAACAACATAGTGCTCATAAACTAAGATCAAAATGGTTACCATGCCAAAGAAAATAACGGCAGCTAACGTTATCGCTCGTAGGATTCTAACTTGCTTAGCTTCGGTAGTCATACACACTCCTGGAAGCGGGAACTTGCATTAACCGGAACAATCATTAGTAGTGCTCTGCCAAAATTGGCCCGATTTTTAAATCACATTAATACGGCAAGAAATTGGGGCCGAGCCGAACCTCATTTTGCCAAATCAACTTCCACAAAGTAGCCGTACTTGAGTGTCCGCTCCTGGCCCAGACCGTGTAAAAACGTAGCAATTGTACCGAGTCTGCAATCTTACATCGCTACCAGCTTCTGGCAGATGTCAGGAGCGGATAGCAGAGTCTGCAATTTCCACGCATCGGTTCTGAGTTATTCAAAATTCTTCTTCAGGATAGCGCGCATCTGATGGACAAAACAGAAATAAGGGCCCTCAGGACCTCATTGCCTGCATCAATCCAGCTGTTCCCAGAATCTTCATCATTCGCTTCATGTTATACGCCAGCACATGCAAGCTCATCTCGGTACTCACATGCTCCAGCGTGGTGGTGAGGAAATGGGCTGCCCCCATCCAGAACTTGATCGTCCCGAATGGATGCTCAACCGTCTCTCGGCGAATTCGCATGATGTCGGGAGACTGATCCAGACGCGCTTGCATCGCATCGAGGATGTCTTCATGTTCCCAGCGTGATATCCGTCGCTGTTCGCCGGGTGTGCACTGTGTCTTCATGGAACATGACTTGCAGTTCGAACTCCAGTAGCGATGCAACTTCAAGTCATGCTCAATGGTTTCAAAGCGCCAGATCAGCGCTTGCCCGGCAGGACACCGGTATTCGTTATGCTCGGCATCGTAGATGAAATCGGCTCTGGCAAATCGACCATCGGCTGCAGCACTCGAAGTTTCTGGTTTGGCTACATATGGAGTGATTCCTGCCTCGTGACTCGCCTGTATCTCTTCGCTCTTGAAATAACCTCGGTCTGCAACGGCAATCAGTTCTTGCGTGCCCATCGCATCCCGGGCTTGTATTGCCATTGAGGTCAGTTGATCCCGGTCTGATCCGATGTTGGTCACTTCATGTGCCACGATCAGGTGGTGTTTGGCATCGACCGCCGTTTGAACGTTGTAGCCCACAATTCCGTTGCCGCGTGTCTTCATCGACCTGGCATCGGGATCGGTCAGGGAGATTTGCTTGTCCGGTGTTTCATTGAGTTTTACTTCGACTTCCTTGAGTTCACGCATCTGGTTCTTCAGCACCTCGATCTTGTCTTGAAGGCGTTCCGTCCTGACGGCGGCAACCGAGGATTCTTGCCGGTCTGCCGTTTCAATCGCGCCCAGATAACGATTGATGCTGGACTCGATCTCTTCCATGCGCCGCTTCAGCTTGGCACTGGTAAAGTTGCGGTCGCGGTTGTTGACCGCCTTGAACTTGCTTCCATCAATGGCAACCAGTGCTTCAGTGAACAACCCGAGTTGCTGGCACAGCACCACGAACTGCCGGCAGACGCTGCGTATTGCTTTGCCGTTGTCCTTCCGGAAGTTGGCAATGGTCTTGAAGTCCGGCATCAGGCGTCCGGTCAGCCACATCAGCTCAACATTACGTTGCGCTTCACGCTCAAGGCGACGGCTGGATTGAATGCGGTTCAGGTAACCGTAGATGTAGATCTTCAGAAGGACTGCGGGGTGGTATGAAGGTCTCCCGGTTTCGGCGGGATCGACGCCTTCGAATCCTAACTGGCCCAGGTCCAGTTCATCCACAAAGACATCGACGACCCGGACCGGATTGGTCTCTGCTACGTAGTCATCAAGCAGTTCCGGAAACATCGTTGCCTGGGTTCGATCCTCGCCTTGAATGAATCGCTTCATGCCTGCGCTCCCAACGTATCCTCGATGTTTCTATCAACGCATCACCGGAAATTACGTGTACACTTTCGCTACGTTTTTACACAGTCTGGGCCGCATTCTGCCCGTTTGTATTGGCTTACACAACCGTCCGTTGTTCACTCAACTTCAGCCATTTGACTTAGAAAGCAAGCTACGTATTCCTAGCCCAATGTAGAAGTTTCTTTAGTCCCTTTGCACCCATAAAAAGCCATATGCCAATGACAATTTGAAAGATATATAAAGATATTCGTTGCGCAAAATCATGGCTGATCACGAATGAGTCAGGCCAAAGTTTATGCCCTAAGTAGTTACCTAATCCAAAGAAAGTAAACGCTGGAATAGCTTTAGCCAATTCGAAAACGCCAATAAGGCTACAACCAACTGAAAACCAACTATCAAAAACTGGAGTTTGTACATCCATCCTCGTTCATAGATGGTGGCAATATCCTTTTTGCGATAAAAAAAGGAAAAAACCAGAGCAGCAAACAAATAAGAGATATAACACCTACTCCAAGAAATATAGGATTCAGCGAATCAGCTGCACTATATTGATGAGCTTCGGTATATGTACCCACCAAAGTCGAAATGGCATACAAAAATAGCCAGATTGCAGCTAGACGAACAATGACGGCAAGTGTTTGGTGAGGTGTCATTTTGCTTCCTAACAGTTATTTATATAACAGATGAAGGACACGACTGACTGACCGGTATTGGCCGACTTCGGCCCGTTAGAATTGGATAAATAAAATGTCCGCTTCTCGTTTGCGATTTCAACCGGTCGATGCAACACACTAGAATCTGCGTAAGCAGAAGAAGGAGTGTTGCAAATGAAACAGAGAACCCGGATTTATTATACGGAAAGCCAAAAGGCGTTGATGTGGGATCGCTGGCAGAAAGGCGATTCTCTTCAGCACATCGCACAGTTATTTGATCGAAACCATTCATCTGTCGAACGGATTCTAGCCGAGACTGGGGGAATACGGCCGGCACAACGATGCCGTTCCAGACTGGCGCTGACGCTTTCCGAGCGAGAGGAAATATCGCGTGCTGTGGTTGCGGGCCAATCAGCTCGCTCGATTGCATCATCGCTCGGGCGTGCTCCCTCTACCATCAGTCGAGAGCTAAAACGCAATGGGGGTCAGGAATGCTATCGAGCGAGCCAAGCCGAACAGGCGGCTTGGGACCGGACACTGCGTCCCAAGACCTGTAAACTGGTTGAGAATCGAGCGTTGGCGCACATTGTGGCTGATAAGCTCCGAGGGCATTGGTCACCGGAACAGATTGCCGGGTGGCTGAAGCAGACTTACCCAAGCGACGAAAGTAACCAGGTGTCACACGAGACCATCTACCGCAGCCTCTATATCCAGGCTAGAGGCGCATTGAAGAAGGAATTGCTGGCGCACTTGCGGCGGACTCGCGTCATGCGTCGTTCACGTCATCATACTCAGAAGACAGCAGATCACGGCAGGATCATCGACGCCGTATCGATCAGCGAGCGTCCTGCCACGGTTGAAGACCGCGCGGTACCGGGACACTGGGAAGGAGACCTGTTATGCGGCAGTAATAGCAGTCAGATAGCGACCCTCGTTGAACGTAAGACGCGTTATGTGATGTTGGTGAAGATTCCCAGTAAAGATACTGAGACCGTCATCAACGCGCTGATCAAGCATGCTCATAAGTTACCGGATGAACTCTACAAATCGCTGACCTGGGATCGAGGCACAGAACTGTCAGGCCACAAGCGCTTCACGCTGGCGACCGACATCCAAGTCTATTTCTGTGACCCACAGAATCCCTGGCAACGAGGAACGAATGAGAACACCAACGGTTTGTTGAGACAGTACTTCCCAAAAGGAACAGACTTGTCGGTACACTCCCAATCGAAACTCAATGCAGTCGCTCGTCAGTTAAATGAACGTCCACGAAAGACGTTAAACTTCGAAACCCCGGCTGAACGATTTAATCAATGTGTTGCATCGACCGGTTGAAATCGCAGTTCAATTTCGGCCATTCATATCGAAGATTTTATCGATGAGTGGCTCTTTTGTAGGAATGGATTTATCCCCTTAAATTCTCGGATGGCGACTTCTCTTTCCTTTTTATTAATTCTTCCAAGTCTTTCTGATTTTGGGTCAAGATAATTGGCCATGGCGATCGCACGATTGCGTTCTGAAGGATTATTTGAGAGTTCGGCCTCCATCGCATAAGCCCATGCAAACCACGGCTGATTCTTTTGGTTCTTTCTCGCCCAGTCCATTGCAATTTCTTTGAATTCTGAACGCCCCGTAGCTTGGTAAAGCCACTCACAAATTTCCCCATACTCGTATTCCGTTTGCAGTGGACGGCTCTCGGTGAAGGGGCGTTGCAATTTAGCACTCTTGAGTAACTCAACAGACTCTTCTGTTTTTCCGTGCATTCCTGAAATTACCGCCTCCGCCAGCAGGTAATCAAACCCTCTCTTATCCGGGCTGATATTTGTCATGTATGTTTGAATCGACGTTTCACTTCCCGACTTTGCTGCTGCATAGGCATAATACGGGAGCATGTAGCTCAGATCGTTCAAGGATAAATCGTACAGTGTGGACGCCTCCTGCAATGTGGTGCGGGCCAAAGAATCATCACCCATACGGATTGCTCGATAGGCTTCTGCAAAATATAGCAGGCTGGACTTGACCCTGGATTTTTCAGAATTTGCAAAGACTCCAATCGGCAAGATGGAATTGTCGGTCGTATGCGGCCCTTGAATGGCTTGATATCTTCCGTCATCGGAAGACTGAATCACCATCCCACCGCCATAATTTAATTTCCATACCGGTTGAGCGACCTTGGCCAAATACGACTCGAAATTCTTGCTGGGAGTGCGGTCGGTAATCCCAGCCATCAAAAGATAATGAGCTGCCAAATTTGAGTTTCTGCTGGTATTGTGCGCTACCTGCTGCCCGACCCAGTCCGCAATTTGCTTTTCCGTTTTCCCTTCCATGTGCTGTCCGACGAGCGCACTTTCCCAGATATGCGGATCGTCGAATTGACCGACCAACACATTAAATGCTTCCCACGCGTCCTTGGCGTCTCCCATCGCATGCAACATCCCGAGATAATTCCGATAGGCATACGTATCGTTGTAACGCTGGCCCTGCGCCAGGGAACCCGACAATGCTGTGGGGTAATCACCCCTTAATAGTGCGAGGCGAACGCGGCTGGAGATATCTGCACTCGAACCCGTTTCCTGCCTGGAAGCAATCTCATACAGAGGGATCGCCAATGAAAAGTCGCCCATCCAGAAAAACCTGGAGCCTGCCTCCCACGCGTCATTGGAAATTCCAACCGGGTTCTCTTTGGAGCCTTGCTTGAAGCCCGGATACTCCATAAAAAGCGTGTTTGCTTTTGATGTATCCCCCTGCTTGATCAGCAGCATTCCCAGATCCAGATAGGCCTGCCATGCTTTCGGTTGCGCCTTAATGCTTTCCCGGTAGTCGTTCTCAGCAGATGCAATATCCCCATTGTCCAGGCTGTTCTTGGCTAACATCTGATACAGCCCCGGATTTCCCGCAAAGCGCCCTGCAATTGACTTGATCAATGCTTCTTGCGCATCCTTGTTCTTCGAAAGTCCATAGGACCAATTGAGATATTCCAGGGGCGCCAGATTGAACATGGAGTTATCCAGCGCCGCCTTTGCATTGGACTCTTGTCGAGGATTGTCCATTTCCCACTGATCATAGAAAGGTCTGAACGGGTAGTCGGAAGCATAAAAGTTGTCAAAGAACCCGTAATCGTTTCGCTCGGTACTGGTAATGTAGCTGAAAGCCTGGTTGGAATAGAAAGTTTGCCCCTGTTCCCAGTAAAACGCGTTAAAGAGATTGTCGTACGCCGATTTTTGGAGACCTTCCTTTTCCGCCCCATCCGTTGATTTTGCTTTGATGAGTTCTGCCAACCCACGGTCCAGTGCAAATCGCGGATTCCCTTTGTATACGCTTTCTATGCGGCTCAGATAATCAAGTGCCGCATCCGGAGCACCTTGATTGGCAGTCAAAAATTCGGCGTGCCGCAACAGATCATCGTCACCAATGGCCTCTATCAGGTTTAAATAATCCATCCTTGATGGATGAACGATTGTAGCGTTGCAACACCACTTGCCCGGGTCAATGTCCAGTAATTTCCGAATATGATTCACGACGGAAAGATCCATCAGGGTCTGAATTTTTTCAGTATCGCCGAGGGAGGCGGCACCGCGAATGATCCCCATTGCCGTGTAATCCTTTATTGGAAACTCCAGATCGAGCAGCTGCTTGACGTAGATATTGTCAAACCGGGTCCACGAATCCGCATCCAAAAAAGCACGCGTGAACAGAAATGGCCATGCTTTCCCCGGCAATCTCAAGTCAGAAATTTCCGCGATTGCCCTGCGTTTATTTACTCCTGCATAAACGTTGCCAAGCGTGTTGGCATCTAGTTCCGCCATGATTTTCTCTATACCGGGCTTCATTTCGGTGCTCGCTTTTTCAACGTCCGGCAGATTGCCGTTGAGCATCCCAAACAGTTCAGCCTCCTCTGCGTTTTTGGGTGTTCCGAGCACATCCAGAGCCGCCGGTCGCCAGCCGAGCAACATGAACGCCCTCGCTTTCAAAATGCGGTAATTCTGCGAGTCCGGCTCCATACCGAGTGTGGCCAAATAAGACTTTTCTGCAAAGCGCTCTTGCGCTCTTTCATCACTGGGGGTCAGATAAGCCAATAGCTGAAAATGCAAGGCATCGCGTGCGGGGTCAGTTTTTTGATTCAACAATGCCAACGGCGATAACGGCAACTTGGTCTCACTGATGTCGTTGCTCCCTTTTTGCATAGTCTGGATCGGTCTGTTGATGCCAATCGACTTCAATATGTCGGGCAACATGGACTGGTAGACTTCAATCGGTGGTCGCTGATCCGTGAAGGCAATATCATCGAACGTTTTCGTGGTGGATGAATTGGTCTGCGCATTCAAAAGACCGTTAGCGTCCCTTTCCTGCGAGCGAACAGTCAATGCCATCTGATGACCTCGATTGTGTCCAACATAGCCCCAGATGATTCGTTTCACCCCAAGTTTGTTTGCAAAATCGTAAACTTCATCTTGTTTGAGACGACGATCACCTTCGCCCAATGCCCGTTCTACCAGATACGGGTCTGGCATGTGCACTTTCAAACCCTCCGAAACCGCCATGGTGAGTTCTGCAGTCATCAAGGACCTGGTCGGGCGATCAAGCGCATACCCCTGCACTTGAAATGGAACAACCAGTACATTGAATTTCTGAGTCAACAGTAACTTTTGATAAATTGATTTATCGTTCTCCTCCCAGTCCGATGCAGGACGAGAATATTGTTTGGGCACCTCTCTACTCATGACAATATCCGGCATCGGATAAGATGCCATCGAGGCAGTTGAAGGAAAACCCATTGCAGGCCTGCGGTTCATCGCCGCCATTTCGGCCTCCATTTCTGTAGCCTTGTCCTTAAATGACGAAATATGGACGAGGGGCATCGTCTTAAAATCAGGCGGCTGATTAGGCTGAAATAACTCAGGTTTTAGATTTTGGTACTTCCAAACCCAATGTTGGGTTCGACCATCGCTTGTACTTTCCCCCTTCTCGATTCCAACGCTCTTAATTCTCAAGTGAAGTGATGCCGGTGCGTTTACGGTTATGACCGCATCGTCGTATTCTATGAATTGTGGAAACGCCTGGGTTATGGCAATGTTATTGGGGAAATCCGGCTCGTTTTTTATGACTTTGTAGGAAAACACCAGTGTGTCCCCGACTTCCACCTTTTGAAATGCAATGGATTTAAGCTGTAATTGCCGGGGGGCGGGCTTTGTCAAGTCGGCGTTAACTGGCCCGCTTGAGTCACTCTTTCGATCGCGCCAAATGGCCGGTATATGGTCGCCATTTTTTTTAAGTGTATAGGCAGTCAGAACTTCCACTTTTCTCTCTTTGCCTATGCCCAAGAAAGAATGGGGTGTCCCGACTGGCATCTGCCGGAATTGCATGACCTCCTGTTCTGTCCGAACAGGCTTGGCTATTTGATAAGTTTCCGTGTATGTCCCATCGGCATTCACGTCATATTGGACGTGATATTGCTTAAAGCTTGCTTGCATTGCGGCTGGAATCGATGCGCTTCCTTCCGCTGTTGGCTGCAAGAAAAAAATTAAAAGTGCGGTAGTGATTAGAGCAGAAATGTGTGGCAAACCCCGACTAGCTGTTCGTTGTTCCCGGAATTGCATGTCTGCCCCCTTTGGCGTTGAAATTAGATGCTGCATATCTATTGAAGGACAACCTTCTATGTCGCCTATTGGCCGATGTTGTCCGCCTGAATCGGCTAATACAACCGTCCGCCTCTCATTCAACAACAGAGTTTAGTTTCTCATTCCATTGTCCAGAAAATGCTTACCTGTTACGGTCAAAGCGGCTTTCTGCACAACATTTATTTGCTGCCAACTTCACATTACTCTCCCGTTGTTAATAATTATGCCGCAACAGGCGAATAACACAATAACTGCCTACTACTTACAGTTGGCGACGGGCTTCAATTGCTGAAAAATCCCACACCATATTCCGGGGCAGCCAACAATTTCCATGCTCACGCATGACCGACTACTGATGCCGTTATTAAATATTTTATTCAGTATTTTCCATGACACTATCCACCGCACTCTCCCCCAAATAGAGAAAAAATTCTATCAAGCTACCGTTAAGTCTGGCTTAAGTGTCGCTGCCTTATCCTGATGACATGGTAAACATACTGGCCAGCGTAATCATCAAGGATGGCGCATGCCATCGGCGCAAGGTGCATCACGGGAAAGTTACCGATGAGGCACTTGAAAACGCAAATGGTTGAACGGTTTGCGCTATTCTTTCGGTATCCAGCGCGGCAACACAGCCAGAAACCATGATTGGGCGTGAATGCGATGAACGGCAAGGTGCTGGATAATGTGCCGGAGGGACCGAATCCGGACTGACGGGGGAAATTATATGCGGCTGTTGGTGGTGGAAGACGATACGATGATCGGGGAAAGTATCCAACGCGGACTCAAGAAGACCGGTCTTGCAGTTGATTGGGTACAGGATGGCAAGTCGGCCGAACTCGCGCTGCGAAACGGCGTATATGACCTGATGATCCTGGACCTGGGTCTTCCCAGCAAAAGTGGCCTTGAGTTGCTCGGCCAGCTGCGCGATCAGGGAAACGAGATACCGGTGCTGATCGTTACCGCGCGTGACTCGGTGGAGGACAGGGTGGCCGGTCTGAATGCCGGTGCAGACGATTACCTGGTCAAGCCTTTCGATTTCAACGAGTTGAATGCGCGGGTCAATGCGGTGATGCGCCGTCGCGCGGGCAAGAGTAACCCGTTGATGATATATGGCGCATTGACATTGGACCCCATTGCGCACCAGGCAACCTTGCGCGGCAATTCGGTCGTGCTTTCCGCAAAGGAATTTGCGCTGTTGCGCGCGTTGATGGCGGTGCCGGGCGCGGTCCTGTCCCGTGCCGAGCTCGAAGAAGCGTTATACGGATGGAATGAAGAGGTGGGCAGCAATGCGGTCGAGGTCCATATCCATAATTTGCGCAACAAGCTGGGCAGCCATGCCATTCTCAACATACGTGGCGCGGGTTACCGTGTGTCCATGCTGAACGATGTCGATCCGTAAAAATCTATTGATCTGGCTATTGACCGGTTTTGTATTTGCCGGTCTGGGCACCGGGATTGCCACCTATTTCAAGACCCATGAAGAGGTCGGTGAAATGCTCGATTACGAGCTGCGCCAGATTGCCTATTCCATGCAGTATTCCAGCAGCTTCATGCCGGATCAGCTTGAAAAAATCGGCGATGCAAACCGCGATGACAACGATTTTGTCGTTCAGGTGTGGAACAAAAACGGCACACTGCTCTATTCGTCGCGTCCTTCCGCCAGACTGCCCCAGGCATCCACGCAAGGCTTCTCTACCATTACAAGCGCCGAAGAAGATTGGCGCGCATTTACCCTGATTACAGGCAAACGCGTCATACAAACAGCACAGACGAAGGGAGACCGTTGGGAAATTGCCGCGGGAATAGCCATGCGCATGCTGGCTCCGCTTGCGGTGTTGGTACCGGTGTTGGTGTTTCTGGGCTGGATCGCGGTAAGAAAAAGCCTGGCTCCTTTGGCGCGTGCCACTGCGGAAGTGGAGCAGCGCGATGCTACCGCCATGGCGCCACTGGATACCGGAGCCGTCCCTGAAGAAATTCGTCCTCTGTTGATGGCGCTTAACCGGCTGTTGGGTCGTCTGGATGAATCCATCGCTTCACAGCGACGCTTCGTTGCAGATGCCGCACATGAACTGCGTACACCGCTGACCGCACTTTCGCTGCAGGCGCAACTGGTTGAACAGGCACAGGATGCAGGTGAACGGAACGAATCGGCGAGGAGTTTGCGACTGGGAATCGCGCGCGCATCCCATTTGGTCAACCAGTTGCTGACACTTGCGCGCCAGGAACCGGGTACGCAGCGACCATTTTCCCGCGTTGATCTTGCGCAGCTGGCTCGCCAGGTGGCCGGTGAGCTGGCACCGTTGGCAGACTTGAAGAAGATTGATCTTGGCGTCAGTGCCAATCAAACCGAATGGGTGAATGGGGATGAGGACGGGTTAAGGATTTTGGTTGGCAATTTGATCGACAATGCGATTCGTTACACGCCGGAAGGCGGGAAGGTGGATCTGAATCTTGCCACGGAAGATAAACGCCTGGTGCTTGAAGTGAAGGACAACGGGCCCGGTATTATGCCCGGGGAGAGGGAGAAAATTTTCGAGCGGTTCTATCGGATTGCCGGAAACGACGTCCAGGGCAGCGGACTGGGACTGGCCATCGTCAGGCAGATTGTTGAAAGCCACGGTGCAGTTATCGATATTTCCGCCGGTGAAAACGGAACGGGCGCGGTATTCAGCATCAGATTCCCGCCGCTTTCTCCGGGTTGAGCAGCCGCGGGAAATTTCCGCCGGACCCATTACGGAACGTCCCATGAACTTTAACGCGATCCCGGCATCGGAACCTATCCCGGACATTGCTGCAATGTCCCAACTTTTGGGTAAGGAGATATTATGTTGAAAGGTGTTGTTTGGGGAATCATATTAACGATAGCGATTGCCCTGATAAGCGTTTATGCGCTGTTGCATAGCGGGTTGATTCCGGCCAATGCCGACGCAAAACCCGGCGGACTGGAACTCTGGATGGCGGGAACTTCACTGGATGCGACACTGGATCGATACGCCCCGAAGGAACAGAATCCGGTGGCGCTGACCGACCAGAATCTCCTTGAGGGCGTTCGGCTTTTCGGTGAAAACTGTGCGGTTTGCCATGGTTCCGCAAAGGGAGCGAAATCACCATCACCGATAGCGAAGGGCGAGTATCCGAGGCCTCCCCAGTTGGCGACCGACGGTGTCGAGGACGACCCGGAAGGTTATTCGTTCTGGAAGATCAAGCATGGCATACGCCTGACCGGCATGCCTTCGTTCGGGTACACCCTAAAGGACGAACAGATCTGGACGCTCGCACTGTTCCTGAAGCACATGGACAAGCTGCCGCCCCAAGTACAGCAGGCCTGGCAGCAGGTCCGGAATTGGCCGGTGATACCCGCCAATCAGAAGGACAGTAAATAGCACGCAGAAAATTATCGGCACGGTATTCCTCTGTTTTGGATAACCGTGCCCATCTTTATTCTCCGCCAGCCGTCACAGCATTTATCAAAATTGTGCAAACTGTAATAGAATTGCAGCGGGTGTGGTTCAACGGTGTAACAGCGGTCTTCCCGGTCGCCTGCAATGACGCCGGCCAACCCATCAAAATCATATCGAATCCGGTCTAATCGAGCGCCAAAAAAGTGATTACCGTCAGTATTAACGGCACGACTCGCCAGCTTCACGATTCTGCCGGTGTGGCTGCCCTCCTGGAAGAAATGGGCCTGGCCGGAAAGCGCATCGCATTGGAACGCAATGGCGAGATCGTGCCGCGCAGTTTGTTTGCCACGCAGCAATTGGCGGACGGGGATAAACTGGAAATAGTCGTGGCGGTGGGCGGTGGCTAACCAACGGCTTACGTCACCGTCTTTTGGGCGCCCGGCCAATCGCGCTTCGGCTGGTGACTTGGCAGGATAACTACGGACAGCTAAACAACAAGGAAAGTAATGAACGACAAACTGATCATCGCAGGTAAAAGTTATCACTCACGGCTGCTGGTCGGCACAGGGAAATACAAGGATTTCGCCGAGACCAGGGCGGCGGTGGAAGCCAGCGGTACCGAGATCATTACCATCGCGATCCGGCGCAGCAATATAGGCCAGATTCCGGGCGAACCCAGCCTGCTGGAGATTCTGCCACCGTCGCAATACACGCTGTTGCCCAACACTGCCGGTTGCTACTCCGCCGAAGATGCGGTGCGTACCCTGCGTCTGGCACGCGAGTTGTTGGATGGACACAGCCTGGTCAAACTGGAAGTGCTGGGCGATCCGCAATCGCTGTACCCCAATGTGATCGAAACCATCGCCGCGGCCAAGACGCTGGTGGCGGAAGGTTTCCAGGTGATGGTGTATACCTCGGACGATCCGATCATCGCCAAGCAGCTGGAAGACATCGGCTGCGTCGCGATCATGCCGCTGGCTTCGCTGATCGGTTCCGGCATGGGCATCCTCAACCCGTGGAACCTGCAACTCATCATGGAGCGCGTACAGGTACCGGTGATCGTCGATGCCGGTGTCGGCACCGCATCGGATGCCGCAATCGCGATGGAACTGGGCTGCGACGGGGTGCTGATGAATACCGCGATTGCCGGCGCACAGCAACCGGTATTGATGGCATCCGCGATGAGAAAATCGGTGGAAGCCGGTCGTGAAGCCTATCTGGCCGGGCGCATGCCGAAGAAACTGTACAGCGCCAGCCCCAGTTCGCCAACTGCGGGAATCATCAGTTCGGCACGTTCCTGATTTCCCCTTCCCGCGCTCACTCGTGGGCGCGGGTCGTCAAATGATCAACACCATGACAGCAACCACTGACCTCAGCAAACGCCACATCCGCAGCTACGTACTGCGCCAGGGGCGCGTCTCCCCCGCGCAACAGCGCGCGTGTGAAACGCTGCTGCCGCGCTTCGGCATCGCCTACGCCGCGCAAACACTCGACCTCGAGCAGGCTTTCGGACGCAGTGCGCCCAAGATCCTTGAGATCGGCTTCGGCATGGGAGACAGCACCGCGACCATTGCACTCGCCCATCCTGAAAATGATTATCTGGCACTGGAAGTGCATACCCCCGGGGTGGGAAACCTGCTCAAGCTGATCGACTCGCAACAGATAGCCAACATCCGCATCATCCAGCACGACGCGGTGGAAGTGATGCGCGACATGATCGCAGCAGACACGCTGGACGGCGTGCACATCTTTTTCCCCGACCCGTGGCACAAGGCGCGCCACAACAAGCGCCGCCTGATCCAGGCACCGTTCATCGCGCAGCTGGTGCAGAAACTCCAGCCCGGCGGATACATCCACGTCGCCACTGATTGGCAGGATTACGCCGAGCAGGTGCTGGCGGTATTGGCTGCGGAACCGTTACTGGAAAATACCGCTGAGGGTTACGCGCCGCGCCCGGACTACCGTCCGCTCACCAAGTTCGAGCAGCGCGGGATTCGCCTGGGGCACGGGGTGTGGGATATGGTGTTCCGCAGAAAATAATTGGTGCTGCACAGGCGCCCGTCAGGCGCCGTCCAATTCCAGATTGGGCGCCCGGTTCAACAGCGCGGTGACCATTTCCGCCGGGGGAACATGTTCGTAGAGGATGCGATAGACAGCTTCGCAGATCGGCATTGCGACGCCCAGGCGCTGGGCAAGCTGGTGCACTTCGCGCACCGTATACACGCCCTCGGCAACATGCCCGAGCCTGCGCAATATATCCGGCAAATCATGCTGCTGCACCAGCAGCAAGCCGACTTGCCGATTGCGCGACAAATCGCCGGTACAGGTCAGGATCAAATCACCCACGCCGGAGAGTCCGCTGAGGGTTTCGGATCGCCCGCCGAGATTCAGCCCGAGCCGGGTGATTTCGGCCAGCCCGCGGGTCAGCAGGGCGGCACGCGCATTAAGGCCGAGTCCCAGCCCGTCGCTGATGCCGGCCGCGATCGCCATCACGTTCTTTACCGCTCCACCAACCTCAACACCAACCATGTCGTTGCTTGCATAGATGCGCAGGTATGCATGGTGCAATGCCTGCGCGGTACTGCGTGCAAATTCTTCGTCAGCAGATGCGAGCGTCAACGCGGTTGGAAAACCGCGCGCGACTTCCTGTGCGAAACTCGGTCCGGACAATACGCCGTATTTGAATCCTTCCGGCAATATTTCGGCAACAACCTGATGCGGTAATTTTGCTGTCTCCGCCTCAAAACCCTTGCACAGCCATACCACGTTGAAGGGCCTGCCCAGTTGCACCAGCTGCTGCAAGGCCGGACGCAATGCAGCGGTGGGTACCGCGATAATTATCAGCTCTGCGGCCGCCAATGCGGCAGGAAATTCCGGGTTTAATTCAATCTCTGCAGGCAGCAAAATGTCCGGGAGGTATCGCTGGTTATAACGCGTGGCTTGCATCGCCGAGATTTGATCGGGATCGCGCGCCCACAGCGTGACGCGATGATGGGACGACAGGCTGATGGCAAGTGCGGTTCCCCATGCACCGGCACCGATGATGGTGATATTCATTTAATCAGAACACGGAAGATGCATGGCAAAATCCCGATCGTGAATGGATTGCATTCGGTCAACGCGGCGCACAAAAAAATCCGGCCACTCGGTCACCCTCCCCATACCTCGGCACTGCGCACATAGCCAACATTGCCGTCCTGGTGGCGCACCCTGATCCAGCCGGTACCGGTAGATTGAATAAACTCCAAAGCGACTTGCTGGCGCACCTGAAACAATCGCGGCGAGCCGGAATCCGGGGCCGCACGAACATCCACCAGCGGCAGCAGAGCAACAACATAGCGCTTGCTGCTCAACGCCCGCTTTTCCATCCAGTACAGGCTGCCTGAGCGGTCGCGCACCTTGACCCAGCTTTGCAGCGTGACAACCTGCTCGAACGGCATGTAGCGATTCACCACGAACAGCTTTTTTGCATGGATCGATGGCGCGCTATAAAGTATCGCGCTGCTTTCGCTGACTGACACATATTCCGTCGCCCCGGCTGTACCGGCAAAAAGTGCCAGTGAAACAAGAACCGCCAGACGAAAGCTACGATGTACTGTCATCAGTGTGTTGTGGTTGGAGCCTTGGACTGTGCCTGCTTCTGCTGCTGGTAGATCGCATCGAAATTTACCGGGCTAAGCAGGACCGGCGAGAAACCGCCGCGTACCACCACATCAGAGACAACCTCGCGCAAATAGGGAAACAGGATGTTCGGGCACATCACCGCCAGAATCGGTTCCAGTTCTTCGGTTGGAATATTGCGTATCTGGAAAATTCCAGCTTCTTCCACCTCGGCCAGGAACATGACCTTTTCGCCAATTTTCGCCGTGACGGTCGCCTTCACCAGCACCTCGAACAACCCTTCGTCGATCGGCCCGGCCTGGGTGTGCAGCTGAATATCAACCTGCGGATTTTCCCGCGACAGGAAGATTTTCGGTGCATGGGGGATTTCCAGCGAGAGATCCTTGACATAGATTTTTTCCAGATTGAATACCGGCTGGTTATTTTCTGCGGCTGCTTCGGTCATATTGTCTTCCTTGAAATATTAGTGCGCGGATCAGGATTTTGCCAACAGCGTATCCAGCCCGCCGGCACGGTCAAGCTCTGCCAGGTCATCGAAACCGCCCACATGCACGCCGTTGATAAAAATTTGCGGCACGGTGCGTCGTCCGGTTTTTTCCATCATCTCGATGCGCAATTCAGGCTGCAGGTCAACGCGGATCTTGTCGATCTGCGGCACACCTTTGCGCTTCAGCAACTGTTCGGCACGATCGCAATAGGGACACACGCCGGTGCTATACATCAATACTTTTCCCATGCCTATTTCTCCAGCGGTAATTGGTTTTTTTGCCATGCGAGAATCCCGCCTGCCAGGTTGTAGGCCTGCGCAAATCCCTGCTTGGTCAGCAAAAAACAGGCTGTTCCGGAACGATTGCCGCTTCGGCATACCACCACGATGGGATGGTCCCTGTACTTTTCCAGTTCGCCCATACGTTCCTTGAGCTTGCCCAGCGGGATGAATTTTGCATTCAGCACGTGCCCTGCATCGTATTCGCTCCGTTCACGCACATCCAGCACGATTGCATCCTTGTGGTTGATGAGCTGCAATGCATCAGAAGTATTCACCTCTTTGATACCGCGAAAGCGGTTGCCAAAAAATGACCACAACAACATGATCCCGCTGATGACCGCGATCGTGACAGGAAGAATATTACTGGTGATGAACTGCACTGGCATGCTCCTTTTCTTTTTGGTTCGCGAATTCTAACAGAGTCGAAAAATGGGCCGGGTCCTTCTCCGCCATACCCACCAGGAATTGATGCGCCATGACATCCCCCGGATATGACCAGATGGCCTGTTCCCACAACTGTTCTGCCTGGGCCAACCGGCCGCCCTGGGCCAGAAAAATCGCCTGGCGGTAAACTACCGGCGCAATCGGCAAAAAGTGCATCACATTCTCGCCCAGCGCGATCTTTTCCTTGATGCGGTCGGCATCCAACTCGGCATAGGTAAACATGTACATTTCGGCATAGGGCGAGAGCAACGGCTGGTTGTGTGCGGCAATCAGCCCGGCGCGTACAAGCGGGAATGTAGACGCGATATTGTTCGAAGCCGGACGCAGCACCAGGGTGTTTTTCAGTTGTTGGTATCCGTTGCGCAGCTGTAGCAGCATCACCAGGCCGAGCAGCACGATGACCAATACAGACAGACGTCCGATATTGTGCAACTCAAGGCGGTAGCGCTTTTCATCAAATGCGCCGAGCAGGATCGCCGCGATCCCCACGAAGTAGGCGTACCACAACGGGTACTCGAGCAGGCTGTGTATGGCCAGCACACCCAGCATGGAATATCCCCACCAATGTGCCCCGCTCAGTGTGGCGCGTCTGATGCCGTGCAGCCATATCCCCAGCGGAACCAGCAGCGCCAGCAAACCCAGAAGCCCGGCGACTGCAGCCAACTGAAAGACCAGGTTATGCGCATTATTGTAGAGCCCGGTAATATTGTTCGCCTGAAGCTGCGGCAGCAACTGGAAATGATGCCAGGCGAATTGCCCGAAACCGATTCCCAGCCAAGGGGATTGGGCGAACATCAGCAACGCTTCATGCCACAGGTACAGGCGTATGCTACCGCCAGTATCGCCGGCGCCGTTATAGGACAACAGCCGTTGCACGGTGTTCGTGCCGTGACCGGGCCCCGCCATGAAGTGCATTTGCACCAGCAGGTTCATCAGCACGAATCCGACGACCAACAGAACGCTATAGCGCAACAGCGGTTTCATTTCCGCCTCGCGCCGCGCCATCCACCACGCCATGAAGATCATCAGTGCAAGGTATAGCCAGGTACTGCGCGAGCCGCTTAGCGTCATCGCAAACAGCAGCGGAATGGCCAGCAGAACCGCATAGAACGGTTTGATCATTCGCTGCTGAAACAACAAACCCAGTGAAGCCAGACCCAGTGCGATGTAATCGGCATAGTGGTTGGGCTGGGCAAGATTTCCGTATATCCCGCCTGCAAGATCCCGTGCAATCACCGGGTCCAGAAAGGTATGCCACTGAAAATGCTGCAACACCCCGATCAATGCATTGAGTTCCGCACCGATCAGCAGAAATACTGCCAATACCTGCGCCAGCTTTACCAGCCCGAAGCATTCGCGCAACCTGGCGCCCAGCACCATCAGCAAGGCTGCAAACAGAAAATACAGGGCATACAGCAATGCCTGGCTGAAATAGGCGATCTTGCCCAATACCAATTGCAGCAACAACACCCCGATCAGCGCGGCAGGAAGTAGCGCGATACGGGGAATCTCGGCGCGCTCCCAGAACTCACGGGAGACCAGCAGGGTAAGCGCAAGCACGCCCAGCATGGCGCTCCACCACTCCTGGTCAAAAGAAGTCAGCGGATTTTCATGGCGATAATGCAAAAAAGGGAATGCCCACATCAACCCGACCAGAATCAGGCTGATGTGGGCCCATTTGATGCCTGACGGCCGGTTGGACTGGGGTGATTTGTTCAGCACGAACCGCTTTTTACGCCAAACTTTGCAAGAATGTTGTTCAGCGGACATATCCGGGTGAACCCGCTTTGGAACAGGTTCAGTCCCACGAAAGCGGTAAAAAACAGGAAGTATTTGCTCACGAATACCGGGCTGGCTTCAGCGCCCAGCGCCAGTGAAAGCAATATGAACGACCCTGCGACAATACGGACAATGCGTTCTGAATTCATTACTTGTAGCTCCTAGTTTAGAATTAATCGGATTTTACTGGAATTTTTTGTACCGGGTGGCGTAATACAACACCAGTGTCAGCAAGGTGTAGGCCAGAATGCCAAATATCAAGAGAATGGCCAAACCGTTGAAATCGGATCATTCAGCATGAACAGCGCACCCAACATGACTACCATGCCGGTCAGTGATGATCGGTCTGGCACGGGCACTGGTTATCCACCCATTAGTGAAAGATATATTAGTATTTTCTAATATATCATAAAAATCAAACCCACTCTGCAATTAATCTGATCTGCCGAAAGCGATACTCCAAGCAGATTTGTTGCCGGGAAGCCCCTGGCGGTTGCTGCGCTGTGAAGTGGGTTCAGGCTGCGCGGATTGCCGCGCAACTCTCCTTCACCAGTTCGGGGCCGCGGTAGATCAATCCGCTGTATAACTGCACTAGCGACGCGCCGGACCTGATTTTTTCTGCGGCATCTGTGCCGTTCAGGATGCCCCCCACCCCGATAATCGGGACCGCATCCTGAAGTTCGGCAGCAAGCTGGCGGACAACGGCAGTGGATTTTTCGCGCAACGGGGCACCGCTCAGGCCGCCAGATTCCGCGCCATGCGGCAGACGTTCCACGCCCTGCCGCGATAGCGTGGTGTTCGTGGCAATCACGCCGTCGATCCGGTGCTGCACCAGCAGCTTGGCGATTTGGGCGATTTGCCCGTCCTCCATGTCCGGCGCAATCTTCAGCGCAATCGGTACATATTTGCCGTGTTTGTCGGCAAGTATCTGTTGTTCGGCCTTGAGCCTGGTCAGCAAATCATTCAACGCATCCGTCCCCTGCAGCTGGCGCAAATTTTTGGTATTGGGTGAGGAGATATTGACCGTGATGTAGCTTGCGTGAGCGTAAACTTTCCGCAGGCAAATCAGATAGTCGTCTGCCGCCTTTTCAATCGGCGTAACGGCATTCTTTCCGATGTTGATGCCGAGTATGCCGCGATAATCAGCGCGCCGGACATTCTCGATCAGCTTGTCCACGCCGTCGTTGTTGAAGCCCATGCGGTTGATGATCGCGCCTGCTTGGGGTAGGCGGAATAGCCGCGGTTTCGGGTTGCCGGATTGGGGCAGCGGGGTGACCGTGCCGATTTCGATGAAGCCAAAACCGAGTGCCGCCAGCCCGTCTATGCAGTCGCCGTTTTTGTCGAGACCGGCGGCGAGACCGACCGGGTTCGGAAAATTCAGGCCCATCACCGTGCGCGGGTCCGCGCCGGGATGCTGCGCAGTAATGCCGCCCAGACCCAATGAACGCATCGCATTCAGGCCGCCAAGGGTAAGATGGTGCGCTGTTTCCGGATCGAGACGGAACAGCACGGAACGCAACAGGGAATACATGGCTAGCCTTTCTTGACAGGTGTGCCGATTTTTCTCATGCGGCGTCCTCATTGGATTCCGCAGCACCTTGCGCATCCTGTGCCGGGCCTGCCGAAAAAACAAAGGGGTTTACAGGATTTGCGAGCATGCGCCATGCGCCGTCCAGCAAGCCTTGCGCGGGCTGGTATTGCGTCTTGTAAGCCATTTTGTGGCTATTTTCGATCCAGTAGCCCAGATAGACGAAATCCAGATCAAGTTTTCGGCACAGCTCGATTTGCCACAGCACGTTATAAATCCCGAAACAGGCACCGGGCAAATCCGGCTCGTAGAAGGTATATACCGAGGACAACCCGTCGCTGAGCAAGTCGATCACGCTGACCATGCGCAGCACACCCCGGTCGCGGAATTCCACCAGCACCGTATCGACATGGCTCAGCAACAAAAAGTTTTGATAAGATTCCCGGTCATCCTTGTCCATGCCGCCGTCTTTGTGCCGTGCACGCTGGTAGCGCTGATATAGTTCGTAATATTCTGCTTTATCGTGAAGCGGATGGAGCGTAGCCTCAAGTTGAGCATGCCGCTTCCAGGCACGGCGTTGCGAGCGGTTTGCGGTGAATTGCCTGGCCATGATGCGCAACGGGATACAGGCATGGCAATTATCGCAAAATGGCCGATAGGTATACGACCCGCTGCGGCGGAATCCGCGCTGCACCAGTTCCGAATATACCGGTGTGCTGATCAGCAATGCGGGCGTAGCGACTTGCGAACGTGCCTGCAGATCGGGCAGGTAGCTGCACGGATAGGGCGCGGTCAGGTAATAATGCAGCGCGGAAATCGGAATGTCGTTAAGCAGGCTCATGTAAAAAGATCGCGGTCAAATTGCCAGCCGGTCGGATGGCCGGGGACAAACCTTTCGTTCATCGGCGTACAGTGTATCAATTCTTTGAGTCTTGCGATAAATTCGTCGCGCGGGATTTCCCGGGCACCGAGCGAGGCCAGGTGGGGGGTATTCATCTGGCAATCGATCATGCCAAACTGCCAGCGTTCCAGTTGCCTGGCGAGATGGGCCAGCGCAATCTTGGATGCGTTGCTGGCCAGGCTGAACATCGATTCGCCGTAGAACATCCTGCCGATGCTGACACCGTACAAACCGCCCACCAGCCTGCCGCCCACCCAGGTTTCCACCGAATGCGCGTGCCCCGACTGATGCAGTTCGCAATACGCCGCAATCATGTCTTCGCCTATCCAGGTACCGGACTGGGTTGCTCGCGGAGCAGCGCAACAGCGCATTACCTGTTCAAACGCCGTATCGCAGCGCACTTCATGACCGCTGTTGCGCAGCGATTTGCCAAACGAGCGCGATATCCTGAATTCTTCTGGGATCAGCACCATGCGCGGATCCGGGCTCCACCACAGCAGGGGCTCGCCCGGATTGAACCACGGGAATATTCCATGATGGTATGCTTCCAGCAGCCTCGTCATGGTCAGGTCACCACCCGCAGCCAGCAATCCGCCAGGCGAAGCGAGAGCGGTTTCGACTGGTGGAAAAGGGGTGTCACTGGCGAGCCATGGAATCATAGTTGCTCCCAAACGTCTGGTCATTGAATGCAATTTGTGGTTATATTGACATGAGTTAAGCGTATCTGGTTTAAGGGGCGGCGAATGTTAGCTGGAATATTTGGGAAAAAGTCTGATCATCCCTTGGCGGATATCAAATCCGTGCAGGCATTGCTGGAGAACCTACCCAAAAACGACGCTTACAAGTCACTCATGGAATTGACCGACTTGGTAGAGTCGGTGTCGGAACAGGACAGTTTCAAGCTCGACCACCAGTTTGCCGTGTTGCGCATGATAGATGAAGCAGCCCAGCCATACACACGCAAATTGTCGCGCGAGTATTTTACGCCGTTCGAGATCAACAAATTCCAGGAAAATCGCCTCTGGTCTCTATTGGGCAATTATTACCACCAAACTGCCGTTGCCTATTTCGACGTGTTCAATCGTTTTTGCAACGCTGACAAGGGTAGCAGCACCATCCGTATACACATTTCTTTGCTGACCGCCAGAGCGGTGTACGCCCTGATTTGCAAGCTCAAATTTATCAGTGCCCGTTACGGACAGGTCGACAATGATATCTGGGCAAGTCTGGCGCTGTTGTACAAGCATGCCGAGCAGCTGCAATATTTCGATACGCCGGTGAAACTTTATCCCGGAATGCTCGGCAACACCACAGTCAAGTGCGAGATGGGCAGCTTGATGATATGGTACGACAGCGGGCTGAGCACTTTGAGCCCCTTGTACATCCATCTGGTTGAACGCATCGTGGCGCAATATTGTTCGTCCATAGACATACGCGCCGAACTGGATGGGAGTGCCCGGCTCTGCTTCAATTTGAATAGCCCCGCCGAGCCGACAAGAATAAACATGGACGCCACCACGCACTCGGCCATGCGCTTCATCTGCATGCCGACGCTGCAAGCCAGGCTTGAAGACCTGATGAAGATACTGAAAAAGAACATTGTGCCGGATGGTCTTTCCCTGGGCGGCAACTACGAGGCCGAAGTTGTCAGGAATGCGGTCCAGCACCTGTTGACTTATCTGATTGCACCTCCGGTGAGACGCAATGCGCGGCGCATGGCAAACGTCACCCTGAATGTGGTAAACGGCTTCGACCTGGTGGTGAGCTCCTCGAACCCGCAGCATCCCCCGCAAATCACCCCCGCATCCTGGGTCACCGAGGAAATCAGTGTCGGCGGATTCAGCAGCGTCTTGCCTTCCGGAAGCAATGGAATCGGCATTGGAAGTTTGCTTGGCATACAGCCGGAGGGAATGTCGCAGTGGGGCGTGGCGGTGGTACGGCGGTTGCTGCGCGATGATGCGAACCAGATGCATGCGGGCGCGGAAATTCTGGCCAACCAGGTTGCCTACGTCAAACTCTACACCAACGGCAACCAAGCCGGCGAGGGTCAACCGGCGCTGTGGCTTTATCCGGCGCACGGAGAACTGTCCGGTGCGACGCAGTTATTGCTGATGCAGGCGGACACTTTCTCTTCCAGTCAAAGCCTGAAGATTGATTTGGACGAAAAGAAATATTTGCTGATCCCCAGCGGATTACGGGAAAAAGGCCTAGATTACGATTTGGCAAAATTCAAGGTTATCGAACAGGAAACCGAGTCATAAGCCATTATCATTCCCCAACCCCGATCGGCAGATCGGTCCGTCATTGTTTTCTAGCCGGTTTGATGCGACAACCACATCGCGATATCGCTTAGTTCTTCCCCGCATACCGCGTGTTGCATGGCGTATTCATGCCATTCAACGGTATAATCCAAACCCAGCAGCGTATCCCTTGAAACCTTACCCAGTGCACAGGGTATGACCGGGTCGGCGCGGCCGTGGGCCATGAATATCGGCGTATCCCTGGTAACAGCCAGCGCCTCGCCTGCCGTACTGTCAGCCAGTGGCAGATAGGTTGACAATGCCAGCACGCCTCCCAGCGGAACGGGCTGGCGCAGTGCGGTATGCAGCGCAACCGCACCGCCTTGGGAAAAACCCGCGAGAAATATGCGGTCCCGGGCAATGCCCTGTTCCGCTTCCCGCGCAATGAGTTCCTCTACCAAGGATTGTGCGGCGCATATTCCCGCCGAGTCCTGCCGGGTGTCGATACTCGGGTCGGCGATGTCATACCATGCCCGCATCACCATTCCACCATTGACGGTTACGGGTCGCATCGGCGCATCCGGAAAAATGTAACGTACCGCGACCGGCAGTTTCAGTTCATCCGCGATGGCGGCGAAATCCGATCCATCTGCGCCCAAACCATGCAGCCAGATGATGCTGTGATGTGGATTCTTGCCTGATTCGACGGTGCGGTGCGTAAGCATGGTGCTCATGCAGAATGCAATGCCGGCTCGGGAATGACCTCGCGCAGCACCTGGAATATCTCGCGATAATTCTTCGCCGGCTTTTGCGCCTTGATTTCCCTTTGCGCGTTGCGTATCAGCGTGCGCAACCTTTGAGCATCAGCCTGCGGATGGGCGGAAAGCAAGTCGGTGAGCGCATCTTCGCTTTCCAGCAAGCGCTCGCGCCAGCGCTCCAGCTGGTGCATGTAGGCGACATGATGCTGCGACTTTCCTTTCCACGTATCCAATTTGGCAAGTATCGGCACGGGATCGACATCGCGCATCAGCTTGCCGATGTACTGGATCTGACGGCGCTGCGCCCCGAAGGTGTTGATGTTCTTCATCTCGCGCAGCGCTTCCCGCAGGGTATCGGGGATGTCGAGCTGGGCGAGCTGATCTTTGCCCAACTCGGTCAATTCCTTGCCGAGGTCGCGCAACTCGTGCATCTGCTTCTTGATCTTGGTCTTGCTCGGGGGCAGCTCTTCATCTTCCTCATCAACTGCCGCGGGCTGGTTGCGCAGTCCGCGCCCACGAGTAGTGGGATTGCCCGTCTTGCGCGCGTGCGGCCGGATTACTTCCACGTCCCCATCGTCGTGTTCGTCTTCATCATCTCCGAGATGGATATGCAGCGGCTCGTTTTCGTCGCGGGATTTATTGTTTGAATTCATGGCCGTTAATGTGTGCTGGTGTTAATGTGCTTGAGGGATGCTGCTATGATAGCGCTTTTCCGCCAACAAACCGATGAGCATATGAAGAACCCAGTCACTCCTGCCCCGCGCTTTTCCCACCCCGCCGACGTATTACGCAACATCGCGCAGGATATGCTGGATTATGCCAAACAGCAGGGCGCATCCGCCGCATCGGTGGATGTTTCTGAAGGATTTGGTCAAGGGGTAACAGTACGCCAGGGCGCAGTGGAAACCATCGAATACAACCGCGACAAAGGGCTCGCGATCACCGCCTACATCGGCCAGCAGCGCGGCAATGCCAGCACCTCGGATTTCTCGCCCCGGGCAATGCGCGACACGGTGGATGCCGCCCTGTCGATCGCCCGCTATACCGCAAAGGATGACTGCTCGGGCCTGCCCGACGCCGACATGCTGGCGCGCGATTGTCCGGATATGGATTTGTACCACCCCTGGGACCTGCCGGTCGAAGCAGCGATTGCCCTGGCGCAACAGTGCGAGCAGGCGGCGCTGGATACGGATCCACGCATCAGCAACTCGGAAGGTGCGACCGTCAATCTGCATGAGGCGCAATTCGTGTCAGCCAACAGCCTGGGTTTCATCGGCTCCTTCCCGAGCTCGCGCCATAGCCTTAGCTGCGCGGTGATCGCCGGAAAGGATGATGCAATGGAGCGTGATTACTGGTATGCCGTCGCACGCGACGCGAAAGACCTGCCAAATGCGCAGCAGGTCGGACGCATCGCCGCCGAGCGCACGGTACGCCGCTTGAATGCGCGCCAGATCAATACCACGCAAGTGCCGGTATTGTTTGAGGCGCCGATCGCGTCCGGTTTGCTGGGCAGCTTTGTCAACGCGGTGAGCGGCGGCAGCCTGTATCGCAAATCCTCATTCCTGCTCGACCAGATGGATAAATCTGTCTTCGCCAGCCACATCAATATCACCGATGTGCCGGACATACCAAGAGGACTCGCTTCCAGTCCCTTCGATAACGAGGGGGTGCGCACACAGCGCCGCGTAATCGTGGAAAACGGCGTGTTGCGCGGCTATTTTCTCGGCAGTTACTCGGCGCGCAAGCTGGGGTTGCGCTCCACCGGCAATGCTGGCGGCAACCACAATTTGATCCTCCAATCGGGAACGCTCGATTTCACCGGCCTACTTGAGACCATGTCACGCGGACTGCTGGTCACCGAATTATTGGGCCAGGGAATCAATGCCGTGACCGGGGATTACTCGCGCGGCGCAGCGGGTTTCTGGGTCGAGGACGGGGAAATTCAATATCCTGTTCAGGAAATCACCATCGCCGGGAATTTGAAAGACATGTACCGCAACATCGTCGCGGTCGGCAACGACGTGCTGGTGCAGGGTTCACGACAATGCGGCTCGATTCTGGTTGAAGGAATGACTATCGCGGGGCGCTGATTCCGGCCTGGCAATCCAGTGTCGTCCGGCCAGATGACGCCGGCAAGTTCGAATCACACGGAAAGTTCGTAATCAGCGCAGATGTTAAGGTCACGCATCCAGTTTGTGTACCGCCACAAAATCGGCGATCTTCTGCAGCAACTCATCTTCCTGATAGGGTTTGCCCAGATAGGTGTTCACGCCAAGCTGCATCGCGTATTCGCGGTGCTTGTTGGCGGTACGGGAAGTAATCATGATGATCGGAAGATTCTCAGTTAATGGAACGCGGCGCAATTCCCTGACCAGCGCAAAGCCATCCATGCGCGGCATTTCGATGTCCAGTATCATCACGTCCGGCGTGAATTCCTGCATTTTTTCCAGCGCATCCACGCCATCTGTCGCAGTCAACACCTGATAACCTGCGCGGCTAAGAATACGGGAGGTAATCTTGCGCACGGTGAGTGAATCGTCCACCACCATGATCAACGGCGAGGTATTGAGCGGTTTGTCGGCTGCCGTTGCCTGTATCTTGCCTCCCCCGATACGCTGCGCAAATTGCACCGGATTCAAGATCAGCACCACCTTGCCATCACCCTGCACGGTTGCGCCGGCTATCCCCGGCAGGCGCGACATTTGCGGCCCGATATTTTTGACCATTGCTTCCTGGTTGCCCAGCAATGCATCAACATTCAGGGCGATGCGTTGCGTGCCGCTGCGCAACAGCAGCACCATATTGCGCAGCTGATTTTCCTGGATGACCTCCGCATCACCCAGCAGGTGCGGCAAATAGTGCAGCGGATATGAGTTGCCCTGCCATTCGATATGCTGCGCTTTATGCAACAAGTCCATTTCGGCAGACTTCACTTGCCTTACTTGCTCGACCAGAGTGGATGGAATCGCATAAACCACGTCACCCGCCCGCACCATCAGGACTTGCGTAACCGCCAGTGTAAGCGGCAAATAGATCAGGAATTGGGTGCCCTCGCCGCGCTTTGAACTGACTTCGATACGCCCGCCCAAAGAGGATATCTCGCTGCGCACCACATCCATGCCGATACCGCGTCCGGCAATTTCTGTGATTTCGGCCGCAGTGGAAAGTCCCGGCGTGAAAATAAGTTGCGCCAATTGATCGTCACTGACCGGTTCATCGCTGCGCAGCGAGCCGTCGGCTATCGCCTTTTCGCGCAGTTTTGCAAAATCCAGCCCGGCCCCGTCATCGCTGAATTCGAACACCACTTCATTGCCTTCCTGGCGCAGACTCAGGCGAATTTCGCCGATCGGAAGCTTGCCGCTTTTCGCGCGCTGCGCTTCGCTTTCCAGGCCGTGCACGATGGAGTTTCGCAGCAAGTGCTCGAAAGGTGCGACCATTTTTTCCAGTACGCTGCGGTCGAGTTCCACATTCGCGCCCTGCAATTCAAGATTGGCACGCTTGTTCAGTTCCTTGCCGGTCTGCCGCACGATGCGGTACAAACGGTCGGTAATGCTGTTAAACGAGACCATGCGCACGTTCATCAATCCCTGCTGCAGGTCTTTATTGAGCCGGCCCTGTGCCAACATCACGGTGGTAGTTTGCTCCAGGTTCTGCAGCATCGATTGCTGGACGGTATGCACGTCATGCACACTTTCATTCATGAAACGGGTCAATTCCTGCAATCGGGTAAAGCGGTCAAACTCAAGCGGATCGAACAGTTCGGCATTATCCTTGGCCAGCATAACGCGCGCCTGCATCTGGCTTTCCGCCTGAATCTCCACCTCGCGCAGTTGCTGGCGCAAACGCACCACGCTGGCCGTCAGCTCCAGCAAGCTTTCCTTCAAAACGCGCATTTCGGTTTCCATGCGCGAGCGAGCCACACTGATTTCACCTGCTTCGTTCACCAGTCGATCGACCACATCGGAACGCACCCGCAACATATTACCGGGACCGGCTCGTTCCGCGCCTGGTTCCGTCGAACGCCGGTCAGCCCTGCGCTCCGGGCTGGCCACCTGATCGGATTCGCGGCGTCCGGTCGGCACAGGCAAGGGTTGTTCAGCCGGCTTGCCTTCACGCAATTCTTTGAGCAGGGACAAAATATGATCGAAATCGCTTTCCAGATCATCCCAATACCCTGTTTCTGCGCTCAGCCGGTCAGATGCCAGCACACGGCCTTCCATTTCATGGGCTATTTCACCGATACGCATCGCGCCTACCATGCGCGAACTGCCCTTGATGGTATGCAACAGTCGTTTTAATACCGGAACTTGTTCCTGGTCATGCGGAGGCTCGCGCCAAATGCGCAGTCCTTCACTGATCTTGGGACACAGATCTTCGGCTTCTTCGAGAAACACCGGTAGCAGTTGCTCGTCAACGTCATCAAAAACTCCGGGTTTTCCGGATACGGCGTAGGCTGCACCCGGTTCCGTCTCAATTTCGCCAGGCTGCGACATATACTCTGTCGGCCTCGACGGTTCGGCAAACGCTGTGCGCAACTTGCCGTCACCAGTCCACGGCTCACCCATAACATCGGGGATTTCAGCTGCAGCGGGAGCTGCATCTTGTTGCGGCGACAGGAATTCAAACGGCTGCGCCAGGCCTTCCTGCCCAGCTGCGGAAACCAGTCCGGTCTGCTCGGCAACCACCTCTGTGAAATTATCCCGGTCGGATACCAGCTGGCTGACCAGATCACCGCGCAATTGCGGTATCTGCTTCTGGCATACGCTCTGCACCATCTCGTCCAGGGCGGTAACGGACTGTTCGAGCATCAGCAACTGGCTCTCGCTCAGCGTGAACATCTTTTCCAGGCGCGCGTGGAGCCAGCCTTCCAGGGCGTAAGCCAGCTCGACTACCGCGGCAAAACCCATGGTACGACTCACTCCGGCCAGCGTGTGTGCGGCCCGCATGAAGTCATATTGCACCATCGGCGGCACTGCCGTACGCAGTTCATCAAGCTGATGATGCAGTGAGGCGACATTTTGTTTCACCTCGGCGCTGGCGATACTGAACAACACCGGGGAATGCAATGTTGCATCAGCTTCCGCAGCCGTGTACTCCGAAACCGCGGGGGTGGCTGGCGCTGCGGCATCCTGGCCTGCGCCCGGCGCTTCGGCGGTTGTGGCGACCTGTTGCATCTCGGTTTCCAGACCGTCCTCGATTTGCTGCGCTGCCGCGATCAGGCCATCCGCCTCGATGGTTACCGCCCCCTGTCGGCTGAGTGTATCCACCCAGCCGACAAAGGACTGCACTGTTGTCCTGATGAAGTTGAGCAAGCCGGGTGTGGCGGTTTTGTTGTATTGCAGCCATTTGTTCATGGCACGCTCGACACACCATGCGACCTCGCCAAGGTCGGTCAAACCGACCATGCGCCCGCTGCCTTTGAGGGTATGAAAACCCCGCCTTATAGCCACCAAAGGTTCGTGGCTATCCGGATGCAACTGGCAAGTATCAAGGTTTCTCAGCATGGTACCGAGAACTTCCTGCGCTTCCTCGAGAAATATCGCCAGCAGCTCCTGATCTTCCTCGGACCGATGCGGTATTTCGGCGGACGCTTGCGGCGGCTCGACCGGTGCAACTTCCAGCGCAACGGGTTCGGCAGACTGATCTATGGGAACGATGAACTCAAGCGGTTCGGCACCCCGCCCGCCCGGTTCGGCTTCCGGCAGCACCGGCTCATGCTGGACAGGTTTGTCCGCTTCAGCCTCCCGGGGCAGATTCTGTCCAAGCATCCCGGCCAATGCCGCCCGAAGCACTGCAACATCGGCTGGCTGTCCATGGGTCAAATGTTGCAGATAATCTTCCAGTGCGCTTATGGCGTTTGCCAGCGCAATTTTTTCTGCCGGCTTTGGTGCATCCCCGCTTTGCGCAAAACGACCTATATTTGCCTGAACGGATGCCAGCAGCCGTTCGGCATCCTGCAGGGACGAAATGCGCAAACCGCCTTGTATCTGGCTCAACAAGCGCAACAACTCCGGCAACTCGTCGCGGTTGATCACGTTGTTGAAAAACGCATTCAACCCTTGTTCGACATGCTGCAGGTTAACCACCATCTCGCTGGCGAGCGAGACCATTACCTGTCCCGGCTGCTCCATTCGATAGTGGAGTTCGACCAGTTCGGCCAGCCGTTTTGTATCTTCCGGTTTTTGCTTTACCGCGGCCTGCATACGTTCGACCAGGATGTGCGCCTGTTCCTGAAAGCCACCGCCGATACGGCGGTAGTTCTCTATTCCATTACCCAGCAGCAGCAGCGCCATCGCCATATCTATCGCAATCGGCCGGGCGTGCTCGGGTGAAGTCGCATATTGCGACAGTACTTGAATCTGTTTGGCCAGATACTGGAGAACATCGCGGTCGAGCTTGTCGCTTAGCAAGGCAATCTGTTCGACTTGCCTGGTGAACTTTTCACAGGCCGCAGCATCTCCCTGCGCGCACTGCTCCCAGAGTTCCTCGGCTACGTTCAATTCATCGCGAATGGTGTCGAGCATCTGGTCCACTTCGCTCGGGGACAACGCCGACAGTTCGGGCAGGTACTGGTCGAGCGAGTAAACCTGCTTGATCGCCTCGACGTGCTCGCTCACAACATGGCTGTTGCCGATCAGGTAGAGCATCTCGTTCATTACCGGCGCGGTGTCACCGGCGTTGCTCTCGGACACCGCACGCAACTGCTGGTCTATGCGGCTCAGCAGCTTGCGTACGTTCATTTCGGGAGGCAATCCGTCCAGTTTTACACAATCGAGCAATCCATAGCCCACCCACCAGAACGCGCGGCTCCCGTCCTGGGGTGAACTGCGCAACACCCCCTCCAGAGCCTGTTGCATCTGTTGCGCGGCGGCGAGAGCATTGTCCTGGCGCATCCATTTCAACAGCCCCTGCTGATACTGGCCGCGCAACATCCTGATATGAGCGGGATCCTCGTTCTGGACTGGCAGATTTAATACCTGATTGGGCAATTTCGCGCCGAGATCGGGATAGAACAAGTCCATCTCGAAGGACATTTCCAGGCCGCGCAGCTGCTGCAACTCCTGGTATTGCGGGAACAGGCGCAACGAGACGTTATCCGCGCCATTTACCAGCGAATCGAGGTAGTGGGTGATAGCGAACATGGCGCGACGCAGCACGTCTCGATGCATCGCAGAAATTTGATCATGGTTTGTTGCCAGTTCGCCAAGGGTGAGCTCCAGCTCTGCGCAAAACGCCGCGGCGCCAAACAGCCCGACCATTTTCAGCACGCCCTGCAAACTGTGCAGCTCGGAGCATGCCGTTTCCAGCGCCGGCCCATTTTCCGCCGGCGCGGCAAAATACCGCTCAATCTGCACGCCGATGTCCTCCAGCGTGCTGTCGATGCCGGGCTTCACCGCGGGCAGCATGTTGCGATCAAATTGTGCGCTGTTGTTCATGTGGGGTACGGTAGTGGTAGCCGACAGTTACAGTTTAAAGCCCGCTACCGAGCCTCTCAGATCCTTTGCCAGACTGTTCAGCTGCCCGATGGAATTGGACGTCAAACGCGTACCCTCCGTGGTTTGCACGGTAATTTTGAGTATTTCTTCCATCACGCCCGCCACTTCGCTGGCCATATCCGTCTGTACCTGGGTGGATGTCGAAATACTGTTGATCAGTGCCGCCAGCTCATTCGACACCTGTTCAATTTCCCGCAACGATTGTCCTGCCATATCGGAAAGCTTGGCCCCTTCCACCACACCCAGGGTGCTCTTCTCCATCGCCGCCACCGCGTCATAGGTATCACCCTGAATGGTCTTTACCAGCGCACCAATCTGCTTGGTCGCCTCCGCGGAACGTTCAGCAAGACGCTGCACCTCTTCAGCAACCACCGAAAATCCGCGCCCCGCCTCGCCGGCCGACGCGGCCTGGATCGCCGCATTTAACGCCAGCACATTGGTCTGTTCGGTAATATCGGAAATCAGATCCACGATCTCACCAATCTCCTGCGAGCTTTCGCCAAGTCGCTTGATGCGTTTTGAAGTTTCCTGGATCTGTTCGCGTATGCCATCCATACCGCTGATCGTGTTGCGCACCGCCTGCGCGCCCTGCTCGGTCGCAACCAGGGTGCGGCGCGCCACTTCGGCAGACTTGGCCGCGCTGGAATCCACTTCTTTGACGGACTTGGTGATCAGTTCCACCGCCTCGCCAGCAGTTTTGATTTCTTTGGCCTGTTGCTGCGTTGCATCCATCAGCCCCCTGGAAATGTCCTCGGTATTTTTTGTGGCCTTGCCCATCTGCTCGACCGCGACAATGATTCGCGACACCAGCTTGCGAAACTCCTCGGTGGTGTAGTTCAACGAGTCTGCGATCGCACCGGTGACGTCTTCCGTGACGGTAGCGCGCACCGTCAAATCGCCGTCGGCCAGATCGCCCATTTCATTCATCAGGCGCAAAATCGCATTCTGGTTCTGGCTATTGATGCGCGCCGCCTCTTCGCCGCGACGACGCGAATCATCCACATATGCCTTCACCGTCAGCAACAGCGACAACAGCAGCAACAGGCCAAACGCGAAAGCAATCTTGATGGTAATTTGCGAAGAAGCCTGGTAAGCATCAACCAAACGCTGGGCCCCGGCCAACAGCGAATTGGAGTCATTCACAATCGCCTGGGCCGCCGTTTTCGCCGCCACCAGGGTGCGCACCTGGGAAACCAGGATCTCGACGCTGCGGCGAGTGGTGACCAGCAAATCGCGCGCGGTTGCCACATTTTGATTCGCCGCTGGTAGCGCTGCCAGGCTGTCTTCAGCGGCGCTCAGGTCGATCGCCACCTGGGCCACCTGTTCAATCGACACATTTACTTCCAGCAGCCTCCCCGCATCCTGGCCGATACGCTCAACTTCCAGCGCAAAGCGCGTCGCCTGCTGCTTTTGCGCGCCACTGAAGGTATCGATCATCTTTTGTGTCAGGCTGCGCAAATCGGTTCTAACCGAGTCAACCGCTGACAAGGTTATCGACAGTGTCACCAAACCGCCACGCCCGGCCTGCAGGGTTTGCACATCCGCCAGGGTTTTGTTTGCGCTCTTCATGAAATCGTTGAGCGCAATGCGCGGAGCCCCCTTGGTTGCGGGCAAAGTTCCCTTGCCCTTGTCCAGTTCGGTCAAAATAGCGGCCATGCTCGCCCTGCCTGCTTCCA
>Ga0307377_10001187_pt1 | contig 34052 bp, 24 predicted proteins | sample TR3MG_FD_202535 | JGI IMG/M metagenome (GOLD analysis project Ga0307377, IMG submission 202535) | Soil microbial communities from Risofladan, Vaasa, Finland - TR-3 | ecosystem: Environmental > Terrestrial > Soil > Coastal area > Acid sulfate soil | place: Finland: Risofladan, Vaasa | collected... | reverse complement strand
TGCATTAAAATCGAATGCCAGGGAGAATCGTAATGTACGTGCAAGAGGATGATTCTGTGCCAGAGGAATCAGGTATGAAAAGTCGATTGTAAAGATTTTTAACCGGAACCCGGCACCGGTAGTAAAGTATTTACGATTACCTTTTGTTTCATTTTCATGAAAATAGCCTCCCCTGATAGCAAACTGGTTATTATACCAATATTCTGCTCCAAATGAATAAGTAAATTCGTGAAGTTCTTCTTTAAAACCACCCGGTGCATCAATGAAAGACTGGAAAATTGCAACAGGAACAGCAACATTCGGATCTTTACCTGAGATTATACTATCGGGGGTTGTAATACTATATATAGGAGGTGTTGGAACAAGAAGCTTGTTTATGTCGATAGTTAAAGTAATCTTATTAAAATTATCGAGATTAACTGTATATGCAGTTCCCAGGCGCATATTCATAGGAATAAAATCAGATGTCTGTGCATCAGAGTAGCTCATCTTTGATCCTATGTTCGAAAAATTGAGCCCGAATGCAAGCACTCCGTCTTTGTTGAAAACAGAAACGTCTTTTTGATAATACCCTGAAATGTCGGCAGCAAATGAGATCCCAGGTTTTGTATCTTCACCACCGGAAGGTAAACCTCCTGTAAGATTGGAATAAATAAATCTGAATGCGATTCCACCGGATAGATTCTCTGTGAATAACCTTGAGTAGGCAGCATCAAGAGCAAACTCATTCGGATTAATGTCGCGCAGAGGGTTGCCCCAGTCATCTGTAAGGGGAACCAGTCCAAGTGAAGAATAGAGCAGGCTGGCGCTAAGAACCTGTTTACTGTCAAGCCTTTTGTATCCGGTAAGATACGCTATGTTAATATCGGGTACAAGATTTCTGAGCCATGGAGAATAGGATATTCCTACGCCACCGTCACCATCGATAAAAACAAATTTTGCAGGATTCCAATGCATGCTGTAAACATCGGGTGATGTGGCAACACCTGCATCGCCCATACCTCCGGCTCTGGAATCGGGAGCTATCGTAAGGAACGGAACAACAGTCTGTATTGCATTAAGCTCGCCTGTCTCTTGCGAAAAAAGTTCATTTCCTCCAGATAAAATTGCTAAGAATAGCAATATGGCAACTGCTTTATTCTTCATGCGCTTTTATTTTATTCTGCTAATATACAAATATATAAAAAATTGAGTAGAGGTTAATAAGAAAAATATGTATAAAACATAATGAAACATATTTTCTTTAATTATTTTATTCAGCTCCTCCAGAGCTGTTCCAAGTTGTTGGCTGCCTCACCCCCGGTTGCACCAGGGGTTATTCATATGTTGCCACATCCGTGGCAAAAGATCTAATTTTTTTTCACCACAGCTCTTTTTTAATGTAGAAATCTTAAAGAAAAATTCAATAATTACATTGTCCTAATTTTAATCCAAAAATTAGTGCTATTGGTCAAAATTCACAATTCTGAAATAATACTACTATTGAACAAACCATCCTCTCCTATCTATCTGTTTATCTGTTATTTTATTGGCACTTTCTTTAAAAGAGGCCATGAATTGGCAAAATAGTTAATAAATTTCTTGCCGCATTGACGAACTTCATTTTTTAGTATATGAACGTATGTTATATGATGACTATCGTACATATTTTGCAGATTAACTTAAACAGAAAAACACACTGTTTTCCTGCCTGAAGGGTCCGGCCTATTGACTTGAATACTCTTTTTACCTAACTTAATTTTTTAAATTATTGATCTCTTCTATGGAATATAGCTTAGCGATAAATAACCAATATACTGTTAATAGTCAAAGGATTAGAGATCTTTTCAGATTGAATGAAACTGCTTTGGATTTTGTCGATAAAAAGCCTATTCTGAAAATTCTGACGGCTGAAGGGTGTGAGAAATTCGCAAATTATATTGAATGGTTAGGTCTTGACAAAGATCCTGATATTGTTGTTCTCTCCTCACTTCACCACTATTATTATGATGCTGAAGAGATAAAGAATGTTAAGTCTGTTATAAACCTGAAAGAGCTTAACCGGATTAAGCAGATTAAGAATTTTCTTCATTCTATTTTTCATAACCTGCCAAGCCGAAGTAATTTTATTGGGTGTTTCGTTGATAATAATAAGGTAAACGGATTTGAATTAAGAAATGGCTCATCGCAATATCTTAAAAACAGTAATAAAGATGATATTGAAAATGGCATTGTATCAAATATACCTATTCTTAACAAGTTAATCAGTTTTATGGATTCCAGAACGAATAAATATATGTCAAAAAACAGCGTATCTTTATTATTGAGGGATCATGGTTTTAGAGTTACTGACATGACTGAAATTAATGGACTTATATATTTCTGCGCACAAAAGCCCTGAACTGCTGATAACTATACAATACAAACTGAAGTCGTTAATCACGACTTTTTTATCATTAAAAACTTATATTAGATTAATTTTAACTCTAAGTACTTAAGGCACTTTAGTTCACTTTAGCTACTAATAATAAATGGATTTCTTTAACAACCTGGTACGTAATAAAATAATTCCGCTATTGAAGAAGGGGAATCTTCTGAATTTGTTATTGGGAGGAACAGATATTCTGGCAATTACTTTTGCCTTTCAAATTTCATATTTCATTAACTATTTTCAAACAGGAGGCTTCTTTTTCACGGAACCCAGATTGCTGGAACTGTTCTTGTTAATCATGCCTATGTGGCTGGTGATCCTGTACTTAATCCAAATAACTGAAATCCCGAGAACGAAGCGTTACAGGGTTCTGTTCTTCGAGTATTTTCAGTCTACATTAATCATAATTATTCTTTTATTAGTTTTTTATTTTGCCTTCAAGCTATATGAAACTTCCCGCCTGTTCCTGATAGAGGTGGCTGTTTTTGGTTTTCTGTTCCTGTTTTTTATAAGGTTAGCAGAGTACAAAATATTTAAGTTATACAGGGCAAAAGGGTTTAATTATATTAATGTCGTAATAATTGCCGACGAAACATCTTTGGCATTTATTAAAAGCCTCTTATTTAATAAAGAGTGGGGATACAGGATAATTGCCATATTTACAGAATCAGATTTGCTTAAAGAAAAATATGAGAAAGGAATTATACTTCTTCCAAAGGAATATATGCCGGTAATTAATGATCTTATGGAAGTTGATATAATTGATGAAGTCATTTATTTTAAAAGCAAGATAATACCATCAGAAGTAAGAGAGACCGTCAGATCATGCGAGGAATTGGGAGTTATATTCAATCTGAGATATGACAATCTTACAAATAAGCTGACAAACGCTATTGAAACAGAAATAGGACCCGAAAAGTTCTTTACTTTCATTAATATACCTTATAATACATATGCCCTGGCGATAAAAAAGATTATGGATATTTTTTTGTCACTCTTCGGGATAATATTCTTATCTCCTCTTATTCTAATTATTATCATTATTATTAAGCTTACATCACCAGGCCCTGTCATATACAGGCAAAAAAGGGTCGGATTAAGAGGGCGTCTTTTTGAGCTTTATAAATTCAGAACAATGGTTGTCAACGCCGAAGGTCTTAGAAAAGAACTTGAAACTGAGAATGAGATGGATGGCCCTGTATTTAAGATAAAAGACGATCCACGTGTTACAAAGATCGGTAAGTTCCTTCGTAAATCAGGATTAGATGAATTGCCGCAACTATTCAATATCCTTAAAGGTGAGATGTCGTTGATTGGTCCCCGCCCTCCTCTTCAGAGCGAGACCATGCAATACAAAAGATGGCAATTAAGGCGTCTTTCTGTTAAGCCTGGGTTATCATGTTTCTGGCAAATAAGACCAGACAGAAACACCATCAAATTCGAAAAATGGATGGAACTCGATCTGGCCTATATAGATAACTGGTCGCTGAGATTAGATTTTATTATCCTGCTTAAGACGATCAGGACTGTGTTTAAGAGGACGGGGCTTTAGCGTGTTTCAAGTTTCAAGTTCAGCGTTTAGCGTTCAGCGTAGTCAACAAGAGAGCGATGAGGGAAGAGTTGTGAGGAAGAAAAATTTGCTATGATGTTTTATAAACATTATATTTGTCAAACATAATATATAACAATGTTTGTAAACAGAGAGGAAGAACTAGCCCGTTTGAAACGGATGATAGGCCGTGAATCAGCTCAGCTGGCTGTAATATACGGCCGCCGAAGGTGCGGTAAATCTACTCTCCTGAAAAGAGTAATGGATAATGCTACAGTCTATTTTGCAGCCGACATGAGGGAGAAGCCACTTCAGATAATGGCACTGGCACAAAGGATAGAGACAATTATTCCCGGATTCGCCACACCAGTATATCCCGGATGGGACTCCCTTCTGAGAAGTCTCAATCACTCCCTGAAAAGACGTATTACACTTTGCCTTGACGAGTTTCCTTACCTTGTAAAGAATTCACCTGAACTACCGTCAATTTTGCAAAACCTTCATGACGACAGAGCACATAGCAACTTCAACCTCATTCTTTGCGGATCATCACAGATGATGATGCATGGTATGGTACTCGACAGAAATGCACCACTTTATGGCAGAGCTGATGAAATAATGAAGGTACAGCCAATGTCAGTGTCACACCTCAAATTGTTTCTCGGAATAACGGCTGTCGAAGCTGTGACAGAATATGGAATCTGGGGTGGAGTTCCACGGTATTGGGAGATCAGGAAATCTTCCGGGTCTCTTGATGATGCCCTGAATGAGCATCTTATTAACCAGTACGGTCTACTTGCAGATGAACCCGAACGGCTCTTCTCTGATGAAATCCGGACATCCGTACAGGCATTCACTCTTCTGAGCCTAATTGGATCTGGCTGCCACCGTCTTTCAGAACTGGCTTCGCGGATTGGAAAACCCGCTACTCACCTGTCAAATGGCCTGGGCTTTCTTACAGAACTGAAATATATCAGGAGAGAAATACCATTTGGAGAGTCTTTACGCTCGACAAAAAGAAGTCTGTACAGGATAAATGACCCATTTCTGAATTTTTACTTCACATTTATTCTCTCTGAGAAGAGCCGGATTGAACTGGGGCTTTCCGGACTGGTCATGAAAGAGATAAAGAAAAATATGCCCTTATATACCTCTTCTATCTGGGAAGAGCTTTGCCGTCAGTCGGTTCCTTTCATAATAAAAGACGAAGTATACTATCCGGCATCCCGCTGGTGGGGTAAAGGCAATGATGGCGCAATGCTTGAAATTGATGTCATAGCGGAATCAGCTGACAAAAAGAAACTGCTTATAGGAGAAGTAAAATGGACAGATAAAAGAGATATTAAGGGTCTTTCAGGGGAATTATTAAGGAAAATTGAAAAGCTCCCTTTCGGGAAGAATCACAAAATCATTCCGGCACTTTTTGTTAAGCTCAAACCCTTCTCAATCCCGCCAGGTATAATGGTTTTTGGACCGGATGAGGTAGTGAGTGGGTGAGTGGTGAGTCAAGGAGCGAAGCCCGCCATGGCGGGAACGGCAGTCAAAAGGCAGTCTATTTTGAAAGGATAGTTTTCACATTTTCAGAATTAAGGTGATGGAAAGAAATTTTAGCCTTAGAGGGAACGGCAAGGCTTAAATAATGATTTAATATTTTTTTAGAATAAAGATAGTGATCACAGAAGGAATGATCATCTACAATGTTTTCGAATGATATACTGTTAAGAATATTGATTTCCCTGAACACCTCTACATCTGTAAGTTTATTAATAATACCGGTACCTAAAGCTTTTAAAAGCGCTTCTTTCCGTGTCCATAAAAGGAATAACTTTTCCCTCGACAGATCCGGATCTGTCAAAATAAATTTTCTCTCCCCGGGGCTGAAAAATGTCCTGATAATGGATTCAAAGTCAATTTTACGATCAACTTTTTCAATATCAATACCAACTATGGCAGAATCAGAAATTGCAAAAGCAAGTGCCTCTCTGGTATGTGAAATATTAAAGAATAAAGGATTCCCTTCCAGCCATGGTTTATTATTTATATCAGTGAAAAATATCACTTCTGAAGAATCAATCCCAAGTTTTGAGGCAATAACAAGGCGAAGCAAGGTGTGACAAAACAGCCACGTGCACCTGTCCTCTTCAAAATGGAACTTATCTGCCCTTAACCTGTCATCTTTATCAATAAATTTAATCAATCGCGGATATTTGGAAATAATATCTTTTGTTTTTGCAAAGTAAATGCTTACTAAATTGATATTTATATCGGTTTTATCATCACCCTCCCGGTTAAAGCAGCAACGAACATATTTATCAAATGATTCGGGAGACATTATTGTTCACTATTAACTATTCTTATATCGGCATTATTCTTTGGGGATTGGCAAAAGTCCGAAGTCCGAAGTCGGCAAATGGCAAAAGGCAGTTGGCAAAAACGCGGAACACTGGCCACAGTACACTAAACTTTGAACCTGAAACCTGAAACTCCAGGCACTTCTATCCTCTATTTCAAATAATTAGCATAAGTTTCCTCTAACCCGGCATCAAGATCAAATTTATGAATGTACCCAAGTTTCTTTAACTGTCTCATATCCGTAGCTTTGCGCATAGGACCATCTGGCTTGGAAGCATCAAAAACAATTTCACCTCTGAAGCCGGTTAATTTCTTTATCTTAAAAGCAAGCTCATTAATCGAGATTTCTTCTCCGGTACCAATATTTATGAAATGTGGAGCATGATAATCTGATTGAGTTAAAGACTGATTCAAATTTATAATGTCATTAATATCTACATTCTCCATCACAAAAACACAAGCTTCCGCCATATCCGGAGAATACATGAATTCCCTCATTGGAACACCTGTTCCCCAGACATTTACAGAGATTTTTCTTATAGCGTTTTGCTTGCCGTGCATTGTCTCAATCCCATTTAATGAAGATTCTTCAACAATCTGAATCCCATATTTTTTTAATATATCCAAAATGACATTTTCCTCAGAATCTCCATTAATTTTATCAATTGGATTATTATTGAGATCTTTCCTTATACCTGTCCAGTTTTCTTCTTCGAGGCATTTTCCTAAATGAATTTTCCTCAATAAAGCCGGTAAAACATGCGATTTTTCAAGATTAAAATTATCTCCCGGACCATAAAGGTTTGTCGGCATCACCGAAATAAAATTAGTTTTATATTGCAGATTGAATGACTCACACATTTTCAAACCGGCGATTTTAGCAATTGCATAAGGTTCATTTGTATATTCCAATGGTGAAGTAAGAAGATAATCTTCTTTTAAAGGTTGGGGCGCATTTTTGGGATATATACAGGTTGATCCCAGAAAAAGCAATTTTTTAATTTTATATTTCCATGAGGCATGAATTACATTGCTCTGGATCAATATATTTTGGTAGATAAAATCAGCTCTATATGTATTATTGGCAATGATTCCGCCCACCAGCGCTGCAGCCAGAAACACATATTCAGGTTGCTCCTTTGCAAAGAAGGTATCAACAGAATTTTGATTTGTGAGGTCAAGCTGTTCCAGTGTTCTGAATATCAGATTAGTATATCCCTTTTGCTCCATGCACTTTGTAATTGCTGATCCTACAAGCCCAGTATGACCTGCAATATAAATTTTAGATGATCGAACCATAATTCTTAATATTATTCAAAATAATTTAGTGTTTTGTATCCTCCGTTCTTAAGGTAATGTTCTTTTTTCATTAATATGAGGTCCGAAGTTACCATATCTGAGATAAGAGCCTCAAGGTCATATTCGGGAATCCATCCAAGCTTTTCCCTGGCTTTTGTCGGGTCTCCGAGGAGAAGGTCAACCTCAGTTGGCCTGTAATAATCTGGATCAACTTTTATTATAATGGTATTCTCTCTCATTCGGGATTTAATATTTTCCAAATGTACTTTCCCGACTTTCTCGATGAATAGACTTTCATTAATAGCAACTATGCTCCCTGTTTCATTTTCTTTATCTCCGGAGAATGAAATCTCTATTCCTATGGACGTAAAGGCTTTCCTTATAAATTCACGAACTTCAGTAGTTACTCCGGTAGCTATTACATAATCGTCAGGTTCCTCCTTTTGAAGCATCAGGTACATAGCCCGGATATAATCTTTTGCATGCCCCCAGTCACGTTTTGAGGAGAGGTTCCCCATAAACAGGGTCTCCTGCAAACCAAGTACAATACGCGACAGGGCCCTGGTGATCTTTCGGGAAACGAAAGTTTCTCCCCTGATCGGGGATTCATGATTGAACAATATCCCATTACTTGCATGTAATCCGTAGGCTTCGCGGTAGTTAACTATTATCCAGTAACCATATAACTTCGCACAGGCATAAGGACTACGGGGATAGAACGGAGTATTCTCTGTCTGAGGCACTTCACGAACAAGTCCATAGAGCTCCGATGTACTTGCCTGATAAATTCTTGTTTGCTTAATCATTCCTAGAAGCCGTACCGCTTCCAGTATACGTAAAGTGCCAATTCCATCTGTATTTGCTGTATATTCAGGAACATCAAAGCTTACTTTTACATGGCTCATGGCGCCGAGATTGTAGATCTCATCGGGTTGGCTTTCCTGAATTATTCTTGTAATATTCATTGAATCACTTAGATCACCATAATGAAGAATGAGATTTCTCTTCTCAATATGAGGATCCTGATACAAGTGATCGATCCTGTCTGTGTTTAAAAGAGAACTTCTTCGTTTAATGCCATGAACGGTGTACCCTTTTTTTATAAGATATTCGGCAAGATAGGCTCCGTCTTGTCCGGTAATGCCTGTTATTAAAGCTGTCTTAGCCATCTCAAATAATATTTAAAATTATATGCCATTATGTGATGCCTCGTTAATAAGGCAATATATTCTTACTGAATGATATAAAATCAACTAGACACAAATACTCTTCTTATTTCTGATGATTTATATTGCACAATGTAAGTTAATGATTAAATCAAAGATAAATAAAATTAACTGAAATTTATTATTGCAGAATGATTTGTAATGATCACATCAAAAGGTAAAAAACTTTATGCACTTTAGCCCACTTTAGGCACGCTAACCAAATAAAAAACCCGAAGAATTCACTCCGGGTTCTGTTATATTCACCAATTTGAATTATATTACTCTTGCAGGATTAACTCTTCAAAGTATTCAGGGAATTGGGATTGTTCATCAAGAAGAGGAATATCTGACTCAGGAAGTTCAGGAATGCTTTCAATAAATAATATGTCCTCATCAGATAAATCTTTCCCAAAATTAGTAAGATTCCATACGATATTCTGCATCCGTTCAGTTATCTCCTCATAAGTAGGCCCTGCAACAGCAACAGATTTTGCAGGATTAGGGTTTAGCCATTCAAAGTTTATCATCCTCCAGCCAATCCTCCTTAACAAGTTGTTGAAAACAGCTGAACTGGTCACGCCTATGAAACGATAATAGGCAAAATTATCTGAAGGAGAGTGTCCATAATTGATACAATACAGATTCAGTGTAATGGTTCTTTGTGAGTTTGCTTTGAGGCTGATCCAGGTTGTCTGGAGACATATTGCATCCTGATAACCGGGCACCTCACATTTCCATAATAACCCTTTTGGAAAAAAAACTGTCCTTGGACGATCACTCCTGTTTACCAGTGTCAGCATAAGCTTAATCATCTTACCACCGCTGCCGTAGCATGAATAGCTTATTGATTTCGAATCTCCTCCCTTCGTTCCGGGATTTTCAATACCGGTGATGTCACCAATTATAGATATTCCTTCGGGCAGAGTAAAAGGTTCTTTTACTTCAAAATCACCAGGCGTATCACCCATACCCTGAATATTACCGGCTGACTCTGAATTCTCCTTTGTGCAGGAGCCCATAATTAAGGTTAAAAATACAAACCCAACAAGAATTTTTTTCATCTTTTTTTAGTGTTTAATATTTGATCAATATTAGACTATTTTTAGATAGTTTACAATATGGATTTGACGGATAAATATATATTAATCTAAAAGCTATTTTATATAGTCAACACTAATTGGGGCACAGCATAAAAATATGAAAAATAATCAGAAAAAGTCAATTTTGACGAACTACTAAAATTATTCCACAAATATTGTTGATTGATTCTAAAGAGTGAAGTACAAATTGATTGGCTTATTAATTTGTAAAGCATAAGCTAACAACAATGTCATTTATTTTGTAAAATATTTTCAAGTTGAATCAGCTCTCAAAATTCTCAATCAAAGTTTTAATAATGGGAATATCTATCATATGAAATTCAATTTTTGATTTTGAAGGTAAAGCAATACTTAAATAATTATTATGTATTTTTTCTGAGTAAATATAATGATCACAAAATAAACTACTATCGATAATATTATTAAAGGATGCCTGGTTAAGAAAATTAATATCCCTATAAACTTCCACTTCTTTTAGTTTATCTACTATTCCTATTCCAAGAGCTTTTAAAAGTGCTTCTTTTCTTGTCCATAGAAGAAAAAACCTATCCCTTGACTTTCCAGGATCCTCCAGTATAGATTTTATTTCCCCACTACTGAAAAATGTTTTAATAATAGATCGAAAATCTATTTCCCTGTCAACTTTTTCAATATCCACACCAACCGGTAATTGGTCAGAAATTGCAAAGGCAAATGATTCTCTGGTATGAGAAATATTAAAGTATAACTGATTCCCTTGCAACCATGGTTTATTATTCCTGTCCCTGGTTATTACAATTTCCGAATGATCAATATTAAGCTTTGCAGATATTACCATGCGAAGTAATGTATGGCATAAAAGCCATGTGTTCCTCTCTTCTTCAAAATGGAACTTATCTGCTTTAATCCTGTCACTCTCATTAAAATATTTTATTAAATCTGAATATAGATTTATTATATCTTTTGTTTCCGAATAATAAAACTCTACTGGAATATTTTTCCCCTCAAAAATATATTCTTCACCCCTGTTGAAACTACAACAGATATAATTATTTGTTGTTTTATATGACATTATATTCCACCACTTTCAATTTTTGAATAACCATTTTTCCTAAGAGATTTTCATTCATTCCTGGTCTTTTTCGAATAAACATCTATTGCTTCCGCGATATCTTTTATCCTCGGGCTGCTGAAAAAAAATCTCAGAGCTAACTCAAGTGGATCCTTTGTTACCAACTTATTAAACATAAAGTTTATTCCAAATTCCTCTTTCATCCTGTTTACAACTTTGATAGCTAATAAGGAATTTCCACCAATATTAAAAAAGTTATCATATATACTTATATTTCTTAATCGTAGTACAGATTCCCAGATGGTTATTAATCTATTTTCAGTGTCAGACAAAAACAAATCAGGTTTTTCCTGAACATCTGTAGGTTCCAGTACCTTAAATACCAAATATTTCCTGTTGATTTTTCCATTTGGCATTCTCGGAAAAACTTTACACTTTTGATAAAAAGCAGGTATCATATAAACTGGAAGATGTTTGGATAACTCACGGTTTATTTCCCCATCAGTCATTTTAAATTCGTCACTTATATGCAAAAATGCCACGATTCTGTCATCGTTTTCTTCAAATGAATGCAACTTAACAACTGACTCCATAACTCCCTGGATATCTGAAAGTAATGATTCTATTTCTCCAGGTTCTATCCTCACTCCGCATAATTTGATCTGACTGTCAATTCGTCCAAAAATTTCTATATTGCCATCGGAAAGATACCTGCCGAGATCACCTGTTTTATAGATAACCTCACCATCCTCAAATTGAATAAATTTCTCGGAATTTACTTCAGTCCGGTTATGATACCCTTTTGATACTCCCATCCCCCCTATACAAACTTCTCCTTTATCACCTACAGGAAGAACCTTATTATAACTATCTAAAATATAAACGGTTGTATTATCAATTGGTTTTCCAATTAAAACCGGGGAAGTCTGTTCTTTTATCTGATAACAGGTTGACCAAACCGTAGTTTCTGTAGGACCATACATATTCCATAATTCACTGACCTTTGGCAGAAGCTGTCCAGCAAGGTTTGATGATAGTGCCTCACCCCCACATAAAGCTTTTAGATTTTTTTTTCCACCCCACCCTGTTCCAATAAGAACATTCCATGTTGCAGGTGCACCTTGCATAATTGTTATATCATGCTTTTCTAAAAGTCCGGCTATTTTTTGTCCGTTAAAAATTTCCCCAACCGATGAAACAATGAGCTCTCCACCAACAAATAGCGGAAGAAATAATTCCAGAACAGATATATCAAAAGACAGTGTTGTAACTGCTAATAATCTGTCTTCCTCAATAAATCCGGGTTTTTTCCTCATACTATTGAGGAAATTTACTACTGCCTGATGATGGACTTTTACCCCCTTTGGTCTGCCAGTTGACCCCGAAGTATATATAAGATAGGCCAGAGACTGACTATTTATCTCAAGCTTAGGATTATCATGTGAAAATGAATTTATAATATCATTTTCTTCATCTATAACAATTAATATTGAATCACTAATTTTTTTATAATTATCTTTCAAAGAAGCCTGTGTAACCAATGCCTTTGCTCCTGAATCCTCAAACATATATCTAATCCTTTCAAGAGGAAAAGAAGGATCGAGAGGCAGGTAACAACATCCTGATTTCAAAACACCCATCAAGGTAACAATCATGTCAATAGAACGTTCTAAACATATACCGATTACATCACCTTGGGCTAATCCCTTTTTAATGAAATGTCTTGCTAATTGATTAGACCTCACGTTCAAATCTTTATAACTTAAGCGCCCTTCTCCGCAGATTACTGCGTTTTTAAAAGGGCTTATCTCAGCCTGATATTCAAAATTGCTTTGTACCAATGAATCTGTGAGGTCTTTCCCTTGCTCAATATGAAAAATATACTGTTCTTTTTTACCATCTGATTGTCCAATATTTATCCTATTTCTTCCCATTTCTACATTATCATTTAGCACAAAATTAGCATGATGTTTTTATTTCTATGCCAGGATCAGTAAAATATTATTTGGATATTTAACCTGAACTTCAACTTAAGTAAATTCAGAATCATAACTTAAAGTTGGAGAATGCAGTAACTATCTACTTTTTGAAGGCTTAACATCGGAAAACTTTTCAAACCATATAATCCACATAATAAATACAATGGAATAGGTAATATAATTATACATATCATGTACATCCATTGCCAAAATATAATCACCATGTTTTTGGATGTGAATAAAAAGAAATACAAAGCGCATAATATTTACAAAATTCAGAAAGATAATTCCTATGGTCAAATAAATCCATCGAAGTCTGTTTTTATCTCCTGTCAAAAATACTAAAATGGCAAACAAAAATATGGTTTGAAAACCCAAACATCCCTTTAGCATTGATATTGTCCCATTTGCGCCTATCAAGTAATAAGGTTCAACTGATGCTTCATAACCAAACAAAGCAAGGATCTTTTGAGCCGATGTAAATAGAAACTTAATCCATAATCTGAATTCGAAAAACTCAAAAAGAAAGTTAGATGCAATTATGTAAATGAATATTACAATAATTACATGAAGATCATTTTCAAGAAGGCTTGTATTTATTTTGAGTTTCGACAAACCAGTCAAAAAAGCCATTTTATTTTTCTTATACCAGAAAAAAAGAATAGTAATCAAGCTTAAAAGACCCAAAGTGACAGGTATTGAAAGTATAGAATAATTCTGATATTCAGACCCTGTTAAATGAGCTCCAACTGCGTTATAAATTGAAACAACCAGAAAATGATCAAGTATTAAGAAAAATGTGATAATAGTCCTGCTTCTAATTGATGTTTTTGGTAACCATACAAGGAATAAAAAAAGAGCCATCCATTTTTTAAATCGTATCTCCGGAATAAAACCATCTAACAATGTATTATTTAGTATTAATTTATGATTTTCAATTGTAACTAATGATCCAGTCCAATGTAAAAAAAAGTTTGCAAGTTTTTCTATCATCAATAGATATAAATTTGCAAGGGAAGATAAAAATGGAATTAGAGGATCTGTTTCAAAAATAAGTAATCTCAATATTATATATGTAAATAATAAAATTAGGATTGAGATTAGAATAATTTTAGTTCTCCTATATTCCAAAATATTAGTTAGTTTCATTCTTAGAGTAATACAATAAGTAAATAGTATATGCGATAAATACAGAAAAACCTCCTTTTTGGGGAGGTTTTTAATTTGGAACTAAGATTCTATCTTTTTATTCTTCTTTTTTGACATATAATAAGCAACCCCGGCACCTCCCAGGACTAATAAAAGCCCCCCATCAAGCGGAGCGCCAACTCCGTGGTTCTTTGAATGTCCATATCCATTGCCATTTCCATGAGTGTAATGTCCATTTCCATTGCCATTTCCGGTTCCGGGTTCATAACTTTTCTGAGCTTTTAATGTTAATCCTGCACTTAGAATCAACAGTCCGACTACAAAAGACAATTTTTTCATATAGCTATAAATCTTGTTTACTTTTCTATAGTAAATTTATGAAGTTAAATCCAAATAATGCAAAATAATAGATTTTTTATATCAATTTATTAGTATTACTGATCATTAAAAAAGGTTTATTGATCAAATAACCCGTAATTATATTTTTTTAATTGTCTCAATCTCCCATTTCCAGGACTATAAATCCTCCAATTTTTTTCTTTCAGTTGAAAAATGTATCCTAATTTATACACATCTTTCGACAGATTTCCTCAAACTTAACTTTGCTCTAATCCTGCGTAAGTGCAAGAATAATTTTGACTCTATAAATTTTGATTGTTTTATTGCCAATTAGTTGATATAATTCTATTTTTATTTTACCCTAAAACTTCATTTCAACGTTCGTCCGGGTTATTTGGCGAGGAGTCACTCCATTTTTAAACTAAATAAATTTCTTATATTTGTTTGCTTCTAATAGGTAAGGCTTATAAATGAAAATATTTATTCAATAAATTCTTAAAAGATGAATAAATCAAATTGTGTAAAATGTTTTATGACTTGTTTAATTATTTTACTTATAGGTACATCTGGGTGTGTCCCTTATAAGAAGATAAAGTATTTTAATGATATTGATGAACTTAGCGAACCAACTGCTAATCCAATGAAATCTAAAACTATTTTTCCTTTTGAAAAATTACAAATTACTGTTCTTAGTACGGATGAACAAACAGCAGATCTGTTGAATTCTTATGGCCAGGGCAATGCAAATCGGCTAAAAGGATATGTTGTTGATGAAACCGGTTATATAAATTACCCTTTCGTTGGAAGAATTCAGGTTAGCGGCCTTACATTATTAGAAGCTGGAAACAAAATAAGTGATGCAATGAGCGGATTAATTACTAAACCTGAAGTTATTGTTAGTTCGATGGACAACATGGTTACAGTTATGGGAGAAGTTGGTAACCAGGGAAGGTATTTAATTAATGAAGATTTTATTAATATATACCAGGCATTAGCGCTTGGAGGTGGGCTTTCTCAATATGCTGATAGGAAAAAGGTCATACTATTAAGGAACGAGAATAATAGACTGATTCATTATAAGTTAGACCTGACTAATTCGAAAATTGCGTCAAGTCCACTTTACTATATTATTCCCAATGATATTATTATAGTCGAACCTCTTCGGAACAAATCCTATAGTTATCAGAATTCAACGATTACAACTCTTTTAACAGCAATGACAGCCATTATAAGCATTTTATTCATTACCAATGTTGCTTCGAGGTGATTAAAATAAAATTCTATGACAGAGAATAAAATAATTGAACCTACTATTTTTACCAGTAATAAGTTGTTTATTCAACAACTTTTATCTTATAAATATTTTTATATTATTTTAACTTTTATTCTTCTTGCAGTCGCATATATCTATAACAAAACTGCATCGGCAGAGTATGAGGTCTATGCATCTATGATGGCCACAAAAAATGAAACCTCATCAATGCTTGAATCAGGTGGAGACTTATTCAGGGGAATGCAGTCATTTCAGACATACAATGAGATTGAAGACGGGATTAATAAACTGCGTTCGTTTTCAATGGTTTATTCTACCATAGACAAACTTAATTTTGAGATTGGATATTTCAGTGAAAAGGCCGGCCTTTTTAAAAATAAAAATGAATTATATCTCAATAAACCTTTTAGTGTAAGTATTTATAAAACTCATGTTCAACCAATAGATGTAAGATTTAATATTGACCTATTAAGCGATTCAACTTTCAGGATATATGCAGATGAATCCGATGCAATCCTGTTTAATTATATTGACAATGAAGTAATATTGGAAGAGTTCCCAGTTAAATTAAACAAGGTGTACAGGTTTAATGAAGATATTAATCTTGAATATCTGAGCATTTCAGTTAATAAAAACAGCGAGTTTCAGCAAACTGAAGATGATATGAAGTATAATTATTACTTTACGTTATATAATCCTGATCTTATAGCAAGAGAATACATTAAAAATCTAAAAGTTTTCAGAGCTTCCGGGTCTTCTTCTATACTTAACATCTCCTTTCGGAGTACTAATCTGGAGAAATCTATATTTTTCTTAAACAATTATTTGAATTTTTATTTCGAGGAAAACCTTTCAAGAAAGAATACTATCGCTATCAATACTATCAATTTTATAGATGCTCAAATATCAGGTATCTCAGATTCACTTGGAAGATCAGAATCTGCGATTACTAGTTTCCGAGCTAATAACCAGGTAATGAACTTAAGTTATCAGGCACAAACAGCTTATGACAACCTTCAGGTAATAGAAAATGAACGCAATAGCTTACAGGCTCAGGAACGATATTTCAGCTATATACTTGAGTATCTCAGGACAACACAAGATGTAGCCGGGATTGTACCACCCTCGAGTATGAACGTTAATAATTCTCTTATAAACCAACTTATCGCAGACTTAATGAATCTGAACTCAGAAAGATCTAATATAATAAGTCTTCGCGGAGATAAGAACCCTTTCCTGGCCGAAATTGAGAACAAAATTAAACTGCAAAAACAATATATCATTGATATTGCTTCAGGTAATATAAATACTGTGAAACAAACGCTCAGCGACCTTGATTACAGGGCTGCTAAGCTTTCAAAAGAGATTTCATCACTTCCCAAACAGGAATTGAATATGGGTAATATCCAGAGGAGGTTTAATATTGATGAAGCAATCTATACCTATCTTCTTCAAAAGCGATCGGAGGCTACAATTACAATGGCGTCCAATTATCCTGACTTTACAATGTTTGAACCAGCCAGAAAAATTACCTCCTATCAGGTGGCCCCAAGAACTCTTTTCAGTTTTTTAGTTGCTTTGATAATGGGAATTTCGATTCCTACAGCTATAATGATTTTAAAAAATCTTCTAAACTTTAAGATCAGTTCCCCGGAGTATATACATCAGATGATTGGCCGTGCACCTATTACTACCATCTATTCTGTCTCAGGAAAGACTGATAATGCCATCTTTGATAATCCGGCTTCTCTTTCATCAGAATCATTCAGGACCTTACGAAGCATCATTTTCCGAAAGCTCTCCGAAACATTGAAGTCAAAAGTGATTCTCATAACATCAGCTCAGCCCCTGGATGGAAAAAGTTTTCTTTCTCTTAACCTTGCCATTTCGATTGCTATGGTTGGGAAAAAAACCCTGATTATAGATGGAGATCTGAAACGTCCTGTTTTACATAGTAAGTTTAAATTAGAAAATAAAATCGGCGTATCTAATTTAATGACCGAAAACATATCACTGGAAGAAATCCTTCTTAATACCACTATTGAAAATCTCTCCTTTATATCTGCGGGTCCTAGTATGCCAAATGTTACTGAAGTTATCGAATCAGGCGGATTAGATGCCCTGATTGAGGCTGTAAAGGAAAGATTTGAATATATTATTATTGACACGAGTCCTATTGGTTTTATGGCCGACACTCTTCTGATGACCCGTTATGCAGATCATATTCTTTTAGTGGTAAGGAATAATTCGACTTTAAAAGAATCATTTACAGAAACCATAACCAGTTTTAATTCTAATGATATTACAAATTACGATGTTGTATTTAATGATAAGAGTTTGAAGGAAAGTTCCTATGGGTTATATTCCAATTATTACATAAAGGGAAAAAAGTAATAGTTTTATTATTAATTATCTGGTTTTTCTTTTTATAAAAGGCATCCATGGACATTATTATGAAATTCCCAAAACTTTCTTATACAGATAAACCAGTCTATTTCTTTCGTAATCCCAAGATAGCTCGTTGATGACCCTTTTATAACCAAACTCTGCCATTTCTTCTCTTTGTACCGGATTATCAATCAAAAAAATTATTTTATCTGCAAAGTCTTTTGGATCGCCACACTTTGCGTATAGAGAAGCTTTTTGTGCTGAGAATTTTCCTTCTTTAAGATCATATTGAACAATAGCTTTTTTTAAAGCCATATATTCCATTATCTTATTCATAGTTGATAGATTATTCATCTCTGTCGGTTTGTCAGGATTGACACATAGATCAGCTGAATTAAGAATAGAAATCATTATCTCATCAGAAACTCTTCCATAGAAGTCAACGTATTCATTAAGGTTTGATTCTCTACATAAATTAATAAGATTTTCAAGGTAAGTTCCTCCTCCAACAATTGCAAACTGAATATCCTGTCGGAATGATATTATATATCTTATACTTTCAATCAATAAATCAAGTCCTTCCTGTTCTCCTATAACTCCAACATAACCAACCAGATATGTTCTCCCCTTAAGATATTTGTTATCACGAGGAAGTAGTTTCAATCTATCAAGCTTTGGGCCACTTCTAACTATCTGGACTCTTTCTTCATGCATTTTCCCCCTTCTAATAGCAATCTCTTTATATGATTCATTTGTGGCAATACTATAATTTGCAGAGGCAAATGTCAGATTTTCAAATATAAGCATCAGTTTATAAAAAAATCCTTTCTTGTTATATTTTGCAAAATAAAGTTCAGGATTAATATCATGATGGTCAAAAATATACTTAACCCCAAAAATCTTGAACCAAATAGCTACAAGAAATATGAGATCCGGTGGATTACAGCCATGAATAACATGGAATCTCTTCTTAAAATAGATTTTCCAGCTAAGAAAAAACTCCCAGAATAAGGCAACACTGTATTCTAATAGATATCCAAAAGCTCCGCTGGCTTCAATAGGCAATGGATGTCTGTGAATTTCAATACCATTTATTACTTCATAGGAAGCATTATAGTCCTTCATCTTCGGACAAATTATGCTAACCTTAGCTCCAAAGTCTTTGAGGGTATTAGCTTCCTGCCATACCCTCCTGTCAAACGGGACTGGAAGGTTTTCCACAATAATTAAAATATGTTTGCCTTTAAATAAGGTCATTATTAGATGTTTATTAAGATGGTAGTTGAGATTTTCTTGTCACTAGTGGGTTATAGGATCAAAAAGCTTTACCAATTAATCCCAAAATAGTTACTTCTGGAAAGTAGAGCTTCATCCAACCTGACAAAATCAATAATAACCTTATCCTTAATATTTTGAAGCAAGGGTACAAATTCAGGTTCTTTTGTATTGATTATAATGACATCACAGTTTTCAACCATATTTCGTGGTTCATCGGTAAGTAATGAAGCAAGATGAGGAATTTTTGAATTTATAAATTCCTTATTTGTTCCTGTCAGCAAAGAGAGATTAATATTTTTATCATAAATTGTAATATCACATCCTTTTCCAAGTAAAGATTCAATTACAGTAACAGCAGGACTGTTTCTCAGGTCATCAGTGCCAGCCTTGAAACTTAATCCAAGAAATCCAAGCTTTTTACTCCAGTACCTGTAAATTAATTTAACTGCACGATCAATCTGTATTTCATTTGTTTTATTTATACCATCAATAACAGGTACTGCTAAATATAGATCGTGTGCCAAAGTCTGAAGGCCCTTCAGATCCTTAGGCAGGCATGATCCTCCATAGGCAAATCCAGGTTTAAAATAGTAAGGAGAAATATTTAACTGTTTATCCTTGCAAAATATATCCATCACCTTATGAGAATCTATTCCCAACTCAGAGCAAATATTACCTATCTCATTCCCGAAAGAGATTTTAAGTGCATGAAATGTATTATTAACATATTTCATTATTTCAGCCGTCTTAAGATCAGTAATAATAATTTCTGCTGATAAATGCTTGTACAAGCCAGCAATAATATCTGCAGGTTTTGGATTATCAGATCCAACAAGTGTTAACGGTGGGTTGTTGAAATCATGTACAGCTGTTCCTTCTCTCAGGAATTCAGGATTATCAACAATTGCAAACTCAGTATTTCGTCTTTTTCCAGAACTTTTTTCAACAATATCAGCAAATTTATCGCATGTTCCAGGCATTATTGTTGACCGTATTGCAATAACATGGAACTGTTCTTTGTTCCTCAATACATTACCTATATCTTCAGCGACCTTAAAGATGTATTGGAGATCAAGATGTCCTTTATTACTACTGGGTGTACCAACAGCTACAATACTTATTTCACTGGCAAGTACTGCTCTTGCAACATCTGAAGTAGCTTCGATATTACCAGCTAAATATTGTTCTGATATTATAAGATCAATATCTTTTTCAATTATAGTTGCAAAACCAGAGTTAATCTGATTTACTTTGGTCTGATTCACATCAACTCCAATAATGTGATGACCGCTACTTGCAAGACAACCGGCACTTACACAACCTACATATCCAAGTCCGAAAATGCTAATATTCATACTAAGTGATTTTTATTTTAAATTTAAAGACCATATCTCTATCAATATTTATTGTACAATAAATTACACTCGTTGGCTTCTTTTCTAGGAATGATTCAGAATACCAACCCAATATACCTGGACTAATACGTCCCTTGATTACATCATGCTTCAATATATTATCAACCGTGAACAAAATTTTCGTGGAACTATCAAATGATAAAACATATTGGTTTGGATTTGTGATATTGATTGAGACTGAAGGATGAAGATGAAAAGGGATCTCAACTTTAATTTTCCCTTTTTTCTGCACCAGAAGAGTATCAGTTATAATAAATTCGTTTTTATCCTTATCAAATAATATTTCCCTGATATGTTTTATGCCATCCTTTTTATATCCACTGTGGCTTGCAATTACTTGTTCGATAAGGGCATCCTTTTTTACATCAATAATAGATGTTTTGTAATGATCTAGCCATAATGTTGGGCCTCCATTAAGAGCCTGGTCATGAGAATTGATCCTGATCGTATTATGAGCAATTGTACCAATAAAGTACTTTCTCCAATTGGGTTCAGTATGGTAGGTATATGTTCCTGAATCTATAAAAACTTGCTGACCATTAATATGCAAAATAAATGAAAGTGCATCGGCATGGCCGTGAGCAGCAATAGACAAGAATCCCAGGGGCGCAGTATTAAAATGTAAGTATACTTCCTGACCGTTCTCTTTTTTCCTAAATGTAAAATGACCCTCCTTTTTGTAGAATACTGATTTGGCAAATGGGGATAATGGCTTAATCGAATTGTATATTATTTCCCCTTTTTCTCCGAACAGCATATTGTTTTTTAAATCAAAACCGTTACTTCCGGGCTTGAATTGTTGATCTTTGAAAATTAGTGTAGCTGAAGTCAGCAATGATTTAAAATTATTAAATTCACTTTCATGTTCAAGGGTATAGCATCTGCCATTATCTTCATCACCATAATTCGGAAAATTTCCATTGCAGTCCAGTATGCTATTTATATAAAGAAATATCTCTTTTAGTGTATCCCTGTATATTTCAGAAAAAGGGTACCCTCTATTTTCTCCAATTACAAAAGGTAATAGAAAAAAATCTGTGATGAATTGAATATACTCTGCCGCCTCTTCCCTGTTTATCCCAGAAGAGTACTGTCTTAAAATCTCTTTTTCCAGGCCTCTCCGGGAATAAACAATCCATTTTTTACTTTCCGGAAAATCCCAGAGAGATGATGCTACAAATAGTCCTGAATATTCAGCTATCAGATGATTATTTGATGAAGAATATTTTGACGGATTACGAAACGAATAGATACAATGCTGATAAATCTCCGGTAACCATTTAGTCTCAACAAATGTTTTAAAAGACTCATCTTTCTCAATCAGCCTATCTGCTTCCAGAATATGCCAGCATAAAAACCAGTTTATTAGTCTTATGTTGATTTCAATATTACTATACCAATTAATGCCTTTAAGATATGGATTCCGTTCTATCCATGACGTTGTAATACCTTGGAAAAGTGAAAGATATCTTTTATCACCTGTTGTCCTGAAGTTTAATGCAATATGTGGCAAAAAGTGTAATCTGTTTATTTCCCAAACATTCTTTGCCGATAATTCATTGTTAGCAAGAATATTAATGTCTTTTGAAAATATAAGGGGAAAACTATTGCCGGAAAAAATGTCTTTTTGCCAGTCAATTATCTCTCCTGAATAACAAAAAGATTTTCCAAATATTGAAATTGATTCTGAGTAAATTTGATTTCTTACTATCCTTAATTCAGACAAACAGAGAGTAGTATTGACATCTGAAATTTTTGGCAGCTCAACTGAACAATAATATTTTTCGATTTTTTTCTGAATCAGTTGTCTAATCCTGAATTGTATCTCAGCAATAGAAAATGTTCTGAGTCTGTTAAGGTACCATTTTGATTTAGTAAAACTCATTTATCTGAGTAACAATAATAAGAGAATTAAAGTGATCTGTTCTTTTGCATCTGTTTTTAAAGATTCTTTCTTTTTATCTTAAGGTTGCAGACTTATATCACTTATCAATTGTACAAATTTACCATTAGGTTGATATATAAGGTTATTAACATAATTTATCCTGACTTCAGATTCCTTACCCATCGATTCAGAATAGTGTTTATTAAAGAGCTTTTCATGTTCAGGTTTAAAGCTATCCCCTTTTATTATTAGAACTATAAGTGATCCCGGTTGCTTCTGAATATACTGCAATCCTTCAATTACACTATATAAATCACTATGCAGGTTTAATGCGGTTGTAGTAATATAAGTACCATCTTTTCTATATATCTGATTTTTATCCCAACGACCTTGAATATTTCTAATAACAGGCATTTTTCTTCCACATGCTTCACAATAATCTCCAACATATTCAGCATAGTCTCCTGTTCTGTAACGAATCAGAGGCATCCCATAATTATATAAAGTAGTTCCAACTATTTCACCAAATTGCCCGGGAGTATTAATAGGCTTATTGTCGCCTCCTACAAGTTCAAAATAACCATATTGCATCTCCATATGAAAATCATCTGAATGCTCACAATAGCCACCAACGATTAATTTTTCACTGTGCCCATAGAAACTAAACAATTTTAAACCTAATTCATCAACAATTAATCTTTTTTGAAAATCAAATACAGCTTCAGAACTACATATAATTGCTTTTAAAAACCCTAAATGCAGATTCTCCGATCTACTTAACTTGCAGAATTGGTATGCTGCTGATGGATAAGCAAATATAAACTGAATTTTGTATTTGTGTAAAACTTCAACTATCTGTCTGACATATTGTGGATTGAGTCTAAAACTATCAAAAATAACTTCCTTTGTAATTGGATTAATTCTATATATTTCATTTTCAGAAAGTTTATCGTTCCGTATTACGCCCCGGATATGATATTTCCATCCAGCACGTTCCCATAGTGTATGCAAAGTTGATAATTCCACAATGTGCCTGTTTTTAGGAATTAAGAACTTTGCAGGTTTTCCTGAGGTACCTCCTGTTGTCATCTCCAGATATTCATTATTATTAATACCGGGATTTATTAAATCAGAATAATGGTCCAACAAAGTATCTCTGTTAATAAACCCTATCGTTTCTGTAAATTCTTCTATGCTAGAAATAGGGTATTTATACAGATTATTATAATAGGGGATATTCTGAATCGCATAGTTCACAATATCAATTACTTTTTTCGCTGAAGGAGTGGAGGAATCTCTTTGAATGGAATGTTTCCTTTTCAAATATTGAGTTCCATAGAAAAGTTGCGGGAAACCATTTAGCATTAGAAGGAATTTATTTATTTCTAATGGTAATCTGACAATTTTATGGAGAGCATTTTTCTTATCCATCGTACCTCACAATATAGGCTAATAGTTATTTTGTTTTTTTATAATAATTATTCACTCCATACAACCCGTTTTACATAATCTGTATACGATAAAATAATCCTTACAATTTTATCACTTACATTAGACATAGCATAGTCTGCCACAGGAAAAAAATTACGTTCTGATCCTGTTTTTTGTTGCTCAAGCTCAATTAACCCTTGCATTACTCTTTCAGGATTCAAACCCACCATCATTACGCTCGCTTCCTCCATTGCCTCAGGCCTTTCATGAGCTTCTCTTATGTTCAATGCTCTGAAATTCAGAATTGAAGATTCTTCGGAAATTGTTCCGCTATCGCTTAATACAGCTTTTGAGCTTATCTGTAATGCAATGTAATCGGTGAGACCAAGAGGCTTCATTAATCGCACAAGGGAGTTGAATTGAATATTATGCTTTTCAATCATCTTTCTGGTCCGGGGGTGTGTACTTACAATTACAGGCAGATTGTACTTCTCTGCAACCTCATTAAGGATTTTTATAAGATTAAGAAAATTATTTTCATTTGCAATATTTTCCTCGCGATGAGCAGAAACAACGAAGTATTTTCCAGTTGATAGAGAAAAGCTTTCGAGGACTTTTGATTTCCGGACTTTTGGTAAAAATGTATTTAGTACTTCAAACATCGGGCTTCCTGTTTTTATAACCATATCAGGCTTTAAGCCTTCCGATAATAAATATTCTCTGGCTATATCGCTATAAGTCAGATTAATATCTGCTGTATGATCAACAATTTTCCTGTTTGTCTCTTCGGGCACCCTCTGGTCAAAACATCTGTTGCCAGCTTCCATATGAAAGACAGGAATATGTCGCTTCTTTGCAGCAATGGCACAGAGGCAGGAATTAGTGTCACCCAAAACCAAAAATGCATCCGGTTTAGTCTCCTCCAGAACAGGATCAATTTTAATAAGAATCTTACCTGCTGTTGTAGTGGCGTTTCCACCTGCAGCATTCAAAAAATAATCAGGTTTTCTAAGACTCAGGTCTTCAAAAAAAACTTCATTAAGTTCATAGTCATAGTTCTGCCCGGTATGAACAAGTATATGATCTATTGCATTACTTGCATCCAGTTTTTGAAGGACACACGAAAGCCTGATAATTTCAGGTCTGGTTCCTACTACTGTCATAACTTTAAGTTTCCTCATTTTATATATTTATAGAACTAATATGATGCAAGTGTATTATTTTCAGAATGTTGAAAAACATTTAGACTCATTAGGTCAAAAAAATATATGATATGCGATCATACCTTTTCAAAAAATGTATCGGGATCGGTCTTATCATATTTTTCGTTGATCCAAAAAATTGTATACAAATCTTCATCTCCCGTATTTGTTATATTATGAGTGTACCACACCGGCATATCAACAAAAGACGGATTATCACCATTTAGTTCAAAGCTTATAATTTTATCAGTTCCTATCCTGCGAATATCAATCCTTGCTTTTCCTTTAATCACAGCAAAGCGTTCAGCTTTCCTGGTATGAAAGTGATTCCCCCTGGTGATACCAGGAACAGTAGTTGAGAAAGAAACCTGTCCTCCACTATTCAGTTTAATAGTCTCAATAAAGGAACCCCGATTGTCGGTGTTTTTTAACAACTTAAAAGGAAAGAAGAGTGAATGATCAATATAACAAAGAAAGGTATTGAACAGACTTCTGCTAAAAAATGTGTCAAGGGAAGGAATTTCTCCATTTTCGAGATAAATAGTTTTAAAAGCGTTTAGTGTTTCCAGAATAGTAGATACTCTCACTTCCGAGCTATGCTTTACTTTTATTTGTTGGATTAAAATTTTACTTTGTGCTTCTTCTTTTTCTATTATAGTTAAGATATTTTTTATCAATTCACCTATATAGATAAGCTTCAACTCACCGTCAACCTCAATTACGGGTAGCTCATTATGTGTTAACTGGTGGCAGAATGTGGCAACCACAGAATTATAATAAGGAAGACCAAAAGGACCATAAACATTAGGCATTATCAAGCCTGTAAACCGGGCCTTATTACTTTCTGCCCATTTTTCAAATAATCTTCTGCCCTCTTTTTTTGATTTCCCGTATTGGTTGTTTCTCTCTTCCTGAGTAGAGGAAGAAAATATTATATGAGGTGTTGAGCCTGTAGATTCACAGGCTGCTATAATTTGTTTAACTAACCTGATATTAGTGTTATATATAACATCCTGATTATCATGCCGGTTCATTGCAGCAAGGTGTACAACGACATCACATTGGCTGATAAAACTCTCCAATAGTCTGTCTTCTTTGAAATATGAATCTTTAAAGGTGACTCTGGAAAACCTTTCAGGGTATAAGCAAATTGTATTATAGAGATGGGTCCCCATAAACCCTGCCTGTCCGGTAATACCAATTTTCTTCATATGATGCTTTAATTATCCTGTATTAATGAAAATTATTTGGATCGAAATAACTCCACATTAATTCACTTTTTATAGGAAACTTTTTATCAATCATTTAAATGTTTTCGCGAATAATATCAAGCTTTAACAATAATTCCTTCATCTCTTCAACATTTAATTGTGCAGTATTATGAGAATGGTAATCTTCAATTATTGATAATCTCTCCTCTCCTGTATCAAAGTATTTCTTATAATTTAAGTCTCTCGTATCGCAGGGAATCCTGAAATAGTTACCGAGCTCTTCCGACCTGGCCATTTCTTCTCTTGTTACAAGTGTTTCATAGAGTTTTTCTCCATGCCGGGTACCAATAACTTTAACCATTATATCAGAATGTAATAGCTCTTTTAATGCCATGGCAAGAACATCCAGTGTTGCTGCAGGGGCTTTCTGAACAAACAGATCCCCGTTATTCCCATGCTGAAATGCATATATAACCAGATTTACAGCATCGTCAAGTGTCATCATGAACCGGGTCATATTATTATCTGTTACTGTAATATGCTCTCCTTTTTTGATCTGATCGATCCATAAGGGAATCACTGATCCACGGGATGCCATAACATTACCATAACGTGTACAGCAGATTGTAGTTGTTGACTCATCACCAAGCTGACGTCCTTTCGCAATAGCAACCTTTTCCATCAGAGCCTTGCTCATACCCATAGCATTTATAGGATAGGCTGCTTTATCTGTACTCAGTACTACTACGTTTTTTACGCCATGCTCAATTGCCGAATCTAATACATTCTCGGTTCCTAATACATTTGTCCTGACTGCTTCAATCGGAAAAAATTCGCAGGAAGGAACCTGTTTCAGAGCAGCAGCATTAAAAACATAATCAACGCCCGACATAGCTCCATCTATACTTCGCTTGTCCCGTACGTCGCCGATATAAAACTTTACTTTATCATTTTGTAAGCGATGACGCATGTCATCCTGCTTTTTTTCATCGCGTGAAAAAATTCTTATCTCTTTTATATCGGAATTAAGAAATCGCCTGAGTACAGCGTTGCCGAATGAACCTGTACCTCCGGTTATCAATAATACTTTATCTTTAAACATATTTTAATTTTTTTTGCTGATTTGTTTTAAATACTAATAGATAAATCCAACAATCTTTAAATCAAACACTAACATTTTCAATGAACTTAATAATACGTTCTATTGAAGTGGAATAGTCAAGCAACTCTCGTGCTTTTTTACAACCATTATCAGCAATAATAGCTATTGCTTCTTCATTCTCTAACATCCACTTTATCTTATCTGCAATAGACTCAGGATCACCACTATTAGCAATTACTATCTCTTTGCCGTCGGCAAAATATGTTTCCACTTCTCCAAAATCAGTTGCCAGGACAGGTTTCTTAAGCGCCATATATTCTCCCAGTTTTGTAGGGAATCCTGCCTGCGTCTGAATAGTCCTTGGTCGTGTAATGGCAACTATTTTACATTGCAAAAGAAAAGTCTTTACCTGGCTATATTCCACTAATCCTGCAAAATGTACCTGGTTTCTTATTCCAAGCTCCTCACATACAATTTCCAACTCCGGAATCATGCTTTTACCAAAAGTAGAATCGCCAACAAGCACTAAACTAATCTCCATCTGATCTTTCAGTAAACTCATAGCCTTAAATAAATAAGCCAATCCGTCTTTTTCTCCAGGGGTTCCACTGTAACCAATTGTATATTTTTCATCTGTGTTTGATGGGGCCCAGAAATCAAAATCGGTAAGGTTAGGCTGAACCAAGATACAATCCTTTTTCATTCCTTTTCTTAAGTATATATTCTGTAGAAAGTTGCTAAAAACAATAAGACCTGAAGATAACGGGTTTAAATGATCAATTGTAAAAATAAAACTATACCATTTTAATCTATTTGTGAAACCGACAAAAAGTTGTTTATTAAAATATTCCGGAACAAAAGTAACGATCCTGTATTTAAAGATATATGCATTGAGATATATCAGTAAACTATGAAAAAAATCAGTATGATAAACAAAAACTGTAATTCGTTTTCTCTTCCACGCTATAGAAGGTAAAATAAATAGTAAACGAATCATGCTTAATAAATCGTCAAATGGTTTTAAGAAACCGATTTTCGGTCTTTTGGTAAATCCCATAAAGGTATAGGGCACTCCTTCCGGAGTTATATTATTTCTGAAGATTCTTTTAGAGGTTTTTCCGAACGCATAACCCTTAGTCATATATACTTTTACTATTTGATCCTGTAAAGCCATACCCCTGCAGAATAAATTAAGAAAAGCTGCACCTGCACCCCCAGTAGGAAAATTTGTTGATGTAAATAGTATATACTCCTGATCGATATTATTTTTATACATTTATTTTTTTAATTGATTATTGTACAATAACAGTAAATATTATAGATGCATTTATCCCTTGATATGAAAAATCTGCTGCTATGTCTTATTAAAAAGTTAAATGCCAATTCTAAAATAAACCACTGTGATGTTAATTCATCTTTTGTGCGAGACAATCCCTGAATTTTTCTCTAACAATATCCGAATCTTCCTTATTTATAGCTAATTGTATTGCCCTTTCACCAAGTTCTTTTCTAATACTGTATTTCGAGTACAAATCCAGGATTGCATTTTCAAGAGATAAATCACTCCGCTCAGTTACAACATAAGCCCATCCATCCTTAATAGCATAGCTGGCAGTAGATGTTTCCTTTGGAGCATATACTAATATTGGTGTTCCGGAGATCATATATTCTGATATTTTGGTCTGAAACGAATATTTTAAAAACTTTATGCTTTTTTCATCAAAATCGATAGGTAAAATTAACAGGTCCGAACCAGAAAATTTCTCTGGTAATTCAGAATATTGCAATGGTTTTATCCATACAACATTATCATTTAAATAAACTTTGCCCTTGAGTTCATCAATGTCAGGAGACAGTATTTCAAAAACTATATCCTTATAATTATGAGTCAAAGAATTCACAACCCTTGCCACATCAATAATAGAATTTTTCATTCCCTGCCCAACACGACCGGCATATAATATCTTAAATTCACCTGAAAAAGACCAATTCTTCCTGCTAAAAGGCAGCCATCTATTTGTATCAATAGGGTTGTGAAAAGGAATAAAATTTCTTTTGTAACGTTTATAATATTCTATACTCATTGCCTCACCAATACTCATCAGAACAGCAGAAATATTTATTAAACTTAATAATTCATTTTCAAACCTATTCTTCCAATAAAAAAATAACAAACCAGGTTTGTTTATAGTAGATATCCAGTCATCCATAAAATGTAAAGCTACCGGCTTACCCAAAACTCTTGCAACAGTTGAGACCATTCTAATTGAATCAAAAGATGCAAGTTGGGAATAAATTATATCGGGGTTAAAATCTCTAATCCATTTTATATACTCTTTTGTAATTTTTAATTTATATAAAATATTAAATACTCCCACGAATTCTAAGAAGAACCTTAATATCCCATAGAATCTCTTGTATCTTCCGGAATTAGATAGAACTTTTAATGAATCTGGTTTTATTGTTTTAGATAATTTTACAGGCCCGCAATTTACTTTGTTTAAAACTATATTTAAAGGAAAAGGATGGAGTTTTCCTTTATAGCCTAATTGAAAATAATTCTCACATATTGTAGTATCTGCTTCTAATAACAAATTTGCACTGGATGCAAGAGCTAATCTATCTTTAGGCCATCCCTGGAATAAATTAGACATTGTAATTCCTCCCCCGGTTTTATTATTAAAAGGACTTCCAATAATAAGTACTCTGGGATATTTAGTATGAGAATTTAAACTTTGCATACTTATTGTTATTGAAAGAATATCAATATTTCTTCATCTGATTTTTCACGGATACTTTTATTGTAGCAAATACCTACAGATATCCAAATTATCAAATAAGTTAACGAGAACATATTTACATATGTAGGATATAAAAAGATTGTATATAAAAAGATCCATATAGCAGAAGACTTTGTTAATACATTTTTTGAAGAAAAAAGTCCTATAAAGATGGCTGGAATCGTAATTAATAGATAAAGAACAAGGCTAATATATCCACCTTTTAATACCATTTGTAGATATCCCGTTTCAATTACAGACCTAAATACTGTAATACTACCTTCTGCTTCATCTATACCAGGACAATAATATAATCCATTTATACCTTTACCAAGAATCAAATCTTTAGTGGACATACTATTAAAAAAATAATCTTCAACCCATCCTCTACTATCTTCATCAATCCTGTTTGATATTAAACTAAACGTTCCTGATTGGTTCTTACTATAAGTCATATATGCATAGAAAACTACAAATATTAACAAAGCTATGGATATTAATCCCTTTAAGATTTTCCCTTTATTAGTGTAATAGAAAATAATATATGAAAAAACCATTAAACAAATAGTCATGAACATTAATCCACGGCGCGCTCTAATAGTTACAATCAGGAATGTAAATACTAATATAAAAAGCGAAAACAAAACTCTCCTTTTTTTATGATACGCAAATGTTAAAAGAATATAAGCAGCTGGTAAACTCAAAAAATGAACTAATCTTTCAGTTACTACAGTAGGATATCTATGGAATCCGCTAATTCCAAGAAAAATTAATTGACGATATAGTATTATGTAAATCAAAAAAAATAAATTAAGAATAATAATTACAGTAAAAAGTTTTTTAAGATTAGTTAAAATACCTTTAAATACAATAATTAACGGTGCAAAATATAGAAAAATTGAGAATGGAGCATTAAAGAAGATAAGCTTTAAAAAGGTATATTCAAATACGAATCCTCTAAAAATAGTAACCAGTGACCATAAAAGATAAAATAAGAATACTATTTTCAAATAAATATTTTCAAAGCTCCAAAAAATCAAATAAGCACCTGAACTGACAAATAAAATGATGCCAAAAATTTGTACTGCTTGAGAATATTTTATAGAAATATAAACTCCAGGAATCGAATAGCTTATAGTGTATATTGCAAATCCAAACCAGAAAAGATTCCATGCTACCGAGATATTAATACTAGGTAAAGATTCTGAATTATTTCTATTTATTTCATTTATTTTCATTTTTCAACTTTGGGAAACAACTATTTTAACCATAATCCTTTTGCTCTAGAAGTAACAATTTTTTTATACTGTATAATGAAGAAAACAAGGTTTACAACATTTATTAAAGATGTTGCAAGAATAACTCCTGGAATTCCAATCATTTTTCCAAAAAGAATAGCCAAAGGAATATAAATTATTGTTCCTAAAACAGCTAGTATTAATTGAATTTTGATTATACCTACTCCATTTAAAAAAATGGAATAAACATAAGTTCCAATATTTATTATTATTGTAATACCTAATGCAAGTGAAATTGAAAAAGATACATGTAAATCACTTCCAACCCATAATATATAAACCATATTTGATAAAATAAGCATGATAACTACTAGAACGAAAAGTGCAATCCAAATATAGTTTAGCTTCTTCATTGTCTCAGTTATCCATTTTACTTCTTTTCTGGCCCAGGCATCCGTAAAAGCACTCCAAAGAGGCATCATAATTATTAACATAACCATGGGAACAATATTGAAATATTTAAATGCAATATTGTATAAAGTAACATTTTCACTTCCAAATAAATGTGCTATTATTATGTTACTGGTTTGATAAAGAATTAATGCTGAGATTTGAAGAATAAAGAATTTAATCCCTAGCCCCATCAAACTGCGGACATAACGAAAATCAACATAATTAAGAGAAGGTGCATATACTCTATATTTATGAGTGTAGAACCAAATACTTGAAATGGATAAAACTAAAACAGGAGGAACAATAATAGCTATCCCTAAATAGAAAATATTCCCGTGCGTAGTTTTCGAAAGAATAAATATTGCAGACAATGAAATAACATTTGCAATTAAATTAAAAACAGAAGCTTTTGCAGGTTGTTGATTAGCAGTTAGAACTGTACCTAATAAATTAAGTAATAATTGAAAACAGAAGAAGACAATCGCAATTAAAGCAAGCTGACCTAATGTAGATTTCATTATCTCTGGAGCATTTAATATCCTCGACCAGTTCAATAGAGGATTTACTATAAAAGTTACTAAAACAACTACCAAAATAATTAAACTCAAAACAGCATAGGTAGTACTTACATATACTTTTGCCATTTCATGGTTACCTTTAGCTATTGATTCGGCAAACTTGTTACGCAAACCATTTCCGAATCCAATATCAAAATATCCCAACCAACCTATTATTGAACTTAAAGTAATCCATATTCCATATTGAATAGAATTTATATACTTGATAGTTAATGGTACCAACATTAAACTTATCATAATACTCAGACCCCTAATCATGAAAGATGCAAAAATATTCTTTTTCACATTTTTAGTTCGCTCATGCCCTTTACCAAAGAATTCTTTAATAAGAATTACTAATCTGGAACTTATTTGTTTGAAAATCATTAAAGAATATAAATAAGTTGAATTATAAACTTTTAAACACAGGTTTTGGCTTACTTAGGGTTTGCTGATAAAGTTGTTTACAATGCATATAATGTTAATAATCAACGACATATGTTAATATCTTTTGTTTGAATTAATAGTAAAAATGCAAATTAAAACATAAATTACGGTAAAAACATTTGCATTTATGGTAAAGTATAATTCAGATAGGCAGCTGACAATTGAAGAGTTCAAAACTCCTTTTCAAACTTCATTACTCGCTGATAATCGGTGGGTTAAGCTCAGCAAGGTTGTTCCGTGGGATAAATTTGCTTCAGTTTATATGTCCATGATGACTATTGACTTTGGACGTCCGGGGATATCCCCTCGGATTGTTCTTGGAGCATTAATCATAAAGCACCTTGAAAAACTGGACGACAGAGGTGTCATCTCTGCCATACAGGAAAATCCCTACATGCAGTTTTTTATTGGGCTGAAAGAATTTACAGTACAACCCGTGTTTGATCCATCACTATTTGTAGAGATTAGGAAACGAGCCGGGAATAAAGTTTTCGATTCTCTCAATGTTGAATTGATAAAATCGGTTAGTGAAAAAGAGGATAAAAAGCACAACCGTAAAGGAACTGATAAAATCAATAACACTCCAAAAAATAAAGGGAAAATGCAGGCAGATGCCACCGTTGCTGATCAGTATATCACCTACCCAACTGACAATGGGATTCTAAACCAAAGCCGCAAACAATGCGAAAAGCTTATCGACAAACTCTATGACCTGAGTGGTAAAGAGGGCGAAAAACCCAGGACCTACCGGCGAAAAATAGATAAGGCATATTTGGATTACTCAAAGAAAAAGAAGAAAAGAGAGGCCACACATCGGAAGATGACACGCAAATTATTGGAATGCGTTAACCGGGATATCAAGCATGTAAACAATATGTTGGATATTTTTGAGTCGAAAGGATCTTTTTTTCCGCTAAAGCATTCAGAGCAGCGTATGATTTGGATTATCAACACGG
>Ga0307377_10001186_pt1 | contig 34064 bp, 36 predicted proteins | sample TR3MG_FD_202535 | JGI IMG/M metagenome (GOLD analysis project Ga0307377, IMG submission 202535) | Soil microbial communities from Risofladan, Vaasa, Finland - TR-3 | ecosystem: Environmental > Terrestrial > Soil > Coastal area > Acid sulfate soil | place: Finland: Risofladan, Vaasa | collected... | reverse complement strand
CGCCACGTCGTGGCCGATCCGGCGATAGCGTTCGAGCCGGGCGGCGATGCGCCGCGCCAGCTCCGGCGGCAGGCTCTCGCGGCCCAGCGGATCGACCACCACCTCGGCCGCGTACCAGCTGCCGCTCCAGGCCAGCGCCGCGGCGGCGCCCTGCAGCTGCGGCGCCTGCGCCGCGAACATCGCGTAGTCGTCGGCGACGATCGCGCGCAGCGGATTCGCGCGAAACGCGCCCGGCGCATACAACTTCACCTCGGCGAGGCTTTCCGGATCGGTGCCGCCGCCGGCCGGCAGCGGGTTGCGCGGCTGCAGGTTGGCGGACAGCTCGCCCGACTTCAGCGCCAGCCACACGATGCTGTCGCGCCCGACGTTGCCGGCGCTGCCGTTGCCGATGCGCGGTGCAGCGCGGAAGAACTCGCCGGCCTGCGGCTGCCGGCCCAGCACGCCGTCGCCGAAGCGCAGATGCGCGGCGCCGTCGTCGTCCACCTCGACCACGAAGTGGCGATCGTCGGGGCCGCTCTCCAGCAGGTCGTAGCGGGACTCCCACTGCCAGCGCGCTTCCGGCGTGCCGGGCACCAGCACCGCGTCGAGCGAGCCGCCATGGACGGTCAGCTGCGGCAGCGCCAGGCGCGGTTCGCGCGCGAGCAACCGGCACACCGGCGCTTGCGCGGGCAGCGGTTCGGCCCAGGTCAGCGGCGCATCCGGCAACACGTGGCCGGTGTCGGCGGGCGGACGCGTCACGTCCTGCACCGCGCCCTCGCAGCGGCAGCAGCCGTACTGCGACGTGCCGGGCACCAGCCAGCAGTCTTCGGCCAGCGCACCGCAGCGCGCGCACGCATCCGGCATCGCGGCGAGTGCGGCGGCGAGGCCGGGATACTCGCCATCGCCGGCCGGCGCCGCGCAGATCGCGTCGCAATGGCATTGCCCGATGACGTGCTCGCCGTGATCGACCAGCAGCACGTTGCCGCGCGCCAGGCTGACGTCGTGCAGCCATGCGCAATCGGGCGACGGCTTGCGCACCGACAGGCACAGGTCGAACGGCAGCGCGTCGCACGGGTCCCAGGCGATGTCCAGCAGCAGCGTGCCGTCGAGCGGATCGACGGACGTCTGGACGTCCGTCAGCCGCACCGCATGCCGATGCGCGGGATCGGCGTCGGCGGGGTTGCCGGTCTGCGGACCCAGCACTTCCTCGAAGATCAGCAGGTCGCCGGCCGCCAGCTTGAGCGCGCGCTGCGGCGCGCTGGCCACGACCGCGACCTCGACCGCTGCGGCATCGCCTGGCGTCGAGGGTGTCGCCGGCAGCGGCGCATCGACCAGCGTGGCGCGCGTGCTGCCGCGCGGCAGGCAGCACATCGCCTCGCCCCAGGTGTGCAGGCGGATCGCGCTGTGCGCGGCGACCGCGTTCAACGTGGCCGCACCATCCAGTGGCATCGGCTCGTAGATCAGCGCGCCCTGCGCACGGGCGGCGTCGAGTTGGACCGCGTCGATCACGCCGGGTTGTGGATTGCCCTGCCCCGGCGGCGGCACCACGAACAGCAGGTTGTCCAGCGCCAGCGGCAGGTCGTCGCCGGTCAAAGCCAGCGCGACCAGCGCGCGTGCGTTGCAGCCCTCGTGCATGCGGTAGTCCACCAGCCGCGCATGCCGGCGCACCGAGATGCGCCGGCGCGCGGTGCCCAGGTAGGCTTCAGTGGCGACTGCGTCCTGGTAGTAGCTGAGGTAATCGGCGGTGTACGCCAGCGTCTCGACCAGCACGATGCCGAGGTCCGGCACGTGGCGCTCCTGCCGCGCCGGCATGTCGAGCGCGATGCGGTCGAGCAGCAGCTGGCGGAAGCTGGCGTAATCCTTGGCCAGGTAGTTGATCTCGGGAAGCGGCGGCGACGCCTGCACGCAGAGTGCTTCCTCCGCACAATCGAGATTCTTCGCGCAGTCCAGACGGAAGTGCAGCGCGGTGCAGGCATAGCGCGGATCGAAACCCGGGTACGCCAGCCAGCCGGCCGGGTCGCGGCCCGAGGCCGCATCCACCAGGCACAGGCAATACGCGGTGTGGTCGCCTTCGCGATCGAGCACCACGCGCAGGCAGGCGTCGTCGTGCAGTTCCGGCTCGGTCTCGGCGTTGACGCTGAGCACGCGCAGGCCGGTGATGCGGTCGCCGCCGCTGATGCGCACGTTCGCCACGCCCAGCTCCGGCGGGATGGCGCCGAACAGATGCACGCACAGGCTGACGCCGTCGTCGCCGACCTCGACGTAGTCGATACCGTTGAGCGTGCCGGCCAGGCGCAGCCGTTCGCGCCGCGCCGGCACGCTGCACAGCGGCAGCGGCGCGCAGCCGATCGCGCCGAGGCTCATGGTGTTGCTCGTGCTGTTGCTCGCGGTATTCATGGCAGGCTCCGCGTGAAGCTGTCGCTGCGGCTGTCGCCGCTGGCGCGCACGGTGTAGCTGAGATCCACACGCAACGTGGAATCTTCGCTGCTCACCGCCAGCGCACCGACGTCGATCACGTCGCCGAGCCAGCGCTGCAGCGCCGCCTGCAAGGTGAACTGCAGCGCGGCCGCAAGCTCCGGACTGTTCGGCGCGAACACCAGCTGCAGCAGGCCGCTGCCGAAGTCCGGCCGGTTGACGCGCTCGCCCGGGCTGGTGAACAGCAACTGCTCGATCATGTCGCGCACGTGATCGTCGTCGCCGGTCTCGGCGCTGCGGCCGCGGTTGTCGAAATGGAACGGGTAGTCGATGTTCATGGCTTTCGTCCTCACATCGCGGTGACGCGCGTCTGGCTGGCCACGATCAGCAGCGGCGTGCCGGTCGGTGCGCAGATCGCCTGGCTGTCCAGCAGCAGCAGCGGCTGGCCGTTGGAAGTCACGCGGGTGGCGGCGGTGACGAACTGCGCGCTCACGCACGGCCCGTTCGCGGCCGGCGGCGGCGGCAGCGCGCAGCCGGCGACCAGCCACGGTGGCGGCATCGTCACGCTGGACTGGCCGCTGACCGTGACGCGCGGATTCGGCGCCGTGGCCTGCGCCTGTCCGCCGTGCGCACAGAGCACGCTGGCACCGACATGGATGACGAAACCCGGCATCGCGTTCTCCTCAGGTCACCACCAGCGCACCGTTGTTGATCGTCACCGTCGGGCCCGCGAGCACGATGGTGGCACCCTTGCCGTTGGAGATCGTGATGCCGATGTCGTTGACCACGATCATCGCGCCGGTCACGCTCTTCAACAGGATTCCGCCGGTCGGTCCGGGCAGGTCGCTGATCGAGATCGCGTTCTGCAAACCCGACTGCAGCACCAGGCTCGGACTGGCCGGATTGCCGGCCAGCGCCAGCGCCGGCACCTCGGCCGCAATGCCCCAGAAGCCGCCTACCCAGACCGGATAATCCGGATCGCCCTGCTCGAATTCGATCCACACGCCCGCGCCGATCTGCGGCACCACGTACACGCCGCTTTGCTTGCCGGCAATCGGCACGCACGGCAGCGCCCAGCTCGACGGCAGCAGGCCGGACACGTCCGGCACCATCGCCTGGATGCGGCCGCGCTGCTCCGGGTCCACGTTCTGGATCACCGTGCCGCGGTACTTGCCGTAGTACTTGCTCATGACGGCACCAGCGGCACGGTGGAGAGCAGCCCCTTGCGCGACAGCTCGAAGCTCTGCTTGTACTCGCCGCGCTTGATCGTGTGGCGCACCTGGCTGACGTAGTGCAGGCCGTCGAACGCGGGGCCGACGCCGCGCACGCCGACCAGCTGGCGCGCCTTCAGCACGCGTCCGTAGCGGGTCACGTCGAGGCTGCCGCGGCCGGTGACGGTGTCGGCGGATTTGGCCGCCTCGGCCATGCCCAGCAGCAGCGCACGCACCGGCGAATACTTCGCCGTCTCGGGCAGCTGGCGAAACTGCTGCGGCGGCGGATCGATCAGGCCTAGCGGCGGATTGAGCGGGCCGATGTCCGGAATCGGGATCGGGATCGGCACCTTGGTCTGCTCGTTCTGGATGTACACGATCGGCAGGCTGCGCGCGTTGCCGTTGTAGCTGAAGCTGAGCTGCTCGACATTGCTGGCCGCGTCCATGTCGGCATTCAGCGCCGGCTGCGGCACGCCAACCTTCACCTTCGGCCCCCAGTACGCGGTGCTCATGCCGGGCGCCGGGCCGGGGTCGATATAGAACACGTAACCGACGCGCTCGGCCAGCGTGCGGATGTATTCGAGGTCGTTGCCCTGCTGCGTCGGGATGCGGTCGGTCGGGATCGGCACGTCGATCGCGATGCTGGGGATCACCAGCGGCACGATGCCGAGAAACGCGTACTTGGCCAGCAGCAGCGCCACGATCGCCTCGGCCGGCATCGCCGGATACGGCAGGCCGGGCAGGCCGGAGAACTCCAGCTTGGTCATCACCGCGGTGAGGTCGTCGCCGGTGACCTGCAGCGTGGTGTGGCGCTGGTCCGCGCCCGGCACCACCTCGGTGCGGGTCACCACGCCGTCGATCAGCACCTCGGACATGCCGTTCAAGGTAACTACCACGATCACCCGCAGCAGCGGCACCACGCCGCCGCCCGAGAGCAGGAACAGCGTGTGCAGCGGCGACTGCACGCTCAGCGTGAACTGCAAGGTGAACGCGCCGGCCGCCTCGTCCGGCGCGACCACCTCGATCTGGGTCAGCGCATCGAGCACGGCCTGCGGCACCGGCACCGGCACCACCGGTCCGACCAGCAAGGTCAAGTGCACGCCCCCAAGGCAACGCTGGCCAAGTATCGCCATCGTCATGACCCTTGGAAGGCTCGCAGGCCGCGCTGCGTGGCGCAGGGAAGACTGGCTGTCTTGGCAAGCCGTGCGGCGCGGCCTGCGAGCCTTCCAGGGGTCACCCCGTCATTGAGAATCTCATGCGTGGGGGCCAACCCTGCCTGTCCGCATGCCTTCGGCCCGCCGTCTCGACAGACAGCCAGTCTGCCTTCGCCGACGGTCCTGCGGCCTGCGAACAGACAGGGTTGGTGACGATGGTGATACTTGGCCAGCGTTGCCTTAGGCATGCGGCACCCCTGGTATGCCCTCGGGCAAAGTGATGCGCAGCTCCCGGCCGATCGTTTCGGTCAGCTCCTCGGGGCGTAGCGCGCGGTTCGCGTCGCACAGGCGCCAGAACTGTTCGGGATCGCCCAGGTACTGCGCCGCGATGTTGTCCAGCCGCTCGTTCTGCAGCACTCGGTGCCGCTGCAGCAGCGCGAAGCTTTCCGGCGCCGGCACGAAGCGGCGCTTCAGATACGTCACTGCCGTACCGTCGGCGCGCACGAACGTGGCGGTGGGGATCAGCGCGTAACGGCTGGTGGGTGGAAAGATCACGTCCATCAGGGCACTCCGGTGAGGCCGAACGCGGACAGCTGGCCGCTGCTGCCGCCGGCCAGCCGCTCCTTCTGCTGCAGGTAGTTCATGAACAGGCTGGCCGCCTTGTGGCCGGATGGCACGTCGTTCACCGACAGCACGCGCAGGCCCAGGCTGACCTTGGCGCGGATCGGATTCAGCGCCACGTCGAACGCCTCTTCGGTGATGCTGAACTCGGTGATGCGCACCGGCAGGATGCGCGACTTGCTCCACACGAACAGCGCCAGCGGCATCTCCATCGGCACGATCTCCAGCGTGCCGATCTGCGCCAGCGCATCGTTCGCGCGCAGTTGCGCGCTGGTCGGATAGACCATCGTCTCCAGCGTCGCCAGCTGCGCGAACAGGCCGGACTGCACGACCGCGCCGTTCTGTTCGGGAAATTCCAGCTGGTCGGTGGCATCGATGTCGGCCTCCAGCTTCAGCGTTTCCACCGGTGGCCCCTTCAGGCGCAGCACCTCGGAACGGTCGCCGCCGTCCGCGCTGACCGCCTGTGCCTGCAGCGTGCGGGTCAGCGAATCGGGGTTGTACTGCAGCGCGATCACGCGCAGCACCGCCGAACTGGCCGCGTCGATCAGCACGATGCCGCCCTTGAGGATGCGCGGGGAACCGGGGAAGCCGCTCATGGCACATGTCCATAGCCGAGCAGCTTGTCCATGCGGCTCAGCACATAGGAGAAGCCCTGCACGCGCGGGCTGCGGTTGCCTTCGATCGTGTAGAGCATGCCGTCCTGCACCGAGTGCACCAGACCGACGTGGCCCAGCCAGCCGGCCAGGCTCACCCGCCACCACACCACGATGTCGCCCGGCACCGGCACGTAGCCGCTGCCCGGCGCGCTGGACCACCCCTTGCGCTTGAACTGCGCCAGCAGGGTGCGCGCACTGGGCGAGTAGGCGAACGGCATGGCCGGCTTGCTGCCGCCCGCGGCTTGCAGGAAGCACCAGCTGACGAAGCTGGCGCACCAGGCATTGCCTTCGTCGACGCCGGCCGGCGCCAGATACTTGCGCACGAACGGGCCGCGATTGTTGCCGCCGAGTTCGCCCGCGCCGGCCTTCAATTCGCCGATCGCCGCCGCCAGCGCGGCGCGCCCGAGGATGCTTCCGCCGCTGGCCGGCAACACGCCGTAATCGACCGCAGTCGGCGTTTCGATGAACGGCTTCGGATGCTGCAGGCTCCACCAGGTCAGCGGCCCGGCCACGCCATCGACCACCAACGGCTGGCCATGCTGGTCCAGGTTCTGCGTCTGGAATGCGCGCAATGCCTGCCAGGTCCGTGTATCGAACGTTGCGTTGACGTCCGCCGCATAGCCGCGCTGCACCAGCAGCTGCTGCAACTGCCGAACCTGCGAACCCTGCTCGCCCTTGCGCAAGGTATTCATCATCATGGCTCCAGCGGAATCGGTATGTGCATGCCGGCCACCTCAGTGCGCCACGCTCGCGGCGGACCGCAGCGTGCGTTCCAGCAGTGGGCTGAGGCGCAGCCGCGGATCGAGCCGGCGCGCCTGCTCGACATTCGTCTTCGCCTTCTGCGGCTCGCCCAGTTTCACGTAGGCATTGGCCAGCGCGACGTGCGAGGCCGCCGGCAAGGGCGCGGCCACGGTCTGCAGCTGGCTGGCAATGTCGGCAATCTCGCGCCGCTTGGCGCTGGTCACCGGCGGAGTCGGCGGCGCAGCGGCGGGCGCGGCGGCAGCGAAACCGCCGGTGACCAGCCCAGCCGGCGCGGCGGCCACCGGCGCCGTACCGGCCGTGCCGCCCGAAGCCGCCGGTGCCGGTGCCGCCCCTGCTGGCGCCGGTACGCTCGGCGGCGTCCCCTGCACCTGATTGAGCTTGGCGGTCAGCACCGGGATCAGCGTCTGCTGCACCGCGGCCGATGGCTTGTCGTGCAACACCGAGCTGGCCAGGTCGTACGCCTTGTTCACGTCGCCGATGGCGCGGTAGCCGTCGGACACCCGGGCCAGCAGCTGCGGATTGTCGCCGGCACGTTGCTGCAGATCGCTCAAGGTCTGCTGGTCCTGCTGCTTCTGCGCCGGATCGGTCGGAGCGTTCGGTTGCGCGCGGATGCGGTCCAGCTCGACCATGCCCTGGCTGAACTTGACCGCCTGGATACCCGGGAACCCCATCAATACGATGGCGATCACGATCAGCAGCACCGCCGCCTTGAAATCGCGCCGCTGCACGATCATCACCGTGATCGCCAGCAGCGCGAACACGAATAGGATGAAGCCGCAGATCAGCATCAGCTTTTCGTAGCCGAGCAGTCCGTCGAAGATGCTGTTGATCGCGCTCATGGCGCAGGTGACACGACATTTTCGTGATCGGCGAAGGCGCGATACCGATGTGCCACGTGGCGCTGTACGCGTACCCCGTGAGCCGGTGTGCGGCTACCGACCCAGAATTCGTGCGGCAACCGATCCACCGACTGCCCTGCATTGGGCACACCCATCGCAAGCGGGGGTGGATTGCCGCAGGCAATGAACCAGTTGTCCACGAAGGTACCGTTGGTATCGGGCCAGAACGGTACCGTGGCGAACGCCGCTGGATTGGGCCAGTTGTTGGGCTGATCGTTGGTCTTGGCACCGGGAAAGTTTTCGTTGACCGTGGCGCCTACGATCGTGCCGCCCACGTTGTCCTTGATACGATATTTGAACTCGTCCCACCAAGCCGGGCAGGCGGCGGCACAATGTCCCCAGGTCGGACACGCGGCATGGTTCGTGCGGCCTTCACGCACGAGGTGATGCGGCTTGCGCACAGTCAGATGGCCAACATGCGCCGGCGCGCTTGCCCCGCCGCCTTCCTTGAGTTCCACCGCAACGTCGTTGGCCCGGGCGCTGCCCTCCAGGCTGTCGAGCACCACCTCGGCGCCGGTGGCCGGGCCGTGGAAGGCAACTTTGTCAGCACCATGGAGAATGCGCCAGCGCAATTGCGTGGCATCGGTGAAGCCGCTCGCACGCAAATGAGTGTCGGTCGAAAACCAGCGGGGATGTTCGCCACCGAAATACCACAAGGCGTCATGCGTATGTCGCAAATGCTGAGTCCAGCTCAGCACCGGGCGAGTGGTACCTGCGGATGCGCCGACATCTGCGCTGGCGTTGCCAGCCTCCTTCGCGGCAGCCGAAACACCGGTGTCGTCCGCTTGACGCCCAGCGGCCCTCGTGCCCGCCGGGCGACCAGCGTCGGCGGAATCGGCGTGTCCAACCGGTACGCCGGCATCGGCAGATCCGCCGCCGAAAGCGGAGCGTTGCGCCGCTGCAAACACCGGTACCCGCGTCAACTCAAGGCCGGAAACGGCACGCTGCATTGTCGGTCCGATCAATCGGTTCATGGCTGAATTGCCGCCCGTGGCACTTCGCTGGCGACAGGCGGTGCACTGACCGCCACCGGGCACATGCGTGCCGCAGGCACACTTGCGTTTCAGCGTGCCACCAACGGAGAGGGGCGAAGTCGCCTTCGCAGCCGCCTTGGTCTGTTGCACGTTCATTGCGGCTTCGCCTCCCGAGGTTTGCGCGCCGACATCCGCTTTGCCGCGGCAGGTTTCCTGGTGCGCAATGCACGCGGGTACGCATCGAGTTTGACCGCGTCAAGCGCGCGCTTCTTCTTCGGCGTGTCGATCGCGTCGATGATCGCGTAGGCCTCGTCGCAGTATTTGATGAGGAACGGCCAGGTCATCTGCTGCTTGCGGCCCCAGGTGACGCAGACCGGGCCGCTCTTGGTGTAGCCGGGCACGTAGACGTAGTGGCCGTTGTGCGGATTCGGCCGGCCGGCCTTGCCGCTGACCACCGCCCACGGCTTGCCGGCGTAGAACTGGGTCAACGCCGCATTGGGCAGGGTGGAGCCGAGGCCCACGCCGATGTCCATGAACACCGCGCGCTTGACCTCGCTGCGCCTGGCCTGGTCGATCTGCGCGAAGGCCTTGATCGTGTAGCGCCGCTTCGCCGCGAGCCGGCCCTTGCTGCGCCATTCCTTCAGCGAATCGAGCACGACCAGGCCGCTGTCCGTCCCGCCGGTTTCACCGAAGTATTCGTGCAGCACGTCGTTGTCGCTGATCGCGATCAGCTTGTTCTGCTCGGCCTTCTCGAAGCGCAGGGTCTGGTGCGCGCGGCCGGCGATCACGCAGTCGCCGTACTCGGCGTTGCCGAACATCGGGGTGGGGATGCCGTGATGCGCCACGTCGAAGTCGTACTCGGCCGACAGTGCCGGCGGCGCCTTCAGCAATGCGGCTAACATCAGGTTGCGGTCATCGCGTTTGGCCTTCCGTTTGCCGAAACGCACGATGCCGTCGGGTCGGGGTTTGGGGATCGCTTTCATGTCAATGCTCCTTGCCCGCGACGCGCGCGGCGGGGGAGATGCCGAGGCCGTGCTGCACCGCCGTCGCGATGCGCGGACCGAGGCGTTCGTGCGGGTGGCCGGCAGTCGGCAGTGTCGCCGGCGGCAGCGTGACCACCGCGCCAAGGCCGCGCAGCGCGTCGGCCGCGCCGGGTTGTGCCAGCAGGCGCCCCAGCTCGCATTCGAGTGCGGCACGCACGTTGCCTGCGCGTTCGCCGCCGAGCGCGACTTCGTCGATCACCAGCCGTTCGATATGCAGCTCGATGCTCATGCCTTGCCTCCCGCGCTTTCCAGCCAGCGGAAGTCCGCTTCGTTGACCGGCTTGTCGAGCTTGCGGAACTCGGCGCGCGCCGCTTCCAGCAGCAGCGGCATGCCGACCTGCACGCCGGCTTTGGCCGCCATGAACGCGGCGTTCACGGCGATGCCCTGGATGCTGCCGCCGGTGAGCGCCAGCCGCGCCAGGCGTTCGAGATCCAGCGGCGCGATCGCCATCTGCGCGGGAAACACCGAGGCCCAGATCGCCTTGCGTTCGGCCACGCCGGGGAACGGAAAATTGACCACGAAGCGCAGCCGGCGCAGGAACGCGCTATCCAGCGCGCCCTTCTGGTTGGTGGCGAGGATGGCCAGGCCGCGGAACGACTCCAGCCGCTGCAGCAGGTAGTTCACTTCGATGTTGGCGTAGCGGTCGTGGCTGTCCTTCACTTCGCTGCGCTTGCCGAACAGCGCGTCGGCCTCGTCGAAGAACAGGATCGCGCCGCCGTCCTCGGCCGCGTCGAACAGCTTGCGCAGGTTCTTCTCGGTCTCGCCGATGTACTTGCTGACCACCGCGGACAGGTCGATGCGGTACAGCGACAGGCCCAGTTCCTGCGCGATGACTTCCGCCGCCATGGTCTTGCCGGTGCCGCTCTCGCCGGCGAACAGCGCGCTGATCGACAGGCCGCGATTCATGCGCGCGCGAAAACCCCAGTCGTCGTAGACGGTGCTGCGCTGGGATACCTGGTCGGCGATCTGCCGCAGCAGGTTCTTCTCGCTGTCGGGCAGCTTGAGGTCGGCCCAGCCGGCCTTCGGTTCGATCCGTTGCGCCAGCTGATCCAGCGCCGGCCGCGTGCGCGCCAGCGCGCCCTGCCATAGCGACTGCGCCAGCGCCTCGGGCTGCTGCTCGACGGCGCGGAGCGCGCTGTGCGCGACCTGTTCGATCCGGCCGAAGTTGAAATCGAAATGGCCGGCCAGATGCTGCGGCTGTTTTCCCGCGATGTCGCCGAGCAGCCGCTGCCACAGCGAACGCTGCTCGATCGCGGTGGGCTTGGCGACGTCCACGCTGAGCGTGTCGCTCGCCGTGCCCGTCCACGGCTCATGCGCATCGACGAAGGCGAGCCCGCCGGCACGCGCGACGAAACGCCGGACCGGTGCCGCCGCCGCGTCGTCGCGTTCGACGTCGGCGGCGTCGATGTACAGCGCCAGCGGCAGCAGCTGGCTCTCGCGCTGCCACAGGCGGACCAGTGTTTCCTGCTCGGCCACGCTGCCGGGCAGCAGCGCGGCGGAAAGACGGTACGCCTGCGCCCCGAACGCCTCGGCGATCGCCTGCGCGATGCCCTGCTTGCTGACGCTGTCGCTGCCCAGCAGCTGCACCGCCGGCAGCGCCTCGCCCACCGGCACGCGGCGCAAGCCGTCCACGATCCGCTCGGCGATCGCGCGCTGCGAGGGCGGCAGCGTGGCCGGCGCCAGCGCGCTGAGCAGCGGCATCAGGCGGTCGTCCAGATAGTTCATGCCCTTGACGAAATTGACCACGCGTTCGTCGGCGCTAAGCGCGGCGCCGGTCAGCGGCTGCGCGCCGGGCTGGTGGATGTCGAGCAGGTGCCAGTAGCGCAGCGGCCGCTCCGGCGACAGCGCATCCCAGCTCGGCGCATCGAGCACGGCGAATGCGAGCGCGAACGTCGGATACGGCTTGGCCGGATCGTGCTGCGCCTGCGCGCACAGCGCCGGCATGCGCGTGTCCAGCTCCATGCCGACGCACAGCAGCAGCAGGTCGCGCTCGAACGCGGACAGGCCGAGCCGATTCGCGAGCACGCTCAACGCCGGCGTATGAGTGCTGCCATCGGTGACGCTGCTGACCGGCGACGTCACGGCACCTGCTGCTGTCGTGCCGACATCCGGTACATCGACGACGAGCGGCTGTGCCGCCGGCGGCGTGTCGACGATCTTCATCTGCGCGTTCGACAGCGGCGTGCGCGCCGGCTGGCTGCTGAACATCCGTGCGAACCACGAGTGCTTCTGTCCGCCCGGCGCACTCACCGCCGGCGCGGATTCCATCAGGGCGGTGGCCGCCGCGGCCGGTGGCGTGGCAGGCGCGTCATGCGACTGTGCGGCGCGCTGCAACCGCGCGCGCAGATCCGCCAGCGCCGCGGCGAGATACTGGTCGTTCGCTTCCAGCCATGGTGCGTAGTCGCTCATGTCACGACCACCTGCTGGTTGGCGGCGAACGCCGGCACGCTGCCGCTGTAATCGACCGGGATGCTGTCGGCGCCATCCACGCGCAAACGCAGCGTGTACGTGCCCGCGCTCACCGCCGGCACCTGGAACGCCAGCGCGGTGGGCTGATGCGCGTCGGCCGGATTGCTCATGCTTTGCGGCGTCACCAGCCGGTCGCCGAACAGCAGGTACACGCGCTGCCCGTCGCGGATGCGCGGCAGGCAGGTGAGGTTCACCGCGATGTCGCCGGCCGCCGCGGCCAGCGCGCCCAGCGTGATGGTCGGCGCCAGCACCAGCGGCAGTTCGTTGCTGAGCAGCGGCGGCAGCCCGGGCGGCTGCAGCAGCAGCGCCACGGTGTAGATGCCCGGCGCCCAGCGCGCGGCGGCATCGGTATCCTCGACGGTGTCGGCCAGACGCACGCCCAGCGTGCCGGCCGCGTCGCCGGCCAGCGGCGGCAGATCGACCGGCGTGTCGAGGCGCAGGCTGCTCAAGCGCACCAGCGCGTGATCGGTGCTGAGCTGACGCCCGCCCAGCACGATGTTCTCGCCCAGCCGCAGCGCCGTCTGCGCACGCGGATACGTCAATGTGTCCAGCACCGGCGCCGCGCCGGCGGTGGCGATCACACCGCGGTCCTGCGGGCCGCGCCGCAGCACCGGCAGCGGTGCGCGCGCCGCCGCCTGGCTGTCGATCAGCACCACCGTCGCCTCGTAGGCGGCGGACACGCGGTAGTTGGTCTGGAACGCGGTCCACAGTTTGGACAACTCTTCGATACTCTGCGGCAGCAGCGTGATGCGCACGCGCTCGACCTGCGCGGCCAGATCGTTGTCCGGCAGCGCGTTGCGGATATCGTTGCCGTCGAGCACGGCGCGATCGTGCAGCGTGCTCATCGCCGCGGCGAGCACGCGATGGCTGAGCGCTTCGCTGTCGCTCTCGCCGCGGCCCCAGGCGGTGATCAGGTAATGCAGGTTCAACGCCAGCGCCGGTGGCGCGCTCTCGCCCGGACGCACCCGCCCCGGCATGTCGAGGTTGCTCCAGGCGGCGTTGCCGACCACCTGATACAGGAACAGGTTGAGCTGTGCCTTGCTGATGCCCTTGCGCGCGAGATCCGGCGGCTGCAGGGTGACCTCGAGGTCGCTCAGCTCGGTATCCAGCGCCGGCATCTGCGCCAGCAGCAGGTTGCGCAGCGTACGCGTGGCGGCGGCGATCGCGAGCACGTTGCTCATGGCGACACCTTGCCGCGCTGGCGCAGATAGTCGTCGAGGCTGCCCGGCCGCGGCCCGTCCCGGCGGCGCGGCGGCGCGGCGGCCGGTGCGGCGCGCACTTCGAGCCGGCCGATGCTGACCCGCACCACCGGCTCGCCCGATGGACTGCCCGCGCCGGCTTGTGCGGCGAGTGTGCGTATCGCGGCCGCATGGATGGATCGACTCGGTGCGTCCGCCGTGCGCGCTGCGCCGAACACCGGCGAAGACACAGGCAGCAAGGCGCCGTTCGACGAATGCGGCGGCGCGGGCGCCTCCTGTTGCTTCGCTGCGATGCGCGTCTGGCGCGGCTGCACCGGCTGCAGCGGTACGAAAGCCTCTGCCGGGTGTGGCGGCGCGGGTGACTCCACGGAGCGTTCGACGACAGACGATGGAGCTGGTGCGGCGATCGGTGCCGGCGGCACCACGGTGCGCGACGTACTTGCGGCGACCTGCACTGGCGTCAACGCAGCCATCGGCGCGACCGCAGCCGGCGCGGCATGCGATGTATCCGTCAGCGCGATTGCCGGCGCATGCGGCGAGCGCAGCGGCGCGACCGCCAGCGCCGCCGTGGAGGCCGGCACTGCTTCGCGCTGCAGTGCCGACGTCTCGCCATCGTCGGACAACGGCATGATCGGCGCGCGCTGCAGCGGCTCGAACAGCGACGGCAGCCGCGGCGCCAGCAGCGGCTCGCTGCCGATCGCCCTGCCCACCAGCCGGTCGAGAAAATCGCTCATGGCGCGCACAGCTCCAGATAGGCCTGCCGGCGGCGCGCGCTCAGGCTCAGGATGTCGGCCTCGCGCCAGTGGTAGGCATGCGCCAGCGTGTCGACGTCGCGCAGCATGCGCAGCGCCCATGCGTGCAGTTCGCGCCACAGGAACCCGGCGACATCGAACAGCGGCTGCCAGCTGTGCGCGCAGCTCGGGCAAATGAAGGCCAGCTGCAGGTCGGCCTGCGGATCGGCGGCCGCCATCGCCTGCGCGATTTCCGCCTGCACCGCGGCGGGCAGCTCACCGGGCTGTGCGTCGAGCACGCAGCGTTCGAGCAAAACCCGCCGCGCCGCCACGGCATCGGCGCAGTTCTCCAGCGCCAGCAGATCGTTGCTGTCGGGCAAGCGGAAATGCACGTGGAAACCGTGCGCCGACGAGACATGTTCGAGGGTCGCTGCGCTCGCGGCGCAGGCGTCTTGTGCCGACAGCAGATCCTCGCAGCGGAACGTCGCCTCGACCGCAGCGGCGCATTGCGGACAATTCGCCACGCCGCAGATCTCCTCGCCGAACAGGCGCGCGCGCAGCTGCAGCAGCAAGGCATCGCGCCGCCCCAGCGGCAACGCCGCGATGGCCTCGGCGGAGTACTCGTCGCAACCGATGCCGAGCAGCAGCAGACCGCACGCCGCGGCGGATTGCTCGCCTCCGCGTTCCCATACCTGCAGCAGTTGTGCGGGCGTGGGCGTGCGCATGGCGTTCAGCCGGCGGGCACGGTGAAGCTGGGCTCGGCCGGCTCCGGTACGCCGACGTCGCGCTCCCAGCCCTCGTTCTCCAGTTTCAGGTGCTGGATCGCCACCGCGTTCGCGTTGGCGTCCAGGTCGGACAGCGCCTGGAACTCCGAAACCCAGCAGCGATACAGCTTGTAGGCCAGTGCGAGCTGGCCGGCTTCGTTGTAGACCTCCAGGATCAGATCCTTGCGGAAGTCCTTCAGCGAGACTTCCGCGCCGAGGCCGGCACCGAAGTTCCATACCTTGTTCGCCCACTTCTCGAACTCGCTGTCGTGGGTGACGCCGCGCTCGATGGTGATCGCCTCGTACTCGGTGCGGCCCGGCGACTTGCGGCTGCTGCTGGGGTCGCCGCCCTCGCGGTGCTTGACCACTTCGGTGGTGCGCTTGAGGCCGGACACCTTGCTGACGCCGGCCACATAGCGGCCGTCCCACTTCACCCGGAATTTGAAGTTCTTGTAGGGATCGAAACGCTGCGCGTTGACGCTGAACTGAGCCATGACGTTTTCCTCAGAGCCTGTTTGTGACCTTCGCGTAGCCCGCATCGGGAGCTGTTTGCGCGCAGATCGAGGAAGAGTGAGGGAGTGGACGTCCGTCCACGACCGAACGATGACGAAGGGATGCGGGCAAACAGACCCGACCCGGAGGGTTGCCGTTGACTGACCACCTCTTGTGGTCAGTCAACGGCAATGCGAGCCACGTGGAGGTCATAAACAGGCTCTCAAGTCTGGATCTGGCCGGCCATCTGCTGCAGCTGGATGACCACGAACTCGGCGGGCTTGAGCGGCGCGAAGCCAACCACGATGTTGACGATGCCGAGGTTGATATCGTTCTGCGTGGTGGTCTCCTTGTCGCACTTGACGAAGTAGGCGTCCTGCGGGGTCTTGCCCTGGAATGCGCCCTGGCGGAACAGGTTCTGCATGAACGCGCCGACGTTGAGGCGGATCTGCGCCCACAGCGGCTCGTCGTTCGGCTCGAACACCACCCACTGGGTGCCGCGATACAGGCTCTCCTCGATGAACAGCGCGGTGCGGCGCACCGGCACGTATTTCCATTCCGAGCCGCGCTCGTCGTTGCCCTGCAGCGTGCGTGCGCCCCAGATCACCGTGCCGTAGACCGGGAAGTTGCGGATGCAGTTGATCGCCAGCGGATTGAGCACGCCGTTCTCGCCGTTGGTGAGCATGCTGCTGGCCCCGAGCGCGCCGGTGACGCTGGCATCGCTGCCCGCCGGCGCCTTCCACACGCCGCGGGCGGCATCGGTGCGGGCGTAAATACCGGCCACGAACCCGCACGGCGGGAATGCGCGCGGCCGGTTCTGCTGCAGCGGGTCGGCGGCGACGATCCAGGGGTAATAGAACGCGGCGTTGATCGCATCGTTGCCGGTGATGTCGCCCGGACCGTTCTGCAGCGTGTCGACGGTGACGCCGTCGACGCTGTCGGCGATCAGGAACGCGCGCCGGTCGTGACAGAACTTCTGCAAGGTGGAGATCGTGCCGGTGCCGGTTTCGCCGGGTACGCACAACAGATTGAACAGGTTGACGCGGTCAAGTCGATACAGGCCACCGGTACCCGACAAGGGCAACAGCGCGGTATCGAACGCGGGATCGTTCGGCGCCAGCACCGTGCCGTCGAGGCCACCCGCCAGTTTCGCCGCGTCGGGAATGTTGCCGGCCGCGGTATCCGCCGGGGGATCGGTGGCGCCGCCCTGCACGGCGGCAATGACGTAGGCGGACTGGTCGGCCAGCACGCTGGTGACGAAGCGCGCATCGTCGGTCTTCATCGACAGGTTGTCGAACACTTCCACCGCCACGCCGGTCGGATCGAGCTTCCAGTTGGCGACGGTCAGCCGGAAGCGGGTGGCGTCGAAGGTCGACTTCTTGATGACGATGGCGAAATCGTTGGCCCACAGACCCTCGCTGCTGGCGGTCACCAGCAGCTTGCCGTCGAGGGTGACTTTCGCCGCCTTCGCCGTGCCGTCGACCAGCCGCACGATGTAGGCCTGCTGGCCGCCGTTGGCGAAGAACTGGTTCACCGCGTAGCCGAGCACGCTGCGGCTGTCGATGCCGCCGAACTTGCGCGCGAAATCGGTGTAGCTCAACACCAGCTCGGCGCGGCTGGTCGGACCGGCGGGCGCCCATCCGGCAAACGCCGCGATCGACGTGGCCACCCCGGTGATCGTGCGTACGCCGCTGGGGATTTCCTCGATATAGACGCCCGGATATGAGAGCGCAGATGGCATGAGATCAGTCCTCCGTCGTGAAAACACACATTGCAGTCAATGCGGCTGCGGTGGCCCCGTGCGGTTGTTCAGCGCGTATAGCACCTCCCCGTCCGGCAGGCGGTCGCGCCGCAACTCGCCTTTCGCTACCAGCGTGTCCAATGCCCGCTCGATGCGCTGGCATCCGCTCTCGTAGCGCTGCCGCGGCAGCCACCAGCTGACGATGCCGCGCAAGGTGTCCGCCGCCAGCGGACGGCGGTGCAGGTAGGCGAGCAGCGTCAATTCGATTTCTTCCCCGCCCCCGGCCTCGCCTGCCGCGCCATTGCCCTGCGGTTTCGTCATGGCACTCTGCGCACACGTGTACGGTGTCTGGTGCTAGGCAACGAGCGTGCCACGCACGAAATCCCGCAAGAGCCTGCAGGACAAGGGTTCGCGCGTGCGACGCCGATCGCATCCGGGTCAGGCATGACCCGGTTCGTCGGTGCAGTGGGACTCATTGCACCCGCATCGGCGCGGCCGTTCGGGCACAGTGCGGTTGCCCCCGAATCAGCGGGAACGGAACGGCTTGGCCCCGATACCGTGTTTGCTGAGCAGCTTGCCGAGCTGGCGGCGCTCCGTACCGGACAGGCGCGCAGCGGCACTGATGTTGCCGTAGGTCTGTCGCATCAGCTGGGTCAGATAATCGCGTTCGAACTTCCGGATGGCTTGCGTCTTCGCGGCGCTGAAACTGCCGTCAGGCTGATGCGTGCTGGCCTGGGCGACCTGCGCATGCTTGGCAAACGCCGGCTCCGCGGCTACCAGCTCGGCGAGCCCGATGACCGGACCTTCGGTGCGCAGGTAAGCGCGCAGCACGACGTTGTCCAGCTCGCGCACGTTGCCGGGCCAGGCATAGGCCGCGAGTGCCTGCATGGCATCCTCGCCCCAGCGCTTGGGGGGGCCTTGCAGCCTTTGGGCAACGGCATCGATGAAGTGTTCGGCGATCAAGGCCACGTCGCCCGCACGCTCGTGCAATGGGGGCAGGTACACGTACAAGGTATTGAGGCGGTACTGCAGGTCGCGGCGAAAATGTCCGGCGGCGACCTCCCGCTCCAGGCAGACATTGGTCGCGGAAATGATGCGTGCGTTCGATACGCGCGCGGCGCCGCCGCCCACCGGCCGGTATTCCTTGTCCTGCAGGAAGCGCAGCAGAGTCACCTGCCCCTTGCAGGAAAGCGTGTCCACCTCATCCAGAAACAGCGTTCCGCCGCGCGCGTGATCGATCAGCCCCGGCTGCGCACCCCTGGCGTCGGTGAATGCGCCGCGATCGTGTCCGAACAGTTCGTTCTCGATCAGGCTGTCGGGGATCGCGCCGCAGTTGACCGGCACGAACGGGTAATCGCGGCGTACGCTGGCGTAATGGATCTCCCGCGCGGCGAGCTCCTTGCCGGTGCCGGTCTCGCCCTCGATCAACACCTGCACATCGCAGCCGGCGTAGCACCGCAATTGCGCGCGCACGCCATCGATTGCCTGGGACTGACCGAGCATGTTCGGCATCATCCATCCCCAAAGTCGCCGTCAAGGCACTTGGCACGCCATCGTCGCCATCCAGCGGACTACTGCAGTAGTCCAACCCGCTCCAGCCGCAGCGCACCGGATCGAGGGCGACGTCAAAGTATGCGCAGTTTCGGCTCGACAGTCTATTGATTCGCTTGAAGTAATAACGGACACCCGTCACACGATGGCGCCCCGCTTCCGCAAGCCATCGGTGGCTTGCCATGCTGGTCGCCAGGTGCCTCTGGAAGGCCTTGCACCGCACGAACCGGACCTTCTCGCGGAGGCGCATCTGACGAATGCTGGCGCATGACTGTGTCAATCATTCGTGAAGCCGCGCGACGACATTTCGATTCCCGCGATGCCGCGCAAACGAGCCTGTCCGCGTGGAGACGAATGCACGCACGGCGAGCCGCGTACCACTTGCCGTGAGACTTCCGCTTCGTTGATCCAGATCAACATTCTCCCGCACCTTGCGCGGAGTATTGGCAGTTCCCGAACAACTCACTGGAGCCTGGCAATGAACGACAAAGACTTGCGTCAAAACGTTCTGGACGAACTCGATTTCGAGCCGAGCATCGATTCAGCGGACATCGGCGTGGCGGCGGAAAACGGCGTGGTCACGCTTACCGGCCATGTCCCCAACTACACGCAGAAGATGGCCGCCGAACGCGCCACGTGGCGGGTGAAGGGGGTCAAGGCGATCGCGCAGAAGATCGACGTGCGCTTCCCCGGCGAGAAGAAGATCAACGACGACGAGATCGCCCAGCGGGCGCTCAACATCCTGGCCTGGAATACTGCGGTCCCGCGTGACGCGGTGCGCGTCAAGGTGCAGAACGGCTGGGTTTCGCTGACTGGCCAGGTGAAATGGAACTATCAACGCGCAGCGGCCGAATCCGAAGTGCGCAAACTTTCCGGCGTGACCGGCGTCAGCAACGACATCGCCCTCTCGACCATGGTGGATGCCGTCGACGTCAAACAGCGCATCCTCGATTCATTGAAACGCCATGCCGCCGTCGAGGCCAATCGCATCAGCATCGACATTCGCGAGGGCGGCACGGTCAAGATCGAAGGCGAAGTCGACAACTGGGACGAACGTCAGGCCGTCGAACACGCCGTATGGTCGGCACCCGGAGTGCGCGCGGTCGAGGATCATATCCGCATCTGCTGATCTGCCAGCCCGGCCCTCTTGATCGATCGTCGACGGACGCTGCGCAAACGTCGACGCAGGGTTTCCGATCCCGGCAAGCCGCCGGACGAGTGCCGTGCGCAACGATTTTGGCGACGCCTGGCAACCGGCCAGGCAGCCAGGGTGCACGCCTCGCATCCTGGCTGATCGCGCTGTCCCTATCCCTGCCTCGCACCCTGATGTCGCCGGCTGCCGCCCAGCCGCAGACGTATCGCCACCGGATCGCCTACAATAAGCGTTTGCCACCGCGGCTCTTCCGGCACTCGCAAGGCACGGCGGCATCGCCACCCTGCCCGCGAATCTCGCCTGCGGCTTCGCCGGATGGCCGAGCGTGACCCCGCGCCCGATAAGGCAACGTGCCCTGATACGGCAACAACATCGAGACGACCAACATGGTGGCACTGGCGACCGAGCGCGTGATCGACGTGCATCACTGGAACGACAGTCTTTTCAGTTTCCGCACCACGCGCGATCCCGGCTTCCGCTTCGACAGCGGCCAGTTCGTGATGATCGGGCTGGAGGCCGACAGCCGTCCGCTGATGCGCGCCTACTCGATCGCCAGCGCGAACTGGGAGGAGCACCTGGAGTTCTTCTCGATCAAGGTGCCCGACGGCCCGCTCACCTCGCGCCTGCAGTACCTCAAGCCCGGCGATCCGCTGATCGTCAGCCGCAAACCCACCGGCACGCTGGTGCTCGACGACCTCAAGCCCGGCAAGCACCTGTACCTGCTCGGCACCGGTACCGGGCTGGCGCCGTTCCTGAGCATCATCCGCGACCCGGAAACCTACGAACGCTTCGATCGGATCGTGCTGGCCCACGGCGTACGCGAAGTCGTCGACCTCGCCTATGCCGACTACCTCGAGCGCGAACTGCCGCAACACGAATACCTCGGCGCGCTGGTGCGCGAGAAACTGATCTACTATCCCACCGTCACCCGCGAACCCTTTCGCCACCGCGGCCGCATCACCGATGCGATCGTCAACGACGCGATGAGCACGGCCTGCGGCCTGCCGCCGCTCGATCCGGCCACCGACCGCGTGATGCTGTGCGGCAGCCCGGCGATGCTGGACGATCTGCGCGCCCTGCTCGACGGGCGCGGTTTCCACGCCTCGCCACGCACGCGCGAGCCGGGCGACTACGTGATCGAACGGGCCTTCGTGGAAAAGTGATGCCGCGGCCCGGCCACGTCCGCTGGCGCCGACGACGGGTTCCTGGAATGCCCGGCGCATCATTTGGCCCGAAGCTCCAAGGGAGAAACCCCTGATGGACGTCGCGTTATACGTGCTCGCCGCGGTGCTGATCGCCGGCGGCCTGGCCGGCTCGGTGCTGCCGGCGCTGCCGGGCATCCCGATGGTCTTCGGCGGCATCTGGCTGGTCGCGGCGGTGGACAGCTACCGGCACCTGGGCCTGTGGTGGCTGCTGGGTATCGGTGCGCTGGGAACGATCGGAGTAATCGTGGATTTCATCGCCGCGTCGCTCGGCGCCAAACGTGTGGGCGCCAGCCCCGGCGCGTTGTGGGGTGCCGGCGCCGGTACCCTGATCGGGATGTTCTTCGGTATCCCGGGACTCCTGCTCGGCCCGTTCGTCGGCGCGCTGCTGGGCGAGCTGGCATCGGGCAGCAGCGCGCTGCGCTCGGCCCATGTCGGCGTGGGCACCTGGCTCGGCCTGCTGGCCGGCGCGCTGTTCAAACTGGTGATCTCGTTCGTGATGGTGGGCCTGTTCGGCCTGGCGATGCTGGTCGGCTAGGAGCCTGTCGGGCTTTGCTGGTCGAGGCGAGAATTCGGCTGTGTGAGGACAGATTTTCGACGCTTCGCCGGCCCATGGTGGTTCCATGGGTCAAGAAGCGGCGGAAATAGGGACCGCACAGCCGGATTCGCAGCCCGGCCGAGCAAAGTCCGACAGGCTGCCAGGAGCATGGCATCGGACACGGCGGCGTTTCATCCCTGGTGCGGCGGGCATCGCGCTCGGGATGCGCGCACGATCACGGCTCGATGATGAAGGCGCCGAACGCCACCCCAAGATTCCAGCCGCGGCCCTTGCCGCTGAGCGCCAGCGATACGTTGCCCTTGGTTACGACCTGGGCGTCGGCCGACTTCTCGGCACCGGCGTGGGCCTCGGCATTCGCGTAATGGCCGAGGATCTCGCGGATGTTCTCGACGCCGGTGAACTTGCCGACACCGTGATCGATGCGGGTCTTGCCGAAGGTCAGGCCGCCGCCCTTGGCGCGCAGATGCACGTGCATGCTCTGGCCGTTGCTGCAGCTGACCGTGCCGGAACCACTGGCGGTCTTGTAGAAGATCGACCAGCCGGACATCTGGAAATTCATCCTGCAGGAAATTTCACCGTTCGCCCGCGCCGGCACCGCTGCCAGCAACCCGGCGCATGCCAGCGCTGCCACGCCAGCCCATTTGACCATGCTCATGTCGTTAGCTCCTGTACTGACGCGGCCCATTGCCGCGGCGATTATTGCAGACCGATGCTGAACTGCGCGACATAACGCAATGAAACCGCCTTCACGCCGATGCCTTGTCCCGACCATACGCACGCGGTCATCGCGATGCCGCGAACGTCTCCTCCGCGGCAAAGTCCGCACAAGCCTCCGTTTGGCCATCCAGCCGTCCACTTGCGCAATGCCGAACAACCGGCATGCGCTGCGGTTACGGCCTCGCGATTGCAGATCGTTCGAAGTGCAGCGTGACGTTTCCAGCGGGCGCAGGTCCGCCGGCAGATGGTTCGTGCGTGGGCGCGGGTGCCGATAAGTTTCGATCTGCACGCGCGGTAGCACCACCGCAAGCAGTCTGCCGGACTTTGGCCGGCCGGGTCCCCAGGAATCCGGCCGGCACGTCGATGCCCGCTCCGGCCGGGACGCAGGTTGCACGTACGAAGGTTCGAGCCGGCGCCACGACCGTCCGCGAACCCGGTATCCGCAGGAACGCAAACCCTGCCTGCAGGCGACCCCTTGGCGGAAAGGCCAGGCGGGTTTTGCCCTCGCCGGCTCACGCGAAATTAACCATACGCCTGCTCCACTCGCGAGCACGCGTCCGGCCGGCGCCGGTCGAAGCACGACACGGCCCGCACTTCACGCCGGCGGCAGCGATCTGGCACAGTAACTTGCCTGCGCGCCGGCCGGACCGGTTGGCCGCCGGATTGCGCACTCGCACGAACCGCTATCGTTGATCGTCTGCACGGCCGGGCTACGCGACACCATCACGCGTTCGAGGAGTTCCATGTTTCAACGGGTCGCCATCATCGGCGGTGGCGCCGCAGCCGCCACCTTGCTCAGCGAACTGCTGGGACGCCGGCCGCCGCGGATGCTGCACCTGGACTGGTACACCGGTGGTGGCGCGCAGGGGCGCGGGGTCGCCTATGACACCCGCTCGCCGCGCCACCTGCTCAACGTCCGCGCCGCCTCGATGAGCATGTTCGCCGGCAAGCCGCGCGGCTTCCTGGATTTCGTCCAGCGCGACGATCCCTCCATCGCCGGCACCGATTTCCTGCCCCGCTTCCGCTATGGCGATTACCTGGAGGCCGAAGTGGCGCACGCGCTGCAGCAGGGCACGGTCCATGGTCACGACGTGCACGTCATTCCGCTGGCGGTCGACGCGCTGGTACCGGAGCGCGACAAGGTCACCGTGATCTGCGGCGACAGAGCCCGTTGCGTCGGCGCAGCCGTGCTGGCGCTGGGTGCGCTGCCGCCGCAACCGCTGGACGGCGTCAGCGCGGACGTGCTGGCCAGCGACCGTTATGTAGTCGACCCGTGGCCCCTGCTGGCCGGCGCCGGCGTCGATCCGTCGCCACGCAAGGTGGCGCTGATCGGACTCGGGCTGACCGCGGTCGACGTGCTGCTGGAGCTCTCCGCGCAATGGCCGCGGGCCGAATTTACCGCGATTTCGCGCCACGGCCTGCTGCCCGAAGCACATCTGAACGCGGCTGCCGCCCCCTTCGGCGACAGCGCCGAGCTGGTCGAGTCGATGCGCGAGACCCCGGATATACGTCGCTGGCTTCGCCTGGTGCGCGAGGCGACCCGGCAAGGTGCCGACTGGCGCACCATCGTCGACAGCCTGCGACCGCATACACCCGGGCTGTGGAACGAGCTGCCGATCCCCCAGCGCGCACGCTTCCTGCGCCATTTGCGCTGGGCCTGGGAGCGCGCCAGGCACCGCATGCCGCCACAGGTGTGCAGGGCGATCGCCGCGCTCGAACAGGCCGGCCGCCTGCAACGCAGGCGCGGATACGTGCAGGCGGTGGATCTGTCCGGCGATGCGCTGCAGCTGACGCTGACACGCGCAGGCGCCATGCAGACCATGCGTGCCGACCTGGTGATCCAGACCACCGGTCTGAACCTGGACGTCAGCCGGGCCGATCATCCGCTGGTGCGCCAGCTGATCACCAATATGCATGTCACACCGGATCCGCTCGGCCTTGGCATGCAGGCCGGCAGCGATGGCCGGCTGCTGCACGACGGCCAGTGCTGGCCGAACCTGTTCGCCATCGGCAGCCTGCTGCGCGGCAGCCGATGGGAATCCATCGCGATGCCCGAAATCAGCCAGCAGGCACGCTCCCTGGCCGATCAATTGCTGGCCGACTGAACGGATCATCCGCCCATGCTGTTCAGCCTGCTCGCCCTGTTCGCCCTGCTGCTGCACGTCGTGGGCGTGTTCACCGCCATGCACGCCGTGGTGCATACGCGTACCCCGCAGGGCGCCATCGGCTGGGCACTGGGACTGGTGCTGCTGCCGTACTTCACCCTGGTGCCTTACCTGTACCTCGGCGCGAGCCGCTTCCGCGGCAAATGGAGCGCGCATCGGGCGCGCGTGCCGCAACCCGCGCCACTGTCGAACACCCCCCATCCGGTCTGCGTGCGCTATGCCGCGATCGCGGCAATGCTGGGGCACGACTTCCGCGGTGGCCACCGGCTGCGCCTGCTGATCGATGGGACGGCCGCGTTCGAAGCCATGTTCAGCGCCATGGCTGCCGCCAGGCAGAGCCTGCTGGTGCAGTTCTTCGTGATCCACGACGACGGGCTCGGCCGCCGCCTGCAGCAGTTGCTGCTGGAGCGGGCGGCTGCCGGCGTGGCAGTCTGCGTGCTGTTCGACAGTGTCGGCAGCCACGCCCTGCCGCGGCATTACGTGGACACGCTGCGCGCCGGCGGGGTGGCGATCCACCCGTTCGCGACCCATCGCTGGCGCAACCGCTTCCAGCTGAATTTCCGCAACCACCGCAAGATCGTGGTGGTGGATGGTGTGTGCGGGTTCATCGGCGGGCTCAACGTCGGCGACGAATACCTGGGCCTGAAACCGCCGCTGGCGCCCTGGCGCGATACCCAACTGGAACTGCAGGGTCCGGCGGTGGCCGACCTGCGGCAACTGTTTTCCGATGACTGGCAGTGGATCACCGGCACGCCGCTGCCGCCGCTGCCGCCCGCCTGCTGCGACGGCGACAGCAATGTGCTGCTGGTCGCCACCGGGCCGGCCGACCGACTGGAAACCGGCTCGCTGTTTTTCGCCGCGGCGATCAATGCGGCGCGCGAACGGCTGTGGTTGAGCACGCCCTACTTCGTGCCCGATCGGGCCGTGCTGAGCGCGCTGCAGCTGGCGGTGCTGCGCGGCGTCGATGTGCGCGTGCTGATTCCGGCACGTGCGGACCACCGCACCGTGTTTCTCGCCTCCACGCTGCACGCCCACCATGCACTGCGCGCCGGCATCCGCGTTTTCCGCTATCAGCCCGGCTTCCTGCATCAGAAGGCGCTGCTGATCGACCATGATAGTGCGGCTATCGGCAGCATGAACCTCGACAGCCGTTCGTTCCGGCTCAATTTCGAGGTCGGCGCACTGGTCGTCGACCGCGCGTTTGCCGCCGACGTGGCCACGATGCTGGAGGCGGACTTCGCCCGCGCGATTGCCATCGACAAGCGCGAATACCACGACGCGCCCTACCTGCGCCGGGTGGCGATGCACGTGGCACGGCTGTTCGATCCGCTGCTGTGACGGCGGCGCCCTGCCATCACGCCGCGGTCCGCGTCGGGCAGACGGTGCCGCCGATGTCCCTTCGGCAACGACCGTTGGCAACTTGCGTTATCGGCGCTTGGTGAAGCGTCGCCGCCAGTCGCCTTTGCCCAGGATCCAGCCCGCATAGATGCCCACGCTCACCCCAAGCAATTCGCACAGCACCCGTGTGCCGATGTCCCCCGGATCGTGCACCTGCGCCAGCTTCGCCCGCAGCAGTTGCAGCGACTGCAGCCGCGCGTAGTTGAAATAGAACAGGTCCCACAGGTCGCCGCTGGCAGTCAGCAGCGTCGCCAGCAGGAACGAGCAGCCGATCTGCGGACCCAGGCTCCAGCCCTGGCGCCGGCCCAGCCAGCGGAACACCCCGAACAGCAGCAGCCCCGCCAGCGCGGAAATCAACCCGGCCTGCAGGGCGCCGATCCAGCCGTCGCCCATCCATGTCTGGTCGTAGTGCATCGAGTTCGCCTGCTTCAACCGGTCATCGGTGCGGGCATTATGCATGGCGGTATCACGCAGTTCGCCTCCAACGACCCCGATTCGTAGAACGCACTTGTGGGAGCTTGCTTTTGTGGGAGCTTCAGCCGCGATGCTTCTGTTGGATAGTGAAAGAGCATCGCGGCTGAAGCCGCTCCCACAAAATCCGCTCCATATCCGCTGGTGTTGTTGCATTTGACAGCACTTCGTGAATGTTGGTATGTTCTCCAACATGAAAGCCAGACTGCTGCTTCGCGAGCGCCAAAGCCTGACGGAAACAGCGTTCATCGAAGTAGTCATCTGGCGCGTGCCCAAGCCGGTGTCCGGCAGTGGCCACGACTACAAGTACAGCATGGCGCTTATTGCTGAAGGCGCCTGCGTACTGCGCTACGACAACGAAGCCGGCAAGGGCGACCACAAGCATGCGGCCGGTCGCGAGGTGGCCTATCGCTTCACCAGCCTGGCCACGTTGCAAACCGATTTCTGGAACGACGTTGATAGGTGGAGGGCAGAGCAATGAAAACAGTAACGCTAGGCGTATCTTCCGTTGAGGCAACCAGGCGCCGAACGGCCGCCGCATTTCAAGGGGAAACGCAGGGCGCGTTCATTTCGTTCACGTCGATCGAATTGCTCTGGAAAGTGCTGACTGCCAAGCGGTGGGAGATCCTGCATGCCATGACGGGTCAAGGTGAACTCGCGATCCGCGAGGTGGCCCGCCGTGTCGGCCGCGATGTCAAGGCCGTTCATGGCGATGTGACGGCGCTCATCGAGGCCGGCGTACTCGAACGCTCGGACAACGGAGTCGTGTTCCCTTATGATGCCGTGCATGTCGATTTCACTCTGCGCAAAGCGGCGTAGCCACGCACGCAGCCCATGATTTCGCCCCAAGCCGCCCTGATCGTCGTCGACATGCAGCCGGACTTCATGCCCGGCGGTGCCCTGGCCTGCCATCAGGGCGACGCGATCGTGCCGGGCATCGACGCGCTGCTGCGACGCCAGGCGTTCCGCCATGTGGTGGCTACGCAGGACTGGCACCCGCGCGAGCACGCGTCGTTCGTCGACGCGCATCCGGGCCAGGCACCGTTCGCCCAGATCCAGCTGTACGGCCAGCCGCAGACCCTGTGGCCGGCGCACTGCGTGCAGGGTACGCCGGGTGCGGCGCTGCATCCGGCCATCGATTGGTCGCCGCTGGACCTGATCCTGCGCAAGGGCAGCGATGCGCGCGTGGATTCGTACAGCGGTTTCCGCGAGAACGTCGGACCGCACGGCCACCGCCCGGATACCGGGCTGGCCGGCTGGCTGCGCGGGCGCGGCGTGGACGAGGTCTTCGTGTGCGGGCTGGCGCGTGACGTATGCGTGCTGTGGACGGCGCAGGACGCCGCCGCGCTGGGTTTTCGCACGCACCTGCTGTGGGATCTCAGTCGCCCGGTGACGCCGGCCGGCGACGCGCCCACGCGCGCGGCGCTGGACGCGCGCGGAATCGGCATCGTCGACAGCGTGGCGCTGGCCGGCTGAGCCGCGCCGCGTACCCGGACCCATGCTCCCTGCGCGCGCTCAGGGCTGGACGAGGTCGCCTGCCGCCATCGGCTGGTGGCGGTTCAGTGCGGCGAGCACGGCCGCATCGCGCCGATAGATGTCGGGCCGGAAACCGAGCGTGCCGTCGTCATCCAGGTGCACCGTCCAGTACGCCAGCAGCAGCGGTACCGGCCGGCGCAGGCTCACCGTCTGCGTCTGGTTGGTGTCGATCGCGCGGTCGAGCGCGGCGCGGCTCCACTGTTGCGGATCGTCCAGCAGCAGCACGGCCAGTTCGCGCGGCCGCTCGACCCGGATGCAGCCGGAGCTGAAGGCGCGCCGCTCGCGCGCAAAGAGTTCCTTGTGCGGGGTGTCATGCATGTACACCGAGTAGTCGTTGGGAAACCGGATTGCCAGCCGGCCCAGCGCGCCGCCGGGGCCCGCGTCCTGGCGCAGCACGATGCCGCGCGGGTGGTTCCAGTCCACGCTGGACGGCGCCACCGGCCGCCCCTGGCTGTCCAGCACGCGCAGCCGGTTGGCGGCAAGATAACCCAGGCCCTTGCGCAGCTTGGGCAGGATGTCGTGGCGCAGGATGGTGGGCGGTACGGTCCAGGTCGGGTTGAGCGTGAGGTAGGTGATCTGCGACTTGAATACCGGCGTCCTGCGGTAGGGCTTGCCCACCTGTACGCGCGAGCGCCATACCGGCGCGCCGTCGCGGTAGTAGGTCACCTGGTAGCCGGCGATGTCGACCACCACGAAGTTCCCTTGCAGGTGGTGCAGCAGCCAGCGCGCGCGTTCCAGGTTCACCCGCAGCTGGTCGATGCGCGCGCTCACCGGCACGTCCAGTGCCGCGCGCGTGGCCTCGCCCAGCACACCGTCGGCTGGCAGGTATTGCGCCTGCTGGAAACGCCGCACGGCATCGACCAGCGCCGCGTCGTAGTGCTCGCCCGGCGGCTGCGTTGCGGACAGGTAACCGCCCAGCTGCAGGCGCTGGCGCAGCAGCGGCACCCGTGGATCGTCCATCCCCGGCTTGAGTACGGCACCGGCCGGTATCGACGGCCAGCCGCCCTGCGCCGCCAGGGTGAGCAGCTGCACCAACGCGGCACGCAGGCGCGCATAGATCGGGTGCTGCGGGCGGGCACGCTCGAAGCTCTCCGCCACGCGCCCCTCGTCCACCGCCGCCCGCGCCGCCTGCACGCCCTGGACGGGATCGAGCTGGTGCGCATCGAAATTCCAGTGCGGGTCCAGCGTGGCCGGGTCGACCTTGCCGCGCTGCAGATCCATCAGGGCGCTGAGATAGGCTTCCGTGGCTAGCAGGTCGAACTGCGCACGCTGCTGCGGCGTGGCCGCGGCCAGCGCAGCTTGCCCCTGCGCCAGCTGCGACAAACCGTAATCCTGCGGATCGAGCCCGTCGTCGGTCATGCCTTGCAGCGCAAGCAGCAACTGCTCGACCGTATCGGCACGCCCCCAGGCGGGCGCGAAAGCATGCTGTTCGTAGAACTGCGCCTCGGCTTCCGACAGGGTGCCCGTGGCCGCAGGTGTCGTGCTGCGCCACTGCTCGATGCGCTCGCGGATCTGTCCGGCCACCGGATCCGGTGGCGGCTGCGCTTGCAGCGATGCGGCCAGGATCAGCAGCAAGCCCATCCATGCCCAACGCATGCGCGATCGATTGCGGATCGCCACTGCACTTTCTCCCGTCGGCCTCGATCTCCGTTCCTGTCTTAGCACATGCACTGCGCGACGCAAGCCGCTGCGGCAGCGGGTCGCGCCCCTTGGCCCTGCCGAGCCTGGATGGCCGGGCCGCTTGACAACTCCTTAACGGAGCGCTGCTAGGCTGCGGATTTTTCTGGCCACCCGAACCGCCGATGCCCTGCCTGCGCCATGCCATCTGCGCCCTCCTGCTGTCCGCCGCCTGCGCCGTACCCGCCGCGCACGCGACCGATGCCACGCTGCTCGATGCCTTGCAGCGGCTGGCGCCGCAGGCCAATCCGAAAGTGCTCGGCCTGGCACTCGACGCCACGCGCTGCGCGGTGGCGCATGGCCAGCCCGCCTCCGACCGGCTGGCGGTGATCGACTACTCGCTGCCGTCCACCCGCCCTCGGCTGTGGGTGTTCGACCTGGCACGGCGCAAGCTGCTGTTCAACGTGCTGGTGGCGCACGGCCGCAACACCGGCAACAATCTGGCCCGCCACTTCTCCAACCGTGACGGCAGCCTCGAATCCAGCCTCGGCCTGTTCCGCACGCTGGACACCTACGAAGGGCACAACGGCTACTCGCTGCGTCTGGCCGGTCTGGAACCGGGCACCAACGACCACGCCCTGGAACGCGCCCTGGTGATCCACGGCGCCAGCTACGTGAGCCGGGCGTTCGCCAAACGCGAGGGCCGCATCGGCCGCAGCTGGGGCTGCCCGGCCGTGCGCACCGCCGTGGCACGACCGCTGATCGACACGTTGAAGGGCGGTCAGTACGTGTTCTCCTACTATCCCGATGCGCGCTGGCTGAGTTCCTCGCCGTATCTCGCCTGCGATACCGTGCGCACCGCGGCGGCCAACGCCCCCTGAGCGCGAATGCACGCTGGCCATTGGCGGCCATCCCGTCCACTCAGACGTCGTTCTCGCCGGTTGCCGCCACCAGCAACTCGCCGTCGGCATCGATCTCCACCCGCACGGTGATCGGCCGGCAGCACACCTGGCAATCCTCGATATAGCGCTGAGGGGCGACCGATTCATCGATCAGGATCTCGATCGACTCGCCGCAATACGGACAATCGATGCTGACGGGCGTGAGCATGGCGCTGTCTCCGCTGACCGGTGCCGAGGATGATGCTACCGCGCCGCGCCCGAGGGCAACATCAACCCAGAGGCTGCTGGCAAACCCGTAGGAGCGCGCTTGCACGCGATGGCTCTTTGGCAGGAGCGGCTTCAGCCGCGATGCTCTTGCTCCAGCCCTTGCAAAGAGCATCGCGCGCAAGCGCGCTCCTACGGGGGCGAGTCCATGCGATTACGCAGCGAAAACGATGCGACCTCGTCGGCATCCAGTGTGCCGTCGCGCGCAGCATGGCAGGTCGGCACAAGTCATCGCGCCATGATGGGCCACGGTGGCGACGCTATACACTGCACGCTTTCCGACCGGAGTCGACGACCATGGCCGAGCGCGAGTTCGACAACTACCTTGCCCGCTCCGGCGCCACGCTCGAAGGCTCGCGCTATACCGCGTACCTCGCGATCACCCCGCGCCGGCACGGCTTCCCGATCTACTTCGCGATCTGCGAAAACCGCAGCTTCCGCGCCAAGGACGTCGCCGAGGCCGCCGCCGCCAAGGCGCTGGCCGACATGTCGGGGCTGGAGGACGACGGCACGCCGATCTTCCCCGAGGGCTATACCGGCTTCGACGACGAACCCGCCGACGCGCCCTGAGCGCACGAGCAGCCTGTCGGGCATTGGTCGGCCGGGCTGCTCAGCTCACTTCACTGCCCAGGCGCAAGTTGATCTCCAGCGCCGTGGCCAGTTCGCGCAACGGTTCGCGGTCGCGCGTCAGCGTGATCCAGCCGGCATAGCTGTCGCCCTCGGTTTCCCACGCCCACAGCGTGTAGCCGAACTCGGCCAGGCGGTCGTGGGCAATCGCGAACAACGCGGCCGCGTCGAGGTCGTCGAAGAATTCGTCGTCATCCGGATCGCCATTCCAGTCGATCGCCAGGTTCCAGCGCGAGGTCAGCTCGTCGATCGCCTGCACCAGCGAACGCAGGTCGTGCGCGTCGACGATGAAGCCGGAGCGCCAGTCGATCACCCGGCCGATCACCGCGATCGGCACCACGTCATCGGGATCGACCCCGGCGACCGCCTCGCGATAGTCGGCGAACTGCTGCAGCGCGGCTTCCTCGTCGCCCGGGTTGATCAGCTGCAGCAACTGCCAGACCCGCGCCTCCAGCGAATCGTCGCCGTCCTCGTCGAAGTCGTGGTCGTGGTCTTGCTCGAAGTCGTCGTCGAAACTGCTCATGCGCGCATCACTGGTAGCCGGGCCAGCATGGTGCGCGTGCGGGCCGCATTTGGAAAGCGCGGCCGCGCCGGCAGGCTCCGCACACGAGGCGGCACGCGCTGATCGCAGTCGGCGCGGCAGTGGGATAATCCCCGCCACTGCCGCTCCCCGGATTGCCATGCACGACGACGCCAGTGCGTATCCCTGCCATCCGATCGCCTTCGTCCGCTCGCCCTACGCGCAGCGCATCGACGCACCGCATCAGGCCACGGTGGTGCAAGGCACCGCAAGCGGGGATGCGGCCGAAGCGGTCATCGAGTTCGTGCCCGGTTTCCCCGCGGCGGCGTTTCGCGACCTGGCCGGCTTCGAACGGATCTGGCTGGTGTTCGTGTTCCATCGCAGCGAGGGCTGGAAACCCGAAGTGCGGCCGCCGCGCGGTGGCGGCAAGCGCAGCGTGCTGGCCACCCGCTCGCCGCATCGCCCCAACCCGATCGGCCTGTCCGCGGTCGAGCTGGTAGCCGTCGACGGACACGCGTTGCGCGTGCGCGGAATCGATCTGCTGGACAGCACGCCGATCCTCGACATCAAGCCTTACGTGCCCTACGCCGATGCGTTCGCGCAGTCCCGCGCCGGCTGGATCGATCAGATCGACGCCGCACAGGGACGCCACTCCGCACCGGGGCCGCGCCGACCGCGCAAGGGCGGCGGTTGAGGCAGGGCCGCAACGCCGCGGTGCCTGGTCCATGGCCATTACGCCATGAACCCGAACCGGCCTATGTGAGCGGCCCGTGCAAGAAAAAACAAAACCGCCCTCCGCCTCAAATGGTTTCGCGCTCGCCGTCGGCACCGCGCGTCGGCGACTTCACCCGCATTGTGCCCGGCCCGCGGCTCGCCTCACAATCGGCCAAGCAGCCACAGCACAAGCAGGATCACCAGGATCAGGCCCAGAATACCGCTGGGCCCATAGCCCCACGAGCGCGAATGCGGCCAGGTCGGCAAGCCGCCGATGAGTGCCAGCACAAGTACGATTATCAGAATGGTCATGAGCATGGACAGGTTCTCCGTGGACGGCGTCGACGCAACGACAACGTAGATGGCAATGGTGCCTCCCGACCGCGTCGAGACCGTGTGATGGAAACCGCAGGGGCAACCTCAGCGCATAGGTTGGGCTGCCCAACATTCCACACCACGCACCACGCGTCCCAAACGTTGGGGTTTGCTTGCCGGCTCACCCCAACCTCGCTACTCGCTGCCGGCCTCCCTCCCCTGCTTGCAGGGGAGGGCCGGGGTGGGGGCGCTCTTGATCTCCCGATGGCGTGTACTGCGCGCGGCTGTCGGGGGCATGGCGGCAACTTGACCTCCCCTCCTCAATCCTCCCCCAAGGGGGAGGAGGCGATGGGGTGCGCTGCGCGCACGGTTTTATTATCAATGGGCGTGGTGCGGCTCATGCAGCAGCTGCTGCATCTTCAGATACACCCCGTTGGTCCAGCCGAAGCCGATCACGTTGGCCTTGTAGCCGGCGCGGATGGTCACATCGGCATTGCCGCTGGCCATGTTGTATTTCTCGCGGATGGTGCCGTCGGCGGCGAGGCTGCGGTCGATGGTGGCGGTGAATTCGCGTGCGATACGGCGCGCATCGCCGTGATAGCCGTAGGCATCGAGGCCGGCCACGGCCAGCCAGTTGGTGGGCGCCCAGCCGAACGGCGCATCCCACTGCGCACCGCTGTCGTGGTCGCTCATCTGCAGGCCGCCCATCTTCTCGAAGAGGCCCAGGTGGCCGCGCAGCGCGGCGGCCTGCGCCTTCGATGCCACGCCGGCCCACAGCGGATAGTAGGTGCTGACGAATGGGTAGTCGGACGGCTTGCCGGCGACGAAGTCGTAGTCCATGTACAGGCCCCGCTCGGGCCGCCACAGGTATTTGTCGATCGCCGCATGGCGCGCGGCGGCGGCAGCGGCCCAGCGCTGCGCATCCGCCGTCAGCCCCAGCTGCACGGCAAAGTCGTGCAGGTCGGTCTCGTAGCGGTACAGCAGGCTGTTCAAATCCACCGGCGCGTAGTGGTGGGTGGAGCCGCCGAACGGGCCCATGCGAAAGGTGGTGTCGAAGCCCGACTCGCGCATCGCGCGGTCGCCGCGGTAGAAGTCGGCGCTGAGGCGATAACCCTTCGACCACGCGCCCGCGCACACCGTCGAAGCCTGCACGTCGGTCGCTCCCGGCTTCCTGCCTCCCGCGACACTAGTGCTTCCCTGCACGTCGGTCGCTCCCGGCTTCCTGCCTCCCGCGACACTAGTG
>Ga0307377_10001185_pt1 | contig 34075 bp, 28 predicted proteins | sample TR3MG_FD_202535 | JGI IMG/M metagenome (GOLD analysis project Ga0307377, IMG submission 202535) | Soil microbial communities from Risofladan, Vaasa, Finland - TR-3 | ecosystem: Environmental > Terrestrial > Soil > Coastal area > Acid sulfate soil | place: Finland: Risofladan, Vaasa | collected... | reverse complement strand
AGAACACGCGTGAGCTGTTTCATGAATCCATGGCGCTGGATGACATGTTCTATGACGAGAGCGTGAAGCTGGTCAGGCGCCCTCCTGCAGCGGAACAGGCGCATGGCGGGGAAGCAGGGTCGCGGGCAGGCTACCACATGGTGCGCGAGTCGAGCTGGTATGCGCTGGGACTGCTGGTTCGCGATGAACGCGGAGATCGCCAACGAGCGTCAGATATTCTCGATGCGGTCTTGAAGCAGCAGTATCTGACGCCGGGAAAGCCCTGGTACGGCACATTCCGCAGGGCGCCGGAAGAGAAGGACCCGGCACCCGATGCCACGATGTGGAAGAACTTCGATCCGAACTGGCGCGTGTTTATCGGGACAACGTTCGAGATTATTCTGATTAAATATCCTGATCGCATTTCGCCTGAGTTATCGCAGCGCATGTATGCCGCAATTGATCGCGGCATCGAAGGCGAGATTGCCGAGAAGCGACTGCTGCCTTCCTACAGCAACATTGCGCTGATGTATGGGGCGCAGTGGGATTTTGCAGCGACGCACAATGGGCGGGCCGACTGGAAGAAGCAATCCACCGAATGGACCGAGGCTGTTTACAAACTTTACAAGCAGCATGACGCATTTTTTGAGTACAACTCGCCAACGTACTGCGGCGTAGACATCTACGGCCTGGCTCTATGGCGGAGCTATGGGTCGACTTCGCGCATGCGGGCCATGGGCAGCGAGATGGAGGACGGCTTGTGGCGCGAAATCGCCAACCTTTATCAACCTGCATTGCGCAACATCTCTGGCCCCTATGATCGGGCCTATGGCATGGACATGGAGAGCTACGTGAGCGTTGTCGGGGTGTGGATGCGGACCGTGCTGGACGCGAACCACGCACCATTGCCACCGATTACGGCGACAACGGATCATGTGCCGGACGTTTGGCTGGCGCCACAAATTGCGGTGCTTGGCACGCACATACCAGAGGATGCTTTCAAAAAGATGATCGCGTTTGAAGGCGAGCACCTGGTGAACAGGAAGATTACCGATCAGCGCACCGCAACTGCGTGGATTGGAAAATACGCGATCTTTGGCGGCGAGGCAACCAACAAGACGAAGGACGTAGGACCCGCTTCGCAATTCCATCCGGCTACCATTCAGTGGCGTACGCCTTCGGGCGAGATAGGCTGGGTACAGCTGTATCAAGCGCCCATGATTGATGCCACCGCCGATGCGCATGGCATCACGATCTCGGCAACGGGAACGATTCGCATTCGCATCCACGCCAAGGGCATCGACGAGACAAAGATTGACGCGACTGGCTGGGAACTTCCCGGATTGAAAGTTGCTGTTAGCACGGACAGCAAGAGCTTCAGCAAAGACGAAACGGGAGACAATGTAGATCTCGTCTATTCCGGAATCACCGACACGCGTTGGGAAATCACGCCCGTTCCCTAAGCGAGTCTGCCACTCTTTTAATACGCAACTTGAACGCTCGGCCAGTTCTTTGCCTGTCCAAATCACCTTGGATGGTAGAGAAGTTTCCGGGCGTTTTTGTTTGGTGACCTTGAACTGCGCCAGCGGTTCTTCACGGGCGGCGAGGCGTTCACGCAAACAATGTGGACGAAATGGTCGTTGTAGCCAGCCAGCAGAATATTCCCATACGGATCGATTCCGATGCCGGCAGTTGGCAAGCAACATCAGCGGCGTTTTGTGGCATGGTTTGTGTCATCATCCGGCCATCCCTGCCCGCCAAACGTAGGGATGGCCGCGTTCGTCAGCCGTAGCCAGTGTCTCGTTTTCAGACATTCCATTACCCGAATCATGCAATTCGGTAATCTGGCGGGACTTAGGTCTCTTCGTTAATATCGGCACCAGTGCAAAATACTTGAGGCCATTCCTGAAAAATATTTTCGGCCTCAGAATCCAGCGACAGGAGCCCGACATGATTACCAACTGCGCAGCCAACGAAGGTTATGAGATCAGCCCCCGCTTTCGCCTCACTGTCGAACGCCGCATTGAAAAGCTGGAACAGGATGCCGACAGCGACGAAGCGCTCGCCGTACAACTCGTGCATGGTGACCATATCCGCCGCCAGATGCGCCTGGTCGCCGCGCAGCGCGCAGAGGCTCTGCGCATGAGGCTATTTCTCGATCGCGCTCGCACCCGCTTTTCCCACCCCGCGATTGAGATTTAGGCCGCCTTACCCTCGAATGTACTGCGCGCTGTGCCAGCGCGCCAAGGGCGCAAAGGGCCGCCTTCTCCGCAAGGAAGTTTCACCGGTCTGCCGGGAGAAATTCCCATTGGATGAGTGCGGCCCTTTGATTTTGAAGCGACAGCAAGCGCCGCCGACGTCTGTGCCAGATTTCCACTACCCTTGCTCGTAGTGGAGTCCGCGAGCTGCTAGCATCTCTTCAGGCAATGCGCTTTACGACGCGCCCTACCCATTCCATTGCGGCCGGCATCAGCACCGTGGATCAGTTGTCTGCCACCTATTCCCCAGGCGCCCATTTCCAGATGCGGAGGCACTATGAACGTCAGCTTTTCAGGCAAGGTTGTTCTCGTTGCGGGCGGCACAGGCGGGCTCGGCCATGCCGCAAGCCTCGCGTTCCTGGCAGATGCCGCTCACGTGATTGTCACCTATCGTCGCGAAGAGGAATTCGCGGCCCTGCAGAATGCCGCTGGCGCCGATAGTGCGGCGCTCGAAGGACATCGCACGGATATAACGGATGAAGCCGCTGTAGCTGAACTCGTTCAGCAGGTTCTCGCTCGACACAGGCGCCTCGACGCCGTTGTGAACACCATCGGCGGCTACGCCGGCGGAATCACGCTCTGGGAACTGAAGACCCAGGTTCTCGAAACCATGCTGAGCCTCAACCTGCGTGCCGGTTTCACATTGGCCAAAGCAGTGTTGCCGGCCATGTTGAAGCAGGGTCATGGATCCATCGTCAACGTCGCGGCCAAGGCAGCGTTCGATCACGGCGCTGGCGCAGCCGCCTATGCCGCATCCAAAGCCGCCGCGGTGGCGCTCATGGATTCGCTTGCGGCCGACACAAAAGGAACCGGCGTGAGAGTGAACTCCATCCTGCCCAGCATTATCGACACTCCGGCAAATCGGAAGGCAATGCCAGGCGCGGATTTCGCCGCGTGGCCCAGGCCCGAGGACATCGCGCAGGTCATCCTGTTCCTGTCGAGCGATCTGGCCAATACAATTCACGGAGCTTCGATTCCGGTCTACGGAAATAGTTGACTCTCTCGGACGCCAAAGATCTAAGCATGCCGCAGTCCGCTTGTCGGGAAAATTTGCCGACGCGCGGTCCATCGCAGATCGAAGACGAGATCGTTACGGGGCGACAGACTTCGGCCGCGCCAGAGATGTACTCTTGCGCGTGACTTTCCGCGCCCCCAGCCACAGCGCAACAGCAATCGTCAGATAGATAAGCGCCGTGGCGCTCAGGCACGCACTCATGCCAAACCGCTCCGAGGCCAAACCAATGGTCAGTTGCGCGGCCGCACCACCCAGCCATCCCAGGGAGTTCATGATCCCGAGCGCTGCGCCGCGCCGCTCAATCGGCGTTACGTCGTAGAGCGCGGCCCAAAGGTTCGAGTCGTATACCCCTTTGAAAAGCCCAAAGCCCACCATCGCCGCCAGCACCACGGTCACAGCCGAGGTCCAGCCGGACACAAACAGAAACGGCACTCCGCAGATGAGTCCCAGCGCCTGCACCATCATGCGCGCACCCTTGTCGCCCGGCCGCCGGCGCACGCGCCCATCTGCCAGCACGCCGCCGAGGATAACTCCCAGCACCGATGCAATCTGCAGATAGGCGGTGCCGTTCAGCCCGGACATGCTCAGGCTCATGTGAAACTTGCGGAACAGGAAGGTCGGCATCCACACCGTAAAAATCATGGCGACAAAGTTGGCGCCAATAAATACAGTCACCAGCAGCCACGCAACCCGGTTGCGGGCAAGTTCCCTCATGCCTTCAAGCAGCCGGCCACCGCCGTCGAGCTTGCCGGCCATGCTGTCGGACAGGCCGCGCTCCGGCTCCTTGAGCAGCAGCCACAGCACGCATCCCAACACAATGCCAATTACGCCGAAGAGACGGAATCCCATGCGCCAGCCGTAGTATTGTCCGAGAAATCCCGCGATGGCGCCCCCGGCAATGCTCCCCACATACACGCTGGACTGGTGAATCGACATGGCGCGCGACCGCGTGTCCACAGCGTGATAGTCGGCGATCAGCGACATGGCGGCGGGAAAATAGAAGGCCTCGCCAAGCCCACCCATCGCGACTCCGGCAACAAGTTCCAGGTAGTTGCGAGCCCAGCCAGTTGCAGCCGCGGTAACGGACCAGAAGATCAGTGTGCCCAGCACGAGCGTTCGTCGCGGCATACGGTCGCTCACCAGTCCCGCGATCGGACCGAATACCGCATACGTGCACATAAACGACGCGCTCAAAACCGAAAGCGCGGCATCGCTCAGATGGAACTCTGACTGAAGAAGTGGAAAGACAGTAAAGATAAGCTGGCGATCCGCATAGTTGAGAAAGCAAACCAACCAAAGCATCGCCACCACAAACCACTTGTACGCGCCGGCTCCCTTCATCGCCTGGACGCCTCTGTATTTAAACCGCACCTCTGGGCACGCTGACTCTGCTTCAGCAGGATATTGGCTTCCGGTTGCTTCATCGCTTCGCGGATAGGCGTCGTGCTGCTCCTCAATTCCTCAGCCAACAGGGGCTCACTCACCGGCGCTCCCGCCTGCGAAATTCCCTGTGAGACGACCTTGCAGTTGCGCCGATAGGGCTCGATCCCGCGCCGAAAATCCGGCTTCGCGATTGTTCTTCTTTCTTCTCTCCATGGCAAGAAAATATATCACCCCTGGCCAGATCAATTTTGGACTCAATCAATTGTGAAATCGAAACTCCCAGCAAACATTCTCTGCTGCCGGTTGTTTGTGCTCGGTGCCCGGCGAAACACAAAAGATGCCCGCCTCATCTTCACAAAATGCTATGGTGTTGTTCATGTACGCGTTCGTCGCCCGCATGTCCATCTCATGCCAGACACAAAACCCTCTGGCTCGATCTTGGGTGGCATTCTCCGGCGGGTCTTTGTTCATGTCCTGGATGCCGGGTATATCCTGACGGCGATCAAGAAGGAAATGACGGAAATTGGCCCGGCCCAAAGCGTCAGCAGGCCCTGGCCCCAAAGGAGACGTCGCCATGCCCTCAGTTGACTGGAAAGCTGCCATCGAATATGCGCAACTGGTCGCCATTGCCTATTCCGTGGCGCCGGCCGCCCCCTATACCGCCGATACGATTGCCGCGATCGCCAACACTGGCTACACATTTGTCGAAGCCCTCTACGGCAACGAGCTGGCAACAGATGTTTCACCCCATCAGGGCGAAACAGTGACCTACGGTTTCCTGGCAACGTCTGCCGCCGGAGAGCTGGTTGCAGCCATTCGCGGCACAGACACCATTCAGGAATGGCTCCACGACCTGGCATTCCTGTTTGTTCCCAACCCGATTCACTCCGGTGGCGGACTCACCGAGGACGGCTTTACCGCAATCTACAGGTCCTTGCGAGCCGGCGCAGACCCCAACTCACCCTCAGCCATTGCCGCAATCACCAACCTTGTCAGTTCCAAGGGCATTTCCAGGGTTACGGTCACCGGGCACAGCCTCGGCGCGGCGCTGGCAACCCTCCTCGGTCTCGATGCCGGCCTGAACAGCGGCGTAGGCGGCCAAGGACTCACCGTCTATACCTTCGCCAGCCCGCGAGTCGGCGAAATGTTCTTCCATCACACCTGCGATTCGGTTGTGCCGGACATCTATCGCATCTACAACCGGTTCGACCTCGTACCTCAGGCGCCTTTTTTCCCCTACGAGCATGTGGGAAACGGCCTGGAGCTGGTCCCGCCGTTCAATTCGGTCAACGCGACCTTGGTCTGCTGGCACAGTATCGAGACGTATTTATGGTTGATGGATCGGCAGACAGGCGGAAATGCTCTGAAAGTCGGCGCGAATTGCCGGGGATCAGCCTATCCCGGCCCCGTCTAGGCACGCGCCAAACGATCGCGCGAACAAGGAATTCAGTAGTAGTCCGCGCAGCTCAGGTAATAGCCGCACTGGGTGCACACCAGCTTGCAGTGGTGTCCGGTGAGCTGGTGGCCGCAGGTCGGGCAGATCTGGCAATGGTGCTCGACCGGCTGGATATTGGTGCCGGCAGGCTCACCATGTGAGAAATTAGCCGTGAAATCGGGATCGAAATCGGGATCTAGGGCCGAGGGCCGATGCGGCAGCATGGACGACAGATTACCATGGAAGAGCGGGTTGTCCTGCTGCACAAAACCCGGCAGGCTCCTCACGCATCAACTTCTTAGTGGCGTCCCCCTTCCCCTGGCGACGCGGCGAAAACAATAACCACATTCCGAATCCCCCAAGGAGGGACTATGGCAAGCAAGGCAAGTGCGGTTTGGACAGGTTCACTGAAGGAAGGCAAAGGCACCATCTCCACGGCGACGGGCGTTCTGAAAGACGCCAATTACTCCTTCGCCACGCGTTTTGAGGGCGCCGACTCCGGCACCACGCCCGAAGAACTGATCGCGGCAGCCCACGCAAGCTGCTTCTCAATGGCTCTGGGCGCGCAGTTGGGCGAGGCAGGCCTGACCCCGGCGAAGATTGAAACAAACGCCGCCGTTACCCTGGCCAAGACCGATGCCGGTTTCGCCGTCACCCGGATTGCGCTCACAACCACAGCAACCGTTCCCGGCGCCAGCAAGGAAGCCTTCGACAAGGCCGCCGCCAACGCCAAGGCCGGCTGCCCCATCTCCAAGCTCTTCGCCAACAACACAGAGATTCTGCTCGACGCCAAGCTGGTCTAAGGCTAGGCAGATCTTTCCCAAAGTTGACTGCAAAAACCGGGGCGAGAAGCCCCGGTCTGCATTCATGGCACAACATTTGACACCACGAACCGCATTTGCGAGACTCAAAGTTGCTGCCCTGTTCAGCGAACCTCGCTGAACACATGTAATGTGCCGAAGTGGCGGAATTGGCAGACGCGCGTGGTTCAGGTCCACGTACTCGCAAGGGTGTGGGGGTTCGAGTCCCTTCTTCGGCACCAAATGTCTTTACAATTAGCAATTTAGGGAGGACCTCACGGTCCGTTTTGATATGTCTGGGCCTGCGCCGCCCGCGCACTAGCAGTCCGCCGATCAACCCGCCACACTTTCCCGCAACAAATTCACGGCTCGTGGCGCATTCATATCGAAGGAAAATCCCGCCCCACTGCTACATTGCTCGCTACTGCACCCGGCTCGCCTTCCGCGCCGCTTCAAACTCGTCGCCGGGCAACCACTCCACCATCTTCTCCTGTTCGCTGGCCAGCCAGCCAAGCACAAAGCCGAATCGTGCCAGCTTCGCGTTACCGCGAAAATCCCAATCCGCCCGGTACTCGTCCGATGGCTGATGATAGTGGTGTGCCGTGTAGTCCGCTGCCTGCGCCTGTCCCCACTCCAGCGTATGCCCTTCAAACAGATCGCCCTGGTCCACGGAAAATGCCGGAATGCCAACCCGCGCAAACGAAAAATGGTCGGAGCGATAATAGGTTCCGGCCATGGGGTTGGGATCGGGCAACAGCGCTAGGTCGAATGCCTTCGCCACACTCTGCACCGTCGGCCAGAAGTCGATCCGGTCGGCCCCGCCCAGGTTCACCGATAGTGGAACACCAATCGGCAGCAGCATATCGTAGTTGAGATCCAGCGTAATCTCTCCCGCCGGAACCGGCGGGTGCATGCCAAGATATTCCGAGCCAAGCAGCCCCTGCTCCTCCGCCGTCACCGATGCAAAGTAGACGTCGTGCGGCGGCCGCACGCTGGACTGCGAAAACGCGCGCGCCATCTCCAGCAGAATCCCGCATCCGGTGCCGTTGTCCGCCGCGCCGTTGTAGATGTTGTCGCCCTTGGCGTCCGGATCGATCCCGAGATGATCGTAGTGCGCCGTATAAAGAACAGCATGCCCATCATGGCTCTGGCCCGCGACGCGGCCAATCACATTCGAACTCGTGTAGCGCCGTACGCGGCTTTCCACGTGACCGCGCAACTTCACTGAAAGCTCAACCGCATGGAACCCCGGCTTGCCCGCCTTCTCGATTGCCTCATCCAGATTGCCGAGCTCGGACATCGTCAACAGCTTCTGCGCCACGTCGTGCTGAATCCACGCCGCGGCCCGCAACGTCGCCAGCGGATCGCCCTGCAGATAGCTCTTCTCCACAGCCTGCGAGTTGCGCACCACATCCCACCCATAGCTCGCCAGATCCGTGCGATGAATAACCAGCACCCCAACCGCGCCCCGCCGCGCCGCCTCCTCGTACTTGTAGGTCCAGCGGCCGTAGTAAGTCAGCGCCTTCCCCTTGAAAAATTTCGCGTCGCTCGAAGGCGGCTCATTCACAATCACAAGCGCAATCTTGCCCTTCAGGTCGATCGGCTTGCCGTCCTGTCCCGTGTAGTCGTCCCACTTGTACTCAGGCGCATCGATGCCGTAGCCGACAAAAACAATCGGCGCATCAATGTCGGCGCTGGGCTGCCCGGTCTCGTCCTGCGACACGATCTCCGACCCGTACGCCAGGTCAACCGGCTCTCCCGTCGCGGGAACAAACGAGAACTTCGTCTTGTCCTGAACCGCATGCACTGCATACAGCGGAACGCGCTGGAAATACGTCCCGTCGTCCCCAGCCGGCTCCAACCCCTCCAGCGCAAACTGCGTGGCAATGTACTGGGCTGCAAGCTCGCCGCCGCGCGTGCCGGGTCCGCGCCCTTCAAGAAGATCCAGCGACAGGAATCGCACCTGCGCGCGGATCTTTTCTGGATCAATCGAGGCTGCGGCAGCGCGCGCGGCAGCTGGCAGTCCGGCAATCTCTGGAACCAAAGCAACAGATGGCTGCTGCGCGTTTAAGAACGGGGCCGTCAAAACCGCTACTGAAAGGATGGATAAAACCAGATTCTTGTGCATCGCTTCTCCGTCAAATAAAAACGTGAAATAAAAAAATACGGCCGGCGCCTTCAACCACGCGCCGAACAGGCTCTTTCAGACTACGTCTCCCTCGGGTGGTGGGGCAATGGTGTCCAGCGCCGCCGTAGGCAACAGATGCGCGCGAGAGAGAACCTTGCGTGCAAGGCCCGTCAGCGCCATCTCCGCGGCTTCGCTCAGCGGAACCCAGTGCCGCTCCCCGCCCGGCATCGTCGCTGCCTCCACATCGTCTTCAAACACCGTGCGAATGCGAACATAGTAGTTCACCTGCATGATCGCGTGCCGCACCGTCATGCGCAGATCCTCCGCCGGCACCGCCGCATCACGCAACGCTGGCAGTTCCCAAAGCCCGGGCATTACGCTCTCCGTCGCCGGGCGCTGCTGCAGCAGCACCTCACGGCCCGCGTGACCTTTCTGGCCAGCTCTTACCGACAGAGCATGAGCGATCTCGCGGCTCAACATCCGCGGCCGAGGGCTCGTCTTATGCTCGCCGCGCATCTTGCACTCTGCCCACACCGGGCACTCCAGGCACTTCGGATTGCGTGGCACGCAAACCATCGCGCCCAGTTCCATCAGAGCCTGGTTAAAGTCTCCCGGGCGTTCCGGATCGACGAGCCGCGCGGCCAGCTTCTGCACCTTGCGGCGAGTGGCTGCCGCCTCGGTGCGGTTTGAGGCGTCCCACCCCGCAATCCGGCACAGCACCCGCTCCACGTTCCCGTCCACAACAGCAATCCGCTCACCATGCGCAATGCTGGCAATGGCCGCCGCCGTGTAAACGCCAATGCCGGGCAGCGCGCGCAGCTCGTCCGCCGTCGCCGGCAGAGTCCCTTGGTAGCGTTGCGCCACATACTGTGCGGCTTTGTGCAGCATGCGCGCGCGCCGGTAGTAGCCCAGCCCGCTCCAAAGCGCCAGCACCTCCTGCTCCTCTGCAAGAGCCAGAGAAAACAAGGTGGGAAACCGCTCCATGAACGCCCGATAGCGTTCAATCACCACAGCAACGCGGGTCTGCTGCAGCATGATCTCGGAAACCCAGATGGCGTAAGCGTCACTTCGACGCCGCCACGGCAAATCGCGGTGGTCCCGCTCATACCACGCGAGCAAACGGCTGCGCAGACTCGCAACCTTCTCGCGTTCTTCCTCCCGCCTGGCCATGCGCTCAGATTAAGCCATTGAGCTCTTCCCGCGCTTTTCCCATGTTCTTTCTTGGTTCCATTTCGATACTTACGGGCCAGTGATTGCACCAATTGGTCATTGTGCCGGCTCCGAACCACTGCTAGCGTGAAGTCAATTCCCGACTTTCAGCTGCGCGACAAACTCAGGGCGCATTGCTCGATTGTCAGGTGAGCCCGGCTCCTTTCGCAGCACAGCGCAATCGCGTCGCCCTGCACACGATCCCGGCTCTATGGAGGAAACTTGAGAACCATCGCTCTTTGCCTGACGCTTGCCCTCATGCCCGCTTCCGCGGCCTTATTCGCACAACCCACCCCCCTGGCGGCCAACGAACAACCTATGCTGTCCACATCGGCGGCAGGTGTAACCTCGCTCGCCACCAAACCCACCAGTTCAACCATTGGCCCCTTTTCGCGCCTCGCGCTGGGAGGCGGAATCTCGCCGCTCGGCATCAACCTGCAAGCCGCGGTGAACGTAAACCGCCACATCAACCTGCGCGGCGTCGGCAACATCTTCAATTACTCCGTCAACAACTTCTCAACCAATGGCCTCAACATCAACGGCAAATTGAACTTTGCGACCGCAGGCGCCTCGGTGGACTTCTATCCTTTCGCGAACCACGGCTTCCGCATCAGTCCAGGAGCGCTGCTCTACAACCAGAACGCCGTAAGCGCCAATGTAGCCGTCGCAGGTGGCACCAGCTTCTCCCTCAATAACGTCACCTACTACGCGTCGAGCACAAACCCGATCACAGGCGTTGGCAACCTGGGCCTCAACACCAACAAAAATGCCTTCACCGTGACCACCGGCTGGGGAAACATGGCCTCTCGCCGTCACGGACATTTGTCCTTCCCATTTGAGATTGGCGCGGCCTTTGTCGGCTCTCCTTCAATCAACATGGCGCTCACCGGCGGTCAGGCCTGCGATGCCAACGGCCAGAACTGTGTGAATGTAACCACCGACCCCTCCGTACAGGCAAACCTGCAAGCCCAGATCGCAAAGTACAAGAGCGATCTGGACCCCTTCAAGTACTACCCGATCATCAACTTCGGCATGGCGTACAGCTTCAGGATTCGCTAAACGCCTTCGCACAGCGCAAAATGGGCCGCTTCCACACCGGAAGCGGCCCTTCTTTTGTTGAAAATTGGACGTCGTTCTTTTTGATCCTCGAAACGAACTCCGTGCCCAATCCATTCCGCTTCTTTCTGCGGAATGGGTGGGATAGCAACCAACTCTATCTCCGAGAACCGGGTGCCCAAAATCTCGTCTGCCGTGCCGCAAAACCAAGGAAAGCCTAAACGCAATCCCTACCCCAGCATCTCCCCAACAATCTCCGTCACGGCCTTCAGCGCCGCCTCAATTTGTCCCTGGTCTTTTCCGCCCGCCTCGGCAATCTCCGGCTTCCCGCCGCCCGAGCCGCCCACCAGCTTCGCCACAGCACCCACCAGTTTGCCCGCCTGCAACTGCTTCACCAGCCCAGGCGTCACTCCGGCAATCAGCGCCACTTTCCCTTCCGGCTGCGCAGACGCCAGCACCACCACGCCCTCGCCGAGTTTCTGCTTCAGGTTGTCGACAAGCGTCCGCAACTGCCCGCGCTCCAGCGCATCGGCACGCAGCGTCACCAGCTTCACGCCCTTCACTTCAACCGCGCCGCTCAGCGCCTCATCCAGACCGCCCGCGGCCGACTTCATCCGCATCTCGTCCAACTCGCGCCGCAGCTTCTTCAGCTCGTCTTCCTGCGCATTTAATCTGGCGCGCAATCCATCCGAAAGGCTACCAGTCGGACTACCGGAAACCTGCGCCGCAACCTGCGCCACTGCAAAATCTTCGCGGAAAGTAGTCAGCGACCCCATCCCGCTGATAGCCTCCAGCCTCCGCACGCCCGACGAAACCGACTCCTCGCCCACAATCTTGATCAGCCCGATCTCGCCCGTCGCGCTTGTATGCGTGCCGCCGCAAAGCTCCGTCGAAAACCCATCCGACAGCTTCACCACGCGCACCTTGTCGCCGTACTTCTCGCCGAACAGCGCCATCGCGTGGTACTCGTTCACGGCCACGTCAATCGGCACATCTTCCAGCGTGTCCACCTTCGCGTTCACCAGCACCTCGCGGTTCACAATCGACTCAATCTCTTCCAGCTCCTCATCCGCCACCTGCGCAAAGTGCGAAAAGTCGAACCGCAGCCGATCCGGATGCACCGCCGACCCCGCCTGCTTCACGTGCGTGCCCAACACCTGCCGCAGCGCCGCGTGCAGCAGGTGCGTACCCGTATGATTCCGCCGGATCGCATTGCGCCTGTCGCCGTCCACAACCGTATTCACCCGGTCACCAATAGAGAGAGCCTGCTTCAGCACCGCCTTGTGCGCGCGCACGCCCTGCACCGGCAGCACGCAGCCCGTAATCTCGGCAATCGTCGCGGTCCCATCGCCAGAGGTAAACCAGCCCGTATCGCCAACCTGCCCGCCCGAGTCGCCGTAGAAGCTCGTATGGTCCAGCACCACCTCCACGGCATCGCCCGCCGCGGCCGCCGGCACGCCAAGCCCGTCCTTCACAATCGCCAGCACCTCGCACCCAGTCGATTTGAGCTGCTTGTATCCCTCGAACGCCGTCTTCGGCAACTCGCGAAACGCCGGACTCGCCGACTTCTGGCTCCCACCCTTCCAGCTAGCCCGCGCACGCGCCTGCTCTTCCGAGCGCGCCGCCTCAAATCCAGCCTCGTCAAACTTCACGCCAGCGTCGCGCGCAGCATCCACCATAAAGTCCAGCGGCAGCCCGAACGTCTCGTAAAGATGGAAAGCCTTCTCGCCTGTGAATTCGCCTTGCAGCTCCTCGTTCAACCGCGTCAGCCCAATCTTCAACACCCGGTCGAACTGCTCTTCCTCAGCCTTCACAACCTTCGCCACCCGCGCCGCAGAATCCGTCAGCTCCGGATAAGCCCCCTGCATCAAATCCCGCACGGCATACACCATCTCAAACAGAAACGGCTTTTCCTGTCCCAGCAGCCGTCCATGCCGAATCCCGCGCCGCAGAATCTTGCGCAGCACATACCCGCGGCCTTCATTCGAAGGCAGCACGCCATCATTAATCAGGAACGTAGCCGCCCGCGCGTGATCCGAAATAATCCTCAAGCTGGCGTTGCCCACTTCATTCTTCACACCGGTGAGCTCCGATGCTTTTTCAATCAGCGGCGTAAACAAATCCGTCTCAAAGTTCGAAACCTTCCCTTGCAGCACCGCCGCCACGCGCTCCAGGCCCATGCCCGTATCAATCGAAGGCTTCGGCAGCGGCGTCAGCTTGTACGTCGTCTTCCCCGTCGCATCCACGCCCGCCGAGCGGTCAAACTGCATAAACACCAAATTCCAAATCTCGACATACCGCGCCTCGTCCTGCCCAAACGGCTTGTCGACGCCCGGTGTCTCCGCCGCCTCCAGCCCCATATCGTAAAAAATCTCCGAACACGGCCCGCACGGCCCCGTCTCGCCCATCTGCCAGAAGTTGTCCTTCAGCCCGTACTGGTGAATCCGCTCCTTCGGCACCCCGGCTTCAATCCAGTACCCCTCGGCCTCGTTGTCCCGCGGCACTCCATCGGCGCCCTCAAAAATGGTCACGTACAGCCGGTCCTTCGGAATCCCGAACCACTCCGGGCTCGTCACCAGCTCCCAGGCAAACTTGATCGCATCCTGCTTGAAGTAGTCGCCAAACGAGAAGTTCCCCAGCATCTCAAAGAACGTATGATGCCGCCGCGTAAAGCCCACATTTTCAAGGTCATTGTGCTTGCCGCCCGCGCGCACGCACTTCTGCGAACTCGTCGCCCGCGCATACTCCCGCCGCTCCGCGCCCAAAAACAAATCCTTGAACTGATTCATCCCCGCATTGGTAAACAGCAGCGTCGGATCGTTGGCAGGCACCAGCGACGAAGAGTGCACACGGCGGTGCGACTTCGACTCAAAAAAGCGCAGAAAAGCTTCGCGTATCTCGTTCCCAGAGCGTGATTGCATGGCTCTTTTAGTGTAACTGGAAGCAGGGGTCAGGATGGGAGCCACCGCTTACTCTTCGTGCCGTTCCTCGTCCAGATTCTCCAGCGCCGCCAGCGCCTCCTCCGGCACATCCCACTGCCGCAGAATCTTGTAGATCACCCCGGTCGAGAACCCCGCCGTCACCAGCCGCCGCATCACCAGCGCCGTCTCCTTCTCGTTCTCCGGCTTGCGTATCCGCTTCCGTTCCAGATGCTGCCGCGCCAGCGCCTCTTCATTCGTCTGCCCGTAGCGCGCCTCCAGCGTCTCGGCAATCAGTTCTTTGTCCACGCCCTTCTGTTGTAAATCCTGTCGCACCCGCCGCACACCCAGCTTCTCGTTCTCCTGCCGCAGCCGTGCATAGGTCTCGGCAAACGCGGCGTCGTCCAGGTAACCGTACTCGTGCAGTCGCGCCACCACCGTCTCAATCGCCGCGTCGCCCCGCTCCCCCGGCTCCACGCGCCGCTTCATCAGCCGCCGCAGATCGGCCTCCGTGCGCATCTGCCGCCCCAGCGCACCGGTCGCGTACGCAAACAGCCCCGCCTCGTTCAAAAACGCCCGCGGCTTCCCGGATTTGCGTTCAAAAGCCAGCTTCCATCTCCTCGCTCTTAGCCCCTGGGGAACCGCTCAATCAATCAATGTTTTGAAAGGGCACGACTTTAGTCGTGCCCTAAAACAAGCAAAAGAGATCTGGGCTTTAGCCTCTCAGGGAATGTCGGCCTGACAATTTGCCTTGCTCCCCCGCACAACCAAGCTAGCAGCTAAAAGCTAGCGGCTGGCAGCTGCCTTCCCCGTCCACTCATCCACCCAGTCATTCACCGTCTTATACCAGAGCTCAGAGTTCTGCGGCTTCAGCACCCAGTGCCCCTCATCCGGAAAATACAGCATCTTGCTCGGCACACCCAGCAACTGCAGCGTGTCGAACAACTGGAACCCCTCGCTCACATCCAGCCTGTAATCCCGCTGCCCGTGAATCACCAGCGTCGGCGTCTTGAAGTTTTTCGCATACAGCATCGGCGCCCACTTGCGATAGGGGTTCTCGCTATCCGGCTTGCCGTAGTAGTCCCACGGATGTCCCCCTTGGGTGTTTGGAAATTTGAACTCCCAGATATTGAACCAGTCCTCGTCCGTAGTCCCAAACGCCGATTCCGGATTGAACATCCCGTCGTGCGTCACAATGCATTTGAAGCGGTCCGTATGCCCCAGCACCCAGTTCGCCATGTACCCGCCGTAGCTGGCCCCCAGCGCGCACTCACGGTTGTTGTCAATGAACGGATAGTGCTGCTCCGCGTAATCCAGCCCCTCCATCAGATCGGTAAAAGGCTTCCCGCCCCAGTCCCCATTCACGCCGTCCACAATCGCCTGCCCATACCCGGTCGATCCGCGCGGATTGATCATCACCACCACATACCCATCCGCCGCAAACAACTCCGCATTCCACCGATAGGACCACGAGTCTCCCCAGGCCCCCTGCGGCCCCCCATGAATCAAAAACTTCACCGGATACTTCTTCGCCGCATCAAACCCCGGCGGCCGAATAAGGAACCCTTGCAGCTTCGTCCCATCCTTCGCCGTAAACCAGAAGGATTCCATCTTTGGGAGATCGAGTTGCATATACAAAAGTTCGGAATTCAGGCTTGTCACTTGGTTGATTTGGGTTACGGTCATCGATCCGAGTTCCGCAGTCCCTTGTACGCCTTGAATCGTTGTTCTGGCTTTCGTATCGGGGCTTCCCGACGCTGAGGAAATCGCCACTACTTCACTCGGCGACGCAACCGTCATTCGACTCGCAACGATCATCTGTCCATCCGGAAGCGGATGAAGCCCGCCGAATTCCCCCTGATTCGAAATGGTCCTTATGGTGCCGCTGAGCGACGCCAATTCAATCGGCTCTTCACCCTCGATTCCAGAAGTGAAAAACAGATTTTTCGAGTCCGGTGCCCAAGCAAACTCATCCACCCAGTTATCAAACTTCGGCAGCAAATCCCTAATCGTCTTCCCTGCCCGCTCATACAGCACCAGCCGGAACTTGTCGCTCTCATATCCCGCCCGCTCCTGGCTACGCCACGCAATGTACTTCCCATCCGGCGAGTAAGCCGGATTGAAGTTCCCGCCCTTCGACATGCTGATCTGCACCGGCTTTGCGCTCGCGTCCGTCAGGTCGAGCGTATAAATCCGCGGACTCGTCGAAATCGCAGGCACCGGATCGGGATTGTCCGTGTACGCCAGCTCCTTCGAGTCCGGCGAAAACGCGCACCCGCACCCGCCGCCCTCCAGCGAAAACGGCGGAACATCATGCGGATTGTGCGGCGTTAGGTCCCTCACCGCACCACTCTCAACCGAAACCAGAAACAGATGCGAACGCTTGTCGCCCGTAAAGTGGTCCCAGTGCCGGTAGAGCAGCGCGGTAAAGATCCGCGCCTTCACCTTGCTGTCGGTGGCTTTGGCGTCGCGTTCGTAGTTGCACTCCGCGCCCGCGCCGTTGTCATCGGGCACAATCGCCGGGCAGTCGGGATAAACCGCCGCCGTAAAAACAACCGAGCGCCCATCGGGCGACCACTGCGCATTGTCGATGCCCAGGTCAAGGTTCGTCAGCTTATGCAGGTTCGTTGTCGCCCCGGTCTCCGAGTCAAAGTCCGCTGTCCATATCTGCGCCGCGCCCGTCCGGCTGCTGATAAACAGCATCCGCTTGCCATCGGCGGAGAACTGCGGATCCGAGTCACCCGGCCCGGCCACCCCAAGCTTCATCGGCTCACCACCAGCAATCGCCTGCAGCCACAACTCCGCCGTCTTCGTATTCTTCTCCAGATTCACGCTGGTCACCGAATACGCCAGCCACTTCCCATCTGGCGAAACAGCCGTCTCCCCCAGCCGCTTCATCTTCATCATGTCTTCAAACGTCATCGGCCGCTTGGCCGGCGCAGTCTGGGCCGCACCAAACCCCGCAAATCCAAAACCAATCAAAACCAAAAGAGCAAACGTAATTTTGCGCATAAAACTCCTCAGAAATCCTCAAACGCGCAGCCAAACGAGGCTCTGCACGCGAAGAAAAAGTGTACACCTGATGCGGAGCAGTCAGCAGTGCGGAAGGCCACGCAATGGGCCACGCGCAAAGCGCCCCACTGCCGGCCAAACCAGCGCAAATCTACTTGTTTTCGTTGCCCGTCAGCCGGAAGGTAATGGTGCCCCAGAAAAGCCGCGCCCGCATCTGCACCGGCAGATGCCGCTCGTCGTCCGTGTACCAGATCCAGATGTTGCCGCGGTTCTTCACCACGCCCGCGTCCGCCGTCGGCTGCACGCGCAGCGTCTTGAAGGTGCCGAGCGTGGTCTTGATCTCCTCACGCCCCTCCACCTTCATCGTCACCATCACGGTCCGTTGCGCGTCCACCACTGGAATCACAAACGAGTGACCCAGCGACATCGGCTGCGACGAAGCGTAAAAAACTCCCGTCAGCAGGTCGGTCAGGCAGCCGGGGATGCCCGTTTCCACGTGCTTGCTCTGCCCTGTCACCTGGTTCTTCTCGTCCAGAATCGACTTCCCCTGCCCGTAGTCCAGCCTCAGCGTGGAGTTCACCTGCCGCCGCCCTTCCACCGTCTGCTTGTCGAACTGGTACGTGCACCCCTTCTCGCGGTCAAAGGTGGATTGAAACCGGTCGTCCACATGGAAAAGCAAATTGATCGCGCCGATCGTCTGGGCCTCGGCCGTCAATCGCTCCCGATCGCCCATCGCCTCAAAGTGCAGCACCGCCGTCCCGGCCGGAAACACACGCCAGTCCACCGAATACGTAAGCGTCTGCTTTTGCAGAAAGCTGAAACCCGGCCGCGGCGGCGCAAGCTGGACTGTCTGCTGGCCAAAAGCCACGGCAGACAGCGCAGAGGCGCAAAGAATTAGGGCGGCGTAAGTGCGCGTCTTCAACGTCGGGTATTACTCCTTGTGACTTGACCGGGATGACCCGGGGAAACGCTCACCGCGCCCCATGCAGGACCGCTTCCAGCGCCGGCCGCAGAAACACCAGGCTCAGGTAGAGAAGTGCGGCCCCTATAGCAGCATTGTACTCGCGATGATGCAGATAAAGCTTCAAGGAGAACCTGCCCGCTCCGGCCCCGGCAACTCCGTCTGCACCCGAATGCAAGCCCCGTCCCAGGGCAGGCGGCGCCGCCGTAAGCCGCGGAATCAGCCTTGGAACCCTCCGGCAATACTCGTCGAATCCGGCAAACGCCTCGCGCAAAAAACGCTCCTCCGACGCAATCACCGGAACGTAGATCGCCGTAAACCCAACCGCCAGCACCACCGCCACCGGCCAGCTCAGCAGCGCCACCGCAAACCCCGCCGCAATCAGCATCGACCCCAGGTAAAGCGGGTTGCGCGTATACGCGTACGGTCCCGTCATCGTCAGCTCACGATTCTTCTTCACATAGCCCGAGGCGTACCCGCGCAGCCAAAGCCCCGGCAGCACCAGCGCCAGGCTCCAGGCCACCGCTGCCGGTCGCGGCGCTTCCCGCCACAGGTCGAACACATAAAGCCCCGCCACGCAGAACCCCAGTGGCACGCGAATTCGTCGCGCCACCCGCTGCCACCGGGCAATCCAGTCAAGTTGTTCCGCTCCGGCCTGCCTGCCCATCACACCTTCTCCCCGGCCAGCAGCTCGTCGGCCGCCCGCAGCACCTCATCCGGCTCAATGGTCAGCAATCCAGCCTCCGGCTCCGGACGCCGCGTGTGGTCGCGCTTGCTCATCGGGCTGCGCAGCACTCTGAATCTCGTCCCATAAGGCCCATTGCGGCTCGGGTCCGTCGGCCCATAAATCCCCACCACCGGCCGCCCCAGCGCGCAGGCCAAATGCAGCGGCCCTGTGTCGCCGGCCACAAACAAGTCCGCGCGCCGCGTCAGCGCAATCAGTTGCTCCAGCGAGGTTGCCAGCGGAATCGCAGCGCCGCTGGTGCGCGTCACAATCGTGTCCGCCATCTGTTCTTCGCCCGGCCCGGCATTCACCAGAATCCTATAGCCCCGCTCCATCAATCCAAAGGCAACGGCCGCATAGCGCTCCACTGGCCAGCGCTTGGCCCCCCATCCCGCGCCGGGATTGATCACAGCCACCGGCCGTGTACCACTTGAGGCAAGTAGCCCATCGCACCAGGCTTCCGCCGCCTCGTCCACTGGCAACAGCGGCGCAACCGCTTTCAGCGTATCGCCGGCTACAGCCTGGGCCAGCTCCACATCCTGCTCGATCACGTGCGCCCCATGCGTTGTAACGCGCTCGGTATAGAACCAGCGTGCCGGAGCTTCACGCGGCGTCTCCTCGCCAATCAGCCTCGGGCAACCCACCATCCGGCCCACCACCGCCGACCGCACCGACCCCTGCAGATCCAGCACCGCACTATACAGCTCTGCCCTCAACTGCCGGCGCAAAGCATTGATCTCTTGGCCTGTCTTGGTACTCAGCGGGGTGCGCCGCCATTCCTTGGTCGCCGCATAGTAGAGCCGATCCACCACCGGCTGTTCCGGCCCCCGGCTTGCCCCGTCCCGCGCCGTCAGCAGAGCCCGCCACCGCGGCTCAACCACCCAGTCAATCTCCCACGCCGGATGCGCAAGGCGCAGCGCCGTCACCGCCGGAAGGGCGTGAAGAATGTCGCCCATGGCGCCCAGACGAACCACAAGCAGACGGAACTTTGATTGAGTGTGCAAGCCTTAATTTTCTCACATAAGCGCCGCCGAACGGCAGCCCACTGCCGGTGCGTTCATGCGATTAGGCTATGGCTAACAGACCGCCAGAATACTCTACTCTGACGCAAAACCCGTGGGCTCTCGATCAGTACATCGCTCCGGTTAGCTCTCACCCCTACCGCTGCAGCAAATCAATCGGCTTCGTAAAATCCGTCACCCGAATATACTTCGCCAGTGACGGATGCTGCCGTTCGAGCGCCACATACATCTCCCAAGCCACACGCCGATAGCTGAAGTGCCCCGCCGGAGCCGACCTCAGCTCGCTGATGTATTGCGCCTCGGCAAAATCCATCTTGAACAAGCTCCGAATCCGCGTTGCCAGAGGCAGCAAATAAAGCGCCGACTGCGCCGCCTCCGGCCCGCTCCCGCTAGCAATCCGCGCACTCGCCCCGTGCGCCCCTTCAATCGCCGCTTGATACTCGCCCAGAATCCCAGCTTCGGCAAGAATCTCCGTCTCGCCCCCAAGATCGCCCGAACTCGGCGTCTCATACCCGTGCAGCGCCGTAAACTCCTGAATAATCTGCGTACACCGCCGGTGCCGGTGCATGTCGCGGAAGCCGCCAATATCCATCAGAATGTCGAACCGCAACGCCGCCCCCGCACGGAAGGCCCGCAGCGCTTCGTCATGCCTGCCCCGGTGCCGCAACCCAAGCTCCACAATCTCCGCAACCCGCGCGCCCGAAAGCGCCGCCACAAGATCGCGAATCTGCCGATAGGAGTAGTGGCTGGCCTGGTAAAGCAGCGTCGCCGCCAGTTCCACTTCCAGTGTCTCGGTCCGCTCCACCAGGTCCACCAGCGGAGCATCCGCAACCGGTACACCGGCTAAAATCTCAGCCGCCGCCTGCTTCAACTCCGCGCTGGTCTGCATCTCGTAGTCGTTCGGCTGGGCATACTTCACCAGCGTCGGCGCCGTCCGAATCTCGCGCATCAACAGCTGCGCCGCCTCGGCCCCAAGCGACGCGTCGGCCGCCTCCACCTTGTCAACAAACGCCGCGGCAGCCTGTGCATTCACATTCCACGCCGGGCCCGTCGCCGCCTCGCGCAGCTTCACTCCCAGGTCCCGCACCTCGGCCACAGGGCTTGAAAGCAGCCGCGAAACCTGCGTCTCCAGCGTCCGCGCGCTCACAATCTGTCCCAGAGACGTATTCGTCGCCAGAGGCAGCAGATACCGCGCCACATCAAATGCCCGCGCCTTCAGCGTCCGCTCGTAGGCCTCCGGCTTCAGCGTTTCAGGGCACGCAATCCGGCCGCGCAAAACCTCTAGAACCGCCTCCGTCGTGCGCTGATACGCCGCAAACAGATTCTCAACCGTCCCCGCATAAAGCTCCGCCGAGCCCGCGTCCCCGCCAAAATCGGGCAAATACCACCCCGACTTCATAAAGTTCTGGTAACGCGTCGATCGCTCCTGCCCGTCCCATCGCTGCTCGTCCACCAGCACAATCGCAGCCATCAGGCTCAGCCGCTCCACGGCAAACGCAATGTGCGCCAGGTCGGCAATCGACCGGTGGCCGTACTGAAAATAGAATGTATTCAGGAACTGTTCAGCGCGCTGCGCGCTGATTTCCGTCAGCGACTCGCGCATCGAAAGCGAAGATCGCGAGTACTTCGCCATGGCGAAGGCCAGCACTTCCGGGTCGGTGCCGTGAACGGCAAACACATTTGTCTGGTTGCGGGCTTCTGGGGCGGTAAAATTTTCGCTGGACATTCTTCAGGTCTCGCGAACAGAATACGGCATCGGGGTTGCCCTACAGACTGTCAATCTTCACCAACCCTCGGGCCCTTGGGACGTCAAACCCTCCGAGGCGGCCAGAACCGCTGGAGTCGGCCATGCAGCAATTTCAGCTACGCACGTCGCACAGGCCTCGGCCACTCCCCTCCGGCCGCTGGGCCATCACCCAGCGATGGAACGACCTGCTCTTCGCCCACTGGCCCATTCCCCCAGCCAAAATGGCCGCCCAGTTACCCGATTGGCTCCAGGTAGACACTTTTCAGGGCTCAGCCTGGCTCGGTGCCGTGCCCTTCTGGCTCGACCGCATCAAGATTCGCGGCGTACCCACCATCCCAGGCGCGCGCAGCTTCCCCGACCTCAATCTCCGCACTTATGTTCGCGACACTTTCACCGGCACGCCCGGCGTCTATTGCTTCTCCCTCGATGCCAGCAACCTGCTTGCAGCCGCCATCGGCCGCTCTTTCTATCACCTGCCCTATTACTGGGCGGAAATGCACCTCGAACCCCGCTCCGAGCGGGAATTCGCCTTCTACAGCAGAAGGCGCTTCTCAGCCCGGCCCGTTATCTTCAAAGCCCGCTATCGCGGCCTCGGACCCAGCAGCAGACTGGCCGAGCATCACGCCGGCACTCTCGAATACTTCCTCACCGAGCGCTCCTGCCTCTTCAGCTCCAACCGCGCCGGGCAGCCAATCCGCGCCAATCTCCACTATGTCTCCTGGCCGCTGGAGGAAGCCGAAGCCGAGATCGAGCACAACGACCTCGCAGCCTCCATCGGTCTCACCCTCCCAAACATGGACCCCATCCTGCACTATTCGCGCCGCCAGGCCGTCTACATCTGGCCGCGGCAACTGGCGCGCCCTGCCCTGGTGCCATCCCGCGCTGTCCCCGTCGGTGTCTCCCCCGCCGGTTAACGGCTAGGCCCAGCACCACCCGCACATAGCCGCGGCGCCACTGCCACCTTGCCGTTGATTACCCCCCGTCATGCGGTATAGTCAAAATGGAATGGCAACGTCTGCAACTAAAATCGCCGCGACAAAGAATCCAGACCAGGGCTTCGTCTATCTTCCCCTCATCGCCGGATGGCTCTTTCCCGGCGCGGGACATTTTCTGCTCCGCAAATGGGGCCGAGGAGCACTCCTGTCCATCTCCATCGTCAGCATGTTCGTGATGGGAATCGCCATGAAGGGCAGAATCTACACCGGCGCGCAGGATATTCTCGACCTGCTCGGACTGGTGGGCGACCTCGGCAACGGACTGCTCTTCTTCGCCAGCCGCATCTTCGGCTTCGGCGCAGACCAGGTCATGGTCACCACCGCCGAATACGGAAGCAAGTTCATCGTCGTCGCCGGACTGCTCAACGTCATCGCAGCCGTCGATGCGCACAATCTCCGCACCGGGAGGAAGTCTGAGTAATGCACCCCTCTCACTTCACTGCGGTCCTCTTGTTCGCCCTCTTCGCATCCACTGTCTTCGGCATCACCCAGCGCGATACCCCGCGCCGCATGATCCGCTATGGCGCCTACTGCTTCACCCTCTTCGTAGGCTCGGCCATCGTGCTCAGTTGGATCATGTTCTTCATCGCCCGCTGATACTGCAGTCGAAGAGTGCGTTTCCCGAGCGAGCAGAAGCCTTCAGGCCCCTGAAAAGCGGCAAGAATTGAAGGGCCTTCACGCCCGGTTCTATGCAATCCGAGGGAAATGCAACTGTCGGACTAGGCAGTCCCGTTCCGATGCCAAACCGCCGCATCGAACCGGTGTGCGCACGTGTACCCCTCGGCCATATAGAGGTCCACCGCCTCATGGTTCGCCTGAGTCACCGTCAGAGAGATTTCCGTTGCCCCCTGGCGCATAAAGCAGAACGAAGCCATCGACAGCAGCATCCGCGCCAGACCCTGCCGCCGGTACGAGGGATGCACGCACACCTGGGTAATATGCCCACTCTGCGGGCTTACGCGCGAACCAAGCACCAGCGCAACAAACTCCCGATTGGTGCGATGCACCACAATGTACGAGGCAGGCGCGGAGAAGACCCCACAGCCCGAGTACCGAACGATATTGTTCAGAAACCGCATTGAACCGTGTACCGAGCGGTACTGGTCGTTGATCAGGCTGTCAGGATGGTCGCGATAGGCCTCACAGATCAGCCGCGCCGCCGGCGCAAGATCCTCGTCGCGCCACGGCCGAAGTTCCAGATCCCCCGGCAACTCGATCTCCGGCGCACTCCAAAGTCCCTGCAGGGGCTGCACCATGAACAACCGCCGAAAAAGCTCACACCCGGCCTCACGAAACACCGCCGCGTGCGAACCCGCGGGGTGAACAAGCAGTTGCGACTCAATCCGGTCCACCTGCGGCGAGTTCACCAGCAGCTCAAGCAGATGACGCAGCAGCGTCTCTTCAATTGTGTGCGCCGTACCGGGAACCTCCGGCAGGCCCGGCATCGCAAACACATCGCCGATCACCGCCTTCGTCTCCTCGTACACGCAGAAGACATAACCGATTACATGCTCCCCAAACACCGCCGCGTAGCCGGGCAGCATGCGATTGTCCAGATACTGCATCAGCAGCCGGGCAGATGCCCTATAGTCCCAATGCAAACGCTCGTTCCAGAGCAGACCCTCGGCTTCCAGCACAGACCGCAGCTTCGACGCTGTAAAGTGCCGTAGATCGAGAATCTCGCTGGAGGTGCTCAATGCCAATGTTTTCCCCTTGAACTTGGGCCTGTTTTGCAGAAATATCCCGGTGCGAGCCACACAGGGAAAGCGGTCCTGCCGTGCAACTGGAGGCTTTACTGCGGCAATGCATGACGCAATCCCCTCCCCGACACTTTGACACGACTTGACGCCACGTGCAACTGGAGCTAGTTATGCCCGCAGCTCGCAGGGCTATCGAGCGCCCACTAGATACACTTCCAGTCCCTGCTCCGGCCAACTGAAAAGCGCCTCGTAGTGGCGGCCTGCCAGATACTGTTCCAGCGCCGCCGGCGTATGCAGATCCGCCCCGCCCCGTCCCGTCACCCGGGCCACCAGCAGATGCTGTTCGCTCGGTACGCCGCTCTGCTCGTAGTTCACCACCGCACGGTCGCGATAGAACGACAAGCCATACTCAACATCGCGGCGCACCCGAAACACCGCCACCGTCTCGTTTGCCGGAGCCACAGAAGCCAGCTTCACCGCCAATGGCCGTGCTGAGTACGAACGGTCCAGCAGGTGAATCACCCGCTTGGTCGCGCCCACCTCGGGAATCCCGAAAAACGGACCCACCCCATAAAGAAACAGAAGCAGCACCATCAGCACCGAACAGGTAACCAGCCGCAGGCTCGCCAGGCCGAAGCCCTTCACCACAATCAAAATCAGCAGCCCCGCCCCGCTCGCGGCCACCAGGGCTGCAACAACCGCCCGCAAGGGAGGCATCTCCGCACCATGAGCCACAAACCACGGCAGCAGCAGAACCGCCACCGTAATTACCCCACACAACACCGCGTGGCCCAGCAGAAGCCAGCGGTTAAGTCCTCTCTGGCGGCGGCGAAACAGAAAGTCGCCCGTCAGAATCGCAATCGGGGGAATCGACGGCAGAATGTACCCAGGCAGCTTGGACTGCGAGAAAGTGAAAAAGACAATCGGAATCAGCGCCCACAGCACCAGAAATTCTGGAAAGGCATCGCCGGGCCGGCTCGGGGCGGGCACCGCCTTCCGAGCGTGGCGCAGTTGCCACTCGGCCACGCTCGTCAGAATCCCATCCCCAAGCGCCCGTATCGCAACCACCGTCCACGGCATCATCGCCAGCAGCACCACCACCAGGTAGTACCAGAACGGCTGCGCGTGCTCGTACCGGTTGGTCGCAAACCGCTCCAGGTTGTGCTGAAGGAAAAATTCCCGGAAGAACGTCGGATTCTGATGCTGCACAGCGACAAACCAAGGCAGCACCATCGCGAAGTAAAGCACCACCCCCGGCCACCAGAGCGAGCGCCGCACAATCGCCCACTCCCGCCGCAGAAACGCAAACGCCGCAATAATCACCATTGCCAGAAACGGAGCCACCGGCCCCTTGGCCAGCGTCGCAAGGCCCGTAAAAAAATAAATGTCGTAGAGCCAGAACTTCGATCCCGTCTCGTACCACGCATACCAGCCCAGCAGCCCGATCGCCAGAGGCGCCGCCATCTGCATGTCCGTCGACGCACCCCGCGAAAACCCGATAATCCCCACGCAGGCCACCGTAATCAGCGCCGCATCCAGGTGCCCGCCAGGACGGAATCGTCGCATGTGCAGGTAAATCAGCCCGATCATGATGAAAGCAAACGTCGTCGAAGGCAGCCGGGCGCTCCAGTCATGCACCCCGAAATCCTGGAACAGGAACATCGCGCGCCAGTAGTAAAGCGCCGGCTTTTCCAGCCACGGATGCCCGTAAAGATAAGGAGTAACGCAAGCGCTGAGCCGTTCCTGCAGGGTGTGCGCGGAGGTGAACCGGTCCAGCATCTCATGCGCAATCTGCGCATAGCGCGGCTCATCGGCACCCACCAGACCCAGCCCGTCGCCACCCAGCAAAGGCGTCAGGCCGTAAAAAAGAAAAAATATTGCAAATAAAAGAAAAACAGTGACTTCGCGCACCGTAGCCCACTTCGGCATCCGCCTTGAGCGCTTATCGGGCAATTCGGGTCCAGGGGTTTCCAGGGTGGTTTCCACTTCCAGCATTTCTCCAACAGGCGGCGGCAGCTTGTTCGGCTAATTAAGACGTTTAGGCTTCGCCCAGCAAGGCTGGAGGGAACCCCGCTGGCCGCACACCTTCCACGTCTGCAAGAGACGCGAAGAGGGTCCTCAGGTTTCAACACGGACAAGGCTAACAGATTCGCTCGGATGTGCAACCGGCCCACAGCCAGTGCCACGCACCGTAGTCACTCCTCTCAGTGACCTGCCGCGCCAGCCCGCAACTCCTTCAAAATCTCATCCCGCGCGCGCTCCAGCGGTCCTTCCAGAGTACAACCCGCCGCATTGCCATGCCCGCCGCCGCCCAGCCGCTCGGCAATTGCCGCCACATTCACCTTGCCCTTGCTGCGCAGGCTCAGCCGGAAGCGCCCATCAGGCAATTCGCGCAGAAATATCGCAATCTCCACACCAAAGATGCCCACCGCCATGTCCACAATACCGGCGCAGTCGTCGTCGGTTGCGCAGGTACGCACCATGTCCTCATGCGTCACCCACAACCAGGCCACCCGCCCCTCGCGCTTCAGGTTGCGCAGAGCCGCGCCCAGCAGCAACACCTTCGACGCCGGACACGAAAACAGCACCTCCCGCGCAATCGCCACCGGATCTGCCCCCGCCACCGCAAGATCCCGCGCCATTTCGAACGTCGAAGCCTTCACCGACGAGTACGTAAAGCCCCCCGTATCGGTCAGCACCGTTGTATAAAGGCACGTCGCCATCTCTGCCGTCACCGTCGCCCCGGCCGCCTTCGCCAGCCGGTAAATCATTTCGCCCGCGCTCGCCGCCTCCGGGTCAATCCAGTTCACGTCCGCGTACGGCCGCCCGCTCAGGTGGTGATCGATGTTGATAGAAAAACATCTCTCCAGCCCGCGCAATCCGGTGCGCTCCAGCCCGTCGCACTCCAGCACAATCACTGCATCGTAAAATCCGTGAACCCGCCCCTCATGGCGAATCTCCCCAGCCCCAGGCATCCAGCGATACAGCGCCGGAACCCGGTCGGCCGCTACCAGATCGGCGCGCTTGCCCATCTGGATGAGCAGCATACCCATCGCCAGCATGCTCCCCACAGCGTCCCCATCCGGCCGCCCGTGCGAGCACACCAGAAACCGCTCTCCCCGGCGCAAAACATCCAGAATCGCTTCAATAGGCGCATCAGGCTCCGCCACGGCGCACTCTGGCGTCATCGCGGCGCGCCCACCCTTGGCCTTCGCCGCCGGTTCACCCAAAGCCGGATTCGTCAACGCTCTACCCATATACAGTTACTCGGCTCGCGATTCCACATTCTTCACCGGCTTCTCTTCCACCGGCTTGGTCTCCGCCTGCGCCTTTTGCCGTTTCCGCGACCGGCCCATCAACTCCTCGATGCGCGACTGAAAGCGCCCCGACCGGTCCGCAAGAAAACTCAACTCCGGCACATGTCGAACCCCCATCCGCTCCTTCAACTCAAAGCGAATGTAGCCCTTCGCGGCCTCAAGTCCTGCAACCGTGTTCTCTTCAGCCTTGGCGATGTCCTTCACCGCGCTGTCTACGGCCACATAAACACGCGCCGATTTCGCCCCCGGATTCATGGCAACCTCGGTCACATAGCAGAAATCAATCCGCGGGTCTGAGAGTTCGCCCTCGATCATGGCCCCAATCTCCAGCCGAAGCGTCTCCGCCACCCGGTCCTGATGATGCTTCCTCGCTCGATGCTCCGGCATGGCCCCCTCCTTATGCACGTGGACCATTCAGCATAGCAGAGGCCCACCGCGCGCAGAACCTGCCACTTACCTTGCCGCAGGGCTATCGCATCTGAATCGTTACCCGGTGCGGCTTTAACCCCTACCTTAATGCATTGAAAGTAAACAGGCTTTAGCCCCTGAGAGCGCTTTGCCTAAAACTCCGACTTTTGCGGGCGACCGCCTGCTCAGCCAGTTTTCGATGAACATCGTTATTGACGTATCATCCAACGTTTCCTTTGGTCACTCTATTCTTTGTCAATGCAAGATGATCAGCGATCGCTAACAGGGACCGGACCATCCTGCCGCTTGGACCCCTATTCCCGAATGGTTCTCACAGGATTTATGGGGGCAGGTAAATCGACGGTCGGTCATCTGCTCCCTCGAAAACTGGGGTGGGCCTTTCTGGACCTCGATAAGCACATTGAGAGTTCTGCGGGAGCAACTGCAAAGGATCTTTTTGCTAGCCGAGGTGAATCCGCATTTCGCAAACTCGAATCTGAGGCTCGGGCTTTCGCTCTGGGACGTTCGGAGACGATCACTGCTCTCCGTGGGGCAGCGATTGATGCGACTGAGAACCAGCGTCTTCTCGCGAGTAGTAAGGACACCCTGGTTGTGTTTCTCGATGCGCCGTTTGCCATCCTTATCGAGCGATGTTTAGTCCAGCAGCGTAGCGGGCGCGCGCCCTATCGTCCACTTCTTCATCAGACAGACGTGGCCCACACTCGCTTTTCAGTTCGGCGATCGCTCTTCCAAGACCACGCTGCTTTCGCTGTAGAGGTCGCAAACCGAACGGCTGAAGGAGTCGCGTTTCTCATCTGGAACACTGCAGGGGGGCGAATGAGTTAATGGCGGAGTTCCAACTCCCCTCGAACTTTCAGCGTCCTTCTGGTCGGTGGTTCCATCCTTATTGGCGCTTTTGGAGAGAGATCTTTGTGTGTTTGGGTGGGATGCATCGGTCCGCGCCTATCCGGCGGCGCCCGGTTCTGCGCAGTCAATACGACAATGAGTATCGTCGGGGGCCCCATCCTTTTCGCGAAGAACGCGAAAAGGATGGGACAGCATGAAGCCCACCATTCCCGCTCCGGATGCTCCGTAAGCGTCTCGCTCGAAGTGCCGGTCAATCGCCAGCAACCTCGAACTCCTAAGGATCCGGGTGCGAACGCGCTTTGCCTTATGGAGGATCGGAGGGATTTGCAGAGCCAGTCGCGCCCGCCCGGGATGTCGTTCCAGGGGCGCCAGGCCCTGGAGCCTGTTCCCTCCAATGGAGCTTTTCCGAGGCTGCCGTGCGGCTTCTCAAAGCAAAGGTACTGTGAGCCGGGACCCTGTCTGGCTCGGGGGACATTCAGATCGGCCCGTAAGGAACCGCTCTGAATGCCCGCCAGGAGTCGGGTGAAAGAAATAGCCCCTATGACCCAAATCTTTCATCCGGGTTCATGCTTTTAATTATGCCGAGCAGGTACCTGTTTCGCCATACTCCATAAGCCCCAACCCGACAGAACAGACGGGGCAATGAGGCTGGCCGATCGGTACACACCACAACAAGTCACCCGGTAATTGGGCCGCAGGTTACCTGCCAAGGTCGCACCCCTCACCAGAGGAGCACTGGTCCAAATCGCTCCGATGAAAGGCCGAAATCAGGAACCTGTCCGGAATACTGGCCATTGGATAGCAATCCCACTCCGCTCTTCTCGCCAACCTGCGGCACACGGGCCTCCTGCGGTCAGTACCCGATTCTTGCGCGTTCATTGCAAAAAGAGGCAAATACAGGTACTTCCATCTCGCTCACCCCGCCGCCCGCTCCAGTTCCGCAAGATCGATCTTCTTCATTCCCATCATCGCCCGCATCGCCTTCGGATTCCGGATCAGCTCCGGCAGTTGCGCCGGCACCACCTGCCAGCTCAGCCCATACTTGTCTTTGAGCCATCCGCACTGACTCTCCGCACCTCCCGCCGTGAGCCTCTCCCAGTAATAGTCCACCTCATCCTGCGTGTCGCAGCGCACCACAAATGAGACGGCCTCGGTAAATTTGAACATCGGCCCGCCGTTCAAAGCCGTGAACTTCTGTCCATCGAGTTCAAAGCTTACCGTCAGAGTGCCGCCCTTTGGCCCAGGCGCATCGCCACTGTTGCGCAACTCTCCCAGCCGTCGAGAGTTCTTGAACACGCTCAGATAAAAATCAACAGCCTCTTCGGCATTCGAGTCGAACCACAAAAACGGAGTAATGCTTGAATGCTTCTCCAAATCGCTCATCAACAACCTCCTCGGCGTGTTTGCCGATCTGCGCACAGAACAGGGAAGCGCAGCCGGTCTCCTATCCTAAAAACATTTAGATTGCAGATTGCAAGCTAAAAATCGTTAAATGATCTGGTGGGAAAAAAGCCCCTTCCCGAACCCCGCTCCGGATGCCCCCTCAGCGTCTCGCTCGAACTGCTCGGTGACCGCTGGTCCCTGCTCATTGTCCGCGACATGATGGTGCGTGGCTACCGCACCTTTCGCGAGTTCCAGAACGCCGGCGAGGGCATTGCCACCAATATTCTGGCCGACCGCCTGCGCAACCTTCAGGCCGCCGGAATCCTCTCCACCGAACCCGCAGAAGAAGACCGCCGCAGCACCTACTATCGCCTCACCGCAAAGGGCATCGCCTTGGCGCCCGTCCTTCTCGACCTGCTCATCTGGGCTACGCAATACGAGCAAACCGCCGCCCCCTGCTCCGTCATCGAGCAGATGGCCGCCAACCGCGAAGCCGTCCTCGCAGAAACCTATCGCCGCTGGGCTGAACGAGACCCCACACCCCTGATTTCCCCCTTTTTAGAACCAGTACGTACTCCCAAAGCCAGAAAGTCGCCGCAACCGGAATCTTCGCCGAAAGGAAAATCGAAGCCATGAAGATGAACACATACGTCAATTTCAACGGCAACTGTGCCGAAGCCCTCCAGTTCTACGAGAAGCACCTCGGCGGCAAGATCGTCTCCATGTCCACCTTCGACCAGATGCCCGATCACACCAACACGCCGCCAGGGATGGAGAAAAAAGTCCTCCACGCCCGCATCCTCATCGGCGACGCGCTCCTGATGGCCAGCGACGGCCCGCCGGACCGCGTTCAGCCCATGCGCAGCGCCTATCTTTGCCTCTCCCTCGACAGCAACGAGGAAGCCGAGCGACTCTACGCCCTGCTCTCCGACGGCGGCGAAATCTTCATGAAGATGGAAGAAACCTTCTTCGCCCACCGCTTCGCCATGCTCCGCGACAAGTTCGGCATCTCGTGGATGCTCATTCACGAGCGCCCCATGCACGCATCCTGAGTCACTACGGTCTGATTTTTACCGTGAGGGCTTGAGTGACTAGACAGTAACTTGCAGCAGGCGACCACACGACCGGAACGCAAAATATCGTGCCGAATCAAAACTGGAATCGCGCATTGGACCGTTGTCGTCGGCCGATATTCGCGTGCAGGTAGATCGGTGGATACGTGCCGACTTGAAGGGACTGCACGCACGGTACTCAGGTGAGCCGCACGCCGTCCCCACACCGTCTTCGTGACATCGGGCCGTGTTGTGTCTAGAATTGCGTTGTCTCTTTAGCCACACAACTACTGGGAGCGTGCCTATGCGTCGCGATCTTTGTCTGCTTATGTTGTGCTTTGTAACGCTCTCTGCGCAGAATCACGCACAGGCCACACAGACGAGCAAAACGCAAGTTTCCGCGCCTGCTGGCCCTCGCATCGAGATGCCGCTCCGCAACGGATGGCGCTTCAGACTCGGCCCGGTATCTGCGACAGAGCTTGAGGCTGCGCCGGATGCGACATGGACAACCGTGAGCGTGCCCCACACCTGGAACCGGGTGGGCTACTACAAGGACCAACCCGCGTCCCACATCAACACCGCGCAGAACGTGGTGACCACGCAGGGCGTTGGCTGGTACAAGCTTGTCTTCACGCCGCCCGCGAACGTAGCCGGTATGGAAAGCTTTTTGCAGTTTGACGCAGCGAGTCGCATCGCAACCGTCTGGTTGAACGGAACCATGCTCGGTACGCATCGGGGAGGCTTCTCGCGTTTTCGCCTCAACAGCACGGCAACACTGAAGCCAGGCCAGGAGAACACGCTTACGGTGAAGGTGGACAACACGAAACCCGCACTGGGAAGCTCGACTGCCGACGTGTTGCCGCTCACGGGAGACTTCTTTGTGTATGGCGGTCTGTATCGCCCGGTGAGCATTGTCTTCACTAGGAAGATGCACCTTGATTTGATGGATTACGGCTCCTCCGGCGTCTATGCAAAGACAGCGTCCATCGCCTCGACGGGGGCACAGGTGCAGGTGCGCGCGCGGGTACGCAACGACAGCGAACAGAGTGGCACGGTTAGGCTCCGAATTCTGCTCGTTGACGCACAGGGCAAGGTTGCGGCACAACAAGAGCAGTCCGTCACCGTAGGACCAGAGAGCGTGGAAGAGCGCACCGCGAACGTGACTGTGCCGCATCCGCATCTCTGGCAAGGCGTGGAGGATCCGTATCTCTACCACCTGGTGGTGCAACTCGCAAACAAGACTTCTCAACTGGTGGATCGTGTCACCGTTCCCTTTGGCATCAGGCAGGTTCGGTTCGATCCGGACAACGGACTGTTTCTGAACGGAAAACACGTGGCCGTCCACGGGGTCGGTTATCACCAGGATCGTGAAGGCAAGGGTTGGGCGTCGGAACCGGAGGACGTTGCCGCGGACGAGGCGATGATGCGTGAAATGGGGGTGACCGGCATACGCCTGACTCACTACCAGCACGGTCAGCCGATTCACGACCTGGCAGACCGCGACGGACTTGTGCTGTGGGACGAGATACCGCTGGTAAGCCAGTGGACGTTGGGCGATAGCCTGCAACCGACAGATGCGCTTCGTGAGAACGCCCGGCAGCAACTGCGGGAGCTGATCGCGCAGGACTACAACCACCCCGCGGTCATCACCTGGTCCATCGGCAACGAGATCGATTTTGGAAACAGCATGCCCAGATTTGTCGGCAGCAGGAAAGGCGCGGAGCCTGATCCCCTGCCATTGCTGAAAGAGTTGAATCAGCTCGCGCATCAGTTGGACCCCGACCGGCCCACAACCCTGGCCACCTGCTGCGAGGGAATTCGCTACGCGCCCGGCACGGTCGTGCCGATCACAGCTGCGGTCACCGACCTGTCGGGTGCCAACCGCTACTTCGGCTGGTACTACGGCAAACCCTCTGACCTGGGCCCTAATCTTGATGCCCTGCACCGCACGCGGCCGGCACAGCCCATGGCGGTAACCGAATACGGCGCTGGCGGCGCAATATCGCTGCATTCTGACAATGCGTTGGGTGGCCCGGAGTCGCGCAATCGGCCCCAGGCAGAAGAATACGAGTCCTACATTCACGAACAGAACTGGTCCACGCTGCGCAGCAAGCCGTACCTGTGGGGTACGTTCCTCTGGAACTCCTTCGACTTCGGAACCACCACGCGCAGCGAAGGCAACTCCCAGGACATCAATACCAAGGGCATCGTGACCTATGACCACAAGCATAGGAAGGATGCGTACTTCTTTTACAAGGCCAACTGGACGACGACGCCAACCGTCCACATCAACTCCAGCCTTTATACCGAGCGAGCCTACCGGATAGCCGATGTGCGGGTGTACAGCAACGCGCCGAAGACTTCGCTGAACGTAAATGGAAAGATGGTTGGAGTGCTTGCAGACTGCCCCGAACGCATCTGCGTCTGGAACAGTGTCGTCCTGAGCCCCGGCGCCAACAACATCGTCGCAACCGGCTCCTTCCCAAAAGGAAATGTCGACGATAAAGTTCAGTGGCATCTTTCCGACGCAGCCGCGAAGAGCACCTTGATTGATTGCGGCGCGCTGGTTGCCGGCGCAAGCCCAGACAACCACTTTGGCTCGGATACGTTCTTCGAGGGTGGCACGGCGCAGATGATCTCCGGTCCTGGAAATGGATTCAGGGCTCCACCTCCGGTGTCGATTGCCGGGACCACGAGTCCAGTAGT
>Ga0307377_10001184_pt1 | contig 34129 bp, 26 predicted proteins | sample TR3MG_FD_202535 | JGI IMG/M metagenome (GOLD analysis project Ga0307377, IMG submission 202535) | Soil microbial communities from Risofladan, Vaasa, Finland - TR-3 | ecosystem: Environmental > Terrestrial > Soil > Coastal area > Acid sulfate soil | place: Finland: Risofladan, Vaasa | collected... | reverse complement strand
CATAAACTGCTCTGTTTTCAGGGTTTCTTTCCACATCGGGTGTACCTGTATCAGGCCATCCTTTGGTTCCGTGTTTTCCGTAAACGTCAAAAGGAAGCACGAATGTCTCAAGCGGTTCACCATATCCCGGGCCATACGGGTAGCCATATTCACTGGTAAAAGCTTTGCCGGTGAAGTATTTTTCAAGACGTTTATCATGCGACTTCCAGTTTATCTCAGCTTTTCCGTTTTTCAGCATTATTATTTCAGGTTCATAAGTTGGATCAAGCATTACAATCCTGTTTCTCCTCAATAACTGGTAAATCTCCAGTTCTTGCTTTTCTGTCATGTTCTTTACAAATCCTTCATGTTGAAGAGCAGCTTTGAACCTGTTCTCATTTGGTAAGGCAAAATCCCAAATCTGTAAATTAAGCGGGATCTCTTTTGTTAATCCGTTTATATTTACAGAAATAGATGATGTGTAATTTCCGGGGGGAGCTTCCTCCTTATTATAAGGTACATACTGATCGATCCATACTATCATTGATTTCTGGTTGTCTATCCTGTTGTTAAAATCAGGCAGCCATAGCGGATATGTCCACCGCCTCCTGACGGCTGCAGAATCGTCCTGTATATAATTAAAAGGTATGAGTGCATCAGGATACCAACCGATGCCCAGTGAAGCAACAGAATAACCTGTACTTGGCGTTTTTACCTCAACCGCCCATTCAAGGAACAGTTCCGGTTTGATCTTTAGTTTCATATTATTTCCGGTGAATTCAGGTAAATAAATTCTGATATTATCAAGTGTTTTTCCGGATAGGTTGGTGATTACAACCTGAAATGAGATGTATTCACCCCTTGCAGCATGAAGGTTGACGTTTTTTCCGTCATAAATATGATTTTCCTTCAGCATATCTTTATGTTGTTCAGCATCATCCTTATGAATAATAAACCGGGTATCGATAATTTTACTGGTGGTTGGATCGAGCCTTACAGAGGATGGAAGAACCGATAAATTCCAGTTTTCTTTATTATTAGTATTATCAACGGGATTACATCCGTTTAAAAAAACGGGCAACAGAAACACCAGGTAAAGTCTTTTCATGTTTCCAGGCTTTGATAATGAGTTTTTGGATAGCATATATACTTTAGCTTAAAAATAAGAATTAATATTGATACTTTCACCCTGAACTGAGATGTCCGAGCTGCTTAAATTGTATATTTATAGAGAATAAAGAATTTTAATTCCTCATAAGTTCGTATGAATTCAAAAGAGAGAGTTCTTGCTGCTGTAAACCATAAAGTACCTGATCGTGTTCCAATTACTTTTGATGCTGCTCCGGAAGTTTATGATGCTCTTTATAAGCTCTATGGGATATCTTCCAGGGAAGACCTTTTCAATTTACTTCATTGCGATACCTGGATGATCCTTCCGGGCAACTTCGTTTATACAAAGGAGGAGGAGAATAAGACGGAGAAGACAACTGTATGGGGACACAGGACAGTTGTAAAGGCCTATCCGGGAGGAACGTATGATGAAGTTAGTTACAACCCGCTTGCCGGGAAGGATGATATCACAGATCTGAAAAATTATAGCTGGCCTTCACCGGATATTTTCGATTTCTCTCATTTCAGGAGTGAGGCTGAATTACATTCATACAGGGCAATAATTGGTGTCTATACCTGGGGCCCGTATTTTATATCACTGTTTTTAAGGGGGCTTGAAAATCTAATGCTCGATTTTGCAATAAGAAAAGCTTATGTAGGGTACATGATAAATACTCTAACTGAAATCTCATTTGCAGCTCTTTCAAGGATGCTGGAATCACATGGTGAAGGGATTGATATTGTGTATATGGCTGATGATTATTGTTCACAGGACGGACCTATGTTCAGCCCGGAAGACTTCAGGGAAATGATTTTTCCTTATCTGAGAAAAATGGTTGATATAACTCATAAGTATAATAAAAAATTTCTCCTTCATGTTTGCGGCGCTGTACGTCCTTTGTTGCCAATGATAATAGATGCAGGAGTAGACATGCTTGAACCTCTTCAGATAAGGGCTGAAGGCATGGAACCTTCGGGATTAAAAAGGGATTTTGGAAAGGATATCTGCTTCTACGGTGGTGTTGATCTTCAACAAATCCTCTGCAGCGGAACACCCCGGCAGGTGTCTGATGAGGTTAAGAGACTTATTGATATTCTGAATGTTGATGGCGGTTACATTCTTGGTCCGGGGCATACTTATATTCAGATAGATACTCCTATGGAAAACATAATTTCCATGTATGAAACAGCCTTCACTCACACCTGAAAAGGATAATATTTTACTTTTTATTTTTACTATATTGTATCCTTTAAAAACCTTCAAGAATCAATAATGACTTCAGGAAATAATCCCACAAGCAGACCTGCCCAGGCAAAGTGGATGACTGTTGGAACAATAGGCCTCTTCTTCTTTATTTTTGGATTTGTAACATGGCTCAACGGTATTCTGATTCCATATCTGAAGATCAGTTGCGAACTGAACCATTTTGAATCATACCTGGTGGCATTCTCATTCTATGTTGCTTATGTGATTATGGCAATTCCTGCCTCGTGGATTTTAAAACGTACAGGATTAAAATCGGGTATGATGTATGGTTTGTTCGTGATGGCTGCTGGAGCACTTTTATTTCTTCCGGCTGCAATGACAAGGACCTATGGCATGTTTCTGACCGGTCTCTTTGTGATGGGAACAGGTCTGGCAATCCTGCAGACAGCAGCAAACCCTTATATTACACTTCTTGGTCCGATAGAGAGTGCCGCCCAGAGGATAAGTATTATGGGAATTTGCCATAAATCGGCCGGGATAGTTGCCACATTCATATTTGGTGTTATGGCCCTCAGCGATGGCGATGCACTTCTTGCCAGACTTAAAAACATGGATGAGGTACAGAAAGCTACAACTCTTGATGAGCTGGCCTCCCGGGTTATCATACCCTACCTGGCTATGGCAGCAATACTTGTTCTGGTAGGATTATTTGTTAAGTATTCAGGTCTCCCGGAGATTGACCCCAATGATGAGAACAGTGAGGATGATGACAGTAACCATGCTTCAAGAACATCCATCTTCCAATATCCCTATCTTATATTCGGTGTTATTGCTATCTTCTGTGATGTCGGACTTGAAATTGTTGCAGGTGATACTATAATAAGTTATGGTATCAGCCAGGGTATTCCCGTTGCAATTGCTAAACACTTTACTTCATTGACAATGGTGGCTATGATAATAGGTTATACCACCGGGGTTATTGTAATTCCTCGATATATTTCACAAAGCACTGCCCTGAGGATATGTGCTATTGCAGGGATAATCCTGACTATCCTTGCATTATCAGTTCCAAAAGCAGCGTCAGTTGTGTTTATTGCTATGCTTGGAATGGCTAACTCCCTGATATGGCCTTCAGTATGGCCGCTTGCAATAGAGGGTCTTGGAAGGTTCACAAGGATCGGATCATCATTGCTAATAATGGGGAACCTTGGAGGTGCACTCGTCCCACTGCTGTACGGCAGACTGGCTGACATTATTAATCCACAAATGGCATATATTGTTGTAATTCCCTGTTATTTTTTCATATTATATTATGCAATATCAGGGCATAAAGTCGGAAAGAGGGTAAAAATTTAATCATAGTATTAAAAATAGAAATTATGGATAATTTTTCAAGAAGGCAGTTTATCAAGACAGGTACAATGGCTACCATTGGACTTGGGATACTATCCGATCCTGCTCATGCAACAGGTACTCCGGCTGAGAGGGTAAGGATTGGTGTGATTGGGACAGGAAACCGTGGAACATCACATGTAAGCAATCTTCTCACAATTGAGGGTGTGGAAGTTGCAGCTGTTTGCGATCTTGATGCAACCAGGGCTTCCAATGCGGCAAATAACTGTGTTAAAGCAGGCAGAAAGAAACCGGTTATTTATGTGAAGGATAAATTTACTTACAGGCAAATGCTGGAAAAAGAAAAGCTTGATGCTGTGATAATTGCCACATACTGGGATTCGCATGCTCCGATAGCTCTGGAGGCGATGAATAACGGAACCTATCCCGGCATAGAGGTCCCTGCTTCTCTGACTGTTGAGAATACCTGGAAACTTATTGAGACTTCAGAAAAAACGGGAATCCCATGTATGATGCTCGAAAACTGGAGCTTCAGGCAGGATAACCTTGCTGCTTTGAACATGAAACGCCTTGGGATGTTTGGCGATATTGTACATTGCCATTGTGCCCACTCTCACGATTGTATCGATCACTGGTTCTTCGACAGCAAAACAGGTGATCGCCGGTGGTCGGCAGAATACCTCCTGAAGTATAACAGGGACCAATATCCTACTCATGCAGTTGGGCCAATCATCAGCTGGATGGATATCAACAGGGGAGATGTCTTTACTGAGATCTATTCAACAGCTTCAACATCAAAGGGAATCAATGCCTATTTCAAAAGAAAGTTCGGAGAAGATCATCCCAATGCAAAGATTGAATGGAAGCAGGGAGATATTGTGACATCACTGCTTAAAACAAAAAAAGGAAATACTCTTGTAATTAATTATGATATGCAGCTGCCACGACCATATTCAAACAGGTGGATGCTTCAGGGTACAAAAGGAGTATATTATGAGGAGAAGAACGCTATCTCTCTTGTAACTAGTCCGCAATATCATGAATGGGAACCATGGAAACCATATGAAGAGAAATACAATCATAAATGGTGGAATGCCGATCTCTCCTCCCAGTCTCATGGAGGTACTGACTATGTAATGCTTTCCCAATTCATTGGTGCAGTAAAAGCAAAAGGACCAACCCCCATTGATGTTTATGATTCAGCTGTTATGACTGCTATAGTGGAGCTTTCAGGGATTTCAATAGAGAAAAATGCTCCTGTACCATTCCCTGATTTCACAAAAGGAAAGTGGGAAACAAACAAGCCCTATTTTGCAATGGATAAAAGCCTGTAACAGGATATAAGAAGCCTCACCCCAAACCCCTCTCCCAGGGGAGAGGGGAATCAGAGGGGGTGAGGCTAAGAACATGGGGGTATCATAGGGGGCGAGACAAGATATCTGAACTAAGGAAAGAATTGACTATATCAAAAATAGACTTTATGATAACAATCGAAGCAAGTGTTTCAAAAGGTTGGCTCCACAAGAATGGAGGTTTTAACTTTGATAATCGTTATTATATGGATCCTGTTTACCGCTGTGAACAGGATACCAGGATACATGAGTTTGTAAAGGAAAAATTCCCCGGTTATGCTATCTATAATATGGAAGCAAACCTCCTGCAGGCAAAATATGTAAGGGATAATCACGTTCTGGTCGGGGCAATTCAACCAAATATGATCCTGGCGACCATTCTCGGTGCTGAGTTCTCTTTTTTCGAGGATAAGGATGCTGACGTTGCCGGAAAACCTCTTGAATTCATATCTGTAAAGGAGGACCTGCCCGAAATTAATTCAATTCTGGATCACCCGCTTGTAAAAGACCTTGAGAAACAGATCCGGGAAATCACTGATACGCGGCCCGATCTTAAAGTAATACCGCCTTTTTTCTGGGATGAGTCGGGCAGGGCAACAATACATGGAATAATAACCACCTCACTGAAACTTACAGGTGATAATATCATGATCACCATGATGGGTAATCCCGGGCTTGCGCATGCAATACATCAGTGGATTGTCGACGCATATATAGTTTTGATTAACCATTTTTCATCTCTTGCAAATCTTCCGGTCACTTCAGTGCATGTTGGAGAATGTGCAGGCACAATGGTTTCATCCGACTTGTATGATGAATTCATTGTTCCATATATCAGTCAGCTCGGAAATAAACTCGGATTCGTTCGTCTTCATACCTGTGGCATGTCAGACCATATTATGAATTCAATAGTGAAAATCAGGAATCTTGGTGTAATAGATACAGGTTCAGGTACTTCAATCAAGAAGATCAGAGAACTTATGGGCAGGGATTTCACAATACATGTTGCCCCACCAATGGAGTTTATGATGCAGGGCGCAAGTCAGTCGAAGATACTTGACTGGTTAAATGTAACTATTGGAGAGAATCAGGGAGGTCCTCTTCAGATAGCTTATCATATGGAGCCTGATTATGAGGTGGAAAACTGTCTGGCGATGCATGATGAACTTGAGAGGAGTGGACTGATTTCAAACAGGCGCTTATATTGACATATCGCTGTTGACGGTAGTTAGCTCAGCAAAAGCTCTGGCAAACTTATTGAACACTGATTATGTGTTAAATTAGATTAAAATATTAAATGTTGTACTCTCTGCTTGTCACAGATCACCATTTGAATTCTTCCTGGTTACTTTTATTATACTGTTTGAAATTAAAGAATTGGGAATTATTGACTTGACCGAATTTTCATTTTCAATAATTGTATCATGCCATGTGATTTCAACGACTTTCCCAATATTTCCCTGGATCTCAATCTGGTCACCTATTTTGAATGGTTTGTTAATTATTATAAATACTCCATTAATCAGATTACTCAATACCTGTTGGGAGGCAAATCCGATTATCAGAGTTGTTGCACCTGCACCGGCAAAAAGAAAATGGGCAAAATTCTTAGTAATCGGAAGTGTCAGAAGTCCCCAGCCTATTCCTACCAGGTAGATAGTTAACAAAATAATATTTTTTAAGAAAATAAAACTTGTCACATCTGAACCTAATACTTTGTTTTTATTTATTAAGTTCCTGAAAATGTATTTGTTAACTATAGTTGCAACAATGAATGTTAAAAGTACTATTACACCAAAAATAATTAGTGATTCCGTATCATTAAGCAAGAGGGAGAGTCTTTTCATAGGGATTGTGGTTTATACTTTTTTGACAGACTTTTAATAACAACAATTACGATTCCAATTAGAATCAAAGTTCCTATTATATATTTTTCTATGTGCTCTATATGGCCAAGTTCAGATTTTATAACAGCTCCGAATAGATATCCGGTAGTACAATACACAGAGGCCCATATGGTTGTACTCAGTGCGCTATATATGAAGAAAGTTTTTGTTTTTGTTTTGCCTGCTCCAATAACTAAGGGTGTTATGGATCGGAATCCGTATAAAAACCTGTAAGTCAAGAAAATTAGTACCGGGTATTTTTCTAATTTTCTTTCAATAATCTCTGCCTTTTTTTTGATTTTAGGGTTTTTGTTTATCCATACATAGCCTCTTTTCCTTCCGAGAAAAAAGTAAAAAGAATCGGCAGTATAAGTCCCCACCACTCCAAGGATGACAACCAGCCATAAAATAAGATATCCATGATGGGCAGCAATAACAGCAGATATAAGTACCATTTCGCCTTCAAGAAATAGGCCGAAAAAAATACCAATATAAACGAGGATAATATGCATACGGGGTTTTAAAACCATTTTTTCTTTCGGAAATAACGCAGCATTCCTAACGCCAAAATTACTATAACACCCCACATAATAAAGTAACTGTATTTATAATGAAGTTCGGGTACTACATCAAAGTTAGTTCCATAAATTCCTGCAATGAAAGTAAGAGGGATGAAGATGACCGAGAAAACTGTGAGGAACTTCATAATATCGTTAAGCTTGGTACTCATAGTAGTATGATAGATGTTTAACTGGTCAGATAAAATTTCACGGTAATTATCAGTCGATTCTGTTGCGTGAGTTATATTATCCAGGAGTTCTTTGAAATGCACATATGTACTTTCGTAAATAAACTCTGATTCCATTTTTGATAATGCCAGTATCATCTCTTTGGCAGGGTTAATATTTTTCCTCAGATAATTCAGTTCTTGTTTATATGAATTAATCTGGTCGATGATGCTTTGGTCAGGGTCAGGATGCAGCTTTTCTTCCAGATCCTCAATTTTATTTCCAAATTCACTTATGATATAGATATAATTATCAACAACAATATCGAGTAATGTGAAGGCTAAATAATCAGTTTCGGAATTTCTGATTCTTTTTTTCTGTGCTCTGATCCGTTCTCTGATTGGTTCAAAAACATCTCCTCTCTTTTCCTGGAAGGTGATTAATACTTTCTCAGTTAAAATTAAGCTCAGGTTTTCAACTAATATTGAACCTGTAGGTTCTTCCTGCTGAAGCATTTTTATGGAAATTAAAATGCAATTAGGGAACTCCTGGACTTTAGGCCTGGAATGTGTGTCCATTACGCCAGCGAGGATAAGGTTATCAAACTTGAATCCCCTCGTTATCTCTTCCATAATTGCCTTGTTATGCAGCCCGTCAATATTAAACCATGTTACGGATTCTGTACGTTGATATTTCAGGACCTCCTCAACTGTATCGACTGCACTTTCTTCGAGATTGTCTGCGTCAAAGTCAATCACGCGTAACAGTACCTTATCAATCTTTTTCTGGCCTCTGAAATATAATTCATCAGGCGATAAACCAATTTCTTTTTTTTGTTTAAATATAAATCTTCCCATGCTTTCTATTTTCTATAAACTTCATATTAAATCCAAGAATAATTATGTTGTCTCTATTTTTTAATGAACCTGGCAGCCTGTTATTATTTCAGGTTATCATTATCACTGTTACTTATGTTAAGTTATAATTGGTAATTCCAATCCACTGAGCTCATATATTTGGAGATCGAATGCAATGAGCAATTATTGTCACTTCAACATTGAATCCCCAGTTCTGAAATCCGTCGGATTCGTATGCAAGTAAAGTTAACCATATAAATAAATATATTATTTTTAGAATTTAATATTATGGCAATGAAACACCATTTCATGATTATCCTGGTTGGCGCTGTTATCACAATGATTTCTTGCGACCGACCTGTGAAGGTTCTCTATCAGGAGCTCACCCCTGATGAATTCTTAACAAGACAGATAGAATGCCCTGTAGCATATCTTCCACTTGGAACACTCGAATGGCATGGCGAACACCTTCCTCTTGGTTCAGATGGTCTTCAGTCAGCGGGATTCTTTAAGATCCTTGCGGAAGAAGCCGGAGGTATTGTTATGCCTATGCTTTTCATTGGTCCCGACGGTTATGATACAATAATCAATGGTAAGGAGTACTATGGCATGGACTGTGCCAGTCTGTTCAGCGAACAGGGGAATTATGAAATACAGCAACTTACAGGAAGTGCATACTGGGTTCCTGATTCCACTTTCGATATAATGGTTAATGGCATTATGAAACAACTGAGCCGGGCAGGATTCAAAGTGGTTATTGCTCATGGACATGGCCCCTCTACAAACTATATCGGAGCCAACGCTGAGCTCTTTAAGGAAAGATACGGACTTATTGTTATGAATTGCTGGGGTAATGATGAGGAAGACCTATGCCTGATGTGCGATCATGCCGGTGCCAACGAAACATCCATAATGATGTATTTACACCCTGAACTGGTACATATGGAAAAGCTGCCGGCTGATACTGCAGTCTTGCCAAAAGGAATGCTTGGAAAAGACCCGCGGATTTTCGCCAGCAAGGAACACGGGAAAGCCATTATTGATTTTGAAGTCAATAAAATGAAGGCTTTAATCTCCAGGACTATATCGAACAAGGATTAATTAAGCTTATATTTACATAAGATCCACATCGTATCAGACCGAATATTGTATCGAGTTATGAAAAGATCTCTGGCCTGTTTCCTGTTTATAATAATCTCGCTGAATGCCTATAACCAGGTTATTGGCGGAACCGTGCTCAATAATAAAGATAAAAAACCTATCGAAGGTGCATCTGTTTTTTTCAATGGAACATTCATTGGTGCCTACACTGACCAGGAGGGACATTTTAAATTAGATGTCTCAAAGAATAAAAATATGCCTCTCACAGTAAGTGCTATGGGATTTTATTCAGTTTCACTTACTCAGTTTTCATCCGGAAAGCCAATATTTGTTTACATGGTGCCACGAGTTTTTGAATTGAGCGAAGTGGTGATCAGTGATAAAGATCTTTCCAAAATCAGAAAAAGAAATTTAAGAATCTTCAAAGATGAATTCCTGGGAACAACTTTTAATGCTGTACAATCTAAAATTATCAATGAGGAGGATATCAAATTTGTTTATAATCTGAAAAGCGATACCGTCATGGCATATTCTTCAAATCCAATTATAGTGGAAAATAATGCCCTTGGTTATAAAATCACCTATTTTCTTGATGAATTTGAGTATGATAAAAGGAGAAGGTTAACATTCTTTGCAGGGAACATCCTTTTTAATGAAGATTTAACTCTGTCTGACGAACAAAAACGAAATTTTGAGAAGAAGAGAGAGCTTGCTTACAATGGATCAAGAATGCATTTTTTCAGGGCTTTATGGGCTGATGATCTTGATTCATCGGGGTTTATGGTTCGAAATAATTCAGGAAAATTACTCAGTTACAGTGATCTGGTAACTGAGGAGGACTCGTCACTGAAATATTTTCATTATGACAGCGATCTTATTATCTATTATAAATCGGCAGAATCTTCAGGAGAGATCAGTTTTATCGAGGATGAGGTTTACTTTGACCAGAATGGGTATTTCAATCCAAGGGGAATTCAGTGGAGTGGTCTGATATCAGATTTCAGGATTGCAGACTGGTTGCCTTATGAATACGCTTTAGATAAAAAAACAAGAGGCTCTGTTCATTAAATATATATTGCCGGAGATTGTTCAGCCAGGCAATCTTGTATGAGGATGGTAATTAATTACTGAGATGAATAAACGTTCATTATTCCCGATTTGCATTTCCCTTGCTTTGTCTGGTCCTGTTATTGCTCAGAAGTCAATAATAAGGGAGGTTCAGCGACCAATAGAAACTTACCCTTACTCTGATCCTGATCCTATACCAAAAACAGGAAGAGTTTATCCCTATTTCAGGTATGATGGTTTTACAACCAGATCAGTCACTCAGAACTGGAATATGGTTGAGCTTGAAAATGAATATATCAGGCTGGCAGTCATGCCGGATATGGGAGGTAAGGTTTGGGAGGCATATGAAAAATCGGAGAACTACCCCTTTGTTTTTACAACAAAAGCAGTGAAATTCAGGGATATAGCTCTTCGGGGCCCATGGACCACAGGTGGACTGGAATTTAACTTTGGTGATATTGGTCATGGTACAACAGTATCAACACCGGTCGATTATTTCACCAGGACAAATGATGATGGAAGTGTGAGTTGTTTTATCGGGGCCACCGATTGGTCTTCACGTACCACATGGAGGGTGGAGGTTAACCTTCAGCCCGATAAAGCATATTTTTCTACCCGTGCATGGTGGTATAACAACACCCCGGTCGAACAAGAGTACTATCATTGGGTCAATGTTGGCTTCAAGGCTGAAGGCGATCTGCAATTTATATTCCCGGGTACACACCATATCGGACATGGAGGAAAAGCAAATCCTTGGCCGGTTGATTCTGAAGGAAGAGATATATCCTTCTACCGTAACAATAATTTCGGAAGTTATAAATCATATCATATAATAGGCAAACCCTCAAATTTCTATGGTGGGTACTGGCATTCAGACAACATGGGATTTGGAAGATATACTCCCTATTATGAAAAACTGGGTAAAAAAATCTGGATACTGGGCCTGTCGCAGGAGGGAGAAAGATGGGAAAATCTGCTGGGTGACAATGACGGGCTCAATGTAGAACTTCAGTCAGGAAGACTGTTCAGCCAGGCATCACAGGGAAGCGAACTCACTCCATTCAAGCATGTCGGATTTGCTCCTTACTCTGCTGATACATGGACAGACAAATGGTTCCCGGTGAAGCATACAAGGGGTATGACTCATGCGTCGCCAAAAGGTGCCATGAATCTTAGAACTGAAGGGGAATGGCTTAAGATAGACTGGATGGCCCTTGAAAACCTTAATGATACTCTCTTAATTACCGGCAATGGCAAAGATGTTATAAGTAAAAAGCTGGTGATGAGGCCTATGCAGATTTTCCGTGATAGCATAATATGGCATGGAGATACGCAAAAACTTGTTGTGAAGATAGGGAGTGATGTGCTGAATGAGGAAGTCGGTGAAGCCCTGAACCGTCCTGTGGAATTAACTGGCAGCTTCGACTGGGAGTCAGAATATGGGCTTATGTTAAAGGGCATTGATCTCGGCCAACAGAAGAACTACAGGGAATCTGAAACATATCTTTTAAAGGCTGTAACAAAAAACCCGAATCTTATTCCTGCTCTTACCCGCTTGTCACAGATCCGTTATCAGCAGGGGTTGTATGATGAAGCAAGAGAATTTGCAGGCAAAGCGCTTGCAGTAAATACTTATGATCCGGAAGCCAATTACTTCTGGGGTCTTTCAAGTGAAAAGACCGGAAAGATTTATGATGCCCTGGACGGTTTTTCAGTTGCTGCCCTGTCTCCTTCATTTAAACGGGCTGCAAACCTGAGGCTTGCCTGGATGGCTATAGAAAGAAAAGACTGGTCCGAAGCCGGGAGGCTGGCCGATAAGTGCCTCGAAAATTATCCTCCTGATGAATTTGGCTATAATCTTAAAGCGCTTATCAGTCGCAAACAGGGAGATATAGCCTCGGCGCTTGAAATAACAGCCAATCAGCTTGAAAGAGACCCTCTCAATCATATATCACGATTTGAAAAATATATGTGCACCGGTCTTGAGAAGGACAAAAAGGAGTTTGCAGGATATATCCATCAGGAGTTGCCTCACGAAACTTTTATTGAGATGGCACTTCAGTACCATGAATGGAACCTTGATGAGGAAGCTTCAAAGCTCCTTGAGATGGCACCAGTCAATCCGATTGTGCAGTTGATACAGTCTTACCTTTTTGACTTGAGTGGGATGAGTGAGTTATCCCTGCAGAAACTGGATTTGGCATCAAAGGCCTCTCCTGAACTTGTTTTCCCTTTCAGACCCGAAATGGCAGGAATGTTTACGTGGGCCGGCCAAAGGAATCCTGACTGGAAATGGAGATATTATGAGGCTCTTATCTACTGGCAATGTAACAGGAATGATGAGGCCATGAAGCTTTTCACCGCTTGTGGTGAAGAACCTGATTTTGTTCCTTTCTACCTGGCAAAGGCTGAGTTATTCAGAGAGCAGAAGGATGTTGCCGTTAAATCTCTTGAGAAAGCATACCGGCTCGATCCGCAATTTTGGCGGACAGCTATGCGGCTGTCGAGGTTTTATTCATTGAATGATCAGCATGAAAAAGCTCTTGAAGTGGCTGAAAAGAATTACAGGTCGCATCCCGGCAGCTTCATTACAGGATTGCAGTATGCACAGATGCTTAAGCTGAACAGGAAGTACACTGAGGCATTAACTATCCTTTCAGGGCTTGAAATGCTGCCGGCAGAGGGTGATGTAAATGCTCATACTCTATTCAGGGAGACAAACATTCTGCTTGCGATCGACCAGATGAAAGAAGGGAAATATTCAAAAGCGATTTACTCACTCAATAAGGCTGAAACCTGGCCTGAGAACCTTTTTTCAGGCGAACCATATTTTGCTGACAACAGGGTAACACGTTTCATGTCAGCTTATTGCTACAGCAGGATGAAGAAGACAAAAGAGGCAGGAAAGGTTCTCGACTATATTAAAGCATACAGTAATCCTGATGGAAGGTCTTACCCTTCCGGTGACCTGATAACAGATCTTCTGAAATCAGGATCATCTGATTACAGCTCTGTAACCGAGTCAGTATTAAATGACATTAAAAGAGATCGCGATGGGGAGGTGCTGGAGGCGTTCAGATCAATACTATGATCAGGATACTCCAAAACGATCGAGCCTGTAAAACTTAATAGCATTATCCCAGTAGATCTTTTTCAGGGCTTTCTCATCAATCCCGATACCGTCAATCTTCCACTTTCCCTGGATGGGAGTAGGGTGATCGAACTGTCTGTCGGTTGTCTGAAAGTATCTCCAGTGGATCTTATAAAATTCACGGTGTTCATCAAGTGTGAAATTTTTACATGGACCGGCCCCCTGAACATCGCATTCTGACCAGTAGGCAAGATCTGTTCCGAACATGATGCGATCCTGATATCTGGTAAAGAAATCATGACCCTCGGAAGATGTATGTCTGCCCAGTTCCCCGATACGGGCCGCAGTATCAATCCACAGGTTTGGCATTTCATCCAGCCATTTGCTTACTTCCTTTATATTTTCAGAATAACCGGCAACATGTACAGCAACAAACTGTATCCCCTTAAATTTTCTGTATACATTATTAACTTGTTCGAACAGTGCCTCCAGAGGTGGATATTTACTACGGTCGGCAAACGACCATTCAGGATGAAGCTCAAGCTCTTCCCATCTCTCATTGGATGGTTCCCATGGTTTAAAAAATGCTACCGGGTCGCCTGTGTGAAAAGCAACAGGTATTCCAAGCTTTCCAGCTCTTTCCCAGATGGGAAATAAGCGTGGATCATCAATCGCTATCAGCTTCCCCTCCTGATCTCTTGCAGTCAGGCCAAGCTGCTTCAGGTTTTTCAGCGCAATTGCCCCGGCATTAACAGCTTTCTCAAGCATGTCAGGAGCCTTGCTGAAGAATTCAGGATCACTCTCTGCAAGGTCCCAGTCGTAAGTGTAGTGCAAGCCTATCCTGTTTCTGTGCTGACTGAAGGCTTCGGCGAGTTCATAAAACGCCTTGTCACCAGTATACAGATCTTCTCCTTTCCCAGACAAGGAGGCAATTACCACACCATACCTTATCAGATTATCATCCATTACCTGCAAAGCTTTTTTTACCTTTCCGGGAGTGATATGTATGTGCGCATCTATTACACGTCCACCTACGGGTTTATCGGAGACCTGAGATCCTGAACCACTGCAACCCGGCATTCCTGCAATCGAAATTGCTGCTGCACCAAGTCCCGCTTTTTCTATGAATTCTCTTCTTTTTATCATGGTAATTAATTGTTAATGTATTAATGGTTAATGCTTAATGTTGAATGATAAATGTCAATAGCTTAAGTGATTCATATCAATCATTCGATAATTAAGCATTGATCAATTAACCATTAAGCATTATCCAACTAGTCATTATTAATTGTCTGAATTTCTGAAATTATCTATCTCCCCATATGCTTCCGATCTTCTGTCCTTCCTCCATACTCCATCCCAAACACCAAGTCCGGCATTGCCGATCCAGTACCAGGGAGGATTGAAATTAAGGTCGATTGTTGCAGTGAGGAGTGTCCCCTGCTTTCCGCTTTCATTGAGAATCTCTCCCTCCGGATTTACAATCAGGCTGTTTCCGTCATATTTGCTGGTCACAAAATAGATACCGTTGTCAATTGCACGACTGCGGGTAGTGACTTTCCATGCATCAGTTGTTCCATGCAAATCACCCCAGATCGGACAGAAGAGGATCTCTGCTCCATTTATAGCCAGTATTCTTGAGATTTCCGGGAAGGCAATGTCCCAGCAAATAAGTATTCCTATTTTCCCGAAATCAGTTGTAAATACAGGAAAGGCAGTTCCGGGAACAGCCCCGAGTTCTGTCTCTGAGTCAGGTAGCTGTACTTTCTCATATACTCCCTGTATCTTACCCTTCCGGTCATATAGTACTGCCACATTTTTCAAAGTATCACCGCTCCAGCTGTATAATCCTGATACTATATACATACCATATTCCCTGGCCTTTTTTGACATCATTACCGAGGCCGTGCCACCAAGAGTATTTGCTTCCACCTTTGTCATTCCAAGACCGGTATCGCATGTGGCCCATCCTTCAGGAAGACAAACAATGTCACAACCTGCTTTGCCGGCTTTATCGATCATTTCACTCATAAGCACAACGTTTTTCTCCACTGTTGGACCTGGAGGACGGAAATACATTGTACCGACTACTATATTTCGTGGTGGCACATCTTCACATGGTTCCATTGAGATATCATCCCACCAGATAATGCCAGTTCCCCAGCGGAATACCAGCGAAATTTCAGCTGTGACAGCTCCTTCAACTGCTTTAACCTTGTCTGAAGCCATTAACCATCCGTCCCTGTCATCAGTTATATGGTAGATGTAGTTATAACCAACCTGCTCTTCTCCCTTAAACCATTTGATCCTTATAAGTACGCTTTTATCTATTGAAGCAATATTTTGTGCCCTGAATCTTGCATTGAAAAGATATGTCTGGCCGCCTTTTATCTGAACTGCCTGTACAACTTTGCCATGGACATTCGGATTTGTACTTGCCATTCTGAGGCTCTGTATGCCACCAAATTTAACTTTGCTGTCAACTGAAATCGCAGGCATCATTGTCTCAATAGGTCCTGTTATGGTCCAGCCTTCAGGTGTTCCTGGCGAGGCCTCAAATCCCGGGTTCATTATAAGGTTTGTCTCTGATGCCATGACCAGCGGTATTGATATAAGCATCAGAACCGGGTAACAAAATGTTTTTACTTTTATTTTCATTACTTTCATACTTAAACTTTTATCTTTTCTGTCGCCTTATGCCGATACCCATTCATACGTACATCCCTGTTTGAAATGAATGGTCTCAATATCGGGATATTTTTCTTTAATTATCTGGTTCAGCGACCTCATTCCCATTTCCTCACTGGTCCCATGATTAATTACAATCAATGGATGACCGGTGTCTTCCGCATATACAGTCTGGATATGGGTTCGGATAATATCATCAATTGCAATAAATACATCAGGTTTGAGATCGGCATAGTCCATAGGATCGCATATCCAGCCTGTTCCAATACCTACACTTGAAACCTCTCTTGCAGGATCGCCGTAAAAGGCTACGCCAGGCTGACCCAGTTCCTTTAGTCTGCCGGCTAAGCTCCTGGCAAACGAAGAGGCAGGCTGCTTCTGAAACTTATAGACGTTGTAATATATTCGTGAGGCAATTATGTCGCTGTTACTGAAGCCCAAGAACTGGCCGAATGCAAAAGGAATACCTTTATCCTGAAGTGCATCAAGTGTATCATGGTTCCTGATTATCACCAGACCATTATCGTTGATCCATTTCTTTTTCTTTTCAATCTGTGAAATATACTCCTCTCTGGTGTAATCAGGCGATCTCTGGAGAAATCCGGGAACTTCATCAAGATCCCTGTGGGTGTAAAAAGTGGGTTCATGAGTGATAAGTACATTCACACCTGCTTCAACTGCCTTCCTGCAAGTATACTGGTTCGACATCCAGCAGGTACCGATCTTTTTAATAACAGTATCAGGATTTCCTATAATGAAACGGTCAACAGTGTCAGGCTTAAGCTTGACATGAGAGGTTAGGAATTGCTGAAGTTGAGCAGCTGTTAATCCGGACTCAGCAGCAACTGAATGAGATATGGCTCCTGTAATTCCTGAGGAAGAGAGAAATGTTCCTGACAGGGCAGCTAGTTTAATGAAATCCTTGCGAATCATTTTTTTATGTTTTGTTACTTTTTATCCGGTAAATTTATAAATTTAATGATGAAACAGTTGTTTTGTTATGATAACAATATGTAACCATATAAATTAACTTATGCCAAAATGAAAAGAAGAAAATTTTTTCAGGTATCATCAGCAGGTGTTGCAGGCCTTGCTTTAGGCTCATCGTGCAAATCAACGGGTGATAAAAAAGTTGTTGATCAGGTAGCTCAGAGCCCTTCTGAAGTGCCTGACTACAGGAAAACTGTTAAAACGGAGTTTACTTCAGTAAAGCCCAAACCAGCCAGTGATAAGGTGATACTGGCACTTATTGGAGCCGGAGGCTGGGGTACAAACCTGATACTCGAAGCAGCAAACGCAGGGGAGAACATCCTTATTAAATATGTTTGCGATGTGGATGATACCAGGGGGGGGCGTGCCATAGCAGAACTCGAAAAGATACAGGGATTCAAGCCCATTGCGATAAGAGATATGAGGAAAGTTTATGACGATAAAGAGGTTGATGGAGTGTTTGTTGAGACACCAGAGCACTGGCATGCACTTGCCACTATATGGGGATGCCAGGCAGGTAAGGATGTCTATGTGGAAAAGACTGTTTCTCATTCAATATTTGAAGGACAACAGATGATTAAAGCGGCCATGAAGTACGAGCGGATTGTACAGTGCGGGATGCAAAACCGGAGTGCGGATTATGCTATTACTGCAAGGGATTATATAAAGAGTGGTGAACTCGGAGATATTGTTTCGGTTCATGTCCGTGAATTGCTCGACGGACCTGTCCCTCTTAATGAAAAGGAAAACACTGCTCCTCCTGATACCATAGACTGGAACATGTGGCTGGGCCCTGCACCTGAAGTACCATATAATGTCTCCAGGAACAAATCATGGGGGTATTACTGGGATTATTCGGGTGGTTATGTAACATCAGGTGGATCAATTCACCAGCTTGATATGGCAAGAATGGTACTTGGTTTTCCCGATCTCCCGAAGTCAGCCTATTGTTCCGGTGGCAGATATGCTTTCAATGACAATCGGGATGTGCCTGATTATCAAATGACAACTTTTGATTACGGAAATTGGGTCATGACACTTGAAACTGGTGAATGTACACCCTATATGCAAAAATCAGGTCTCGATGTTCGTTTCGGAACCATATATCCCAAATGGATGGAGAATGCAACACGGGTAGATATTCTTGGAACAAAAAGAATAATGTACCTGGGACGCATGGGAGGGGGCTGGCAGGTATTTGACAAAGATGAAAAGCTGGTTGCCCAGGATAAAGGGATCTTCCCGCTTAAGGCTCATATACTGAACTATATCGATTGCATCAGGACCAGGAAGCAACCAAATGGCAGCATCGTGGAAGGACATAAAAGCGCAGTGCATATTCATCTGGCAAATCTCTCCTACAGGGCAGGAAACAGGCAGCTCTTGTTCTCTCCTGAATATGAAGCCATCATGAATGACAAAAAAGCAGCTGAGCTGGACCATCTTGATTACAGGTCAGGATTTGAGATTTCAAAGGAGGTATAGTATAATAAAAACTCAGACCGGATAATAGATGACTTTCGGTAATCAATATTACAACAAAGATTTAAGTTTGAGACGATACTAGACCAAGTAAAAGTATCTTAATTTTGTTTTATTAACCCATCCCCTTCCCTTCCCTTCCTTTATTCTTAAAGGAAGGGGCATATCCGTCAACCTACGGAATCTGAAAAAGGTTTTTCAGGGATGATAAATAAAGGCAAACGGATTTTAATATCGAATTTCAGTTCATTTATAATAATTTCCCCTCCTTCAAAAGGAGGGGAAACTTCTTCTTATCTCTGTTTTTACAAAACTCTTCTTAGGTTAACGGCTATGGGGGAAGGGGGGGAGAAATAATATGTATGAGATAATTCAACTTGTTATCACTTCTTAATAATAATTGCAGATACTCAATTAATATATCATTAGTCAATTCATGCTGTTTTCTTTAAAATAAGTAATATATGATTTCAGGTTTTCAAAATATCCTTCAAGATTAAGAAGTTGTTCGTCATAGATTAAGAAGCTCATATCGGGTCTTCGGAATGCAAAATGCCTGGCTCTGTCCTGCTGCCAGAAGAACTCTTTATTTTCTGTCGATAATCCTTTAGGCAAACGGGTCTGCTCGTATACAGATACCAGGTCATTAAAAACAGTTGATCTCCTGGTCAGAATGTTCTCGACAATATTTTGTGCCTCGATAAGGCTGTTAAGAGATACATTAGAATCGAGAAAACGATTTATATGCGCCTTTTTTATTATTTTTTCCAGGTTGGAGAGATCAATATAGACCTGGCATGTGTGTTTCACAAGTTCTGCTGATGTACGGAAAATCTCAAAATCATAGTTGTGCCTGATGTCTGTATTTTTATTCTCAGAAATAATTTGCAGAGCCCTGTCCATCTTTCCCAGGATCTGCTCGGACTGTATTACTTTTTCCTTGTACCGTGTATTCCAGTATGGATCATATTCCAGAGCATCACCTCTTGGCAGGTCAGGCAGGTGTGTTTGTCCTATCTCACCGTAATGCCAGACATTCCTTTCCATGGTTCCTGCAAAATAGTAAGCTCCTTCGTTAAGAATTTTAAAGAGTTCATCCATATCTGCAGCAGAGCTTCCATAATAGTTTGCAAAAAAAGATTCCATAAATTCATTTCGGCCAGGATTACTTCCATTCCAGGAACAGGCGGCAGCATTGACAAAATGCATCATCCACATCTGGTTATGCAGGTCATCATCATCCCATGAAGTGCAGATCATCCCATTGAATACTCCTGTTCTTGCTGCTGATGATAGAAAATTATATGATTTTTCAAGGCTTCCGGGTCTTATGTTTCCCCTTTCTCCTTTTTCAAAAATATATGGTACCATCAGCGGAACGACACCTGGATTCGGATCATATGCAAATACCTTATAGCCCTGGGAGTTAGCTTTTTTGATATATGTCAGGTCAGGTGTTTCATAATTATAGCTTTCAGCAAGAACCAGTTCTGGTGCCGGTTTAATTCCAATTGCAGGCGATCTGCTTGCTTCCCATCCCATTGGGGTTTCCCAGGCCATAGTCTTTCTGCCTTTGGGACTTAGATATTCGGCAGCCTTATTAATAAAAGTAAGGTAGAGACCACTTCTGCCAATTTCAGCTGCTTTTGCTTTACATTGGTCACAGACACCTAGTTCGTAAGTCTCATCAGATCCAATATGCAGATATTCAGATCCTGGTGTAGCCTCAATTGCATCCTTCCACAGATCGAACAAGAGTGTATAGCTTCCCTCTTTAAGAGGACAGAATTCCCAGTTCGAGGATTCAATTTCCCTCAGATTTTTAAATTGGGGCCATTTCAGTATAAAGCTTACGTGACCAAGCCCCTGGACAAGTGGAACGATCTGGATATGATACTGCCTGGCAAAACGGGTAAATTCCTGCATCTCTGCCATTGTAAAAGCTCCCGGAGCACCTATCTCAAGATGGCTCGGGTAGGCAAATTTGTCTTCCCATTCCCATACAAGCATATTTACCTTATATCTGGCAAGATCCTTAATGAATGATTTTACATATGAAGCCTTATCCTGGTGATGTTTTGTATCATAATGTATTGCACGGTTTTCAATATCCGGCCAGTCTTTTATCGAGATGCCCGGTACCTTGTAACCCTTTGCATTTTGTTTTATGAGCTGCAGGAGAGTCTGAGTCCCATAAAACAAACCTTCTTCATCCTTCCCAAGAATAATCACTTCCTTTTCTCCGGAAGTTAGCTGGTATCCCTGGGCATGTAAAGTTTTTCCTGTACGGTCACGCCTGAGGATAATTGAAGGATATTCTCCACTGGAATTTATCCGGGCATTTATGCCAAATTCATTCTTAAGATCTTTTATAAGCTCCTCAGCTGCAAACCGGTCAGATGCAGAATGGTTCTTATCCAATGTAATTTTCACCTCATTACTGAAGTTGAAATCTTCACCTTTTAATGTTACTTCCTTTGGAAAGGGTATAACATTAAGTCCAAGTGCTTTCAGAACATTTTTTGTCAGTACAGTGTCGGGGCCCGGTCCGTAATCAACAGCCTTTACCGCCTCTATCTGACTTTCCCTGTTACCTGTTGTCAGATGAATCTCTTTATATTTTTCAAGGAGAGGAGGATTCTGATCCGTTAGCATCCCATATGTATCAGGACGGCGAGATTTATTATGGATTGCCGTCAGATTATTTGTGCCATTAATTGTCTCCCACCACTTGCTGTCAGCAATTCTCTCTTTGGAAAAATCAATCTCAGCCATAATAACTGTATTCTTCTTTCCGGGGGCCTCAGCTGCCACATTGCCGTTAAAATCAATTATGCCGTTACCTTCGGAACCAAGTACAACCGGTGCAACATAGACTGAATTATCTTTGGCCCTGGTAACAATCATATTTGCTGTACTGAGACTCTCCCCGGGTATATTATCTCTTGCCATCGTAGGATTGAAAATAATATCAGCTCCTTTAAGAGCATAGATTGTTGATATCTCAGGATAAGATAACTCCCAGCAGGTAGCAATTGCAATTGTACCGAAATCAGTCTTGTATACTTCATATTCATCTCCTGTTGAGACCAGCCAGGTTTCCATAACCGGAAGTACTGTTTTGCGATGTTTCCCGATTATATTACCCTGACGGTCGAAGATAACGGCTGTATTGAAGACCTTGCCCTCTGAAGCTTCATACATTGGCGCAATTATGTACATATTTGATTTTCTGGCAATTTCAGCCACTCTGTCTGTTAAGGGTCCCGGTACCGGTTCTGCAAGTGAGCTAAATAGGATTTCTCCTGTCTCAGGATCTTTTGTATCTATGTATAAACCATAGGACCCAATATGTTGAATATCTTCCGGTCCGCATACCAGGTCAGCTCCCATCTTACCGGCTTCCTCAAAAAGAGCAAGCAAATTGTCCAGATGGGTTTTCATCTGTGGACGTACCTTTGAATAATCATAAGAATTCATGAAAGGATCCTGATTCGGATGTCCTTCAGCCTGTATTATCGCAATATTTGCTTTTCTGGTCTGCTGGCTATTTACATTGAAAAATGTAAGCAGGATCAGGATGCCAAAAACGGATATATTTTTCATAGAACTCATCTGGCTTTCTTTAAATTTGTATTTACTTGCAATAGTGTCTGAATTCAGTTTCGTTTTGTGATAAATAATTTAAAATGCGATATTCGCATTTGCATTTTTAAAGATAATAAATCAGCTGACAGAATAATTGGTTCTGTTGCATAATAGGGGTTTTAAGTTTCAATCCCTGATTCTTTTGACGGTATGATATTATTGAACAGTGATATTGGTAATTATGTCATCAGCAATGGCAGGCGGTTTTCCTATTTCGGAGGGAACAACTATCTGGGACTTGCCAGCCATCCTGAGGTAAAGGAGGCATCAATAAGGGCTATAGAAAAGTATGGTGTAAATTTTTCAGCTTCGCGCCGTACTTCAGGAACTGCCGATATACATCTTGAGCTGGAAAAGAGACTATCCGGATTCAAAGGCAGTGAGAATACTGTTGTTTTTTCATCAGGGTACCAGGGTAATGGAATTCTGCTTGAAGTCTTAAAAGAAAAATATAGCACTTTATTTATTGAACAGTATGCTCATGCAAGTATCAGATCTGCTGTTCATTCAGAAAAGAAGGAAGCCATATTTTACAATCACTGCGATGCTGAGCATCTTGAAAGCTTATTGTTTCAGCATAAAAATATTTCAGCGCTGATAATTACTGACGGGATCTTCCCGCTTACAGGCGAGATTGCACCACTCGATAAGATCTATAATCTGGCAAAAAAGTATAATGCTGTACTGGTAGTAGATGATGCCCACGCCACAGGCGTAATTGGTAAATCAGGGAAAGGTACCCCGGAGTACTTCAATCTGCCGGAGGATGATAATCTTTTTCAGTCGGAAACTATGAGTAAGGCTCTTGGGAGCTATGGAGGATTTATTTCAGGGACCAGGTCTTTTACGGAAAACATCCGGGAAAGATCCGCTACATACCAGGCATCCACCTCACTGCCTCCTTCAGTTGTCGCAGCAGGAATAGCTGCACTCAGGATAATTGATGAAAACAGGGATCTGCAAGCGGGATTGTTAAAAAAAGCAGATAACATGAGGGCTATGATCAGAAATCAGGGATTCAAAACCACCGATAGCATAACTCCAATCATCCCGCTTATGTTTTCCGATGAACTTACAGCAAGAAGACTCTCCTCTTATCTTGAGGAAAATGGGTTTATTGTTCCCTATATGAATTACCCTTCTGAGAAGCAACAGTATTTGATCAGAATTGCTGTTTCAGTACTTCATACTGAAGAGCAGATATCTGAGCTGTCAGGTGTTCTGGATAAGTGGAAAAGCAGAACCTAGCTGGGTTCTACATGAATAGTGACGTTCAGATTTTTATAAACCTTTTTCAGTTCATCTTCAACCTTGTCACAATACCTGTGCGCATCTCCAACTGAAACAGCTTCAGGAATTTGTATGTGAAGGTCAATAAACAAGTAATTGCCTGCAACTCTTGTTCTTAACTCGTGATAATTTACACCAAGATCTTTCAGCTTTATCTCCAGTTCATTTATTTCATCATCCTTCCAGGCTGTATCAAGCAAGGGAGAGAACGCTTTTTTAAGAAGCTGGAATGACTCAAATATTATGAAAATTGCTACCAATATTGCAACAACAGGATCGAACCATTCAATGCCAGTCACTATTATCAGTCCAAGCCCTGCAGCTACACCGAGTGATGTATAAACATCAGTTTTAAGGTGAAGCGCATCTGCTTCAAGGGCAACCGATCCTGTTTCCCTGGCAACTTTGTATAACCTCATTGATACATAAGTATTTACTAACGCTGAGATTAACATCACAATAGAGCCCAATCCGACGGATTCCAGCTCCACAGCACCTCCTTTGATCTTTTTAACAGCCTCCCATATTATCCATATTGCAGCAATGAATATCAGCATAGCTTCGATAACGCCTGATATGTTCTCAACTTTGCCATGTCCGTAAGGATGCCTTGAATCAGGCGGATTATCCGAAACTTTAACTGAAAAAAAGGCAATAAGCGCAGCTATCAGATCCATTGAGGAGTGTATTGCCTCAGATATAATACTGACTGATCCGCTGATTATCCCGGTTGCAGTCTTAAGTATGATAAGTGCAGTGTTCGAGATAATCGAGAGACGTGCTACGCTTACTTTTGCGTTCATCAGTGAAAATCCGGAATATTATTATACTGATAATATCTTTGATAGTTCTACAAGACTGTGGTCAACATCTTTATGTAACTTAACAGCCTTACGGAAAGGGACGAGAGTAATCTCATCATTTACAAGTCCGACCATTACACTTTTCTGATCATCTAAAAGAGCCTGTACTGCAGCATATCCAAGCCTGCTTGCATTTACCCTGTCAATGGCTGAAGGAGATCCTCCTCTCTGAAGATGGCCAAGAACAGATACTCTTATATCATATTCCTTAAAATCATCTTTAACCGATTCGGCGATTGAAAAAGCTCCTCCTCCTTCATCACCTTCTGCAACAATAATTATAGCACTTGATTTTTTGCGACCACCTTCAATTATAGCCTTGAGATTTTTTGCCTCATCTTTGATTTCAGGAATAATAATAGCTTCAGCGCCGCTTGCGATACCGCTGTATAGTGCAATAAAACCTGCTTCAGCGCCCATAACCTCCACGAAGAACATCCTGTTGTGTGCACTGGCAGTGTCCCTTATCTTGTCAACTGCTTCAATTACCGTATTAAGAGCAGTGTCATACCCTATAGTATAATCAGTTCCGAATATATCGTTATCGATAGTGCCTGGCATCCCTACAAAAGGAATATCAAATTCCTCGTTAAACAGTCTGGCTCCTGTGAAGGATCCGTCACCGCCAATCACCACTACTCCGTTAATGCCAACTGATTTAAGATTTGCATAAGCCTTAGTCCTGCCTTCCGGTGTTCTGAATTCCTCGCACCTGGCTGTTTTTAGTATCGTACCACCTCTCTGAAGGATATCACTTACACTGGGAGCATCGAGAGGTATGAATTTGGCATCTATCATACCCTGATAACCATTCATAATGCCCATTACCTCAAGTCCTTCATAAATAGCTGTTCTGACAACTGCACGTATTGCGGCATTCATTCCCGGGGAATCGCCACCTGAAGTGAGGACTCCGATTTTCTTAATTTTTCCCATTTAAATCTGTATTTATTGCGAATCCGCGAAGATAGCAATTATTTTATTTATATCAAAGTAGTATAAATAATTGTCAATCAGATTTTTGCGATAGTGTTACTGATGTTTTTGATGAGCCATTTAGGAGTAGAGGTGGCTCCGCATACTCCGACTGATTTTTTGCCTTCAAACCATTTTAAATCCAGGTCAGTTTCATCAGTCACAAAATAGGTCTCTCTATTCACCGATTTACAGACCTGGAAAAGCATCTTTCCGTTTGAACTTTCATTGCCACTCACAAAGATTATAACATCATGATTACTCGCAAATTCCTTAAGGTGAGGTTCCCTGTTTGAAACCTGTCCGCATATTGTCCGGCTTGCTTTAAACATTTTATCGGGATTTGTAAAGCCATTTTGCTGATACTTCTCCCTTATTGCTTCAATAAGCTTGTTATAATCTGTCACACTCATGGTGGTCTGAGAAAAGAGATGAACAGGTGAGGTAAAATCAATTTTTGACAGATCAGCAGGCCCTGAAACAAGAATCCCTTTATTAGCAATCTGTCCTAAAAGTCCTATGACTTCTGCATGACCCGGCTTACCGAATATTACCAGCTGGATGCTGTTATCACCCGATTTATTCCATGTATCCTTTATTCGGGTCTGTAGTTTTTTTACAATGGGACAGGTAGCTTCAATTATGGTGATATTGTTTTTTATTGCTGCAAGATAAGTCTCGGGAGGCTCACCATGTGCCCTAATAAGAATTTTGCAATCCCTGAGTTTCAGAAATTCATCATGATTTATTGAAACCAGGCCAAGTCTTTTAAGACGGTTGACTTCCATATCATTGTGGACAATAGATCCGAGAGAATAGACCATTTCGCCTTCTAGAAGAGCCCTTTCCGCTATTTCAACGGCATTCTGAACTCCAAAGCAGAATCCGGATTTCCTGTCTATTTCAACCTGCATTTATCTTCTTTTCAATAATCTCACTTACCCATTTCATCTGTGTTTCAACAGTCATCCTGCTGTTGTCAAGCACAATGGCATCTTCTGCCCGTCTGAGAGGACTGATATCCCTGTTCTCATCAGCAATATCACGGGCAATTATTCCACTTCTGATCTCCTCAAGATCAACATCCATCCCTTTTTCTTTCAATTCATCATATCTTCTTTTTGCCCTGATATCAGCAGATGCAGTCATGAAAATTTTTATATCGGCATCAGGAAAGACAACCGTACCTATATCCCTTCCATCCATAACAATTCCCTTGAATGCTCCTATCTGCCTCTGCAGTTCAACCAGGCGGGAACGGACTTCCGGTATCTGGCTTATCCTGCTTACATGAGCTGTTACTTCAAGACTCCTGATCTCAGCTTCAACATTCTCTGAATTCATAAAGGTTTCATATGAATTAATATCAGGATTAAATACTAAGTCAATATTTATATCCCGTAACTCTTCTATAATTTCCCGTGTATTCACTCCCCGATCGCTTATAAAATTTCTCCTGATACAATAAAGGGTTACGGCACGGTACATGGCTCCGCTGTCGATAAAAATATAATTAAGATCCTTCGCTATCATCTTTGCAAAGGTACTTTTACCGCAGGAAGAATATCCGTCGATGGCTATGATCAGTCTCTTTTTCATAAATGCAAAGGTTGCAAATAAACCCCAATCGGACAAGAAATGTTCACTAACTGCCTCTTTTGTAGATCATGTCGGGCCTGAATATGAGTGAAATATGATTGCTGGTGCCTGCAAGATGATAGGTGGCACGGCCAAATTCAACATCAATGATTGATGTTTTTAAACCAAAGCCCCATGAAAGTCCCACAGTGGAAACCTTTGACTCGACCTTCAGTTCGCTTCTTCGCTGGTAGTTGTATCCGCCGCTGATAAAGAAGTTCTTGTGAGGTATCAGCTCTATTCCAAAAATCATATGCCTCAGAAGATTCTCACCGAAATCAGAATTTTTCCGCGTGGTCTCAGCGGTTGTAGCAGGAGTTATATACTGATGAGTCAGGTCGAATTTCTCCAGATGTCGGAGGGTAAGTGAAAAGCGAAATGGAGCATGTGCAAGCCGCTGTGATACACCAGCCTGTATTTCGAATGGAAGTGGCAGTTTATCCTCACCGGCATATGAAGTGAGCTGCAATCCTATATTCCGTAATGTTATCCCTGCCGAAAAAAGATTATTCCTGCTGTGATAGGATGCTCCAAGATCGAGTGCCATGCCAATGGAGGTATATTTCTCAAGATGTGACAGTATCGGTTTAAGGTTAGCCCCAATATTGAAAAGCGTATCAATGGCTCGCGAGTATATAATTGAAAAAGCATACTCTGATGCAGTAAAGCTGCCTGTAATGTTACCTGATTCATCTGCTTCAGTGAAAGAACCATAGTTAAGATATGTAATTCCGGTGCCGAAGTTTCCGATTCCTCCGAATGACCTTGAATACATCGCCATCCCGTAATTTATTCCGGCAAAATAATTCACGTAGTTCAGCATAATGCTTTTATCCATTGAGGAATTGAGAAGGCCCGGATTATGCCAGGCAAGATTGAGATCATTGTTGTAAACGGAGACATTTGTGCCGCCGACCGAAGACACATATGCAGAATGAGTGAGATTCAGAAATTCATATACATTATCCCCTCCGGTCTGTGAAAAACCTGACGTGAAGAGAGTGCTGAATATCAGTATATTGAATATCTTTTTTAGCATAGATCCTAATCAGGTTCAAAGATAGTATGATTTATAATAACGGAAGGGTATGGTTTATTATTTTAATTCTGATAAGCACTTAGAAGATTTCTCTTCCAGCGCATGTGGTTAGTATTCAGGATCCGGTAATTAATATATTACTACCTGTCGCCTGTCGCCGTTCGCCGTTTATTTATGCTGTCTTACCTGTAAGAGTGAGAGCCTCATCAGGCGGTTCAATCCTTCCCCTTAACTGCGACATATAAAGACCTGAAATAACCACCACCATTCCAATAAGGTTAAAGGCGGTCAGCTTTTCCCTGAGAATGAGAAATGAGAAAAATGCAGTAAATATCGGAATGCTGTTGGTAAAAACATTGGCCTTCATAAGCCCAAGATTTCTGACAGAAAATGCAAAGAGTATAAAAGCTGCACATGATGCAAATACGGCAAGAAGTATAACAGGGATGAACATCCTGAAATTGAAATTTATTTCGAGAAACGGATTGAGTTCCATTGTAAGAAAAATGGGGAGAAAAAGAACAGCTCCAATAATATTCTGGACATTTACAATATAAATAGGACTGTAATGATTTACCAGCCTGCTGAGAGTGAGGTTATATCCTACTGCCGAAAAGACAGCAACAAAGATAAGGGCGATTCCCTTCATACTGTACGAAAGAGTTCCTTCCCTGTTGAGTACAAATATCACAACCCCAATGAAAGAAATAACAATTCCTGAGTAATTCAGAACAGTTAGTTTTTCCCTGAATAGCAACCTGGCTCCAATAGCTGCAAATACAGGGATAGTTGAAATCAGAACTGAACAAACTGTTGCTGACACATATGTCAGTCCATAACTCTCCCCAAGAAAATAAAAGAATGGTTCAAAAAGCGCAAGAAGAAAAAAGAGCTTATAATCACCTTTTCTGATTTTAACAAAACGTTTTTTAAATGCCAGGTAGGTTGTCAGGAGAACAACAGCAAAAATCAGTCTTAAGAATACTATTGTAACCGGGCGGAGATCTTCATTGGCCATCTTGAACCAGATGAAAGAAAATGCCCAGAATATCATTGCCAGGATAACTGCTCCGTATATTCTTATTTTGTTTTTCAAGGTTAAAGGGTCTTATTATTTGTTAAGGCGCTGCCAAGGTATTTAAAAAAAAATGAAGAATTAAGAATTAAGAATAATTGAACAATCGAAGTCAAAATTCAGAAGTTCTGATTTCAAATTTTGTGTTTTTCAGTTATTCTTACTTCATTAGCTATGATGATGGCAAGATGTAAAACCCGAATTACTGATTTCTTCGAACAGATGAATATTCTTAAATCAGCATATATGCCTAACACATTGGAGAGTAAGTATATACAGTGTCTGGAAGTTTCGAATAGGTACAGAATAGACAGGAACTTGATTTGGTTGTGAATCATAAATTATTATATTTGCCGCCATTATGTTTTGGTTCCTCAGAAACACAAAGGTTAAACTGCTAACAGTAAATTAAATAACAAATATAAAATCTAAATGAAAATTCTGGTTTGCATAAGTAATGTTCCCGATACGACGACAAAAATTAAATTTGCTGAGGGAAATACTTCAATTGACACCACGGGTATTCAATGGGTAATCAATCCATGGGACGAGCTTTCACTTACACGTGCCCTTGAGCTAAAGGATGATGCCTCAAGCGGGATTAAGTCCGTTACCGTTGTTCATGTTGGTCCGGCTACTTCAGAACCGACAATCCGGAAGGCGCTTGCAATTGGGGCTGACGATGCCGTGAGGGTAAATTCTGAATCTCTCGATGCCTATTATACTGCTGCCCAGATTGCCGAGGTGGTTAAGAAGGAGCAGTTCGATATAATATTCTGCGGTATTGAATCAAGCGACTTTAATGGTTCAACAGTGGGAGGGATGGTTGCTGAATTTCTAAACATACCTTCAGTTTCTGCAGTATCTGGTATTGTAGTGGAAAACGGAAGGCCGGTGCTTACTCGTGAGATTGACGGAGGAAAAGAGACAGTCACTGTTACTGCTCCTTTTGTAGCGATTGTTCAGAAAGGAATTGCCAAAGAGCCACGGATTGCCGCAATGCGTGGGATAATGATGGCAAGGACAAAGCCTGTCAAGCTATTTGAGCCTGTTGCCATTGAGCCTCTTACTCAGGTTCAGGAGTTTGAGAAGCCTACCCCAAGGGCAGCCTGCAAATTTATCGATGCTGAGAATCCCCGCCAGCTTATCGAACTTTTACAGAACGAGGCAAAAGTTATTTGATTTTGGTCGGAAACAATAAAAAGCAATAATATGTCAGTATTAGTATATACAGAGAATTGGGACGGAAAATTTAAAAAGCTGTCTTTTGAACTTGTATCATATGCAGCAGGTGTTGCAAAAATGACCGGTAATTCAGTCACTGCAGTATCAGTCGGCAAGGTTGATGAATCAGAGCTTAAAAAGCTAGGTGATTATGGGGCATCAAAGGTAATAAGTGTTAGCAGCGATAATCTAACTGTCCTAGATAGCCAGGCCTATACAAGCGTAATTGCCGATGTTGCCTCAAAAGAGAGATCAAAAGTAATTGTGATCGCCAATAACAATACAGGTAAGGCAATTGCACCGAGGCTTTCAGTGCGGCTCAGGGCAGGAGTGGGCTCAGGCGTGAGCAAGCTCCCTGTAAATCTCAATCCGTTTACAGTTTACAAAAGAACTTATTCGGGAAATGCTTTTGCACATCTCGTCATTAAATCAGACGTCAAAATACTTACTCTGGCGCAGAACTCGTTTGATCTCGTTACTTCTCAGAATGCAGCAGTGATTGAAAATGTTTCAGTATCAATTGACGGATCACTTGTAAAAACTGTGGTAACCAATGTCGAAAAGCAGACCGGGAAAATGCTTCTGACCGATGCAGATATAGTTGTTTCAGGAGGAAGGGGAATGAAGTCACCCGATAACTGGGGCCCGCTGGTTGAACTTGCTGATCTGCTGGGAGGAGCAACTGCTTGTTCAAGACCTGTTTCGGATGAGGGTTGGAGACCTCATGGTGAACATACCGGACAGACAGGGAAGATAATTGCTCCGAATCTTTATGTGGCAGTTGGTATTTCCGGAGCTACACAGCATCTGGCAGGGATCAGCTCTTCAAAATATATTGTTGCCATCAACTCCGATAAGGATGCACCTATTTTCGAAGTGGCTCAATATGGAATAGTTGGCGATGCAATGAGAATATTACCGAAGCTTGTTGAGGCAGTAAAGGATATTAAGAGATAGTAATAGGCTCAACGGTTCAACGGCTCAACGGTTCAGAGAAACTAAGAATAGGATTTTGGCTCCCCTCCCAGGAAGGGTTGGGGGTGAGTTAAAATAATACTTAATTTATGATTAAACAGATTGTTTTCGCAATAACCTTACTGATTACCCTGGGGATTTTTGTCTATACGGTCAGAAGGCTCATTAGCTTTTTCAGATTCACACGGCCGGCATTTCCTGTGAGGGATTTTGGTAAGAGGATCATCGTCACACTCGAAGTTGCCATGGGCCAGACCAAAATCTTCCGCAAACCTGTACTGGGCTTTGCTCATGCCCTTGTATTCTGGGGTTTCTGCGTGATACTTATAGGCAGTATTGAAATGGTAATAGATGGATTGACAGGAACTGAAAAAGTATTAAAAGTACTTGGGCCGGTTTATGACTTCCTGATGGCAACCGGAGATATTTTTGCTCTTATTATCGCTGTTGCAATAATTATTTTTCTTATCCGCCGCATCTTCTTTCATATAAAGCGCTTTGAGGGGATAGAGATGAAGAAAAAGTCTCACCTGGATGCAAACATCTCACTCACCCTGATACTGCTTCTGATGGTTTCACTCCTGGCGATGAATATTGGATATGTTGGAAATATTTTAAGTGAAGGAGGTACTGCAGAGGGAGTCTATCCTGTTGCAGCTGTGTTCTTACCCCTGTTTGGAGGAATGAGTGCGCATAGTCTGAATATCGTGTTTGAAGCATCGAGGTGGACCCATATTCTCCTGATCTTCTTCTTCGCAAACTATCTTCCTTACTCAAAGCATTTTCATGTATTTATGTCGGTACCGAATGTTTTCCTCTCAAGGCTCGAACCGCTTGGAAAACTTCCCAATATGGATAGTGTTACCAGGGAGGTAAAGCTCATGATGGATCCATCAACTGCATTTGCAGCGGCTCCCGAAGGGGCTCCGATAGAAAGGTTTGGTGTAAAGGATGCAGAAGATGCTTCATGGAAAAACTATTTCGATTCATTGTCCTGCACAGAATGTGGGCGCTGCACATCTGTCTGCCCTGCAAATATTACAGGCAAAAAATTGTCGCCCAGAAAGATAATGATGGATCTCCGTGCCAGGATGAAAGAGAAGGGCCCTCTTATGGTTAAAAACGGAAGGGACTTCAGTGATAACCGGTCACTTCTGAGAGATTTTATTTCGGAAGAGGAATTATGGGCATGTACCACATGCAATGCATGTGCTAAGGAGTGCCCGATTAACATTAATCATCCTACATTTATAGTAGATATGCGCAGGTATCTTGTAATGGAGGAAGCTTCAGCTCCCGGTGAGCTGAAGGCAGTCTTCAATAATATCGAGAATAACGGTGCTCCCTGGCAGTATTCAGCTGAAGACAGACTGAACTGGGCTAAAGACCTGGAGATTAATGTGATATAATCTCTATGTAACTCTAAAGGAATGAACTAATTATGGAAACCCGCAAAATTGAAATACCTGTAATGGCTGACCTTTTTGCCAGGGGTGAAAAACCAGAATACCTTTTCTGGGTTGGCTGCGCAGGAGCTTTTGATGACAGGTATAAGAAGGTTGTTCGTGCTTTTGCAAAGATACTTGCCCATCTGAATGTGAGTTATGCTGTACTTGGAAAAGAGGAGACCTGTACAGGAGATCCTGCAAGAAGGGCCGGGAATGAGATGTTATACCAGATGCAGGCTATGCAGGTTATCGAAATCCTTAAAATGTACGAGGTCAGGAAGATAATTACAATATGTCCTCATTGCTTCAATATATTCAAAAATGAATATCCCGATCTGGGTGGAAATTATGAAGTTATAAATTATCTGCAGTTCATAAATAATAATATTAAAGAGGGCAGGTTAAATATTGATAAGGAGTCACTTAGAGATATCACTGTCACATATCACGATCCTTGCTATCTTGGAAGAGCCAATGATATTTATGATGAACCTCGCGCCATTCTTAAGAAGCTGACAGGAGCCCTTGTGGAGATGGAAAGGAGCAAAAGCTTTGCCCTTTGTTGCGGTGCCGGAGGTGCCCAGATGTTCAAGGAGGCAGAAAAAGGGGATAAGGAGATATTTATCGAGCGGACTGAGGAGGCACTGAAGACAGATGCAAAAGTAATTGCAACAGCATGTCCTTTCTGCATGACCATGCTGACCGACGGGCTGAAATACAAGAACAGGGAAGAAGAAATAAAGAACTTTGATTTAGCTGAACTTATAGTCCAATCACTTGAATTATAGATTAATCCAAATAATTATCTGATTAAAATGGAAAATGACAAACTTTTAAAAAGCGGTGAATTTCTTGTAAGTGAAATTGATTCAAGAAGTGTTTTCATTCCCGAGGAATTCAATGAGGAACAGAAGATGATAGCTCAGACCTGCAGCGATTTTCTTGAAGCTGAAGTTTACCCTAACCTCGATCAGGTTGAGAAAGGCGACAGGGAACTCATGAAGTCTATGCTTAAAAAGTCAGGTGATCTTGGATTGATGGGGATATCAATACCTGAGGAGT
>Ga0307377_10001183_pt1 | contig 34156 bp, 34 predicted proteins | sample TR3MG_FD_202535 | JGI IMG/M metagenome (GOLD analysis project Ga0307377, IMG submission 202535) | Soil microbial communities from Risofladan, Vaasa, Finland - TR-3 | ecosystem: Environmental > Terrestrial > Soil > Coastal area > Acid sulfate soil | place: Finland: Risofladan, Vaasa | collected... | reverse complement strand
AGCTTGATCCCGAGTCGTTTGGCGATCCAGGTTTCGACCGAAACCGCGCCCTGCGCGTAGTCTTCGCGCGTGAACCAGCGCCCTTCGCTCACCTGATTTCCCGCCGGTAGGGTCCGCATAAAGCTGAGGTTGAACTCGCGGTCGATCTGGCGTTTGGCGCTCTCGTCGCTGTAGTCGGCCGCGCCTACCGTGCGGCCGTTGATCGCGGTCAGGCGCGCGCGCACCATGGGAAAGCTGGTCGCTGCCGCGACCCCGTTTTGCGCGAGGAATTTCGCCAGCGGCGCCACCTGCTCAGGCTGGATATTGACCACGAAGCGATTGGGCGCGTCCTGCGGCAGATTGGTGCGCCAGGCTTCGAGCAGGTCGGCGCGGATGAAGGTCAGCAGCAGCAGCACAGTCAGGCCGAGGGCGAGCGCGACGATCTGCACCGCGTTGCCGCGGCTGCGCCGGCGCAGATTCGCCAGGCCGTAGCGCCAGGATACATTCCCGGCGCGGCCCAGCAGCGCGAACATGCGCAGGGCGCCCAAGGCGGCCAGCCAGAACAACAAAAACGCCGCGGCAAAACTGCCGAACACGGTGGCGCCGAGTTTGAAATCGCCCGCCTGCCACAGCAAGAGCGTCGCAAGCGCCGCCAGCCCGAGCGCGTAGGCCGCGAGCGCGCTTTGCCGCAGCGCGCCGACCTCGCGCCGGATCACGCGTATCGCCGGCACGTTCTTCAGCTGCAGCAGCGGCGGCAGCGCGAAGCCGAGCAGCAACAGCAGGCCGGCGGCAAACCCCTGCAGCACCGGGTAGAAGCCCGGCTGCGGCAGCGACGATGCGACGATGTCGCTCAGCCAGTGCGCGATCAAGGCCTGGCCGGCGTAACCGAGCACGCAGCCCAGGGCACAAGCCGCGAGCCCGAGCAGCACGAATTCCCAACTGAACAAAGCGAACAGCCGCCCCTGCAATGCCCCGAAACAGCGCATCACGGCGTAGCCATCCAAGTGGCGCTGGGTATAGCGGCGCGTCGACAGCGCGATCGCGACCGCCGCGAGGATGACCGCGAGCATCGCCGAGAGCCCGAGGAACTGCTGCGCGCGATCCAGCCCCGCGCGCACCTCGGGACGGGCGTTGCCCAGGCTTTCGACGCGCTGCCCCGCGCCCAGGCGCGCCTTGGCCCAGTTCGCGTAGGCAGCGCTCGCCGCGCGCTTCCCGGCGACGTAGAGCTGATAATGCACGCGGCTGCCGGTCTGTATCAGCCCCGTGGCAGGCAGATCGTCCAGGCGCATCAGCAGCCTCGGCGCGATATTGAAAAAGCTCACGCCGCGATCGGGCTCCAGGGTCAGCACCGCGCCCACCGTGAAGCGCGCCTTGCCCAATTCGATCTGCTGCCCGACCGCAACGCCGAGCGCCGCGCTCAGGCGTTCGTCCAGCCATACGGTTCCCGGTGTCGGAATGGCGTCGGTTTCGGCATCTGGCGCGTACAGGCGCGGCGCGATGCGCAGTTTGCCGCGCAGGGGATAGCCCGCGCTCACCGCCTTGACGCCGGCGAGCTGGATAGCCTCTCCCGCCCGCGCCATGCTGACGAAGCTCACGCCCTCGGCGCGGGCGAGGCCGCGCTTGGCGGCTTCCGTGGCGAATTCCGGCGCAAAGGGATGATCGGACAGCAGCAGCACGTCGGCGCCGAGCATCTGGTTCGCCTCGCGCGTCAGCGCCTGCCAGACGCGATCGGCGAAGAAAGCGACACTGCTCACGCTGGCAACGGCGATGACCAGCGCCAGCGCCAGCACGCGCAGTTCGCCCGCGCGCCAGTCGCGCAGCAGCATTCTCAGCGGCAGCGGCAGATCGACCGGCTGCGCCGGACCCGGCTTCATGCGACGACGCGCCCGCCGTGCAGTCGAATCTGGCGCTGGCAGCGACGCGCGATCGCGTCGTCGTGGGTCACCAGGACCAGCGTGGTTCCGGCCGCGGCATTGAGCTCGAACATCAGATCGATAATGCCGGCGCCGGTGTCGGCGTCGAGATTGCCGGTGGGCTCGTCCGCAAGCAGCAGCTTGGGCTCGATCACGAACGCGCGCGCGAGCGCGACCCGTTGCTGCTCTCCGCCCGACAGATATTTCGGATAATGCGCGATGCGCTCGCCCAAGCCGACGCGCTCGAGCATGGCCGCAGCGCGCCGCGCCGCGCCGGCCGCACCGGCGAGCTCCAGCGGCAGCATCACGTTCTCCTGCGCATTCAGCGCCGGCAGCAGCTGGAACGACTGGAACACGAAGCCGAGCAGCTTCGCGCGCAGCGCTGCGCGCCCATCCTCGCCCAAGGCGAACAGATCGACGCCGTCCAGGTGCACGCTGCCGGCGCTGGGCGTGTCCAGACCGGCGAGCAGGCCCAGCAGCGTGGACTTGCCCGAACCCGAAGCGCCGACGATGGCCACCGCCTCGCCCGCCATGACCGCGAGGTCGATCTCATGCAGAATGACGAGCTGGCTGGGGCCGTTCGGCACTACCTTGGACAGGCCAGCCGCTTTTATCATGGGCGTTTCGATGGGTTGGGTCATGCTGCGAAAAGGATTGTTTGTTACCTGGTTGACCTTGTTGCTGTGCCTGCCGCCCGCGGCATGGGCCGGCGGCACGATCCTCGTCTATGGCGACAGCCTGTCGGCCGCCTATGGCCTCCCCCAGGATGCGGGCTGGGCCAGCCTGCTGCAGGCGCGTCTGAAACAACAACGCATGGATTATACCGTGACCAACGTCAGCATCAGCGGCGAAACCACCAGCGGCGGCGCGGCGCGCATCGCCGCGGTGCTCAGGGCGCACAAGCCCAAGGTGGTCATCGTCGAACTCGGCGCGAACGACGGCCTGCGCGGCTTGCCGCCGCGCGAGATGCGCACCAATCTCGCGAAGATCGTGAGCGCGAGCCAGCGCGCCAAGGCGCGCGTGCTGCTGGTCGGCATGCAGATGCCGCCCAATTACGGCGAAACCTATACCCGAGCGTTCGCGCGGGTCTACCCCGATCTCGCGCGCAAATACAAGACCGCACTGGTTCCGTTCCTGCTGCAAGGTATGGCCGAGCGCCGCGAGCTGTTCCAGTCCGACGACATGCATCCGACCGCCGCAGCGCAGCCGATACTGATGGAGAACGTATGGAAGGCACTCGCGCCTCTGTTGAAATGAGTCCAGGAAAAATTCCGGCCGTGTTCATGCGCGGCGGCACCAGCAAGGCAATCATGCTCCATGCGCGCGACCTGCCCACGGAGCGGGCGCAATGGGACGCGATTTTCCTGTCCGCCATGGGCAGCCCCGACCCCAACGGCAGGCAGCTCGACGGCATGGGCGGCGGCATTTCCTCGCTGTCGAAGGTATGCGTGCTCGCGCCCTCGCAGCGCAAAGATGCGGATATCGACTACACCTTCGCCCAGGTGCAGGTGAAGGAAGCGCGCGTCGACTACGGCAGCAACTGCGGCAACATGTCCTCCGCGGTCGGCCCGTTCGCGCTTGACGAAGGGCTGGTCGCCGCCGCCGACGGCGAAGCCACGGTGCGCATATTCAACACCAACACGCGCAAGATCATCCATTCCACGTTCCAAGTGCTGGAGGGCCGCGCCGCCGTGGCAGGCGCGCTCGCCATTCCGGGCGTAGCCGGCAGCGGCGCGCCGATCCGGCTCGATTTCGTCGATTCCGGCGGCGCCACCACGGGCAAGCTTTTGCCCAGCGGAAACGTCGCGGAGGTGCTCGACGTCCCGGGGCTGGGCAGGATCGAGGTATCGATGATCGATGCGGCCAACGCCTGCGTGTTCGTCGCCGCCGAGTCCCTGGGATTGACGGGCACGGAGATGCCCGACGCGCTCGAGCGCAACGCGGCGGCGCTGCAACAGCTTGCCGCGATCCGCGTGCATGCCTCGGTGGCGATGGGCATCGCGCGCACGCCGGAGGAGGCGCGCGGGCGCAGCGCGGTGCCGTTCGTCGGCTTCGTCGCGCCGCCACAGGACGCCTTCACCCTTGCCGGCGAACGTCTGCCCGCCGCAGCTGCCGACATTACGGTGCGCATGATCTCGAATGGACAGCCGCACCGCGCTCTGCCGGTAAGCGCCTCGTTGTGCGCCGCGGTTGCGGCGCGCATAGAGGGATCGATCGTGTGGAAAGCGGCGCGCCGCGATGCGGGGGACCCGCTGCGGCTGGCGATGCCTTCGGGCGTGTTGACGGTAGGCGCGGAGGCGAGCCGCGACGGCGGCTCCTGGCGCGTGACGCGCGGCTCGTTCTATCGTACCGCACGACGCCTGTTCGAAGGCTACGTCTACGCCTAGGACGTCGCCGCGCGCAGGGACGGCGCGGAATTTGCCGGGATCCCACGCGCGCCATGCGATAATTCCTGGTCGCAGCTCAATGAGGGCACGCACCGTGATCAAGTTCGGATTCAGGATCAGGACCCGCGGCGGAACCGTGGTGGAAAACCTGACGATCGCGGCGCGCGACCGCACCGACGCCGAGCGCAAGATCACCCAGATGTATCAGCACTGCGAAATCCTCGACTGCCACGAAGTGCAGCCGCCGCTGAAAGAGGAATCGTTCGACCTGGAACGGGCGATCAATTTGATCGGCAAGGAGACGGGCCCGGGGTCGACAGCAAAGGACTAGCTGACAAAGCCCACCGCTTCCAGTTCTTCCAGCAGCGCAGCGTAGTCGCGCGCGCCGCGGCTCTCCGGCGCATGCGCAAACACGTCGCAGTTATGCGCCGGACTCTCGGCCAGGCTCACACTTTCGCAAATGCGCGTCTCGCACATTTCCGCGCCGAAGCGCTCGCGCAGCTTCCGGTCTATATCCCAGGACATGCGGCGGCGCGTGTCGAAGCGCGTGATCACGAAGCGGCGCATCGGCGGTTTTTCCAGCACGCGCTCCAGCGCCCGCAAGGTCCGGTCGATCTGCAGGGCACCGTTCACCGCAAGATAGTCGGCGGAGATCGGGATCAGCACCCGGTCGCAAGCGAAAATCCCGTTCAGGGACAGGACACCCAGCAGCGGGCAGGCGTCCATCAGGATGGGCCGGTTGGTGTTGAGATGTTCCCGGGCGATGCCCGCGCTGAGTCGCTGCAGCGCCCGCGGTCCTTTGCCGAACTGGGTATCGACTTTCGACAGATCGAGATGCGCGGGAATGACGGACCAGCCGCAGTTGCTTGCGCGGATCAATTCCGCAAGCTGTTTCGCCTCTTGGTAGAACGCATACAGGCTGTCGCCGCCATGGCTGGCCGCAGTGCCGCAGATCGCGGACAGATGCGCCTGCGGGTCCAGGTCGATTGCGAGCGGCGCGCTGCCGCGCCGCGCGAGCAAGGCGGCCAGATTGAGCGTGGTCGTAGTCTTGCCGACCCCGCCTTTCTGGTTGAATACGACGATTCTCGCCATTGGCCCGCTCCCCGTTCGCCGCAGGGCAAGTGCTGGATTCCCGACCGCAGCAATTTAAGGATAGATCAATAATCGCTCAAAAACAATACCTTGGCAAACATTTTAATTACGCTTTCTGCATTGCGTAGCAAACCCCATAACTGCATTGGGAAAGCTGGGCAAACGCCACAGGTTCGTAAGCCAGAATCCAGCGCAGCATTCCCAGCGCTCGATCGATCTGCAGTATGCGAAGAGCTGCGCAAGGCGGTCCCCGGCGCGTGCAACAACTTCGCACTGCATCGGATGCACTGCGCGCCTGCATGGTCACGTCTGCCTGAATTCCACGCGCTTGCAGCGGCCGCGGTCGGCAGCTTCACGCGGCAGATGGAGCGTGCGAAACCAAATCCGTGCCGGACGATTCCACGCTGCACCGCAACAGCCTAAAGTGTGTCAGATCGCTGGACTAATGCGCGGGAAGTGTTTAGGATAATTTCGTTGGGTTGGTTTGGCGCGACGCGAATTGCTCGAATTTTCACAGGCAACGGGCGCCAACAGCAAAAATAAAAGTCGTAGATGTATGTACGCGCTTCATCAACCACACCAGAAGGAGGCAAGGATGACTTCAAGCAATAAAAGGATTACCCGGCGTCGCTTTCTTGCGACGACAGCTGCTGCATCGGCGGTCACGCTGGCTCCGCCTTTCATACGCAGTTCGCGCGCCGCCGGGAAGATTTCGGTGGCGTTCTGGGACCACTGGGTGCCCGGCGCGAACAAGACCATGGAAGCGATCTGTCATGAGTGGGCGGCGCAGCACAAGGTCGACATCACGATCGACTTCATCACCTCGCAGGGCAACAAGCTCGAGCTGACGATCGCCGCGGAGAAGCTGGCTAAGTCGGGGCACGATCTCGTGCAGCCGGGCGCGTGGTCGCCCGCCGCCTACGCCGACGACTTCGAGCCGGTCGACGACATCATGCATGCGGCCATCAAGGCGAACGGCAAGCCCTACCCGATCGTCGAGTACCTCGCGCAGCACAAGGGACATTGGGTCGCGGCGCCGGCGGTGACCGGCAGCCAGGTGAAGCCGCCCTGCGCGCGCATCAGCATGTTCAAGAAGTTCGCCGATCTCGACGTCACCAAGATGTACGCCGGACCGGGCGAGAAGTCGGACAAGAAGCTGCAGGATGAGTGGACCTGGGACAAGTTCCTCGACGTCGCCGAGAAGTGCGCCAAGGGCGGCCATCCCTTCGGCCTCGGCCTCAGCCAGACCACAGACTGCGTCGACTGGGTGGGCGCGCTGTTCCACGCTTACGGCGCCGAGCTGGTCAATGCCAAGGGGGACGTGACCGTCAATTCCGACCACACCAAGCGCGTGCTCGAGTATTCGCAGCGGCTCGTGAAGGTGCTGCCCAAGGACGTGATCGCGTGGGACGACGCCTCCAACAACAAGTTCCTGATCTCGGGGCAGGGCTCTTTGATCATGAACCCGCCGAGCGCCTGGGCGGTCGCCAAGCGCGACGCTCCCAAGGTTGCCGAGGACTGCTGGACCTTCGCATCGCCCAAGGGGCCGATGGGGCGCTACGCGCCGGCGCTGCCGTTCTTCTGGGCAATCTGGAAGTGGTCGCCGAACAAGGCCGCCGCAAAGAGCCTGCTCGCGCACCTGCTCACGCGCCAATCGGCCGAGCGCTTCGTGGCGGCGAGCGTGGGCTACGACATCCCCGGATTCCAGGGCCTGCGCGACTTCAAGACCTGGGCCGAGGTCGAGCCGCCGAAGGGCACCGTGTACAACTACCCGCCGACGCCGGACCAGATCGTGATGGTCGCGGGGGCACCGGCTCCGATCCACGTCGCCAACCAGATCTACACCCAGGGGCTCATGACGCAGATGATCGCCAAGTGTTCCATCCAGGGTCAGTCGGTGAAAGACACGATCGGCTGGGCCGAGAACCAGCTCAAAGCCTACACAATGATGTAAGCCTCACGTCGGGTTCAGGAAGCGCCGGTAACCGGCGCTTCCCGCCGGCCGGGAGGGGCCGACTCGACCCGCGCGTGTCTCAAGGAGGAGGACTCTGATGGCCAACGGAATCGCAGCCCAAGCGCCTGCGGCGAGCCCGGCTCGCCGCATGACGATGCAGAAGCTGATGCGGCGCAGGTCGACGACCGCGCTCGCGCTCGCGCTGCCGCTCATCCTGTTGATTTGCGGGCTGGTGATCTACCCGGCGTTCTACGCCGTCTATCTGTCGATGCTCGACCGGAAGATGGCGCACTTCACCGGCCTGAGGAATATCCTCTTCCTGCTGCATTTCGACACCTTCTGGATGGTGGTCGAGCAGTCGTCCATATTTGCGATCAGCGCGGTGATCTTCAAGGCGCTGATCGGCTTCCTGACCTCGCACCTCGTGCACAATCTCCCGCCGAAAGGGCAGCGCAAGTGGCGCGGCATGCTGCTCGTGCCATGGGTGATCCCGACGGCGATGAGCACCATCGCCTGGTTCTGGTTGTTCGATCCGCAGTACAGCGCGTTCAACTGGATCCTGCACAAGTTCGGTATCGCGCCCATTCCCTGGCTCGGCGTCACGAGCTGGGCGCGCTTTTCGGTGATCCTGGTGAATGTCTGGTACGGCGCGCCGTTCTTCCTGATCATGTACCTGGCGGCCCTCAAGTCGGTGCCCGAGCAGCTCTACGAGGCGGCGGCGATCGACGGCGCCAACTGGTGGCAGAAGGTCTGGTACGTCACCCTGCCGATGATGCGCAACATCATCGCCATCACGATGCTCTTTTCGCTCATCGTGACCTTCGCGAACTTCGACATCGTCCGCATCCTGACCGCAGGCGGTCCGGTCGATACTACGCACGTGTTCGCCACCTGGGCGTTCTCGCTCGGGATCCAGGGCAACAATATCCCGATGGGCGCTTCGGTGTCGCTGTTCATGCTGCCGATCCTGGGCGTCGCCGCATTCTTCATCCTGCGCGACATCAATCGTCGCGGGAGCTCGGTCTGACCATGAGCGCGATCGCAGCCGCAATCAAGGCCGAAGCACCCGCGCGCCACCGCAGCCTGAAGCGCAGCCGGCGCTGGGCCCTCATCTGGTCGTACGTCTTCCTGGTGCTGTTCGCGGTGTTCTTCCTCATGCCGCCAATCTACATGCTGATCATGGGGCTGAAGACGACCAGCGAGATCGCGGCGGTCACCAATCCCTGGTGGGTGTACCACCCGACGCTGGAGAACTTCAAGGCGCTACTCACCTCGAGGACGTACCTCACCTTCTTCCGCAACTCGGCGGTGATCGCGCTCTCGGTGGTCGTGATCACCATGCTGATCGCGGTGCCGGCGGCGTTCTCGCTGGGGCGCATGAAATTCTGGGGCTCGACCACGCTGGCGGCCGGGGTGTTCCTGACCTACCTGATCCCGGACTCGCTGCTGTTCATCCCGCTGTTCAAGATCATGGCCTGGGTGCACGAGCACACCGGGATCACCCTGCTCAACAAGTGGTGGGCGCTGATCATCATCTACCCCACGCTCACGGTGCCGTTCTGCACCTGGATCATGATCGGCTATTTCCAGTCGATCCCCAAGGAGCTCGACGAGGCGGCGCTCATCGACGGCGCGGGCTACATCCAGATGCTGACCAAGATCTTCCTGCCGGTCGCACTGCCGGGGATCATCGCCGCGACGATCTTCGCCTTTACCGTCTCCTGGTCCGAGTTTCTCTACCCCATGGCTTTCACCGTCTCGGCCGACCAGCTGGTGCTGCCGGTGGGCATCGTCACCACGCTGATCAAGGGCGACGTCTACAACTGGGGGCAGATCATGGCCGCCTGCCTGATGGGCGCGGCGCCGCCGCTGATCATTTACGCCTTCCTCATGGATTACTACATAGCCGGCCTGACCGCCGGCGCAACGAAAGGATAAAGCTGCCCATGGCCCAAGTGATGCTGCGCAAGCTGGTCAAGAACTATGACGAAACGCCCGCGGTGCGCGGCATCGATCTCGACATCTCCGACAAGGAGTTCGTCGTTCTGGTGGGACCTTCGGGCTGCGGCAAGAGCACGACGCTGCGTATGATCGCAGGTCTGGAGGACATAACCGGCGGCGACGTCCTGATAGGCGGCGAAGTGGTTAACGACGTGCCGCCGAAAGACCGGGACATCGCGATGGTGTTCCAGAACTATGCCCTGTACCCACACATGTCCGTGTACGAGAACATGTCCTTCGGGTTGCGCCTGAAGAAAGTCCCCAAGGACGAGATCGCGCGCCGGGTGCAGAACGCGGCGCAGATCCTCGACATCAGCGAACTGCTCCAGCGCAAACCCAAGCAGCTCTCCGGCGGCCAGCGCCAGCGGGTGGCGATGGGGCGCGCAATCGTGCGCGACCCGAAAGTGTTCCTGTTCGACGAGCCGCTGTCCAACCTCGACGCCAAGCTGCGGGTGCAGATGCGCACCGAGATCAAGAAGGTGCACCAGAAGGTGCGCACCACCACGGTCTACGTCACCCACGATCAGATCGAGGCGATGACGCTCGCCGACCGCGTGGTGGTGATGAACGGCGGCAATATCGAGCAGGTGGGGACGCCGAACGACCTCTATCACACCCCGGCGACCAAATTCGTCGCCGGCTTTATCGGCTCGCCGGCGATGAATTTGGCGCCCTGCGTGCTCGAGGAGGCGGCCGGTGCCTTGCGCGTTCGCCTGAGCAAGGACATCACATTTCCGGTGCCGCAGGAGCGGACCCAACGTTACCGCGGGCTCGTCGGCAAGTCCGGCCTGCTGTTCGGCCTGCGGCCGGAACACATCATGGAGCAGCGCCCGCACATGGAACCGAACCAGTATCCATTCGAGGTCGAGCTCGAGGTCACCGAGCCGATGGGGATGGAGACGATGGTGTACTTTCTGGTCGAAGGTATCGAGCTGTGCGGCCGGGTCAATCCCGATGCGGGAGCGCAGGACGGCAAACGCATGAAACTGGTAGCCGACCTCGGCAAAATGCATCTGATCGACGACGCCAGCGGGAAGGTGCTCTGACGGGCAGGAAATCGCTCAGGGTGCGCCAGGGCGCTCGTATAGCTTGAACACCGCGGCCGTGTCGAGTTCCGCATAACCCAGGTGGACGAGCATGCGGTAGAGCGACAAGGCCTGGCCTGCCATCGGTAACGGCGACTTCAACCCGCCGGCGAACTCGTTCAGCATTTCCAGATCCTTGAGCAGTTGTCGCGCATAGCCTTGGGGGGCGAAATCGCGCTCTACGATGCGCGGATAGACCTTCTGCAGCATCGAACTGTCGGCGTAGCCGCCGGCAAGGCACTCGGGGATGCGCGCCGCATCGATGCCCGCCGCTTCGGCGAGACCGACCGCTTCTGCCAGCACCGCGAACGAACAGCCGACGATCAGCTGGTTGATCATCTTGGCGGCCAGCCCGGCTCCTGACGGGCCCATCGGCGTGAACTGGCCCGCAATGTCCGCCATCAGCGGCCGCACGCGCTCGATTTCGGCCGCATCGCCGCCGGCCATCACGGTCAGCGTTCCGGCGGCACAGGCAGGCGGCCCACCGGAAACCGGCGCGTCGATCCAGCCGCAGCCGGTCATTTCCCGCAACTTTGCGGCGAACGCGCGTCCCTTGTCGACCTTGACCGTCGAGAAATCGATGACGAGCTGCGGCGGGTGCAATGCGGATGCGACGCCGTGCTCGCCGAACGCGACCTGCTCGACTGCTTCCGTGGTCGGCAGATTGAGCAACACGATATCGGCGTCGCGCACCGCTTCGGCCGGCGTGGCCGCGACCGCCGCGCCCGCAGCCTGCGCCGCCCCGGTACGCGCCGCGACGATGTCGCAGACGGTGACCGAATAGCCGCGTTCGATCAGACGACGCGTCATCGGCAATCCCATCAACCCGATGCCGACATAAGCGATCCTGGGTTTGTCCATTGTTCGCAACAGCCTCTCAACGCTCATTCGACAGCGACACCCTGCCCCGCCACCATCCGCCCGATGCGGCACGCGGATTCGAAGCCGTGTTTGCGGAATTCGGCCAGCACCTGCGCCTCGGTATCCGGAGCGCAGGCGACGAGCAGGCCGCCGCTGGTCTGCGGATCGGTGACGAGCGCACGCTGCCAGCCGGATGTATCCTCGGGCAAGCGCACCTCATCACCATAGCCGCCCCAGTTGCGCGCGCTCGCACCGGTCACCGTGCCCTGCTTTGCCCAATGCAGCGCCTCATCGATAATCGGCAGGTCGGCGAAGCGTAGCTGCGCGCCCAGCCTGGAGCCGCGGCAGATTTCCAGCAGGTGGCCAGCCAGACCGAAGCCGGTGACGTCGGTCATCGCGTGCACGCCCGGCAGCTCGGCCAGGGCAGCGCCGGGCGTATTGAGCTGGGTCGTCGCGGCGATCATCTGTTGGTAGCCCATGGCCGAGAGGCTGCCTTTTTTCAGCGCCGCCGAGAGTATGCCCACGCCCAGGGGTTTGCCCAGGATCAGCACGTCGCCCGCAATTGCGCTGTCGTTGCGCTTGACCCGGTCAGGATGCACCAGCCCCAGGGCGACCAGGCCGTAAATCGGCTCGAGCACGTCGATCGAGTGTCCGCCGGCGATGGGGATGCCGGCTGCGGCGCACACCGACTCGCCGCCGGCAAGGATTTCCCGGATCACTTCCAGCGGCAGCTTGTCCAGCGGCATGCCGACCAAGGCCAGCGCCATAATGGGGCGTCCACCCATGGCGTAAATGTCCGACAGCGCGTTGGTCGCCGCGATGCGCCCGAAATCGAAGGGATCGTCGACGATAGGTGTGAAAAAATCCGTGGTCGCGACCAGCGCCTGGCTGGCATTCAGCTGGTACACCGCCGCGTCGTCGCTGGATTCGGTACCCACCAGCAGTTCCTTGGGCAGACTGCGCATCGGCGTCGTCGCGAGCAGTTCGCTCAGCACCCCGGGCGCAATCTTGCACCCGCAGCCGCCGCCGTGGGAGAACTGGGTAAGGCGGAATGAAGCGGCGGCAGGTGCATTCATGACGGCAGGACTCGGTTGGGGTGCGGTGTTTGCGTGTAAACTCTGGGCTGATTTCAAAGCAGCGAAGCCGCATCCGGATTCGATGCGGCTTCTTCGGAATATCCGTGAAATTTCCCAACGTCGTAACCGTAGCACAGCTGGCCGGGTTTGACGAGGTCATCGACGTGCGCTCGCCCGCGGAATTCGCCGAGGACCACGTGCCTGACGCGATCAACTGCCCTGTGCTCGACGACGCCGAGCGCGCCGCGATCGGCACCCTGTACCAGCAGGTCTCGCCCTTCGACGCGAAAAAGCGCGGCGCGGCGCTGGTGGCGAAAAACATAGCACGCCATATCGAGGAAAAATTTGCCGGACACGGTAGGGCTTGGCGTCCGCTGGTGTACTGCTGGCGCGGCGGCAAGAGAAGCGGCGCGATGGCCCATATCCTATCCGAGATCGGCTGGAACGCGGCGCAACTCGAAGGCGGCTATCGCGCTTATCGGCGCGAGATCCTGGCGCAGCTGGCCGCGCTGCCGCAACAATTCCGCTACCGAGTGGTCTGCGGCCCCACAGGCAGTGCGAAGAGCCGTCTGCTGCAGGCGCTCGCCGCCGCCGGCGCGCAGGTGCTGGATCTGGAGGGCCTGGCCAGCCACCGCGGCTCGGTGCTCGGCAACCTGCCTGAGCAGGCGCAACCGGCGCAAAAGATGTTCGACAGCCTGGTGTGGAACGCGCTGCGCAAGTTCCATCCAGATCGCGTGATCTACGTAGAGGCGGAAAGCAGGAAAATCGGCCAGCTGCAGGTGCCCGGCGCCTTGCTCGAGTGCATGCGCGCAAGCCCCTGTGTGCTCATCGAGGCCCCGGTGGCCGAGCGCGTCGCCTTCCTGGTGCAGGAATATGAACACCTCCTCGGCGACCCGCAGGATCTGAAAGCGAAACTCGATTGCCTGGCCGGGCTGCATAGCAAGGACACGCTTGCGCGCTGGATGAAACAGATCGAAGACAAGCGCTGGGACGAGCTGGTCGCGGACTTGCTCGCCAATCACTATGACCCGGCGTACCGCCGCGCCACGCTGAAAAACTTTGCCCACCTGGCTGAAGCGCGGGTGCTGCGGCCGTCGAAACTGAATCGCGCCGCGCTCGAGCAACTGGCGGCACAACTGATAGCAGAGGCGCAAGAATGAACAACCCGGAGTTGAAGTCCCGACTGCTGCAGCTGTTCCCCGTATTCAAGGCCCTGCCCGCAGCAGAGGTGGAAGAAATCGTGCGCAGCGCCGCGGCCAGGCAGGCGCCGGCAGGCAGCATCCTGTTCGAGGCAGCCAGTCCGTGCACAGGATTCCCTATGCTGCTCGAGGGCAGCGTGCGCGTGGTAAAGGCCGCGCCCAACGGCCGCGAAGTCCAGCTCTACCGCATCACGCCCGGGGAAAGCTGCCTGCTGTCGAGCAGCTGCCTGCTGGGCGGCAGCCCCTACTCGGCCACAGGCGTCGCCGAGTCCGCGGTGACGCTGCTCGCCTTGCCACCGGCGCTGTTCCACCGGCTGCTGGCCGAGCACAAGCCTTTCCGCGACTACGTATTCAGCCTGTTCTCGGAGCGCCTCGCCGACCTGATGACCCTGGTCGAGGCGGTCGCATTTCAGAAGCTGGACCAGCGGCTCGCGGCGTTGCTCCTGCGCAAGGGTGAAGTCGTGCGCGCCACCCACCAGGGCCTGGCCGACGAACTGGGCAGCGTGCGCGAAATGGTGAGCCGCCTGCTCAGCAATTTCCAGGACCGTGGCTGGGTCGCGCTCGGCCGCGAGCAGATCCGCGTCACCGATGCCGCCGCGCTGCGGCGATTAGCGCAGCCGTAGCCAAGCACCGATTTTGTGAGAGTAGTGGGAGGCCCGCCCTCGGGCCGATCGCACTTCGAACCAGCACTGATCGGGGCGAGGGCGCCCCTCCTACAACCCCGCGGCGAGGGTGCCCGTCCTACGGCTCCGAGGCGGGGGCGCACCTCCTAAAACATCGGCCCGGGAGCGGGCCTCCTACAGGCCGCCCAGCACCTTGATATGCGCCACCACGCCGCGGCCCAGCGCGGACAGGTTATAGCCGCCTTCGAGCACCGAAACGATGCGCCCTTCGGCGTACTTGTCCGCCACCGCCTTGATCTCCTGCGTGACCCAGGTGTAATCGTCGTCCACCAGCCGCAGCATCGCCATGTCGTCCTCCACATGGGCGTCGAAGCCGGCGGAGAAGAAAATCATCTGCGGCTTGAATGCTTCCAGCGCCGGCAGCCACTGCTGCGTCACCGCTTCGCGAAACGGCTGACTGCCGGCATCGGCCGGCAGCGGCACGTTGACCATGTTCGGCGCCGGATTTTCGGTGCCGCTGTAGGGGTAGAACGGATGCTGGAAGGTACTCACCATCAGCACGCGCGCGTCGTCGCGGAAAATGTCCTCGGTGCCGTTGCCGTGATGCACGTCGAAGTCGACGATGGCGACGCGCTCGAGACCGTACTCCTCGAGGGCATGCCTGGCGGCGATTGCGACATTGTTGAACAGGCAGAAGCCCATGGCGCGACTGCGCATCGCGTGATGCCCCGGCGGGCGCACGCTGCAAAACGCGCTTTCGGCCTGCCGCTTGAGCACCAGGTCGGTCGCGAGCACCGCTGCGCCGGCCGCGTGCAGCGCAGCGTCCCAGGTGTGCGGATTCATCGCGGTATCCGGGTCCAGATGCACCGTCCCGCTTTGCGGCGCGCTGCTGCGGATATGGCTGATGTACTCCATCGGATGCACCCGCGCCAGGCTGCTTACCTTCGCCTGCGGCGCCTCATGGTGCGCAAGGTGCTGCCCGATGCCGGAAGCGATCAACTGGTCGTCGATCGCGCTCAAGCGTTCCGGGCACTCCGGGTGATAGGCGCCCATGTCGTGCTTGTGACAGTACGGGTGGGTAATAAAAGCGGTGGCCATGAATCCTGTCGCCGGTATTGAACTTAATGAATATTAGCCCAAATCCACGTAATATGACGAGTGCCTTGCGGAACCCTTCGCTACCGACCCGTCCCTCGCGCAAAAACCACGGAGAACCTGATTGTTGCTACACGCTGAAACGAAATTCGCCGCACACGATACGTCCATCCACCGCGTCATCGAGCACGCAGGCAAAGTCATCCTCGGCAAGGAAAGGCAGATACGGCTGGCCGTGGCCTGCCTGCTCGCGCGTGGCCACCTGTTGATCGAGGATCTGCCCGGGGTAGGCAAGACCACGCTTGCCCACACCCTGGCGCGGCTGCTCGGCCTGGCGTTCCAGCGCATTTCGTTCACCAGTGACCTGCTGCCAGCCGACATCATCGGGGTTTCGGTATTCGACCGCGACAGCGGCGCATTCAAGTTCCATCCAGGGCCCATTTTTTCGCAGCTGATCCTGGCCGACGAAGTCAATCGCGCCACGCCCAAGACGCAGAGCGCTCTGCTCGAGGCCATGGAAGAACATCAGGTCACCGCCGAGGGCGAGACCCGGCCGCTGCCCGAGCCGTTTTTCGTCATCGCGACGCAGAACCCCTCGCATCAGGTCGGCACTTTCCCGTTGCCGGAATCGCAGCTCGACCGTTTCCTCATGCGCATCGAACTCGGCTATCCGGACCGCGACGCCGAGCGCGCCTTGTTGCAGGGCGTCGAGCGGCGCAGCCTGGTGGCGACGCTGGAGCCCTGCCTTGCGCCGGGCGAACTGATGGAGATGCAGGCAAACGCCAGCCAGGTGCACGCGGCCCCGGCACTGCTCGATTATGTCCAGGCCATCGTCGAGCACACGCGGCGCGCGCCCGAGTTCAGCAACGGCCTGTCGCCGCGCGCCGCGCTCGGCATGCTGCATGCAGCCAAGGCCTGGGCCATGCTCGAAGGACGCGACAAGGTGCTGCCGGAGGATGTACAGGCGATCCTGCCCGGGGTGGCCGGCCACCGTCTCGCGCCGGCACACGAAGGCGCGCGCAAACGCTCCTCCGAGGTCTCTGCCGCCTTGATCGAGGCCGTGCCGATTCCCTGAAGCAGGTCGACCACCAACTGGCCATTTCAGGATCACCGAAATGGCCTCCGATATAGGGGAGCATGAGGGGATGTATCCCCTCATATCGAAATGAATACCGAGTGCGCGCCGGCGTGATGTTCGAAAAGATTCTGAACCGCTCGCGGCTCTACCGCACCTTCTTCGGTCCGCGCACGCCTGAGCCGGGCAGCATTTACCTGCAGCAAAACCGCGTCTACATCCTGCCCACCCGCCCCGGGCTCGCCTTCGGCATGGCTCTGGGCGTGATGCTGATCGGCTCGATCAATTACAACCTGTCGCTGGGCTATATCCTTACCTTCCTGCTAGCGAGCATGGGGCTGGTCGCGATCTTGCACACGTTCCGCAACCTGGTGCATCTGCATATCACGCCGGGCCGCGTGGAACCGGTATTCGCGGGCGAACTCGCCTGGTTCGAGCTGTTTGTCGAAAACCGCTCCGGCTACGACCGCTGTTCCATCGGCCTGTGGCATCAAGGCAAGTCGACGCAGTGCGATGTCGCGACCGCGCGCGGCGCCACGGTGAGCATCCCGGTCGCGGCCAAGCGACGCGGCTGGCTGACGCCGGCGCGCATCACCGTGGACACGCGCTTTCCCATCGGCCTGTTACGCGCGTGGAGCTACATTCAGCCGGATATGCGCTGCATCGTCTATCCCAAACCCGACGAGGGCCTGCTGCCGCTGCCCGACCCCTCCGGCAGTGCCGGCGAAAAGCGCGTCGCCGGCGGCGGCAGCGACGATTTTGCCGGCCTGCGTCCCTACCAGGCCAGCGATTCACCGCGGCATATCCACTGGAAGGCTGCGGCGCGCGGTCAGGGGTTGCAAACCAAGGTGTTCAGCGGCCGCGCCGCCGCCGAATTGTGGCTGGATTGGAGCAGCCTGCCCGCCAACCTGGACTTGGAGTCCAAGCTGTCGCGCCTGACGAGCTGGGTACTCTCGGCCGAACGGGAGGGATTGCGTTACGGCCTGCGCCTGCCCGGGCTGGAGTTGGCGCCGGACACAGGGGAAGCACACCGACTCACCTGCCTGCGGGAACTCGCGCTGTATGGACTCTAACCGGCAAGCGAATTCGAGCATCCAGCTGCGCCATCTGTTCTGGCTGCTCGCCGGCCTCGCGCTCGTGGTCGCGCCGCATATGCAGCGCCTGCCCTGGTGGCTGAACCTGATCGCGCTGATGCTGTTCGCCTGGCGCAGCTATCTCGCCTGGGGCGAGCGCGCGCTGCCGCAAAAATGGCTGCTGGCCCTGTTGGTTGTCGGCGGCATATTCGGCGTGTTTCTCACTTACCACACCATTTTCGGGCGCGATTCCGGCGTCGCCATGCTGGTGCTTTTCCTGTCGCTCAAACTGTTCGAACTGCAGCGCGAGCGCGATGCGATCGTGCTGGTGCTGCTCAGCTACTTTCTCGCTCTCACCAATTTCTTCTATTCGCAGACGCTGCCCACCGCAGCATTGATGCTCGCTTCGACGCTGGTCAACACCGCGAGCCTGGTGAATTTCGCCGCACCCGGGCGCGCGCTGCTGGCCAACCTGAAGACCGCGGGCGTGCTGCTAGGTCAGGCGGGACCGGTGATGCTGATCCTGTTTTTCCTGTTTCCGCGGGTGCAGGGCCCGCTATGGGGGCTGCCGCAGGATGCATACAGCGGAATCACCGGACTATCGAACTCGATGTCGCCCGGCATGATCAGCCGGCTGTCGCTGTCCGACGCCATCGCGTTTCGCGTCAAATTCAGCGGGGCGCCGCCGCCCAAGCCCGAACTATACTGGCGCGGGCCGGTATTCTGGAACTTCGACGGCCGGACCTGGCGCCCGGGCGACGTGAGCCCTTATGCACACCTGCAGTCCGAGGTCAGCGGCCAGCCCTACGATTACGAGGTCACGCTGGAGCCGCATAACCACAGATGGCTGTTTGCGCTGGAGCTGGCGGCGAAAATTCCGCCCAACGCGAGCATCAGCGGCGATTACGTGTTGCTCGCGCGCACGCCGGTGCGCAACCGCATACGCTACGCCATGCGCTCCTACACCCACTTCACCGAGCGCGGCGAGGGCTCCGCGGAAGACCTCCGGCAGGGACTGCAGCTGCCCGCGGGATTCGATCCGCGCGCGCGCCGGCTGGCGCAGGAGTGGGCGGCGAACGGCGCGAGCGGCGCGGCCATCGCGCAGAAGGCGCTCGACTACTTCCGCGAACAGGGCTTTGTCTACACGCTGGAACCGCCCGCGCTCGGTCGCAATTCGGTGGACGATTTCCTGTTCGGCAGCAAGCGCGGCTTTTGCGAGCACTACGCCTCGAGCTTCGTGTTCCTGATGCGCGCCGCGGGCGTGCCGGCGCGCGTCGTCACCGGCTATCAGGGAGGCGAGATCAATCCGGTAGACCAGTACATGATCGTGCGGCAGTCGGACGCGCACGCCTGGGCCGAAGTATGGCTCAAGAACCGCGGTTGGGTGCGCTTCGACCCCACCGCCGCGGTCTCGCCGTTGCGGGTGGAAGACGGCGTCGCGGCGGCGGTGCCGGCCACTGACCCCTTGCCGCTGATGGCGCGCACCACGATTCACTGGCTGCTCGATCTGCGCTACAACTGGGACGCGCTCGCCAACAAATGGAACCAGTTCGTGCTGGGCTACAACCCGGAACGCCAGCGCGAATTTCTGAGCCGAATGGGCATGAGCGAACCGAGCTGGGAGAACATGGCGCTGACGCTGTTCTGGGTCGTCGGCGGTCTGCTGGCGCTGCTCACCGCCTGGCTGCTGCGACGCATGCGCACCGCCGACCCGGTGCAGCGCCTGTGGCTCAGATTCTGCGCCAAACTGGGCAAACGCGGCTGTGCGCGCGCGGCGCACGAAGGCCCGGCCGATTTCGTCGCGCGCACGGCCTCGCGCTATCCGGCAAAGGCTGCGCAGATTCGCGCCATCGGCGCGCGCTACATCGCGCTGCGTTACGGCGACGCGGCGGACGCGCGCATGCTGGCCGAACTGCGCCTGCTGGTGCGGGAGTTCAGCGTATGAGCCGGCCGGCGCGCCTCGCGGCGGTAATGCTCGCGTTCGCGCTGGCGTCCTGCCTGAGCTTCGGCGCCGACGCCACCAGCGGCTACGCCGGGCGCAACGATGTGCGCCGGTTCATCGCCGAGATGGCGCAAAAGCACGGTTTCGACCGCGACAAGCTGCGCGCGCTGTTCAGCCGCGCGCGTTTCCAGCCCGCGGTTGTCGCGGCGATCACTCGGCCCCTTGAGCCGCGCGCCCAGTCCTGGCAGGCCTATCGCGCGCTGTTCCTCACGCCCAAACGCATCGAAGCCGGCGTCGAGTTCCGCGCGCGGGAGCGCGCAGCGCTCGCGCGCGCCGCCGAACGCTATGGCGTGCCCGAGGATATCCTCGTCGCGATCATCGGCGTGGAAACGGCCTACGGGCGCAACACCGGCAACTACCGCGTGATCGACGCACTGAGCACGCTCGCTTTCGACTATCCGCCACGCGCCGAATTCTTCCGCGGCGAGTTGGAGGACTTCCTGCTGTACGCGCGCGAAGCAGGCATCGACGCACTGAGCCTGAAAGGATCGTACGCCGGCGCCATCGGCATCCCCCAGTTCATGCCCGACAGCTACCGCCGCTACGCCGTCGATCTGGACGGCGACGGCAAAGAAGATCTGTCCGGAAGCTTCGCCGACGCCATCGGCAGCGTCGCCAATTTTCTCAGGGCGCACGGCTGGGAAACCGGCCAGCCGGTGGCCTACGCCGCGCGGGTGCAGGGGGACGGTTACCGCAAGCTGATCGATGCCGGAGTCAAACCCGCCTACCGCTTCGGCGACCTCGCGAGCTTCGGCGTCAGCGCCGAGGGCGACGCTGCGGCGGACGCGCCCTGCGCCCTGATCGAGCTCGCGACGCCGGACGAGCCCAGCGAGTACCTGGTGGGCTTCACCAACTTCTACGTGCTGACCCGCTACAACCGCTCCAGCATGTACGCCAGCGCCGTACTGGAACTGGCGCAGGCGGTGAAATCGGCCGATCAAGCCAAATGAACGCGGAATCCCTGTCGATACGCCAAGCGACGCGCGCGGACGTGCCGCAGGTGCTCTCTTTCGTCAAGGAGCTGGCCGAATTCGAAAGGCTGAGCCATCTGGTCGAAGCCACCGAGGAAATCATCGCCGAAGAACTGTTCGGACCGAAAAGCCAGGCCGAGGCGCTACTCGCCTACTGCGGGGCGGAGCCGGTCGGCTTTGCCGTGTATTTCCACAACTTCTCCACTTTTCTCGGCAGGAAGGGCCTGTATCTGGAAGATCTCTACGTGCGCCCTGCGCACCGGCGCCGCGGTTTCGGCCGCGCGATACTGTTGCGCGTGGCGCGCATCGCGGCCGAGCGCAATTGCGGGCGGCTCGAGTGGTCGGTGCTCGACTGGAACGAGCCGGCGATATTCTTCTACGAAACGCTGGGCGCGACCATCATGCACGAATGGAAACTGGTGCGGGTGACGGGCAGCGCACTGGAGAAGCTGGCAAGGATGAAATAGCGGCTGTCCTGACGCCGGCCTTGTCCCGCAGAAGGACGTTCGTTTGGCGTAGGAGGGGCGCCCTCGCCCCGACCAACGCCAGCTTGAACCATCGATCGGCTCGGGGGCGGGCCTTGCGCCCAACGCAAGTCCCCACCTCTTCGGGTGGTCCCGACGTTCGTCTCCCATCTAGGAGGACAACTGTGCCAAAGCCCGCTTAATTTCTTCCACCGCCTCGGTCTTGAGCGCTTGCTGCGGGGCGATCGCCTCGCCGACGTCGAAGCCCTGCAGTTGCAGTGCGGTCTTGATGCACGCCGCCAGCGCATATTTCGCGAACACTTCGTTGATGGCCCATTGCCGGCGCTGCTCCAGCAGCGCCTTTTCCCATTCGCCGGCGCGAAACAGATCGTACAGGCGCACGCATTCGCGCGGCATGACGCACCCGGGCCCGGCCATCCAGCCCACCCCGCCGAGCTGCAGCACCAGCAGCGGAATGTGCGCCGAGGCGCTGAACACTCTGACCCGATCGCCCATGCGGTTGAGCATGGTCAAGATGCGGCCGGTATTGCCCGAGGCATCCTTGACGTATTCGATGTTGGGAAGATGCGACAAGGCGTCGAGCACGTCCATCGGGATGTCGCCGCCGAGGAGGCCGGGGTTGGTGTACAGCGTCATCGAAGTCTGCGGCAGGGCCTCGGCAACGGCGGCAAAATAGCGCTCGATGCCGCGCGGGGGCAGCGGGAACATCTGCTGCAGGATCAGAATCAGGCCGTCTGCGCCGAGCCGCACGTGCGCCTCGGCCTGCCTCAGGGCATCGCTGGTGGAAAATGCGGCGACGCCGGCGAGCACCGGCACGCGCCCCGCCGCCGCATCGACCACGACGCGCACCATCTCCTGACGCTGCTCGAACGAAAGGTAGGCGAACTCGCCGGTGCTGCCCAGGGGCGAGAGGCCGTGCACGCCGCAGCCGATCAGATGTTCGACCAGCTCGCGCAGCACGCGCTCGCGCACGCGCCCGCTGGTTTCATCGACAGGGGAAACAAGGTAGGGAAAAATTCCGTGGAAGTCGGTCATGTGAGCGTGACGCCTGATTGGGTAAACGGCATGGGCACAATGATAACGCTGTTTCGACGGCGACACGTCGTGCGCGTGAGTTCGTACTTGCAAGTTGCTGCGCCCAAGGCAACAATGCGCACTTTGCGCGACAGGGCCTCACACATGACCAGCAGCAAAACAAGCAGTAAAAGCAAAGCAAAACACCCGGGACCGCGCATCGCCGTGCGCCGCTCCGGCATCCACGGACGCGGCGTATTCGCCTGCCGTCCGCTGCGCGAGGACGAAACGGTATGCGAATACAAAGGCGAAATCATCAGCGAGGCCGAGGTGGCGCGCCGCTATCCCGAGAACATGGACGGCCTGAACCACACGTTCATTTTCGGCGTCGCCCACAACCACAACATCGACGGCGGATCCAAGGGTAATATCGCGCGCTGGATCAACCACTCCTGCGACCCGAACTGCGATACCTATGAGAAGGACAAGCGCATGTTCATCCGCGCCATCCGTGATATCCGGCCGGGCGAGGAGCTGTCCTACGATTACTGTATCGAGGCCGGCGAGCGCATCACCAAAGCCGTGAAGGCGCGCTGGCCGTGCTGGTGCGGAACGAAAAAGTGTCGCGGAACCGTGCTGGTGCCGACGCCTAAGCCGAGGAAGAAAGCGAAAAAGAAGGCCAAGCGCAGGGCTCGCTGAGGGCGCGGGGCACGGCCGCCCAGCGCCAGGATATGGCGACCGCCTCAACCCGTTCTCGCTTATCGTTCGAGCGCATCGTTACGCCAACTGGTGGATACGATTGGACTTTTAAGGACTGGGCGGAAAATGAAAAGATTGCGAAAGACGCCTCGAACCGGCCGTAAGAATGAATAATGCGCGACTAACAGGACTCCCCGGGAAACAGGCAGCGAACTCTTTTCCGAGTCGGCGGCCTAACAGGAAACGGGAGACGGAGGCAGCAATGGATCTTCGCCGCAACGATTACGACGTCAGCGCGCAGTTCAATACCACCGACCCGCAGGTCGTCAACGACGAGGTCGACCGCATCTACCTCGAGCTCTACCCGCACGCGCCGACCAAGGTGCTCGATCATGCTTTCCACGACCTGACCCGGCTCTACCGCGGCGAATACCCCGGATATCATCCCTGCGACACGCCCTATCACGACGTTCAGCACGTGCTCGACGTGACACTCGCCATGGCGCGCCTGATCGACGGCTACGAGCGCTCGCGCATCGGCGTCCGGTCCTTCGGCGATTCCCTGTTCCGCCTGGGCGTGATCACGGCCCTGTTCCACGATATGGGCTACGTGCGCGAACTCGAGGACCGCGCGCACAGGAACGGCGCCGAGTACACCCGCACCCACGTTTCACGCGGGTCGGTATTCCTCAAGGACTACTTGCCCAAGATCGGCATGCCAGAAATGGCGGATATTGCGGCCGAACTGATCCACTTTACCGGATACGAAATTCCGGTGGCGCAGATCAAAGTGCCCTCGCCCATCTACCGGCTGCTGGGCAACCTGCTCGGTTCGGCCGACATCATCGCGCAGATGGCAGACCGCTGTTACCTGGAAAAATGCCGCGACCGCCTGTATCCGGAGTTCGTCGCCGGCGGCCTCGCGACCAGGCGCACGGCCGACGGTGTAGAGCAAGTGGTGTTTGCCTCGGGCGAGGATCTGGTCATCAAGACGCCGCAGTTTTTCCAGAACGCGAACAAGAGGCTCAATCTCGACCTGGGCGCGTGCTATTCCTACGCGCAACAGCATTTCGGCGGGCAGAACCTGTACCTCGAGGAACTCAGGAAAAATATCCATTTCGCGCAGGAAATCAGCGAGGAGAGCGATTCGTCGATACTGAAGCGCGTGCCACCCGCGACCCTAGGCTCGTAGTCTTTTCCAGATCTAAGCAAATAAGCGGACAGGGCGTCTCCGCTACAGCAGCACGTCCTTCGACAGTCCGTGCCGGCGCAGAATGCGGCGCAATTGGCCCAGCGCCTCGAGCTGAATCTGCCTGACGCGCTCGCGCGTCAGGCCCAGATGGCCGGCCAGATCCTCCAGCGTGCAGACTTCCTGGCTGCTCAGTCCGAAGCGGCGCTCGATTACGATGCGCTGTTTGTCGTTCAATTGTTCCAGCCATCGCCGCACCAGCGATTCGATCTCCTGCGCCTGCAAGCCGGCCTCAGGGTTGACGCTTTGCTCGTCGGATATGGACTCGCCGATCGACAGCAGGGGATCGATATCCAGCGGCGCGTCGAGCGAGGCCATATGCTCGTTGTGGGCAAGCACGCTGCGCACCTCCTCCACCGGCTTGTCCAGCAGGTGCGCAATGTCGTCCGCGCCCGCCTCGCGCTCGCCATGCGCTTCCAGATGGCGCTTGGCCCGCAGCACCAGGTTGAGGTCCTTGATCACATGCACCGGCAAGCGTATGGTGCGCGACTGGTTCATGATGGCGCGCTCGATGTTCTGGCGTATCCACCAGGTAGCGTAGGTGGAGAAGCGGAAGCCGCGCTCGGGATCGAATTTGTCGAGCGCGTGCATCAGCCCCAGATTGCCCTCTTCCACCAGGTCGAGCAGCGGCACGTTGCGGTTCAGGTAGTGCTTGGCGATATTGACCACCAGGCGCAGGTTGCGCTCGATCATTTTCTGTCGTGCCGCGAAATCTCCCTGGGCCGCGCGCCGCGCGAAATGCAGCTCCTCCTCGGGCGAGAACAGCGGATTGAGCCCGATCTCGTGCAGATAGATCTGGGTGACGTCGGAGAGAAATTCGGTTTCCGGCTCCGCCGCTTCGGGCTGTGCCTGGTCAAGGGCTTCGGACGCCGGCGTGCCCTCGATTTCCTCGTCCGGGGAGGAGGATGGGTGGGTCACGTCGGCGGCAGGTACTTGGCAGGGTCGACCGGTTTGCCGAGTTTGCGGATCTCGAAATGCAACTCGGGCCTATCGCTGTCGGTACTACCGGCCTTGGCGATCTCCTGCCCCTTCACCACGTTCTGCCCTTCCTTCACCAGAATGACGCTGTTATGAGCGTAGGCCGACAAATAGGTCTTGTTGTGCTTGATGATGACTAGCTTGCCGTAACCGCGCAGGCCGCTGCCGCTGTAAACGACGCGCCCCGGGGCGGCTGCGAGCACCGGCTCGCCCGGCGTGGCGGCAATATCCAATCCCTTGTTGTTCGCCTCGGAAAACCCGGCAATGATCTTGCCCCGCAACGGCCAGCCCCAGTCGACCTTGTCCCCCTGATCCGCAGCGGCGACTTCCGGTTTGGCCGCCGGCATCTGCGCCGGCGCGGTTGCCGTAGCCGGCGCGGCTGCGCTTGCAGCCCCCGGCGCGGCGGTGGATGCAGATGCCGGCGCGGCCACTGGTGCTGCCGGAGCGGCCGGATTAGGCTGTACATCACTGCGTTGCAGCAGCGCGACGTTCTCCGGCGAATAGGGCAGCTTTTGCGCGATAGGTTCGGACACGATCCCGCCCACGACAACTGCGGGACCCGTTGCGGCCGGCGCCGCGGTTCCGGGCGGAGGCGCCGCAGCGCCAGGCTGAGGCGCCGCGGATGTTGCAGCCACCCCCGTCTGCGCGCCGAGCGGACGCGCCTCGACCGGCCCCGACGTGGTTACCGGATGCACCGTCACCGTTGCCTCTTCCTGCTTGCCCGGCGGCGGTTTGATCCGCAGTAGCTGGCCGGTGCGTATCATATTTGGATCGCTCAGATTGTTCCAGGCGGCGAGATCTTTGTAGTCGAGGCCGTGGTCAAGCGCGATGCTGAACAGCGTGTCGCCGCTGCGGACCGCATAATAATCGGAGCGCTTGCCGGCCGGAAGCGGTGGCGGAAGGGCTGCGCCGGAGGGCGCACGCTCGAATACCGGCGCCTGCACCGGCTCGCTGCTGCAAGCCGCAAGCAGCGATACTGCCAACCCAAGGATTCCCAGCAGTGCACCTACACGCATTATTCCACCCCCGTCAGCATGGGCACGAATCGCACGGCGTCCAAGGTCGTTTCGCTGTAGCCGGAACGGGTACGCTCCACCAGACGCAACACCTGCGCCGAGGCGCCGAACGGCAATATCATTCTGCCGCCGGGCGCCAACTGTTGCAACAGCGGCGGCGGCAACTGGCGCGCTGCGGCGGAAAGTATGATGGAGTCGAAGGGCGCGACTTCAGGCAGTCCCAGGTTCCCGTCGGCATGCTTCAGGCGCAGATTGCCCAGGCGCAGTCCGCGCAGGTTGGCGCGCGCCTTGGCCAGGAGCGGCGCGATGCGCTCGATCGAGTAGACTTCGCTTGCCAGCTGCGACAGCACCGCCGCCTGGTAGCCGCAGCCGGTGCCCACCTCCAGCACCTTGCCCAACTCGCGCCCCGCGTGCAGCGCCTGGATCATCAGGGCGACGATATAGGGCTGGGAGATGGTCTGCGAAAAACCGATCGGCAGCGCATCATCGTCGTAAGCGCGGCTCGCCAGCGCCTCCTCGACAAACAGGTGGCGCGGCACGGCGCCGAGGGCCGCGAGCACGGCCTCATCGGTAATTCCCTGCGTGCGCAGGCGCTCGACCATGCGCGCGCGCGTGCGCTGAGAAGTCATGCCTATGCCTTGCGTCTGCGGCTGGCGGCGGTTCATTGCTTCAACCAATCGCGCAACTGGGGAATCTGGTTCACGTGCGTGAGATCGATCTGCAACGGCGTCACCGACACGCGCTGCGCCGCGACGGCATAGAAGTCGGTGCCTTCGCCCGCGTCCTGCGCGCCGCCGGGCGGACCGACCCAATAGACTGTTTCCTTGCGCGGACTGACTTCCTTGATCACCGGTTCGGCTTTGTGGCGCTTGCCCAGGCGTGTGATCTCGATCCCGCGCAGGTCGTCGTGTGCCACGTCGGGAACATTGATATTGAGCAGCACCGGCCCGGACATGGGAACCCGGCGCAGGCGCTCGACCATCTCCAGCGTCACACGCGCGGCAGTGTCGAAATGCCTGCCGACCTTGCTCGCCAGCGATACCGCGAGCGACGGAATGCCGAGCAGATAGCCTTCGGTCGCCGCGGCGACCGTGCCCGAGTAAATCGTGTCGTCGCCCATGTTGGCGCTGAGGTTGATGCCCGATATCACCATATCGGGCAGGTGGTCGAGAAGGCCGGTCACGGCCAGGTGCACACAATCGGTCGGCGTGCCATTGACGAACAGAAAACCATTCGCCGCGCGCTTGACCGTAAGCGGCCGGTCGAGGGTGAGCGAGTTGGAGGCGCCGCTGCGGTCGCGCTCGGGCGCCACCACCGTGATTTCGGCCACGCCGGCGAGGACTTCGGCGAGGAGGGCGATTCCGGGGGAAAAATAACCGTCATCGTTGCTGAGTAGGATGCGCATGTGTCCCGAATTATAAAGGACAGCGACCGATCTTGTACGGCGCGTGCGCCACGAAGCCAAGTGCCCCAGTCGATAAGCGTTCAAGCCCCATGGCTTGCGGGCGGCGGAGCCCTCAGCAGGTCCCCGGCACCAGGATCGCGCGGTCGATCTGCTTCACGTCGCGCAGTCCGCAGAAAGCCATGGTCACGTCGAGTTCGTTGCGGATGAGATCCAGGCACTTGGTCACGCCGGCCTCACCCATTGCGCCGAGGCCATAAACATAGGCGCGGCCGATGAACACGCCCTTGGCGCCCAGTGCGAGCGCCTTGATCACGTCCTGGCCGGAACGGATGCCGCCATCCATCAGCACCTCGATCTTGTCGCCCACCGCCTGCGCGATCGGCGCCAGGGCTGCTATCGACGACGGTGCGCCGTCGAGCTGACGCCCGCCGTGGTTGGAGACGACGATTGCGTCCGCGCCTGAGCGCGCGGCGATCTCGGCGTCCTCGGCGTCCATGATGCCCTTGAGGATCAGTTTGCCGCCCCAGCGCTCCTTGATCCATTGCACGTCGTCCCAGTTCAGTGTCGGATCGAGCTGGCTCGCGCTCCAGGTCGAAAGCGAGCTGAGGTCGCCTGCGGTTTTGGCGTGGCCGACCACATTGCGGAAGGTGCGCCGATTGGTCGCGAGCATCCCCAGGCCCCAACGCGGCTTGGTGCTCATGTTCAGCATATTGCGTAAAGTGATCTTCGGCGGCGCCGACAGGCCGTTGCGGATGTCCTTGTTCCGCTGTCCCATGATCTGCAGGTCCAGCGTGAGCACCAGCGCGGAACAGCCGGCGGCCTTGGCGCGATCGATCAGACGCTTGATGAAATCGCGATCGCGCATCACGTAGAGTTGGAACCAGAACGGCTTGCTGACGTTTTCCGCCACGTCCTCGATGGAACAGATGCTCATGGTGGAAAGCGTGAACGGGACGCCGAAGTTTTCGGCGGCGCGTGCCGCCAGAATCTCGCCGTCGGCATGCTGCATCCCGACCAGACCGACCGGGGCCAGTGCCACGGGCATGGCGAGATCCTGTCCGACCATCGTACTCTTCAGGCTGCGGTTCTCCATGTTGACCGCCACGCGCTGGCGCAGCTTGATCCGGTCGAAGTCGCTCTCGTTGGCGCGATAGGTGCTTTCGGTCCAGGAGCCCGAATCGGCGTAGTCGTAGAACATGCGCGGCACGCGCTTCTTCGCCAGCAGGCGCAGGTCTTCGACGCAGGTAATCACTGGGGGCATGGTGTCTCCGGGCGGTTGTGGAAAACTGGGATTATCCCAAGTGCGCCTAACAAAATCGCCCCCAGGCGCCTGATTTGGGGGGAGCACGAGAGGAAGTATCCCCTCGTTTTGTCAGATACTCTAAGGCAAAGCGCCGACGATTGCCAGATAAGCGCTCAGCTTCGCGTAGCGGCGATTTTCAGCGTAGACTGAAAATATGTCGGCGATGGAGGAGAACAAAATGATCGGCAGGACTGTTACCGCGCTTGTCCTCGGCGCCATCATCGGCCTGGGCCAGCCTTGCGCGGCGTTTGCTGCGTCCAAGGCCGAAATCGACGCCAAGGTGCAGGAGACGATCCGGGATTTCTACAAGCACACCAGCGCCGGCAAACACCTGGCGCAAAAAGCGGCCGGTATGCTGGTGTTTCCGGAGGTGATCAAGGCAGGCATCGGCATCGGCGGCGAATACGGCGAGGGTGCGCTGCTGATCAAGGGAAAGACTGCGGGCTATTACAGCACCGCCGCCGCCTCGATCGGCTTCCAGCTCGGCGCCCAGGTCAAGTCGCAGATCATCTTGTTCATGAATTCGGGCGCGCTGCAAAAATTCCGCAGAAGCGAGGGTTGGAAGGCGGGCGTCGACGGCAGCGTGGCGCTGGCCACGCTGGGAGCGGGCGGCGAAATCAGCACCGAAACCGCCAAGAAACCCATCATCGGCTTTATTTTCTCGAACAAGGGCCTGATGTACAACCTGACCTTCGAAGGCTCGAAGATCACGCGGATCAATCCCTGAGCCGGCCGCGCGTGGCGCCACTGGACACGGAGCGTCGTCTGCCGCGATCCGCCGTCAGCGGTTCCAGGTCGCGCGCAGCAGGTTATCTTCCTTGTTGTAGTGGAACTCGAGCTCGCCTTTGTACGCGTGCTGCAGCGCCTGCGCAAGGTCGCGCGCAAGATGGGCGTCGGTGGTCGTGACCATCATGCCCTCGGCGCCGTCGACGATGTCCATAATGCGCTGCAGGGGGTGTTCCGCCTTTTCCTTCGCCTCATGGTTGCGCATCAGGTGCAGGATCTCGTCGCGGTGCTGCTGCAGGAACGCGCCCTTCAGCGCCACGAAACCTGCGGGGAATTTGTCGTGGATGCGGTGGCATGCCGGGCACTTCTCCTCGTGCGCCGCTGCGGGCGCCGTACCCCAGGTCCAGCGGCCGCTGTGAAACACCGCACCGCAATCGGGGCAGCGCGTCGGCTCGCGCAGTTTGCGCCCTGCCTTGTAGCTGTCTTGAACGAAGCCCTGCATCAACTGCTCACTGTTGATCGGCTGGAAACCTCCACGCTCGCTTTTCATGATTGACCTTTCGTCGCGTTGTCTTGGTGCGCGACCTGTCGCCGCAGCACCCGATGTCCCAGTTACCGACAAACATACCCCGTCTGCGCAGCGCGGATATGATTTCCGTCAAACGCTGCCGCTGCTCAGAGCGTCGGATTGCCCTCGTGGGCGTAAGTTTTTTCGTGCTGTCGCTGGCAGGTGACGCAACGCTTCGCTGTCGGGTACGCGAGCAGCCGTTCGAATCCGATGTCGCCGCCGCAGTCGATGCAGGTGCCGAAGCCGCCGGCCGCGATGCGCGCCCTGCCTGCCTCGATGTCGCGCAGTTCCCGCACATGGCGGTCGATGATCGCAAGATTGAGATCGGCCAGCGCATCGCCAGTCGCCTGGTCGCCGCTGTCGGCCGGCGCCCTGTCGATCAGTTCCACGTACTGCTGGTTTTCACTCTTTTCCAGCGCTTCCCGCACCTGCTCAAGCAGCAATTTGTATTGCTGATCGAGTTCGCGCTCGAGCTTGGAGCATTGGGTCTTGGTCAGAGCCATGATCTGTTCCTCCTTGGCGCAATCCGTTCCACGTCAATCGGCCACGTTAAGAGATAAGGGGGCGTCTCCCCTCATGCTCCCAAAGCGCCGGAGCTATTGCGGAGATTCTGAAACGGCCTTGTAGGACATTGTCCGAGCGGGACGGTTCCGCCGGCTTGACATTGCGCAACATCCGAGCGGATTGCCCGCCCGGCGAATCTCTGCGGCTCCGGTGTCAGTCAGACCGCAGGGACAGCGGCGCTCGTTGGTGCCGGCGCAGAGTTCGCGCTCGAGCGCATCAGCGAGTTCCAGCGGGCGATTCCCAAGGTTCCGAAATACCCGCTGTGTGCGAGGCTTTCCTCGATGAGCCAGCTGCTAAGATCTTCTGCGCTTGCGGCCGGCAGTTCGCGCTCGGCGTAAGCTTCGCCTTCAACGGAACTTAGCGCCATGCCCGCGCGATTGGCCATCCTGCGCATAGGCATATTGTCCGAGAGAAATATGACGAACACCTTCCCTATGCCGCAGATCTTGGCCCGCCGCAGCAGCCGTTGCATCAATTTGGTGCCTATCCTTTGGCAGCGCCTGTCGGGCAGTACCGAAAACGCCATTTCGCCGGCTCCCGCGCCGCGAACCAACTCGGCCAATCCGATAATTCTCGCCTGTTCGTCGAACGCGGCGAGTATCGTATCCCGGGTGAAATCGATCCGGTCCACGTAGCTTGAAACGGTCTCATCGGAAAGCGAACAGCAGAAGCGCTTGCGGCGGTCGTCCGGTCCGAGCGCGAGATAGAAGTGTCTGACGGCCTCCCGCTCGTATACCGTCAGTGGTCTGATAATCATCGAATCAAATTTCCGTTGCAACGCTCCCTCGTGTTGTACTTATAGCATATTGCCGCAATGCACAATAATGCATTATCTGATCGTTGGCATCAGGAAAGCAGATGAGAAGGGCAAACGGGATGCGGCCGGCACAAAAACGACACAAAAGCTGTTGCAATGCACAATTTCTTGTCGTACTATTCAGTTGCGGGGTTTCTCCTCCTCCTCCTTTGGAATCCCGTCTTCTAGCCGGTGGCGTTTCAACAAACGCCACCGGCTTTTTTTTCGTTCTCAGCCGCCGGACTTGTGCGTCCCCCGCGCCCGCAGAAAGTCCCGGTATTTCATGTCTTCGTTCACCAGATGCTCGACCAATAACTGCTTGAGGTGCAGGCCTTTGAGCGCCCAGACGAAGCTGATGTCGGTGTCGGCGAATTCTTTCACGACGCGCTGAAACTGCTCCGTGAGTTCGGCATGCTTGGCAGTGTGGGCCTCAGTCTCCGGGTAGTTCCACTGCGCGAGGAGTTGCTCTTCGTGGCGGAAATGCTGCGCGGCTTCGCTCAACATCAGGTCGAGCGCACGCGCGACCGTCGCCTTGTCTTCGATTTCGACGATCGCCTTGTTCAGGTCGTTTACACGCGCGATGAATTGCCGGTGTTCGTCGTCCATCTCGGCAACGCCGACGCTCAGGAAGTTGCTCCACGCAATTTCCCATTCGCTTTTCTCCAAGACCCTCTCCTCCTATTCGATTTGCCGTGGACACAAGCGCAGTTTTGCATCGTGCCCTGTTTATTTTCGGTGCCATTGACCTGAATCAAGCATTACATATTCTTTACAGCAAGAGCGCGGCAGCGTTGCCGCTTCATGGACCAGGGAAAACCCTGATTGCGCCGAAGGCCGGCCCGGCTCCGGCCGCACGGCAGCGTCAGCGCTCGCGCAAGATTGTTTTGCGAATAGCGTAGAATTCCGCCTGCCCAAACCATCATCGCGCGCCACAGCAGCGCAGAAAGGCGCCCGTGAAAATCCCGAAAAGAATCCAAGCGCTGGTCGACGAAGGCCTCGTCGATCGGGTTCTGCGTCAGCTCATGAGCGGCAAGGAAGCCGAAGTATACGTGGTCCGATGCGGCGAAGACACGCGCTGCGCCAAGGTATACAAGGAAGCGGACAAGCGCAGTTTCCGCCAGAACGTCCTGTACACGGAAGGCCGCAAGGTGAAGAACAGCCGCCGCGCCCGCGCCATGGAGAAAGGTTCGCGCTACGGGCGCAAGGAGCAGGAGCAGGCCTGGCAAAGCGCCGAGGTCAACGCGCTGCATCGCCTTGCCGCCGCCGGGGTGCGCGTGCCGCGGCCGTACAACTTCCTCGAGGGTGTCCTGCTGATGGAACTGGTGACGGACGCAAGCGGCAACGCCGCGCCGAGGCTCAACGACCTGACGCTTAGCGAAGCGCAGGCGCGCGAATACCATCGCATGCTGATCATGCAGGTGGTGCGCATGCTTTGCGCCGGCATCGTCCACGGCGACCTGTCCGAGTACAACGTGCTGGTCGGCAGCGACGGGCCGGTGATCATCGATCTGCCGCAAGCGGTCGATGCCGCGGGCAACAACAGCGCCCGCGTCATGTTCGAGCGCGATGTCGACAACCTGACCGCCTACTTTGGCCGATTCGCGCCGGAGCTGCGCACCAGCGACTACGGCCGCGAAATCTGGTCGATCTACGAGAGCGGCAAACTGCACCCCGGGATTGCGCTGACCGGCTGCTTCGAGCGCGACGAGAAACCCGCCGACGTGCGCGGCGTGATACGCGAAATCGACGAGGTAATAAAGGAGGAAGCTGCGCACCAGCGCCACAGGCAAGCGCTGGAGCAATGACCCGTCTGCGTTTCGGCTGGGACGACGGCCGCCGCCTTACCCGCCTTCGATCTTCGGAATGAAGAAGATCTCGCAGCCCGGCCGCAGCTGCTGGTAATAGCCGACTTCGTGAATCTCGCCGTCGATCGCGACGCTGGTTTCTTCCTCCAGGTGCTCGCCCAACCCGGGGTAGCGTTCGTCGAGCGTCCTGATGACGTCGTACAGGCTCTTCGCCACGATCTCGAATGCCTTCGCCCCGCCCGTGTAGTGACTGCTGAGGCTGCTGGTGAGAACGACCCGCGCCGGCGCCTGGTCCAAGGTCCTACCCCCGGCTGCCCGAATCGAGCGCGTGCAGCACCTTGGGCGGCGACATCGGCAGTTCAGTCAGGCGCCGGCCAATCGCATTGTTGATCGCATTCGCGATCGCTGCCATTGTCGGGACGATGTTGACCTCGCCCGCGCCTTTCGCACCGAACGGGTGATTCGCGTTGGGCACCTCGACAATCACCGCCTCTATCATCGGCAGATCCGATGCCACCGGGATCCGGTAGTCGAGGAATCCCGCGTTCAGCAGATGTCCCTCCCGATCGTAGATGTACTCCTCATTCAAGGCCCAACCTATCCCCTGCACCACGCCCCCCTGCATCTGCCCCTCGACATAGCTCGGATGGATCGCCCGTCCGACGTCCTGCGCAACGATAAAGCGCAGGATCTTCACGCTGCCGGTATCGGGGTCGACCTCGACGTCACACAATTCCGTGGCGAATCCGGGCGCCGCGCCGCCCGCATTGACCGAAGCTTCGGCGCCTATCGGACCGCCCGTCACCGCGCGCTTGGCCGCGATGGCCTTGAGCGACAGAGGCTCAAACTTGCCCGCGCTCTTGCCCGCAGGCTTGACGCAGCCGTCCTCCCACACCACCTCGTCCTTATCCACGTTCCAGATCATCGCGGCGCGCGCGCGCAGTTCGGCGATGACTTTGTTGCAGGCCTCGACCACGGCGATACCCGTAGCGAAGGTAACGCGCGAGCCGCCGGTGACGTGCGTGTAGCCGATCGAACCGGTATCGGCGACGATGGCGCGGACGTTGTCGTACTCGACGCCCAGGGTCTCGGCCGCCATGATCGCCATCGACGCGCGCGAGCCGCCGATGTCCATGCTGCCGGTCGCGACCGGCAGCATGGA
>Ga0307377_10001181_pt1 | contig 34168 bp, 33 predicted proteins | sample TR3MG_FD_202535 | JGI IMG/M metagenome (GOLD analysis project Ga0307377, IMG submission 202535) | Soil microbial communities from Risofladan, Vaasa, Finland - TR-3 | ecosystem: Environmental > Terrestrial > Soil > Coastal area > Acid sulfate soil | place: Finland: Risofladan, Vaasa | collected... | reverse complement strand
CCGACCCCAAGGAAATCATCTGGACCTCGGGTGCCACCGAAGGCGACAACCTCGCGATCAAGGGCGCGGCGCATTTCTACCAAGGCAAGGGCAAGCACCTCATCACCGTCAAGACCGAGCACAAGGCAGTGCTGGACACGATGCGTGAACTCGAGCGCCAGGGGTTCGAGGCGACCTACCTCGATCCGGAGCCGAACGGGCTGCTCGATCTCGAAAAACTGAAGTCGGCGATACGCCCCGACACCATCCTCGTCTCGGTGATGATGGTCAACAATGAAATCGGCGTGATCCAGGACATTGCCGCCATCGGCGAGATCTGCCGCCCCAAGGGCATCATTTTTCACTGCGACGCAGTGCAGGCGGCGGGCAAAGTCGAGATCGACCTGCAGAAGCTCAAAGTCGACTTGATGACCGTTACCGCGCACAAAGTGTACGGGCCGAAAGGCATAGGCGCGCAGTACGTGCGGCGCAAGCCGCGCGTGCGCATCGAGCCGCAGATACATGGCGGCGGGCACGAGCGCGGCATGCGCTCGGGCACGCTCGCGACGCACCAGATTGTCGGCATGGGCGAGGCGTTCCGCATTGCGCGGGTGGAGATGGCTGCCGAGAACGAGCGCATCCGCGGCCTGCGCGACCGCCTGTGGGCGGGCTTGAGCGAAATCGAGGAAGTGCACCTGAACGGTGACCTGGAGCAGCGCATTCCGGGCAATCTCAACGTCAGCTTCAACTTCGTCGAGGGCGAGTCGCTGATCATGGGCATCAAGGAAATCGCCGTATCGTCCGGCTCGGCGTGCACCTCTGCGAGCCTGGAGCCGTCCTACGTGCTGCGCGCGCTGGGGCGCTCCGACGAACTGGCGCATTCCTCCATTCGCTTCACCATCGGACGCTTCAACACCGCGGAAGAGATCGATTTCACTGTCGATCTGCTCAAGCGCAAGATTTCCAAGCTGCGCGAGTTGTCTCCGCTGTGGGACATGTACAAGGAAGGCGTCGACCTGAATACCGTGCAGTGGGCTGCACACTAAGATAGATTTGGAAATGAGGGGATATTTCCCCTCATGCTCCCCTAAATCAGGGGCATTTCGGCAGGACTGAAATGCCAGATAGGATTGCATTGAAGGAGAAACATCGTGGCATACAGCGACAAAGTACTCGATCATTACGAAAACCCGCGCAACGTCGGCTCGTTTGAGAAGGGCGACGAAGCGGTCGGAACCGGCATGGTCGGCGCGCCCGCGTGCGGCGACGTGATGAAACTGCAGATCAGGGTCGGCACGGACGGCGTGATTCAGGATGCACGCTTCAAGACCTACGGCTGCGGCTCGGCCATTGCGTCCTCGTCCCTGGTAACCGAGTGGGTGAAAGGCAAGACCCTGGACCAGGCGATGGGCATCAAGAATACGCAAATTGCGGAGGAGCTGGCGCTGCCGCCGGTGAAAATCCACTGCTCTATCCTGGCCGAGGATGCGATCAAGGCCGCCATCGCCGATTACAAGACCAAGCACGGACTGGCCGCGGACGAGAGCGCGGCCGCCGCGACGCAAAAAGCCGCGTGAGGCTGCGATGCCGGTTACGCTGACTGAGAAAGCCGCCAAGCACGTCTCCAACTTCATCGCCAAGCGCGGCAAGGGTGTGGGTCTGCGCCTGGGCGTGCGCACTACCGGTTGTTCGGGCATGGCCTACAAGCTGGAATTTGCCGACGATGTCAATCCAGATGATGCGCTGTTCGAAAGCCACGGGGTGAAGGTGATCGTGGATCCGAAGAGTTTGCCTTATCTCGAGGGAACCGAACTCGACTTCGCGCGCGAGGGGTTGAACGAAGGTTTCAAATTCAAGAACCCGAACGTGAAAGATCAGTGCGGTTGCGGGGAAAGTTTTAACATCTAGGTTTGAAGGCGAAGGACGCGATCGGCGCAAGGGGCCAGGCGGTTTCGAAACTGCCCTTACCGTCCCTGATGCAGGGGAGCGCTAAGTCAAGCTTCCCTCGATTCCCAATCGTTTTCAGCTCCTGGCGCCACCTGCGTTTCAAAGGTTTCCTCCGCGTATGATCAATTTCCAGCAAAACCATTTCGAGCTGTTCGGCCTGTCGCGGCGCTTCCAGCTGGATCTGGCGCAGCTCGACGAGGCGTACCGCAAAATCCAGTCGCAGGTCCACCCCGACCGGTTCGTGCGCGCAAGCGATGCCGAACGCCGCGTCTCGATGCAATCGGCAGCCCAGGTGAACGAGGCGTATCGCACGCTGAAGAACCCCCTGGCGCGTGCGCGCTACCTGCTCGAGCTGCAGCGCATGGACGTCGCGAGCGAGAGCAATACCGCGATGCCGGCCGAATTCCTGCAGCAGCAGATGCAGTGGCGCGAGTCGGTGGAGGACGCAGCGCATCAGCCCGAAGCGCTCACCGCGCTGGCGCGCCGTCTCGCCGATGAAATGAAGGATCACTACGCCGAACTCGAGCGCCGCCTGGATCGCGAGGGCGACTATGCGCTTGCAGCCGAGTCGGTGCGCAAGCTGATGTTCCTCGAGCGCCTGCGCGAGGAAATCGGCGACGCCCTGGAGGGAGCGGACGCCTGATGGCCCTGCTGCAGATCGCCGAACCCGGCATGTCGCCCGAACCGCACCGGCACCGGCTGGCGGTGGGCATCGACCTGGGAACGACCAACTCGCTGGTGGCGACGGTCAGGAGCGGCATCGCCGTGGTGCTGAACGACGCCGAGGGACATGCACTGCTGCCTTCGGTGGTGCGCTATTTCCCCGACGGCACTGCCGCGGTGGGCTACCCGGCCCAGGCCGAGCTTACATGCGATCCGCGCAACACCATCGTTTCGGTCAAACGTTTCATGGGGCGCGGGCTGAAAGACGTCGCTAACGCCGAGAACTGCCCTTATGATTTTCTGGATTCGCCCGGCATGGTGCAGTTGCGCACCTGCGCCGGCGTGAAAAGTCCGGTGGAAATTTCGGCGGATATCCTGCGCACGCTGCGCGCGCGCGCGCAGTCCGCGCTCGGCGGCGAACTGCTCGGCGCGGTGATCACCGTCCCGGCCTATTTCGACGACGCGCAGCGCCAGGCGACCAAGGACGCGGCGCGGCTCGCCGGTCTGAACGTGCTGCGCCTGCTGAACGAGCCCACTGCTGCCGCGATCGCCTACGGCCTCGACAATGCGGCCGAAGGTGTGTACGCCGTGTTCGACCTCGGCGGTGGCACCTTCGATATTTCCATCCTGCGGCTGTCCAAGGGTGTGTTCGAAGTGCTTTCGACCAATGGCGACGCCGCGCTCGGGGGCGACGACTTCGATCACCGCGTATTTTGCTGGATCATGGAGCAGGCGCGACCGGCGCCGCTGTCGGACGAGGACACGCGCCTGTTGCTCACCGAGGCGCGCGAGGCGAAAGAACACCTGAGCTCCCACAACGAGGCGCGCATTACCACGCGGCTGGGGACGGGCGAACTCGTCGACTGCACCCTGCCGCTTAAGACCTATGCCGAGGTCACGCGCACCCTGGTGCAGAAGACGATCGCACCGGTGAAAAAGGCGTTGCGCGATGCCGGCCTGACGGTGGAGGACATCAACGGGGTGGTGATGGTCGGCGGCGCGACGCGCATGCCGCAGATACAGCAGGCGGTGGCCGAGTTTTTCAAGCAAGCGCCGCTCAACAACCTGGATCCGGACAAAGTTGTGGCGCTGGGCGCGGCGATCCAGGCCGATGTGCTCGCCGGCAATCGTCCCGCCGGCGACGATTGGCTGCTGCTCGATGTGATACCGCTGTCGCTCGGGCTCGAGACCATGGGCGGCCTGGTGGAGCGCATCATTCCGCGCAATTCCACCATTCCCATCGCCCGCGCGCAGGAGTTCACCACCTTCAAGGACGGGCAGACGGCAATGGCCGTCCATGTGGTCCAGGGCGAGCGCGAACTGGTGTCGGACTGCCGTTCGCTTGCGCGCTTCGAGCTGCGCGGGATTCCGCCGATGGTTGCAGGGGCTGCGCGCATCCGCGTCACCTATCAGGTGGATGCCGACGGCTTGTTGTCGGTATCGGCGCGCGAGGCGACGACCGGCGTCGAAGCCGCGATCGCGGTGAAACCGTCCTACGGCCTTTCGGACGAACAGATCGCGCAGATGCTGCGCGATTCGGTGGTCCATTCCGGCGACGATGCGCAGGCGCGTGCGCTCAACGAGCAGCGCGTGGAAGCCAGGCGCATGATCGAGGCGGTCACCGCGGCGCTCGCCGCCGATGCCGACCTGCTCGCGTCGGAAGAGCTCCGCGATATTCGCGCGGCGCTGGAGGCGCTTGCCGGCGTGGCGGAAGGCAACGACCGGCTCGCGATAACCGCGGCGCTGGAGCGCGTCAACAAGACCACCGAGCCGTTCGCGGCGCGCCGCATGGACCGATCCATCCACGAGGCGTTCACCGGCAAAAAGCTCGAAGACATGAAAATCTAGCTGGCCATTTCAGAAATATCGAAATGGCCTCCGAATTAGGGGAGTATGAGGGGATGCGCCCGAAGTAAGTCCCCTTGGGGGATATCCCCTCATTTTGAAATTGACGACGACCATGCCGACCATTACCGTGTTGCCGCATGAGGAACTGTGCCCCGAGGGCGCGCTGATCGACGCCAAGCCGGGCGTGTCGATTTGCGACAACCTGCTGCAGAACGGCATCGAGATCGAACACGCCTGCGAAAAATCCTGCGCCTGCACCACCTGCCATGTGGTGATCCGCGAGGGCTTCGACGCGCTCGCGCCGTCTGAGGAAAAAGAGGACGACCTGCTCGACCGCGCTTGGGGCCTCGAACCTGCGTCGCGCCTGTCGTGCCAGGCGCTGATGCCAGATAGCGACCTGGTCATAGAAATCCCCAAATACACCATCAACATGGTCAGCGAAGGCAACCATTGATATGACGATGAAATGGACCGACGTCAACGAAATCGCGATCGCGCTGGCGGAGAAGCACCCTGAGGTCGACCCTCAGTACGTGCGCTTTACCGATCTGCACCGGTGGGTGATGGAGTTGGAGGGCTTCGACGACGATCCCATGCGCAGCGGCGAGAAAATTCTCGAAGCGATTCAGCTCGCCTGGATCGACGAGGCTAACTAGAATACCCAGCATGGCGAAGGGCCAGGCCGGAAACACGAAGACCCGCTTGTCTCCCGGTCTCCCGTTGTGCTCGGAATCAGTCGCCTGATGTCTGGTGATCGCGACCTGCTCGGGAGCAAGTTCTCCGATTGGCTCAGACAAACAGGTTTAGTACACCATCCAGGCCGGCGTGGTCGAGCGCGTAATCTGCCTTGTTGCGCGCCACCGGCTTCGCGCGGAAGGCGATGGACACGCCGGCCTCTGCCATCATCGCAAGGTCGTTGGCGCCGTCGCCTATGGCGATGATTGCTTCCTTTGTTATTCCCAGTTCGGCGCGCAAGGCGCGCAGCTTCGCCGCTTTCGCTGCCGCGTCGACGATGTCGCCGGTGACCCTGCCGCTGAGGCGGCCGCCTTCGATCTCGAGCTCGTTGGAGATGCTGTAATCAAGGCCGAGCCGGGCTTTCAGGCGGTCGGTGAAGAAGCTGAAGCCGCCCGATACCAGCAGTGTCTTCAGCCCGGCGCCGTGGATCGCGGCGAGCAGGGCTTCGGCTCCGGGAGAGAGCCGCAGGCGTTCGTGGTACACGCGCGCCAGGGCTTCCTGCTCGAGGCCGCGCAACAGCGCGACGCGGCGCCGCAGGCTTTGCGCGTAATCCAGTTCGCCCGCCATCGCGGCGGCGGTGATGGCCGAGACCTCGGCTTTGACGCCCGCGAGGTCGGCGACCTCGTCGATGCACTCGATGGTGATCAGGGTCGAGTCCATGTCGATCGCCAGCAGGCGCATGTCGGCCAGCTTGCGCGCCTCCGGCACGAAGCCGAAGTCCAGACCCGCGCGGGCGCAGTACTCGGCAATGCCGGGCCGCTGTTGCGCGTCGCGCAGCCGCCATGCCGCAGCGCCCAGGCGCTCGATCCCCCGCGCGCCCGCCAGCTGCGAGAGTTGCCGCAGAGCGTCATCGGCGACGACTGCGCCATGGATCACGAGGTTCATGCGCCGCTCGCTGTCGCGACGGCTCCCGCCGGGGATGCCGGCTGCATCGCTCCGCGCAGCGTCTTCAGCAGGTCCTTGACCGTCTGCACCCGCGGCGCCAAGCCTTCGCTCGGCGCTTGCACCCTGAGTTTGCTCGGCCCGGACAGCCTCCAGTGGCGATGGCGCTGCAGCAGTTGCATGAAGCGCGCCCCGTCCAGCGGCGGTTGGTCGACGAATTGCAGCAGGATCGCATCGCCGCCGGCGTCGATGCGCGCGACCCCCAGCGCGTGCGCGGCGATGCGCAGCCGATGCGATTCGAGCAGCGCCTGCGCCGCTTCGGGCGCGGAACCGAAGCGGTCGATCAGCTCCTCCTGCATCGCATCGAGTGCGTCCGCGCCTTCGCAGTTGGCGAGGCGCTTGTACAGCGACAGTCGCTCGTGCACATCGCTGCAATATTCGTCCGGCAGGAGCGCCGGCAGGTGGAGATTGATTTCGGTAGCGATCGCCAGCGGCGCGGCGAGGTCCGGTTCGCGTCCCGCCTTGAGCGAGCGGACCGCGTGATTGAGCATGTCGGCATAGAGATTGAAGCCGATTTCCTGCATTTCGCCAGACTGAGACTCGCCCAGGACCTCGCCCGCACCGCGAATCTCGAGGTCGTGCATCGCGAGGAAAAAGCCCGAGCCGAGTTCGTCCATCATCTGGATCGCTTCCAGGCGCTTTTTCGCCTGCGTCGAGAGCGCTTCTTCTGCGGGGATCAGCAGGTAGGCATACGCCTGATGATGCGAGCGGCCGACGCGGCCGCGCAGCTGGTGCAACTGCGCCAGGCCGAACTTGTCGGCGCGGTTGATCAGCATGGTGTTTGCGGTGGGAATGTCGATGCCGGTCTCGATGATGGTGGTGCAAAGCAGCAGGTTATAGCGCTGCTGATGGAATTCGCGCATCGCGCGTTCGAGTTCACGCTCGCGCATCTGCCCGTGCGCCACGACGATGCGCGCCTCGGGCAACAGCTTCGCCAGCTTCGCATGCATGTTCTCTATCGTCTGTACCTCGTTGTGCAGGAAGTAGATTTGCCCGCCGCGCTTCAGTTCGCGCAGCACCGCTTCGCGCATCACGCCGGCGCTTTCGCGGCTGACGAAAGTCTTGATCGCGAGGCGTTTCTGCGGCGCGGTGGCGATGACCGAGAAATCGCGCATGCCTTCGAGCGACATCGCGAGCGTGCGCGGAATCGGCGTCGCGGTGAGCGTGAGCACGTCGACCTCGGCGCGCAGCGCCTTGAGCGCCTCCTTCTGGCGCACGCCGAAGCGATGCTCCTCGTCAATGATCACCAGCCCCAGGCGTTGAAATTTGATATCGCGCTGCAGCAGCTTGTGCGTGCCGATCGCGATGTCGATCGAGCCGTCGGCGAGCGCCTTCACGCTTTGCGTCTGTTCCTTCGCCGTGCGAAAGCGCGACAACTGGGCGATCTTGACCGGCCACTCTTCCGCAGTCTGCGCGAAGCGGTCGGAGAAGGTCTGGAAGTGCTGCTCCGCGAGCAGGGTGGTCGGGGTGAGCACGGCGACCTGCATCCCGCCGCAGACTGCGACGAACGCTGCGCGCAGGGCCACCTCGGTCTTGCCGAAGCCGACGTCGCCGCAGATCAGGCGGTCCATCGGCTTGCCCGAGCGCATGTCATCGATGACGGCGCGGATCGCCGCTGCCTGGTCGGCCGTTTCCTCGAAGCCGAATCCCTCGGCGAACGCGTCCAGGTCGTGCTGCTTGACTTCGAACCGATGCCCCTGGCGGGCGGCGCGCCGGGCGTAGAGGTTGAGCAATTCGGCGGCCGTATCCCGGATCTGCTGCGCCGCCCTCTTTTTCGCGCGGTCCCAGTCGCCGCTGCCGAGCTTGTGCAGCGGCGCCTGTTCCGGCGCCACCCCGCTGTAGCGGCTGATCAGGTGCAGTTGCGCCACTGGCACGTAGAGCTTGTCGTGCCCGGCATATTCCAGGTGCAGGAATTCCGTCTCGCCTTCGCCCAGATCGAGGTTTACCAGGCCGAGATAGCGGCCGATCCCGTGCTGGGCATGCACGACCGGATCGCCGATGCGCAGCTCCGACAGGTCGCGCACCATGCCCTCGACCGAGGTCGGGCGGACCTCGGTGCGCCTGACGCTGCGCACCGTGCCGGCGTAGAGTTCGGCCTCGGTGACGATACAGATGTTCTCGTCGGGCAGGGCGAAGCCGTTGAACAGCGGCGCCGTGCCGAGCATGCAGCGCGCGCCGGCGGCGACAAAATCGGCGAAGTTCGCGCACGGCTCGGGCTGCAGTCCGTATTCGGCCAGGTATTGGCTCATGGTCTCGCGCCGTCCCGGCGATTCGGCGAGCAGCAGCACGCGCGCCGGGGTGCGCGCGAGGAATGCTTTCAGCCGCGTGAGCGGATCGGCGGCACGGCGCTCGACCGCGAGCGGCGGCAGCGCGGCCGCGACCATATCGCCTTCGGCGGCGTCGCCTTCCTGCGGCGCGCTGATGTCGATGCGCGCGAAATCCTTCGCCGCGATGAAAAATTCCTCCGCCGGCAGGAACATGCTAACCGGCGGCAGCAGCGGCTGCGCGCGGTCCCCGCGCAGCAGCTGATAGCGCGACTGGGTGTCTTTCCAGAACGCGTCGATGGCCGCCGCGACGTCGCGGTGCAGACACAATGTGGCCTGTGGCGGCAGGTAGTCGAAAACGGTCGCGGTGTGCTCGAAGAACAGGGGCAGAAAGTATTCGATCCCGCCCGGCGCGATGCCGTTGCTCACGTCCTTGTAGATGTTGCTCCTGGACGGATCGCCCTCGAAGGTCTCGCGAAAGCGCGCGCGAAACCGCGTCCGGCCCGCTTCGTCCAGCGGAAACTCGCGCGCGGGCAGCAGGCGCACTTCCTTTACCTTGTAAATCGTGCGCTGCGTATCGACGTCGAAGGTGCGAATGGATTCGATTTCCTCGTCCAGCAGGTCGATGCGGTAAGGCACGGCGCTGCCCATCGGGAACAGGTCGACCAGCCCGCCGCGCACGCAGTACTCCCCAGGCGCGACCACCTGGGTGACGTGGCTGTAGCCGGCGAGCGTCAATTGCGCGCGCAATTGCGGCAGGTTGAAGCTTTCTTCCTGCTTGAGGAAGAAGGTATAGGCGGCGAGATAGGACGGCGGCGCGAGGCGGTAGAGCGCGGTGCTCGCCGGAATCAGCGTGAGGTCGCAGCTGCCGCGCGTGATCGCATAAAGGGTGGCCAAGCGCTCCGATATCAGGTCGTGGTGCGGCGAGAAGCTGTCGTAGGGCAGAGTTTCCCAGTCGGGCAGCAGGTTGACCGCCAGTCCGGGAGCGAAGTAGGGAATCTCCTCGCGCAGGCGCTGCGCGTCCAGCGCCGAGGCGCAGAGCACGATCAAGGGCTTCGCCTGCTCGGCCAGGCGCGCAAGCGCCAAGGCATCGCCCGATCCGTGAAGCTGCGTATAGCGGCGCCGCTGCAGCGCTTGAGGCAGTGCGGCGGTCATCGGAAAAAGCGAGCCCGCGGGCGCGGCTCTGCGGGGCGCGGCCCTCGGAAAAAGGATTCAACTGACATCATATGTTCACTAGGCTGTATTATAACGGCTTCGGCAGCTATTTATCATGAAAAAACAATGACGTCCGAGCGGTTTTTCGGCCTGATACCGGCGGCGGGCGCGGGCGAGCGCATGGGCCTGGCCACACCCAAGCAGTACCTCGAGCTGCGCGGGCGCACGATGCTTTACCACAGCGTCAAGGCGCTGCTCGCGGATGACAGGATCGACACCGTATTCGTGGTGCTGGCGCCGGCGGATCACGAATTCAAGCAGCATCCGTGGGGCGAGTTCGGCGAGCGCGTTGCGCCCCTGTACTGCGGCGGCGCGACACGCCACGACAGCGTGTTAAATGGCCTGGTCGCGGCCTCGTCCACGGTCGAGCCCGATGATTGGATCCTGGTGCACGACGCCGCGCGCCCGTGCCTGGGCCTGTGCGAATTGCAGCGCATGCTCGACACCCTTGCCGCGGACGAGGTCGGCGGTATACTGGCCGTGCCGGTCGCCGACACGCTCAAACGCGCCGACGCTGCCGACCGGATCCAGGCGACCGAGCCTCGCGAGCATTTGTGGCAGGCGCAGACGCCGCAGATGTTTCGCCACGGCCTGCTGCTACAGGCTTTGAGCCGGACCGCCAACCTGACCGACGAGGCCGGCGCCGTCGAGGCGCTGGGTCTGAAGCCGAAGCTGGTGCAGGGCTCCGCCGCGAATTTGAAGGTGACCTACGCAGAGGACTTGCAGTTGGCGCAAACCATCCTCACAAGCCGCGGGGCGCAAACATGAGAATCGGGCAGGGATTCGACGTTCACGCCCTGGTGCCGGGGCGCAAACTGATCATCGGCGGCGTGGATATTCCGTACGAAAAGGGCCTCGAGGGCCACTCCGATGCCGACGTCCTGCTGCATGCGCTGTGCGACGCGCTGCTCGGCGCCGCGGCGATGGGTGACATCGGCGCACATTTTCCGGACACCGATGCGCGTTACAAGAACGCCGACAGCCGCGCGCTGCTGCGCGAGGTGAGCGCTCTGGTGCAGGATGCGGGCTATCGCATCGTCAACGTCGACGCCACGATCATTGCCCAGGCGCCGAAAATGGCGCCGCACATTGCCGCGATGGCGGACAACATCGCCGCCGATCTCGGCCTGTCGCGCGGCCAGATCAACATCAAGGCCACGACTACCGAGGGGTTGGGATTCGCCGGCCGCCGCGAGGGCATTGCCGCCCAGGCAGTGGCATTGCTGAGCTGGGCGGTCTGAGCCGCGATACCGTGTACGACGGGCGCGCGCACGTACTTGGCAAGCGGCACTCGTGCTGCGACTGAGGAACACGCCCGCAGCGCGCGTTAGAACTCTATCCGCGTCAAAAAGCCTTTATACTTGCACTCGTCTCCGCGTTTTATCGTTACCCGCGGCGGCCGGCTCACTACTGGGGAAAAAAGCGCTTTGACCAAACAATCCAGTTTCACCTACGAACAACTGCTTGCCTGCGGGCGCGGCGAGTTGTTCGGCGAAGGCAATGCGCGATTGCCCCTGCCGCCGATGCTGATGTTCGACCGTATCATCTACATCAGCGACAAGGGCGGCGCCTACGGCAAGGGTGAGATCGTCGCCGAACTCGACCTGCGGCCGGACCTATGGTTCTTCGCCTGCCATTTTCAGAGTGATCCGGTGATGCCGGGCTGCCTGGGGCTGGACGCGATGTGGCAGCTGATCGGTTTTTTCCTGGGCTGGATGGGGGGCAAGGGCCGCGGACGCGCAGTCGGCTGCGGCGAAGTGAAGTTCAACGGCCAGGTGTTGCCGAGCGCAAAGAAAGTTACCTACCGCATCAGCATGAAGCGCGTGATCCTGCGCAAGCTGGTGATGGGTATCGCCGACGCTGCGATGGAGGTCGACGGTCGCGATATCTATGCAGGCAAGGACCTGCAGGTGGGATTGTTCACCTCAACCGACTAATTCTGAGGACAGTTATGCGTCGTGTCGTCGTTACCGGAATGGGCATCGTCTCCAGCATCGGTACCAACAAGGCCGAGGTGCTGGCCTCGCTGCGCGAAGGCCGCAGCGGTATTGAGTTCGCGCCGCAATACCAGGCACTGGGCTTTCGCTCGCAGGTGCACGGCCCGGTGCGGGTCAAGCGCGAGGAATTGATCGACCGCAAGCTGCTGCGCTTCATGGGCGACGCGGCGGCGTTCACCTATATTGCAATGACTCAGGCAATCGCCGACTCGGGGCTGCCCGGGAGCATGGTGTCGCACGAGCGTACCGGGCTGATCGTCGGTTCGGGCGGCGGTTCGCCCGAGAACCAGGTCGAGGCGGCGGACCTGATGCGCGCGAAGGGCGTGAAGCGCGTCGGGCCGTACATGGTGCCGCGCTGCATGTCGAGCACCACTTCGGCCTGCCTCGCGACGCCGTTCCGCATCAAGGGCATGAACTACTCGATCAGCTCTGCCTGCTCCACCAGCGCACATTGCATCGGCAACGCATGCGAGCAGATCCAGTGGGGCAAGCAGGACATCGTCTTCGCCGGCGGCGGCGAGGAGGTGCATCCGTATCTGTCGATGCTGTTCGACGCCATGGGCGCGCTGTCATCGAAGTACAACGACACGCCGACCAGGGCTTCGCGCGCCTACGACGCGGATCGCGACGGCTTCGTGGTCTCCGGCGGCGGCGGCGTGGTGGTGCTGGAAGAGCTCGAGCATGCGCGCGCTCGCGGCGCAAAGATCTACGCCGAGCTCGTGGGCTACGGCGTGACCTCGGACGGCTTCGACATGGTGCAGCCCTCAGGCGAGGGCGCGGTGCGCTGCATGCGCATGGCGCTCGCCGGTGTGGATACGCCGGTCGACTATCTAAACACCCACGGCACCAGCACCCCCGTAGGCGATCCGAAGGAGCTGGAAGCGGTGCGCGAAGTCTTCGCGGACAAGCTGCCGTTGATCAGCTCGACCAAGTCGCTCACCGGGCATGCGCAGGGCGCCGCCGGCGTTACCGAAGTGATCTACTCGCTGCTGATGCTGGAGCATGACTTCGCCTGCGCTTCGGCCAATATCGAGACGCTCGACCCCTCCGGCGAAGGCATGCCCATCGTGCGCGAGCGCGTCGACGACGCTGGCCTCAACACCGTGATGTCGAATAGCTTCGGCTTCGGTGGCACCAATGCCTGCCTGGTATTCCGCCGCCTGACGAACTGAAAACATGGAGCGGGCCGCCGCAACGCTGCGGCTGTTTTTCGCCTTGTGGCCGCCGCTCGACCTGCAGGCAAAGCTTGCGGTCTGGGCGCGGCGGGCGGCCGGCAGCGGCAGGGCGATGCGGCGCGAGAATATTCATCTGACGCTCGCGTTTCTCGGGGCCACCGACCCGGCGCTGCTCCCCAAACTCATCGCGCTCGCGGCTAGCGTGCGCTTCGATCCTTTGCGCCTGTCGCTGGACCGCGTCGGTTATTGGAAGCACAACCGCATCATCTGGTGCGGCGCCGAGGTCGAGCCGCCGGCACTCATCGCGCTGGTGGAGGACTTGCGCGCGCGCCTCTCCGCAGCCGGGATACGCTACGATCGCAAGGTGTTCTTTGCGCACCTGACCCTGGTGCGCAAAGCGCTCGGCGTGGAGGACGCGGCGCCGCGCTGGGTTCCGCTGGCTTGGGACGTGCGGGATTTCGTCCTGGTGCGCTCGCTCGAGATCGAAGGACGCGTCAGCTATGAGGTGATGCAGCGCTTTCCTGCAGCGGCAGGCTGACCAAGGTGGCGCGTCAGCCGCCGGGCTGCGCGCGTTGCCGCAGCGGCAGGCTGACCAAGATGGCGCGTCAGCCGCCGGGCTGCGCGCGTTGCCGCAGCGGCAGGCTGACGCGGGCGATCAGGCCGCCGCCCTCGCGCGGCAGCAATTCGAGACTGCCGCCGTAATGGCGCGCGATGCGATCGACGATCGCGAGGCCGAGCCCGGACCCGCCCTTGCCGCTGCGCGCCTGCTCCAGGCGCGTGAACGGCTGCTTCAGCCGCTCGGCCTCCTGCGGCGGGATGCCCGGGCCGCGGTCGAGCACCTCCAGGATCAGTTTGCCGCCTTCGCTGCGCGTGGCGATGCACACACCCTTTTCGCCATAGGCGATGGCGTTATCGACCAGATTGGAGATCAGGCGCTTGATGCCCATGCGGCGCAAAGGCTGCTCGGGCACAGGCTCGATGTTCGCCTGCACCGCATGACCCAGGCGTAGCTGGTGCTCGACCGCCTCGCGCGCGAGTGCTGAGAGGTCGGTGGGTTCCGCAGGCTCCCCGCTCTGGGTGCGGGCGAAATCGAGGAACTGGCCGATGATGGAATCCATTTCTGCTATGTCGGCAATCATCTCCGATTTGTCGTCGCTTGCGCTCATTTCGGTAGACAGCCGCAGGCGCGACAAAGGCGTTCGCAGGTCGTGGGACACGCCTGCGAGGATCAACGCGCGGTCGGCATCCAGCCGCGCCAGGTCTCGGGACATCTGGTTGAAAGAATGCGCCAGCGTTTGGATCTCGACCGGCCCGGATTCCGGCAGCGGCGCCGGCGTCTTGCCGCGGCCGATGTCGGCCGCGGCCGCGGCCAGCGACTTGAGCGGGTGGCTGATGCGCGACACGATCAGCCAGGCGCCGATCAGGGACAGCAGCAGCGCAAGCGTGGTCCAGCCCAGCCATTGCCAGGGGAACGGCCGTTCGACGCGTTCGCGCGGCAGCATCACCCAGTACTCGTCGCCGTCGATGTGAAAGCTGATGAAAAAACCGCGCTGGTCGCCGATACCAGCGGCGAAGCGCGTGCCTGCGCCCAATCTGCGCCGGATTTCCGCATGCAGCATATGCACAAACGGAACATTCGGGGATGGCGTCATTTTGCTTCCGGGATCGGCCGCATAAACGCGTATGCCCTCGCGTTCAGACAGCTCGGCCAGCAGTTCACGCCGCATATCGGGTTTAGCCGTGACCAGGGCCGTGTGCGTGAGATTGACCACGCTTGCCACCATTTGCGCCAGTTGTCTTGCGCGCGGCACGCGCTCGGTGTTGCGCAGTATCTGAAACCAGGCCGTGGCCGAGATGACCATAAGCAGGCTGATCAGCAGAAACGAACGCCAGAGCAGTGTGCGCGGCAGAAAGCTCATTAGGCCGCCTCGTCGCTTCGCGCCAAGGCCAGATCGAAGATGCGGCCTTCGGGCCGGACCGTCGGGCTCACGCCTTGCCGTCCGGCACGAACACGTAGCCGAAGCCCCATACGGTCTGGATGTGCACCGGATGCGCCGGGTCGGGCTCGATCAGCTTGCGCAGGCGCGATATCTGCACGTCGATGGCGCGATCGAACACTTCGTATTCGCGCCCGCGCGCAAGCTCCATCAGCTTGTCGCGCGACAAGGGCACACGCGGGTTCGAGAGCAGCACTTTCAATAGAGCGAATTCTCCAGTGGTGAGGGAGACGGTGCTACCGTCCCGCGTCAGGGCGCGGGTGGCGAGATCGACCGTGACCTGCCCGAAACTCATCTCGCCTTCCTCGAGCGCCGGTGCGCCGGGCGGCAGCGGCGCGGTGCGCCGGCGCAACACGGCATGGATGCGCGCCACCAGTTCGCGTGGGTTGAACGGCTTGGGCAAATAGTCGTCGGCGCCCATTTCCAGGCCGACGATGCGGTCGACGTCGTCGCCTTTTGCCGTCAGCATGATGATCGGAATCGCTTCCTTGGCGCCGCGCAGCCGCCGGCACACCGACAGCCCGTCTTCGCCCGGCATCATGAGGTCGAGCACGATCAGATCGAAACGCTCGCGCGCGAGCAGCTTGTCCATGGTCGCGGCGTCCTGGGCGACCTGTACGCCAAAGCCCTGCTCAGACAGATAGCGCTTGAGCAGGTCGCGCAGCCGGAGGTCGTCATCGACGACGAGGATTCTGGTTTTTGCGGGTGTCATGTGTCCATGGTACTCAATACGGCCGGCAGCCAAGAGCCGATAGGTAAGAAACCGTGTCAAACTGCTGATTGCTTACAAATTATTACAAATTTTAGACCCGGAGCCACGCTTTCAAAATACCATATCGCCAGTATGCGACCAGAGGCGAATTTCCCGGATACTGCGGTCGATGCCAGAGGCAGCGCGGGAATTGTAACCCGCGTGCGCTTAGCTGGACGGGTGGGCGCATGTTCAAATGGCGTCATGGCGCGGAGCGCAAGGCGATGGAGAGCGGTCCGGTCGAGGAACGAGGCATGAAAGTTTTTGTGTATTTAGGCTGGAGCCTGATGATGGCGGCGATTTCGATGCCGGCTGCGGCGGCGCCTGGCGATGCAGGCGTGCATGCGGGATCAACGATGCAGGTCCCGTCTCCGCAGCTGCTTGCGCCGCGCGAGACAGATCGTCCCGCGCGGCAGCGTGGTCCGCGCGAAATCGAGCGCAGCCGCATGAGTGTCGACGAGCGGCGCCAGTTGCGCCGCGATATCGAGAATGCGGGCAGGGACATCTATCGCAGCGCGGCGCAGGCGCGCGGCGTCGACCGTCGTCCCGGGCGCAGATAAGTACCTGGAAAAAGCAAATTTGTTGCGGTCCGATTCGCGCAAGCACGACCGCAGGCACAACCGTACTTCGTGTGCTCCCGCGAACGTGGCGACAGCGCACCGGCGCGGGAAGGCGGGGACGGCTAATGCACCTGCGCCATCGATTCCGCGTTGTGCCGTTGCTTCAGGGCGGCGGCCAATTTCATGTCTGCCGCAAGAATGTGCTCGCGCAGCCATTCGCTGAGGAAGTCGGAGACGGCCGGGATGTTGATTCTTCCGCTCGCATCCAGCATCCCCTTCAGTTCGACGAGCTGGATCAGCAGCTTGGTGTGTTCGGATTTGTGCGCGAGCGTGGCGACGTATTGTATGCGTTCCATTTCTGCTTCCTCGCGCGCGAAATGCTCCTCGGTGTAGGTGATGAGATCGTTCATCGTTTTGCTCATGCGCGCGTTGCCGTCGCCGCTCTCCATGGCTTCGAAAAAGGCGTTCGCCAGTGCGATCAGCTTGCGGTGGTCGCCGTCGATCGAGCCGATGCCGGTGTAAAGATCATTTGTCCAGGGAAATTGCGCCATGAAATGTCACTCCGCCAATGCTTGCCGACACAATACGGCCGCGGCTTCGTCCCGAATCCGCCGCGGCTGACCCTCATATGAAAATCATGCACGCGTACGGCGCGAAACTTTTGATTTGAGTCAATCGAATTCAAATCAAGTGGTCAGACGCATGCCGCTCGTGTAGGCATCTACAAAACGATCCAGGCCGTGGCTGCCGCCGTTGACAAGCCGGCGCGCGCCGGCGAAATCCGAGTAGAGCAGCGCTTCCTTGATGCGCCGTTCCTTGTCCTTCAGGAACGCGGCCAGCAGCCTGGCCGCTATCTCCGGTTCCGCGGCCAGTGCGGGATTTTCGATCAGCCGCGCTTTCAGACCGATGGCCGTGCCGTAGGTCGCATAGTTGGCGCGCCCGGTGAGTTGCACGTAGCCGCGGCCGCGGAATCGTTCGCCGTCGGGCGGGCCGGTATTGCCCAAGTCCTTGCGCCAGTCGTACAAGTCGAAGGCATGCCCCTGCGGGTCGGGCGAGGTGTTGTAGCGGGAGCGGCCTTCGGCGACCGGTTCGAAACTCTCGGTCTCGGCGCGTATGGTGGCGAGTGCAGCCAGGACCATCGGCCGGTCGCGTAACTGCGCTTCATCGAGCGCTGTCAGCACGAACGGCAGGTTGCGCTTGATGTTGAGGAGCGGCGTATGCGGGAACATCTGCGACACCACGGCCGTGCTGATCTGCGCAAGCATGCTCGGCAGCGGCGGCGCGGCGGTGCCTTGCAGCGCGGCGAGCGTGCGCACGCCGGCCACGCCGTCAGCCAGCAGCCCTTCGCTGCGCTGGAAGGCCAGGACGGCTGCCTGGGTGCCCAGGCCGAAAATGCCGTCCACCTTGCCGGGGTTGAATCCGCGGGCCAGCAAGGCACGCTGCAGCGCCTTGATCCGGTCTTTGTGTTTGCCCATGTCTGCCATTGCGGTGTGCAGCGCAGGGGGCGGATTGCCGGAGGGGCTCTTGGATTTGCGGTTTGCCATGGGACCTCTCGAATGTGGTCGAGTTCAAAGACGGCGTGATAGAGTCGGGTCGGTCGGCAAAAAAAGCGGTGCAGTAGCCTGGGGCAGCAGCGCGCAGAGCCGATAGCGGCGGGCGTCTCCGGGCTATTTCCCCCAATGCAGCGCGAGCGGACCGGCCTCGCGCGCGAGTTCCAGCAGCCCTTTGCGCGTTGCCGGGTGCAGCGCTCCGAGCGGGTGGCGCACCACATCGCTCTTGATCACCCCGCCTTCCATCATCACCGTCTTGGTCGCGCGCAGTCCGCACTGGCGGTTCTCGAAATTGATCAGCGGCAGTATGCGCGCATAGGCCGCCATCGCCTCCTTGCGCTGTCCCTTGCGGTGGTGTTCCAGCACCGGCCCGATCAGGTCGGGCAGCAGGGCGCTGGGCATGCTTCCCGTGGCGCCTGCGTCCAGGTCGGCCATCAGCGTGATCGATTCCTCGCCGTCGAACGGGCCTTTAATCGCCTCGCCGCCCGCCTCGATCAGGGCGCGCAGCTTCGCCGCGGCATTCGGTACTTCGATCTTGAAATAGCAGACCTGCGGCACTTCCCGCGCCAGCCGCGCCATGAAGGGCACCGACAGCGCGACGCCCGATAGCGGCGCGTCCTGCACCATGATCGGCAACGGTGCGGCGTCGGCGACCCTGGCGAAGTGCTCAAGGATGCCTTGCTCGTCGGCGCGCAGCGCCGCGCCATGGTAGGGCGGCATGAGCATGACCATCGTCGCGCCGGCTTTGTGCGCTGTCTGCGCGCGCGCCGCAGCGATGCGCGTGCTGTAGTGGCTGCAGGTCACGATCACGGGTACCCTGTCGGCGACGTGGTCCAGGCTCAATGCGAGCAGCGTGTCGCGCTCTTCGTCGGTCAGCAGGAACTGCTCGGAGTAGTTGGCGAGGATGCAGATGCCGCCGACTTTCTGGTCGACCATGCAGTCGAGCACGCGGCGCATGCCGTCGAGATCGAGTTCACCGGATTTTGTGAACGGCGTGGGGGCGATGGGGAAGATGCCGGCGTAGGCAGCGCTCATGGCGCATGGCCCCTCACGAACGGAGGCAGGTCGGCGGTCGCAGGTGACTTCTGAATGCGGCAGCGCCTACAAGCTTCGCACATCGGCCCATTTATCTTCATCCACATCTGCAAAGAACGCGATTTCATCGCCGAATTCGAATATTTTGAGGGTCGATTTTAGCTCGGCTTCGGCTTCCAAAGTGTCTAGTCGCAGAAAGCAAGGACATTGCAAACCCGATCCGGATTCTCGGCGCGCGGGGTAGATTGTAAGCTTTGCCACATTTCCAAACCTGGCGCAAACCGATTCAATGGCCGACCTCAGGCTTTGTTCGGTTTGAAACGGGGGAAAGTCGTGTTTGAGCGTGCGGTTCATGGTGGGTCCGAGTTCGGCCGGGCGCCCCTTCTCGGAGGCGAAAAAGTCATCCAATACGAGAAGCCGAGCGCTGCCTTGTTAATAAAAGCTGAGTTGCTGTCTTGCCGGGGAGCAAATGTCAATAGCCGGCCAGTTTCTATAGCAGAAGGTTTTGACGAGCTTGTTGATTTTTGTCACAGGCTCAAGCCTTCGCTGGCCGAACGTCCCCGCGATGGTTTGGTGCAGGTACCCAGTGTGCGCAAGACGCTGTCCTGTTCAGGCGGCCGCAACGGTGATCGTTCGGATCTCGGGCAGACTTCTGCCGGAGGCGGGGCGACTTTTCTGGTCCCTGAACTGGGCGAGCTAACGGGCGCTCTTGGTTCTCGGGGATCTACTCGCGCTCTTTTTCGTCCTCGTCCTCTCCCTGCCATGCTTCTCGTCCTTCCTTGAGCAGGAAATAGACGATTGCCAGTGAAGTAACGGCGTCGATCCACCAGATATCCCACAGGTACTGGGCGGTGAGGCCGATCAGAACGGTCACGGACAAATAGCCGCAGGTGATATTTTCAACGGCATCGGCGCGCAGCGCCGAGCTGCCGATGGCGTTCGCGATTGCCAGCTTGCGGCGATAAAGCCAGTACATCAGGGGAATGGCGAGCAAGGTAAGGGCGAAACCATAGGTCGAGAACGCCTCGCCCTCGCGCTGCCAGAGACTCCAGGCGGCGGCCACAACCACGTAGACGGCAAGCGCATAGAGCAGAGCGCCCCCGATCCTGCTGGCGGCATGTTCGGCCCTTTCCGAAAACAATTCGCCATGCTTGAGTTCTACGTTTAGCCGCCACACCAGCACGACGGCAGAAAGAAGTTCTATGCCGCTGTCGACGCCAAAGGCGATAAGACTCACGCTGTGGGCCGCGATGCCCGAAGCGATGCCCACGGTGACCTCGACGGTCATCCAGGCAATGGTGATCCATTCGAGAATGAACGCTTGAGGGATCAGGCGCGCGCGCGAAGCACGGCTTGCTGTTTGCTCCGCAGGTGGATTGTCACCGCCAGTCATAGGAAAACCCTCCATTCAGCAAGGGCAGTGCTTTTTTATACCCGCTGTGGCCCGCCCCGAAGGCGGTTCATGCGCAAAAGCAGGAACTCGCGGTATTTCATGTCTTCGTCCAGCAGGTGGTTCAGCAGCGATTGCTTGATGAGCGTTCCGAACTCGATCGCGTGGGAATAATCCTCGGCGCGGCCGAAATCGTCCAGAAAGCGCAGCAACTGGTTCATTAGCTCTTCATGCAGTGCGGCATGGTGGCTGGCACCGGGGTAACCGTGCTCGGCAAACAATCGCTCTTCGTGTGTGAAATGGCTCTTTGCGTCGGCGATGACGGACCGGAGCCGACGCTCGATTCTTGGCTTCTCCAGCCGCGCATTTATCGCCCAAATGAGATCGTTGACCAGCAACATAAACAGCTGGTGGTCGGCATCGATTTCAGGAATGCCGATACTAAGGCTCTCATTCCACTGAAGCGTCGGGTTCGCAGGATCCATCATGGCACCTCTACCATTTTTTGTCAGGCCACAATTTTTCCGAGGCTTTATTCGTTCAATGTGGGCGCTTGGCGTCCGGGCATTCCGCTCGCCTATTGCTGCCCCACTCGCTTGGCGGCGTACATGGCGGCATCGGCCGCATCGACCAAGGCGTCGGCGTCCCGCCCGTCCGCAGGATAGAGCGCGATGCCGACGCTGGCCCCGATTGCGGCGCGCTGCCCCTGGGTGCCGAGCGGAAATGGCGGCGCCAGCGCGGCGATGATTTTCCGGGCGACGGTTTGCGCCTGCTCGCGCCCGGCGAGGTTGGGCAGGATCACGGCGAATTCGTCGCCGCCGACGCGCGCGACCGTGTCCGATTCGCGCACTACCCCTCGGATTCTCGCGGCAGCCGCCTGCAGCAACGCGTCGCCGGCGGCATGCCCCAGGGTGTCGTTCACCGCCTTGAACCGGTCCAGGTCGAGGTACAGCAGCGCGAAGTGGCGCGCGTCGCGTCTGGCCAGGCTGATCGACTGATCCAGCCGGTCGTTGAACAGCAGGCGGTTGGGCAGGCTGGTGAGGCTGTCGTGGTGGGCTATGCGCCGGATACGTTCCTCCGTCAGCTTGTGTTCGGTGATGTCGGTCATTACCGTAAAACAACCCAGCACCTTTCCCTGCGCGCCGATATGCGGCAGAGCCCTGACCTCGAGGTAGCGGCATTCGCCGTTCGCAAGCTTGCTCGTCCTTTGGTAAGTGACTGGCTGCCCCTGCAGCACTAGCGCGAAATAAGCCTCGACTTCCCGGTACACATCCTCCCCGACCACCTCGCGCAGGTGCCTGCCGAGGATGTTCTGCACGCTTTGGCCAAAAAAATCCGCATAGTGCCTGTTGGCGAAGCGGCAGCGCAGGTTCTCGTCCCAGGAAGCGGTCATGGCCGGCACGTTGTCGGCGAATACGCGCAGCTTCTCCGCGCTGTCGCGCAAGTCCTGTTCCGCCTGCTTTTGCGCGGTGATGCTTCTGGCGATGCCGCGGTAGCCCTTGAACCGGCCCTCGTTGTCGAACACCGGTTCGCCGCTGACGCTCACCCAGTAGGTTTTGCCCTCATGGTTCAGGCGGGGAATCTCGAAATTGCGGTACGGCCGACATGCTTCGAGCCGCGCGCGGTGCGCGCTCCAATCGAATGCGCTCGGCGTACTCAATTCCCAGCGTGTTTTGCCGATGATCGGCTTGACGCTTTCAAGATCGAGCCCGCCCGACATCGTGCCGGTTATGGATGTAAAGCGATACTGTTCGTCCTGTTCCCAATAGACGTCCGAGGAGAGCTGCGTCAGGCTGCGGAATCGCGCCTCGCTTTGGCGCAACTGCTCCTCGGCGCGTACGCGCTCGCTCACGTCTGAGGTAACGGCAAACAGCCCCAGGGTCCCGCCGTCCTGCCCAAGGTGGGGAATCAGCTCGACCTCGAGATAACGCCGTTCGCCGTCGTCAAGCACGCGCGTGCGTTTGTAGGTTGCGCGATGGCCATCGAGCACCCGGTCGAAATAAGGTTTGACCTCCTGGTACGGGCCTTCTCCGATAATCTCGCGAAGATGTCTGCCGACGATGCTCGCGGTGGTGAGACCGAAGAATTCGGCGAAACGCCGGTTGGCAAACAGGCAATGCAGGTCTTTGTCATACGCGATCGACATCGACGGCACATTGTCGGCGATGAGACGCAGCTGCGCGGCGTCGTCGCGCGGCTGTGCCTGCGTCAATTTTCCTTCGTCCGGCATGCCGACTTCTCCCCAGCGAATAAGAATACTCCGGTCCGGGTGCCGCGACCAAGCGCTTTGCAGCCCCCTGTGGACCAGATATGGAGCGGGGCGGGCTTGTGTGCCTTATGATGCCATGTCAGGATCATTCGGACGCCGGGCGGAATGCTTGCCTTCGCACGACCGGACCACCGATGGCCAACCGAGGAGCGCATGAAGCGAACGGGTTACCGCTACCGCAGCGGACGCGCCGCCGGCCATTACGACTGCATCGTGATCGGGTCCGGCATCGGCGGCCTCTGTAGCGCCGCGCTGCAGGCCAGGCTGGGTCGCCGGGTGTGCGTGCTCGAACAGCATTACACCGCCGGCGGCTTCACCCACTCCTACGAGCGCAAGGGTTTCGAATGGGATGTGGGCGTGCATTACATCGGCGAGGTGCACAAGCCGCACAACACCCTGCGCCGCATCTTCGACGTGATCTCCGACGGGCAGCTGAAATGGGCGCCCATGGACGCGGTTTACGACCGCATTATCATCGGCGAACGCACCGTCGACTTCGTCGCCGGACGCGGGAACCTCGCTGCGTCGCTCAAGCGCCAGTTTCCGGACGAGGCGCAGGCGATAGACGCCTACATCGATCTCGTCGTTCGCGTCGCGCGCTCGGCGCAGAAATTCTTCGCCGGCCAGGCGATGCCGCGGCTCGCTGCCAGGGCCTATAACGCCCTGCGTCCGCTGATGGTTCCAAAAGCCTGCTTTCAGACGGTGCGCGAGGTGCTCGAAGCGCTCACGCGCGATCAGGAGCTGATCGGCGTGCTTACCGGCCAGTGGGGGGACTACGGCATGGTGCCGCGGGACGCTTCGTTCATGATGCACGCGGCGGTGGTGAAACACTATTTCGACGGCGGCAACTATCCGGTAGGCGGGTCCTGGCGCATCGCCGACAGCATCATTCCGGTGATACGCACCGCAGGCGGCGAGGTGTTCACCTACGCCAGGGTGAAGGAGATTCTGGTTGAAAACGGGCGCGCGACGGGCGTGCTCATGGACAACGGGGATCGATTGCGCGCGGATGCGGTGGTGAGCGATGCCGGCGCGCGCACCACGTTCGGGCAGCTGTTGCCGCAGGCGGAACGCGAACGCTACGATTATGCGAGGAAACTGGCTAAGGTGAAACCTTCCGGGGCCCATCTGTGCCTGTACGCCGGGTTCAAGGGCAGCGCGGCCGCGCTCGGCCTGCCGCGCACCAACCTGTGGGTCTATCCCTCGATCGACCACGAAGGCAATGTGGCGCGCTTCGCGCAGGATCTGGATGCACCGTTCCCGATGCTCTATATCTCCTTTCCTTCGGCCAAGGACCCGGAATGGGATGCGCGCTATCCGGACAAGAGTACGGTGGAAGTGCTGACCATGGGTCCGTGGGAGCCGTTCGCCAAATGGGCCGGGACCACCTGGCATCAGCGCGGCGCCGACTACGAGGCGCTGAAGGAGAGGTTGCAGCGGCGCCTGCTCGAGGCGCTGTACCGGCAGCTGCCGCAGTTGCGCGGGGCGCTCGCCTACGCGGAGCTGTCGACGCCGCTGTCGACCAGTTGGTTCGAGCACAACAGCCGCGGCGAGATTTATGGACTGGACCATGACGTGCAGCGCTTCAATCAGGATTGGCTGCACCCGGTCACGCCGGTAAAGGGGCTTTACCTCACCGGACAGGACGTGGCCTCGGCCGGGGTGGGCGGCGCCTTGATGGGCGGATTTCTGACTACCAGCGCGATGCTGGGCCGCGATGCGATGAAGCTCATGCGCCTGGTAAAGGAATGGCAGCCTGACGAGAACAGCCTGCCATAAGAAGGCCTCGCTCGCCCGGCGCACTGGCGCAGCGGTATTCCCCCGAATTATCTGCGCTCCTCTTGAGAAAAATCAAGCAGGGCAGGATTCCGCAGTGCAGGATGAAAATCTGAATTAGGTGCGGATGCGCTCGCCGAGCGTGCGTCGAGAGAATGCTCGCAGCAACGGCGCGTAGCTGCGCCTGCACTGACCATGAAGCCACCGGAAAACCGACAGGGACGGCCGAGTCTGGCACTGCATCTGGGCATCGTGCTGTTGCTCAAGTTCGCGCTGCTCGCGCTCCTGTGGTACCTGCTGGTCATGCCCTTCCGCGTGGAAATCAACGCGCCGGCCATGGCCGAGCGGCTGGCGCAGTCTACGCAGCAATCCAATCTGAAGGAGCAGTCACATGATCGATCCGAGCGTCGTTGAGCTGTCGCGCGCGCAATTCGCCGCCGTCGCGATGTATCACTTCCTGTTCGTCCCGCTGACGCTCGGTCTGGCGTGGCTGCTGGTGATCATGGAGTCGGCCTACGTGATGAGCGGCAAGGAAATCTACCGCGACATGACCAAGTTCTGGGGCAAGCTGTTCGGCATCAATTTCGCCCTGGGCGTCACCACGGGGCTCACGATGGAGTTCCAGTTCGGCACCAATTGGGCGTATTACTCGCACTACGTGGGCGATATTTTCGGTGCGCCGCTCGCGATCGAAGGCCTGATGGCCTTCTTCCTCGAATCCACCATGGTCGGCCTGTTCTTCTTCGGCTGGAACCGCCTGCCGAAAGCGGGACACCTCGCGGTCACCGCGCTGATGGCGCTGGGCACCAATCTGTCGGCAATCCTGATCCTGATCGCCAACGGCTGGATGCAGGACCCGGTGGGTTCGGCATTCAATCCGGTCACCATGCGCATGGAACTCGTGAGCTTTGCGGCGCTGGTGTTCAATCCGACGGCGCAGGCCAAGTTCGTGCACACGGTCGGGGCGGGCTATGTCACCGGCTCCGTATTCATGCTCGGCATCTCGTCCTGGTATCTGCTGCGCAACATGCACGTCGAGTTCGCGCGCCGCTCCTTTCGCATCGCCGCGGCCTTCGGGCTGGCGTCGGCGGCCTGCGTGATCGTGCTCGGCGACGAATCCGGCTACTCGCTGACCGCGTCGCAACGGTCGAAGCTTGCCGCGATGGAAGCCATGTGGACTACCGAGCCGGCGCCTGCGGGCCTGACGCTGGCCGCCTCGATCAACGAGCGCGAGCAGAAGAACAACTGGGAGATCAAGATTCCCTACGTGCTCGGCCTGATCGCCACGCGGTCCGCTGACACACAGCTGCCCGGCATCCGCGAAATTCGCGCCCAGAACCGCGAGCGCATCAAGTCCGGCATCGTGGCGGTGAGCGCGCTCGAGGCGATGCGCAGCAACCCGCAGGACGCCGCGGCCAGAGCCCAGTTCGAGGCGCACGAAAAGGACCTGGGCTACGGACTGCTGTTGCGACGTTATACGGAGAACGTGAGCGCGGCCACGCCGGCGATGATCGAGAGCGCCGTGATGGACTCGGTGCCGCGGGTCGCGCCTCTGTTCTGGGGCTTCCGCCTGATGGTCGCACTCGGGTTCTCTTTCCTCGCGCTGTTCGTGCTCTCCTTCTGGTTTGCGGTGAAGAACCAATTCCGCGACAAGACCTGGCTGCTCAAATGGGCGCTGTACGGCATTCCGCTGCCGTGGATCGCGTGCATGCTGGGCTGGTTCGTCGCCGAGTACGGCCGCCAGCCGTGGACGGTGTTCGGTCTGCTGCCCACGGATATTTCGGTGTCGACGCTGTCGGCGGCGAATCTGTGGGGCTCGATCTCGGCTTTCGTCGCGTTCTACACCCTGCTGCTCGTGGCCGAGCTCTTTCTGATGTTCAAATTTGCACGGCTTGGTCCGGTGGTGCTGCAAGCGGATGAGCCCATTGCCGGCCGCGCCGGTGCCCCAGCCTGAGGAGACGCGATCATGTTCGACTATCTGACCCTGAAGCTCATCTGGTGGCTGCTGGTGGGCGTCCTGCTGATCGGCTTCGCCATTATGGACGGCCACGACATGGGCGTGGGCACGCTGCTGCCTTTCCTCAGCCGGGACGATACCGAGCGGCGCGTGATGATCAACACCGTCGCGCCGCACTGGGACGGAAACCAGGTATGGTTCGTCACCGCAGGTGGCGCGATCTTCGCCGCCTGGCCGGTGGTGTACGCGACCGCGTTTTCGGGACTGTACTGGGCGCTGCTGCTGGTGCTGTTCGCGCTGTTCTTCCGTCCGGTGGGCTTCGAGTACCGATCGAAATTGCAGGATGTGCGCTGGCGCTCGGCCTGGGATTACGGCCTGTTCGTCGGCAGCGCGGTGCCGGCTTTGGTGTTCGGCGTCGCCTTCGGCAACCTGTTCCAGGGCGTGCCGTTTCATTTCGACGATACCATGCGCTCCTACTACACCGGCTCCTTCTGGGCGCTGCTCAATCCGATGGCGCTGCTGTTCGGCGTGGTGAGCCTTTCGCTGCTGACGATGCAGGGCGCGACCTTCCTCGCGCACCGCACCGAGGGCGAACTGCAGGCGCGCGCGCTCAAGGCGGCGCGCGTGCTCGCCGTGGTGATGCTGGTGGCGTTCTGCGTCGCCGGGTTCTGGGTGTCGCGCATCGACGGCTTCGTGATCAAGTCGATGGGCGACGCGGGCGGCGCGCTCAGCCCGATGATGAAAGTGGTGGTGCGCGAGCAAGGCGCGTGGTTCGCGAATTACGACAAACTGCCGCTGCTGTGGCTGGTACCGGCGCTGGGCTGCCTCGGCGCGCTCGGCGTGATCCTGCTCGGGAGGCGCACGCTGCTCGCCTTTGTCGCATCTTCGGTGTCCTGCCTCAGTGTGATCCTCACCGCGGGCATCGCGCTGTTCCCGTTCGTGCTGCCCTCGTCGACAACGCCGGCCGCCAGCCTGACCGCATGGGATGCATGTTCGAGCTACCACACGCTCACGGTGATGTTCTGGGTCGCGGTCATATTCACGCCGATCGTACTTGCCTATACCGGCTGGGCCTATTACGTGATGTCAGGCAAGGTGACCCGCGAGTACATCGCGAACAACAGCAAGTCGCTCTATTGAACTGGATGCGGAGGAATCATGTGGTATTTCACCTGGGTATTGGGGCTGGGCTTCGCGGTGCTGCTGGCGATCCTCAACGCGCTCTGGTTCGAGGCGCAGGACGAGCGCGACAAGCAGTAGGCGGGCGCAGCCGGGCCACTCGACGCAGGAACCGCGCGAAATTGCCGCTCCGGATCACGTCCTGCTGCGGTCCTCGACCGTAGGCCGGACCGCGCTTGGTCCGATGCCTAGGAAATATGCGCTTCGACGAGCGGTCGCCACAGCGCGGCGAGCTTTCGATAGCCGCTCGGAGTCGGGTGGATTTCGTTTTCCCAATCGTTGCTCGGTCCGCTCGTGCCGGACTGCGCCGGAATCAGCGCCTGCCGCGTTTCGATGAGATGGACCTGCCGGTCGTCGGGGCTGTTGAGTCGGCCGACGATGTCGCGCAGCAGTGCGGCGAGCCGGTCGATCAGTTCAGTCGCGACGGCCAGCCAGTCGCGCGCCGGGATTTCGTAGGCGACGACAGCCGGGTAGAGCCAGGGCCCCATGTGGAACAGTTCCGAGGCCGGTGCGTTGCGCGGCATCGGGTAGGCGTAGCTGTGGCAGAACAGCGGCACGCTGCGATTGACGCCGCTGTCGCGCAACGCGATCACCTCGTCGAACTGCGGAGCGAGGTGCGAGGCGAAGGTGTTCCAGCCGGCTGCGCTGAGGTAGCGGCTTGCGCCCTGTGCGGGCGGCCCCCATTCCTCGGGCTTCAGAAACAGCCGCAAGTCCGGGGGAACGGGCCCGCCGTTCGCATCGCGCGGCAGCACCCCCGCCGCAGCGATCAGGTCGTTGCCGCCGCCGGAGATTAGGATCGCGTTCCATTTGTAGGCGAGATTGCCCGCCAGCAGGCGGGAAAAACCCGTGTCCCGTTTCCACTCGACCATATGGGCCAGCTCGCGGCCGGGGTAGGCGCAGTTGACCGCGCAGGCTTCGATGCCGAATTGCAATTGCTGCAGAATGTTCGAAGTGGCCCAGGGTGGCATCGCGCCTATGGAAAACCAGGAATCCCCCTGGGCGAGAAAGCGCGTGCCGAAGTCGTCCCACCTCGGGCCGGCGCCGTCGGGGCTGTCGTAGACGTCGTGCGGCGAGAACAAGCGGAGTGCGTAGTCGGCCATGGCTCCTCCCTACGATCGTTGCAACCGGCTTTCGAATTTCAAGGGCATTTTCGCCCCCGTCGGTTTATGACTCAATCTTCGCGAGGTTGACTTGGCGAAGAGTTCAAGCCCTAAACGGCTCCCCGGTCAGGTCAAAACTAATAACTCCTGGTTGCTGCGGGTGCGGCTGGCTTAACGCAGAGCTAACCGGCGCTGCGCGGCTTCATCGCGCAGCGTCCAGCGACCGAAGGGAGCGAGGTTGAGCGCCATGTTAGGAGTCGGTCTTCACGTTGAACTTCTTGCGAGCAACCCCAACCAATTGCTGTACAAATGGCTGGAGATACTCATGGGATGCGCCATGCCCGACACGCAACACTACGGTATCAGACCAATTACAACCTTCTTCGTCTGGATCTCGCAAGGCATATTGAACTGTAATTTCAGAATCTCCGGCATCGGGACTTTTCTGAAGCTCGGTGGTAAGCCATGCACTCAGTTCGTTTAGGGTCAAAAGAGTTTTGGAGCCAGCCATCATCTTCCTTCGAGAAGAGTTTCAGCTTGAGATCGCTGAGTTATTCAGTGCCATATTGTGCGAAGTGGCAGTAAGGGAACAATTCAACAAACTTCCACTTGAGCATTTTGCTTTCGACATCGTTTGGGGTGGGCACTGGCGAGATTGAAACCAGAAAATGCGCAACCAAAAGAAATGGAAGTGCTAGCGCAAACGAAATGGGTCGAACAGCAGGCACATTTCTCGAAAGTCTTGATAAGACCGTGATTATTCCGTAAAGAAGCAACCATGCAATATTCATAACGAAGAGCAGGGCCATCAGCGGCAGCACAAGTAACTGCATTAGGCTGTAGACAGGATTCAGGATTAAGTACGCCAGAGACCCGACAAGGCCAAACGGAGTGTTGATGACCAGAAACGCTTTTTGCTCCCAGCAAAAATACGGATTGGTCATGGAAGACTCCTAACTTTGATATGGGGAGACAGCTTTGCTGTATAACTCCGCCGGATGTCTCCCTAACTCGGCAGCGTCATTCCCTGGAAGAAGCGCATCGTTACTGGCGTTGATCGTGTTGCTCCGAACTTTCATCGGGTACTAAATTTCCGGCAAAAGCAGCAGTTGTAAGGTTTGGCCTTGTGCCCCTGTTGCGGTAACGGGGGGCCTATGGATACGCAGCCTAGAACAGCAGCCTGTACTTGTCCATAGACCGAAAGGCATGGTTGTGATCGTTCGGCGATTGGCGCCGGAGGCTGCAGGTTGAAACCCGTCTCTAGGTGCCCAGATCAGCACCAAAGTGGCCTCCCGACCAAGGCAGCGCTGCGACAAAAGTTGCATCTGAGATGACGGGGCTTCGGCGAACGGCCACTTTATACCAGTCCCGTCAGGCCGAGGTCGGCCGACTCCGGCGATCCAAAAGACCGAAAAAACTGTGTGCGGAACGACTGCAGTCGTGGTCGCGCTTCTAGAAGGGTCCTGCGTACATTGTCTTCTTGATCTCCTGCCAGCCGCTCATGGCCGTGACCGCGGCGATGGTCTTCTGGTACGCCAACGGGCTCTGGTTGGGTGTGTCGACGGCCAGTTCCCCCATGAGGATCGCGATGGCCGCCTGCGCCTTGGGACAGCCCGCGCGCAGAACTTCAGTCCGCGTCTCGAAGCGTTGCGGAGCGGTCCGCACCTTGCGCGTTCGGGCCAGTGGCAGCGCCGATGTCTGCAGTTGCCGAGAATGCGCCTCCCTCTCCACCCCCTTCGTCCCCTTGGACCACTTGTAGACGTTGCGGCCCGCGGAATACAGCATCACGAACGGCATGCCCACCACCGTGGCCGAGATGGCCTTCTTGGCTACGTTCACCTCGCGGTTGTTGATGGCAAAGCGGATCGCGCCGAGGCATCGGCCGCAGCTGCAGGTATACAGGTTCTTGCCACCTTCCCGTGTGGGCAGCAGATCGTACAGATCCATGGTGGTCTGGGCGCCGGATGCCACGCTGTACGCCGTAATCCACGGCGTTAGCACTGTGGTCAGGTAGTTGACGTGCGTGAGGGCGGTCGCGCCCACGGAGAGCCCCTGGAGGGCGGCGGCCTTGATGGCTGCCTTCAGCGCTCGGAGGACCATCTCATAATCGCCCCGTTGGTTCTGCGCGAGGGCCAGGTATGTTGCTGCAAGGACGTCATCAAGGGCAGGCATGGCCATGGGATGGGCTCCATTTGCAGGGTGGGGGCTCGGAGGGCCGCCAAGTGTGGAAGGATAAACACCCTTTTTCCATGCGGCAATAGGTATTGTGGCCGATGCTTGAGGCTGCTTACCCGGAGCGGGAATTGCCGCGATAATTTCTTCGGAATCGCGTCCGGCCTGAAGAGCTCTGAAACATGGCGCGCGCAACTTTCATTTGCGAGAAGGCGCTAGCGCAGTGGCCACACCGGTCGTCGGTTGGGCGATATGTTTTGGGGAGCCGCTCGCAAAACTTCCTGGACTGCTGCGTGAGAAAGCCCGTATCCGGACCCACCAGGCAGATCAAGGTGTCTGGAAAGCCGAGCGTAGCCGTGAGCAGTTCAGCGCCTGAGGGCAGGCATCGCACAACCCTTAACGATCTGAAACAGATCAGAAGCTTACTATTGCCGGCGCAGCATGCGCTTCAGGATCTTGCCGGTCGCGCTCTTGGGCAGCTCTTTGACGATGTCGACGCGTGCCGGGGTCTTGTAGGCGGCGAGCTTTTCCTTGCACCAGTCGATGACTTCTTCGGGATGCAGCTCGGCGCCGTCCTTGAGCACTACTGCCGCGCACACGGCCTCGCCCTTTAGCTCATCGGGGATGCCGTATACGGCCACTTCCTTGATCTGCGGTATCTGATAGAGGTAATGCTCCACCTCGGCCGGCCAGACCTTGAAGCCGGAGGCGTTGATCATGTCCTTCACCCGGTCGACGATGAACACGTAATCCTCGTCGTCCATCCTGCCGATGTCGCCCGAGTGCAGCCAGCCGCTGCGCAGCGCCTGCGCCGTGTCCTCCGGTTTGCCCCAGTATTCCTTCATCACGCCCGGGCCGCGCATCACGATCTCGCCCCAGGTTCCGCGCGGGACTTCGTTGTCGTTCTCGTCGAAGATCTTGACTTCGAAGTCCTCGATCGCGGTGCCGACGCTGCCGAACTTGTGCTTGCTGACGTGGTTGTAGGCGGCGCAGGGCGAGCATTCGGTCAGGCCGTAGCCTTCGTGCACCGCCGGGCCGTAGGTCTCGGTCCAGCGCCGCGAAATTTCCTGCGGCATGGTCGCCGCCGCGGAAAAATAGTAGCGGATCGAGGCAAGCTTTTCCTTGGGCACGTTGGCGCCGAGCAGCGTGATGTAGATCGTCGGCACGCCGAAGAACATGGTGACGCGCTCGCGCTCGATCGTGTCCAGCACCACGTCGGGCACGAAGCGGCGGAACAGCACCAGCGTCGCGCCGGCGACGAAGCCCGCGTTCATGATGTAGTTCTGCGCGAACACGTGAAACAGCGGCAGGAAGATCGCCAGCCGGTCCTTGGCGCTGTGGTTGGAGCAGTTGACCGCGGCGCGGGTGTTGGTGATGAGGTTGTTGTGGGTAAGCGTCACGCCCTTGGGGAACCCGGTGGTGCCGGAGGAGTAGAGCAGCACTGCCGCATCGTCGGCGGCCATGTCCTCGGTCTTGAACACCGGCTTGCCCGCGGCGAGCCAGTCGCCGAGCACGATTTCGCCGCCGAGCTCACCCTCGCAGATCACGGTCTTCTCGACTGACGGGCATGCGGCGCGCGGCACGTTGGGCAGGAGTTCCGCCGTGGTGAACACGACCTTGGCGCCGGAGTCGTTGAGCAGGTACTTGACCTCTTCGGACTTGAATATGGAATTGACCGAGACCACGATGGCGCCGGCTTTCTCGCCTGCGAGGTAGGCGAGCATGAACGCCGGAATGTTGGGCAGATAGAGCGCGACGCGGTCGCCGCGGCGCACGCCGTTGGCGCGCAGCGAATTGGCGAGGGCGCAGGCGCAGGCATCGAGCGCGCCGTAGCTGATGTCCCTGCCTTCGAATACGATGGCCTGGCGGTTGGGAAACTCGCGCGCGACGCGCGCGACGTGGTTGGCGATGTTCATGCGTTCTCCTCCGGCCGGTGTTGGAGCCGTCGTTGCAGTTGTTTTCCGATCTTTATTGTCGCAGAAAACCGCACACCGCTCGCGTCACATCGGTGGTGCGGGCGCTGCCGCCCAGGTCGGGCGTGAAAATCCTTTTCGCCGTGACCGCTTCGATTGCGCGCATCAGCCGCGCCGCCGACTGCGCCTCGCCCAGGTGCTCCAGCATCATCGCCGCGGTCCAGAAGGTCGCGATCGGGTTGGCGATGCCCTTGCCGCTGATGTCGAAGGCCGAGCCGTGGATCGGCTCGAACATCGACGGGAACTTGCGCTCCGGATTCAGGTTTGCGGTGGGCGCGATGCCGAGGCTGCCCGATAGTGCGGCGGCCAGATCGGAGAGAATGTCGGCATGCAGGTTGGAGGCGACGATCACGTCCAGCGTTTCCGGCTTCAGCGTCATGACGGTGGTCACCGCGTCGACCAGGATGCGCTGTGTTTTCACGCGCGGATAGTCTTTCGCCACTTCGTAGAAGATCTCGTCCCACAGCACCATGCCGTGGCGCTGCGCATTCGATTTGGTCACCAGCGTCAGGTGCTTGCGCGCCCGCTTGGCCGCCAGCTCGAACGCGAAGCGGTGGATGCGTTCGACGCCGGTGCGCGTGAACACCGAGGTCTCGGTTGCGATTTCCTCGGGCAGGCCCTGATGCACGCGGCCGCCCGAGCCGGAATATTCGCCTTCGGAGTTCTCGCGGATGATTACCCAGTCTATGCCCTTGCCGTCCCTGAGCGGGCTTTGCACGCCGGGCAGCACCCGCGCCGGGCGCACGTTGGCGTACTGGTCGAAGCCCTGGCAGATCGGCAGGCGCAGGCCCCACAGCGAAATATGGTCGGGCACCTTGGGGCTGCCCACGGCGCCGAAAAAAATGGCGTCGAATTTTTTCAGTTCCTCCAGGCCGCCGCGCGGGATGTAGTAGCCGTGCTTGAGATAATGGTCGCTGCTCCAGGGGAATTGTTTGAAACTGAACTTGAAGCGCTTCGACTGCCGCGCGAGGACATTGAGGACCTTGACGCCCTCGGCGATGACTTCCTTGCCGATGCCGTCGCCGGGGATGGCCGCTATCCTGTATTGTTTCATGCGCACTCTCTTCTTGGGTTGGTTGACGTCTTTGTCAGATCAATGCGGCGACGGCTTTGCCCACGTCTTCGGTGCTGGCTTTGCCGCCGAGGTCGGGCGTGCGCGGGCCGTCCAGCAGCACCTTCTCGATTGCGCGCAGCATCGCGGCGCCGGCATCGGCGTGGCCCAGATGCTCGAGCATCATCGCGCCCGACCAGATCTGCGCGATCGGGTTCGCAATCTTTTTGCCGTAGATGTCGGGCGCGGAGCCGTGCACCGGTTCGAACAGCGAGGGGAAGGCGCGCTCCGGATTGATGTTGCCCGAGGGCGCGATGCCGATCGTGCCGGAGGTTGCCGGGCCGAGATCGGACAGGATGTCGCCGAACAGGTTGGAGCCGACGATCACGTCGAAGCGCTGCGGATTGAGCACCATCTGGATGGTGAGCCCGTCGATGTGGTACTGGCTGGTCTTCACCTGCGGGTAGTTCTTTGCCATCGCGGCGAAGCGCTCGTCCCAGTAGGGCATGGTGATGGAGATGCCGTTCGACTTGGTCGCCGAGGTGATCTCCTTGCGCGGGCGCGTCATCGCCAGTTCGAACGCGAACTTCATGATCCGGTCCACGCCCTTGCGCGTGAAGGTGGAAACCTGCTGCGCCATTTC
>Ga0307377_10001180_pt1 | contig 34179 bp, 23 predicted proteins | sample TR3MG_FD_202535 | JGI IMG/M metagenome (GOLD analysis project Ga0307377, IMG submission 202535) | Soil microbial communities from Risofladan, Vaasa, Finland - TR-3 | ecosystem: Environmental > Terrestrial > Soil > Coastal area > Acid sulfate soil | place: Finland: Risofladan, Vaasa | collected... | reverse complement strand
CAGGTCCGGCTGGCGTTCGAGCAGCTGGGCGGAGCTGCGGATGATGCCCATCGGCGTGCGTACCTCATGGGCCATGATCGCCGCCATCTCGCCGACCACCGCCAGCTTTCCGGCGCGCACGATCTGCGCGCGCGAACGCTCCAGCGCCTGGATCATTTCGACGTAGGCCAGCTGCAGCTCTTCCACTTCGGAAATGGTCGTCGCCGGCAACACCGGCAACGCCACCCCGCCCTGGCGAAAGCGGCGGGTGAACTCGGTCAGGGCCACGACTGGCTGCGCAATGCGGGCGGCCAGCCGCGAGGAGATCCAGAATCCCAGCAGCAACGTCAGCACGAGCACGATCAGCATGGCCCAAAGCAGGCGCCAGACCGGCCAGAAGGAGATGCTGGTCGGCTCGACCATCAGGATGTGCCAGCCCAGCCCCTTGAACTGCTGATAGCCTGCGGACGTGGCGGCGCCAACCAGCAGCGAGCGGTAGCCGAGTACTGCGCCGTCATGGATGTAGGAGACGGAACCCATTCCGGGAACGGTCCAGTGACTGAGCTTCAAGCGGGAGATGTCGAGGCTTCCACGCAGCGCCGCCGATCCTGCGATCACCCGCTTCTCGCGATCCAGCAGCAGCAGGCTGGCCGGCCCGCCGGCCACCGCCTGATCCAGCAGATCCAGCACCGCATGGCGATCGAGCAGCGCGTACAGATCGCCGATCGTGCCCGGGCCGAAAGCGTTCGGGATCGTCGTGCGCAGGACAATCGCATCGCCGGCCTGCCCATACACCGGCTCGATGAACACGCTGTTGAGCGTCGTGCCGGTCACTTTCTCCCATCTGGCGGCGACCGGTCCCCGCCGACCGATCAGCGCCGGGTCGCTCGCCGCCACGATGCGTCCGCTGGCGTCGGTGCAGAGCAAGGCCTGATAGACCGTGCCCTGTCCGGCGCGCAAGTCGGAAAGGAAGTGCGAGAGGCGCTTGTCGACATCGTTGACGCGGATGTCCTGCATCACCTCGAGGTTGCGCCAGACCCGCATGTTTTCCATGTGCGCGAACAGGAAGGTATCGATGCGCTGCATCACGGTGCTCGCGCCGAACTGGAGATTGCCGGCAATCTCCTGCTGCAGGGCCCGGCGGAACTCGAAGAAGGACAGCGCCCCGATGACCAGGGTGGAGCCGAGCAGCAGGCCGAACAGAACGCGCAACAACGCCTGGCGTGTCGTCACGATCCGTTTCCGCCATCAACGCATGAATGATGCTTGCCCATGAATGCCCAACCCGACCGGGAGATGTCTGCCAGGACCGCAGCCGCGAGGCAAGCCGCGCAGGTGGCGCCGGCCGCGCGCCGGGGGTCGAGTGTGTCCGAGCCCGTCGCCCTCGGCAAGCACGGCGGGTGTCTCCCGGCATGCCGGTCGCGGCAACCGGACCGGGCACCCGCCGCGGCGACTTGCTCCGATCCTGCGTCGGCAAGCCCGCTTGCTGGCACTTTGCGGACATCCCCGATAAAGTCCCGCGGGACATCACCCGGCCGATCCCGTATCCCCCGGAAGGCAGCTTGCAGACCCCGCGGCCACGATGCATTCACGCAAGGCTGCATCCGCTTGCTGCCGGTCATCCGGGACACTGCAGGCATACCCGCCCCACTCCTCTCGGTTCCCGTCGCATGCACAAGCCATCATGAAGTCCCCGGCGTGCCACCCGCGACGCCACGGCATGATCGCCGCCTGGCTGGTGCTGATCGCGCTGGCCGGCATTTGCCCGGCCCGTGCCGCCAGCAGCGATGCCGCCTGGCAGGCGCAGCCCTATAAGCTGGGCCAGGGGCTGTACTTTCCGCAGCAGGGCCTGCGGATCGGCGGCTATGCCAATCTGCACTACTACGATGTGCGCGATCATCGCACCACCCTCGCCATCAATGATCTGAGCCTGTTCCTGACCAAGGACATCGGAACCCGCTGGAAGCTGTTCGCCGAGGTGGAAGCCAGCAACGTGCTGTCCGTCAATGGTGGACGGTCAACCCGCCGCGACTCCGACATCGACGTGGAGCGCCTGTACGTCGATTACCTCGCCCATCAGGGGATCACCCTGCGTTTCGGCAAGTTCCTCACGCCGGTCGGGCAGTGGAACCTGATCCATGCCGATCCGCTGGTGTGGACCGTCTCGCGTCCGCTGGTGACCACCGCCGCATTTTCCCAGCACGCCACCGGAGCGATGATGCTGGGCACCGTGACGCTTCTCCACCGTGACCTGGACTACTGGCTGTTCGCCGATGACAGCAAATCCCTGGATCCGGCCCGCAACCGCGATCTTGCCTACGATGCGTTTGGTGCCGACAGCTCGCTGCAGAACAACTTCCAGCACGCCGTGGGCGGGCGCGTGCTGTATCACATGCTCGACGACCGGCTGAGTGTCGGTGCGTCGTATCTCGACTACACCATCAGGCAACCGAACCAGCACTATCGTCTGGTCGGCCTCGATTTCAGCTGGTCGGGCGAATACTTCAACCTCAGCGGCGAGGGGATCCATCGCACCAGCGCAGGCGCCGACGTCCCCGCTGAATACGGCGGCTTTCTGCAGACGGAAATCCCCCTCGCGCAACGCCTTTACCTGGTGGGTCGGTATGAGCGCTATCGCAGTTCCATACCGCCGCAGAGCACGACGGTCAGGGTCGTGGCGCTCAACTTCCACCTGCAGCCGGGCATCGTGCTCAAGCTCGAACGACGCGATGGCACGAACAACGCGGGACTGTCCCCCAGCGGTTGGCTCGCAGCCGTTGCGGTGCTGTTCTGAGATCCATGTCGCATCCTCGCCCCAGCCTGCTGACCGCGCTGATCCTCCTTGGCGGTCTGCTGCTGACCGGCAGCATGCCCACGCTGGCGGGCGAGACGCAGGTCGCGGTGATCGTTTCCAGTCGCGCGCCGCGCGTCTCGTTCGACCTGGTCATGCTGCGTGCCATTTACCTCAAGAAGATCTTCATCGACCAGGATGGCCGCAGACTCATTCCGGTCAACCTGCCGCCCGGCAATCCGCTGCGCGACGCCTTCTCCCATGTCCTGATCGACATGCGCGATGCGCAACTGCAGGAGTACTGGAACCGGCAGTACTTTCAGGGCATCAGTCCGCCCTACGTGCTCGGATCGCAAAAGGCGGTCGTGCGCTTTGTGGCCGGAACGCCGGGGGCCATCGGCTACGTCTGGCCCTGCCATGTGGATTCGAGCGTCCACACGGTGCTGATGATTTCACTGTCCACTGCGGTCGCCGGACAGGACCCGGAGGCATGCCCGGCCAATCCGCAGCCCTGACCGGCCGCTCGCCAGCTACCGACAATCCTTGCAGACAAATCTTGCGCGCTGCAAAATCCGCCGCCGCCGCCTGCTCGCGAATAACGATTTTTTACATCGAACATCAATGACATAGGCGATTGGCACGAATCCCGCTACAAGACATGGCATCCCTCCCCATTGCGTGAAGCGGCCATGCCATTTTTCTCGACGAACATCGATAGCGACCCATGCATCCTGGAGGGCGTCCAGCCGATCCTGTCCGAATTGCAGACACCGATTTCCGTCAAGATCGTCGATGACGATCACCAGGAACGGAATACGGTCGAGCGATTCATCCACCAGGCATTCCACCAGGCTTATGGCGCCGACGTTCAGTCGTATTGCCCGACACTGCTGAGCTTTCGCGACGACGGCCGCCAGCGTGCCGCGGTGGGCTACCGCGACGGCTGCATCGAGCCGCTGTTCGCCGAACAATACCTCTCCCGTCCCGCCCACGAAGTGATCGCTTCGCATGCCGGCAATCCGATCGAACGCAGCAGCATCGTCGAAGTGGGAAACCTCGCCCTGGGCCATGCCGGGGAAGCGCGCTGGGTGATCGCGGCATTGACCATCTTCCTGCACACGCTGGGCTATCGCTGGGTCCTGTTCACCGCGATCAGGCCTCTGGTCAATGCGTTCCAGCGCCTGGGCATGAACCCGGTGAGACTCGCCGAGGCCCACGCCGGGCAGCTCGCCGACAAGGGCCTGGCATGGGGCTCCTACTACGATGCACAACCGTTCGTGTGTGCCGGCAATATCGACTCCGGTTACCAGAAGCTGCACCACCACGTATCGCACAGCCAGCCCATGTTGCGGGCGCTGTTGCGCGACATGTCGCTGCAGGCCCGCGGCATCGGCGCACCGGCCCAGTCGTGCTGCGGTGGTCGCTGATGCGACGAATCCTGCAACGCGTGGCCGATCACGCCCGGCGGCGAGGCACGCAGACGGCGCTGGTGGATGACCGCACGGAACTCGATTACGCGACCCTGCAACAGGCCATCGTCACTGTGGCCGATGCGCTCGACGGCAAGCGGGTGGCGCTGCTGCTGGACAACTGCTGTGCCTGGGCAGTGGTCGACCTGGCGCTGGCGCAGCGGGAAGCGGTGTGCGTCCCGATTCCGCTCTTCTTCACTGACGACCAGCTGCTGCATCTGATCGGCGATGCCGATCCCGACCTCGTCGTCAGCGACCAGCCTGCGCGGTTGCAGGCGCTGACCGGGCGGGCTGCGGCCAGTCAGCTGGAAGTCGCCGGCAGGACGCTGTTCCTGTTCCGGCGCTCAAGCAGGGACGCGAGCGAACTGCCCCCGGACACGTGCAAGATCACCTATACGTCGGGCACCACGGGCCAGCCCAAGGGCGTATGCCTGTCCGGCCATGCCATCGCGCAGGTAACGCTTGCGCTGAGCCACGCGGCGGATGCCGGCGCGACGGATCGCAGCCTCTCGCTGCTGCCGCTGTCGACCCTGCTGGAGAATATCGGTGGCGTGTACGCACCGCTGTTGAGCGGCAGCCGCGCGGCACTGCCTTCGCTGGCCACGTGCGGTTTCAGCGGATCGAGCAGCGTGAAACCCGACCTGCTGATCGCCGCGCTGCATCGTTACGCGCCAACGGCAACCATCCTGGTGCCGCAGTTGCTCAAGTTGCTGGTGGAGTCGGTTTCGGCCGGCGCCAGATTGCCCGGCACGTTGCGCTTCATGGCGGTGGGCGGTGCGCCGTGCACCGCGGCGCTGATCGGTCGCGCACGGAACCTGGGTTTCCCGGTTTACGAAGGCTATGGCCTGTCCGAAGCGGCCTCGGTCGTGAGCCTCAACCGCCCCGGCGGTGATCGGGTCGGCAGCGTCGGCCGGCCGCTCCCGCATGTCCGCGTCAGGATCGCCGATGACGGCGAGATCATGGTCGCCGGCGAACTGTTCGGCGGGTATCTGGGCAGCGAACCGTTCACCCGGATCGAATGGCCCACCGGCGATCTGGGCCGCTTCGACGCGGACGGCTATCTGCATGTGGTCGGCCGCAAGAAGACCGCCTTTGCCACCGCCTTCGGCCGCAACGTCGCCCCGGAATGGGTGGAAGGCGAGCTGACCAGCAGCGCAGCGATCATGCAGGCTGTCGTATTCGGCGAGGGGCGCGCAAGCAACGTAGCCGTCATCGTGCCGCATCCCGCAGCCGACCGAAGCCTGATCGACCACGCCGTGGCGGCGGCCAACGCCCGCCTGCCCGACTATGCGCGCGTCCGTGCATGGTGCCCGGCCGAAGCCGCCTTTTCGGCGGCCAACGGACTGGCCCGTGGTTCGGGAAGCCTGGATCGCGAAGCGATCGCACGCCATTACACCACCGCACTGGAAGCCCTTCATGCAGCCCACGCACACCCTGTCGACCTTTGAACAACTGGTGTCCGGCACCGAAGCAAGCCGAAACACCTTCCTCTCCATCCCGATCATCCAGCGCGCGCTGTGCGGCGATGTCACGCTCGCCGAATATGTGACCTTCCTGGGCCAGGCCTACCACCACGTCAGTCAGACGGTGCCGCTGCTGATGGGAGCGGGCTACCACTTGCCCGAGCGCCTGCGCTGGATGCAGCCGGCGATCGTCGAGTACATCGACGAGGAGAAAGGCCACGACGCGTGGATCCTCGACGACATCGATGCCTGCGGCGGCGACGCCGCAGCCGTGCAACGCGCCGACCCCATGCCGGCCACCGAACTGATGGTGGCGTACGCACATGACACGATCCAGCGACGCAATCCCGTCGGGTTCTTCGGCATGGTGTTCGTGCTCGAAGGCACCAGTGCGGCGTTGGCCACCCGCGCGGCAGGTGCCATCCAGCAGACCCTTGGCCTGCCGAAAAACGCCATGCGCTACCTCACCTCCCACGGTGCCCTCGACCAGCAGCATGTCGGTTTCTACGAAGGCCTGGTCAACCAGCTCGGGGACGAGCAGGACCGCCGCGTACTGATCCACTGCGCCAACCAGTTCTACAAGTTGTACGGCGACATCTTCCATTCCATTGCCGCGGCCACGCGGCCAATGACCGGGCACGCTTTCCCACGGAACGAACACGCATGAACCTCAACGGCAAACGGATACTCCTCACCGGCGCCGCCGGCGGCATCGGCAAGGAATTGACCACGCTGCTGGCCAGGCGCGGGGCACGCCTGGGCCTGGTCAATCACAGCGATGCCGCTGTCGCCTGCCTGCAACGCCAGATCGAGAACCAGCCAATGGATGCGATCGTCATCCAGGCGGACATCACCGGCGCAACGGCGCGGCAGCACGCCGTGCAGCGCATGCTGGACAGCTTCGGCGGCATCGACGTGCTGATCAACCTCGCCGGCATCCTGGACTTCAAGCTGTTCAGCGAAGTGGATGCGGCCACCATCCCCCGCCTTCTCCAGGTCAATCTGGAGGCGCCCATGCAGTTGATCCGCGAAATCCTGCCGGGAATGATTGCCCGTGGCAGTGGCCAGATCGTGAACATCGGCTCGATGTTCGGCAGCATCGGCTTTCCCGGCTTCGCCACCTACTCGGCCAGCAAGTTCGCCCTGCGCGGATTCTCCCAGGCACTGCGGCGCGAGCTGGCGAATTCGCCGATCACCGTCACCTACGTCTCCCCACGCGCGGTCAAGACGCCTTTCAACCCCAAGGCGGTCCACACCATGGTGGCGCGCGGCATGATGCACATGGACGAGGCGTCCTGGGTGGCCGCACGCATCGCGAAGGCCATCGAGAAGGACCGGGACGAGGTCTATCTGGGCTTTCCCGAAAGCCTGTTTGCCCGCATCAACGGGATCCTGCCGCGCCTGGTCGACCGCTCATTGAAAAAATCGCTGCCGTCGCTCTCGGCCTTCGCGCGCGACGTGTCGCCGGATTCCCCCTGATCGAGGAAGCGAAAATCAGGGAGATCGCCGTTCATCAGGAACGGCCTGCCGGCCTGGCCATTTGGTCAGCCAATCCACCGCGCCACGCCCGGCCAGCACGCCGCTGGCGAAGCAGGCGGTCAGCAGGTAGCCGCCGGTCGGCGCTTCCCAGTCCAGCATCTCGCCGGCGCAGAACACGCCGGAGCGATGCCGCAGCATCAACGCGTCGTCCAGCATCTCCAGCCGTACGCCGCCGGCGGTGCTGATCGCCTCGGCCAGTGGGCGCGGCGCGCGCAGTTGCAAAGGCAGTGCCTTGAGCTGCGCGGCCAGCGCCAGCGGGTCGGCCAGCGTGGCCTTGTCGGTCAACTCGAACACCAGCGCGCATCGGGCCGGATCGAGCCCGGCGCGGCGACGCAGCCAGTCGCCGATGCTGTGCTTGCCGCGCGGTGCGGCGAGCCGGTCGGCGAGCACCGCTTGGGTGTAGCCAGGCACCAGGTCCAGACGCAGCGTCGCGGTGCCGTGCGCGGCGATCCGTTCGCGCAGGTCGGCACCGATCGCATACACCAGACTGCCTTCGATACCGTAATCGCTGAGTACGCATTCGCCTTGGCGGGTCTGCGTGCCGCCGTGACGATCGGTCCAGATCGCCACCACCGGCTTCAACGGCGCGCCGGCAAAACGGCGGCGCAGATGCTCGCTCCACGCCAGCTCGAAGCCGCAGTTCGCCGGCTGCAGCGGTGCGATGTCGACGCCGGCCTGCTGCAGCGGCGCCACCCACGCGCCATCGGAACCCAGTTGCGGCCAGCTGGCACCGCCGAGCGCCAGCACCACGGCATCGGCTTGCACCGCTCGCTCGCCGTCGGCCGTGGCGAAACGCAGCGCGCCGTCGCTGTGCCAACCCAGCCAGCGATGGTGCATGTGAAAGGCCACGCCGCCCGCGCGCAGCCGGTGCACCCAGCCGCGCAGCAGCGGCGCCGCTTTCAGGTCGACCGGGAATACGCGGCCGGAGCTGCCCACGAACGTCTCCACGCCCAGCATGCGCGCCCAGGCGCGCAAGGCATCCGCGTCGAACGCACGCAACCAGTGAGCGATCTCGTCCGCGCGCTCGCGGTAGCGCCCGACGAAATTCGCGAACGGCTCGGCATGCGTGAGGTTCAGCCCGCCCTTGCCGGCCAACAGGAATTTGCGCCCGACCGAACCCATCGCGTCGTACAGATCGACCGCGATGCCGGCGTCGATAGCCTGTTCGGCCGCCATCAGTCCGGCCGGCCCGCCACCGATGATCGCCAGTCGGGGAAGGGCTGCCTGAGTCATCCCGTCATGGTGGCATGCCACCCGATCCGGCGATAGCCGGATCGTCGCCGCGCCGGGGCGGCGACGAGGGCGTGGCGAATGCCAGGCCTCGTCAACTATCCGACCACGACAGGCGATCGAAGGCCGGTCCGGACAACCCGTTCCGCCGGGGCACCCTGAAAAACGACGCTGCGCCGACGAAAATCCGGCCGGCACTTCTGTGACCCGGCTCGCACCCACTGCGAAAAATTCCCATAGACGCCTCGGCGGCGCTGGCCATACCTTCCAGGGGTTCGTCAAAGGGGAGTCTGGCGAATGATCCCGTCACGGTGACATCGGTTTTGTGGTCGACGCCACCTTGATCAAAAGCCATGTCCATGTGCCGGATTCGGTTGGAGAGCCGATCGCAGAGCAGCAGCCATGGGCGTTTGCGGGGTCGTTTTGCATTCCTGGAAATAAACCAGTCGTCGCGCGAATAGCGACATTTCCTTGCTTGGGGTCCACGCGATCACATCAAGTCGGTTTGTCCTGAAAATCATTGGGGTGTCATATGTCTGGATATTCGAAAAGCAGTCTGTTCAAAGCGGTCGCGGCCTCAGCCTTGCTGAGCCTGACCGCGAGTGCGGCCTTTGCCAACGGCAACGGCAACACGCAACAAGCGGTCAATCCCTACGCACCGGCTTACGGGCACGCCTACCGCCACGGCGCGGTTCCCACCAGGGAAGCCCACAGCCGGATGAAGCAGTACGAGTCGCTGCACGCGACCTACGCGGCCACGACCGCTGCGGCCACCGGCGCGAAAACCCTCAGCTACGGCGGTGGCGTCGACGGCATCGGTGTCACCAGCGGCACGCCGAAGGTCTACCTCGTCGTCTACGGCAGCCAGTGGGGTACGTCCGGCACCGACAGCAGCGGCAACATGACCCTGTCCAACGACCCGGTCGGCGCCGTGCCCTACATGCAGAAGTTGTTCAAGAACCTGGGTACCGGCGGCGAGCTGTGGTCGGGCGTGATGACCCAGTATTGCGATGGCTCACTGGTGAGCAACGGTGCCACCTCGTGCCCGTCGGGTGCGCCGCACATCGGCTACCCGACCGGCGGCGCCTATGCCGGCATCTGGTACGACAACTCGGCTTCTTCGCCGCAGCAGGCCACCGGCGCTCAGCTGGCCCAGGAAGCGATCAAGGCCGCGCAGCATTTCGGCAACACCACCGCGGCATCCAACCGCTACGTGCAGTACGTGATCCTGTCACCCAGCGGCACCACACCGGACGGGTTCAATACCTCCAGCGGCAATTTCTGCGCCTGGCATGACTGGAACGGCGACCAGAGCGTCACCTCCCCGGTCGGCGACGTGGCCTTCACCAACATGCCCTACGTCTACGATGCCGGCAGCAGCTGTGGCACGGGCTCGGTCAATGGCAGCACCGCACAAGGCAACCTCGACGGCTTCTCCATTGTCGAGGGTCACGAGTACGCGGAGACGGTGACCGACCAGAACCCGGCCGGCGGCTGGACCAACCACGTCAGCGGCTCGTCCAGCAACGGTCAGGAAAACGGTGACGAGTGCGCCTGGATCTCCTCCGGCCAGGGCGCCACGGCGAACGTGGTGATGGGCAGCGGGACCTTCCCGATGCAAAGCACCTGGTCGAACGACACCAACGAGTGCGATATCACGCACCCGATCGTCGGCGGCAGCACCGGCGGCACACCGGTGGCGAACTTCAGCGACACGATCAGCGGCCTGACCGTGAACTTCACCGACAGCTCCACCGACACGGGAGGCACGATCTCCTCGCGCTCGTGGAACTTCGGCGATGGCAGCAGCTCCACCGCGACCAACCCGAGCCACACCTACACCGCCGCGGGCACCTACAGCGTGGCCCTGACGGTGACCGACAGCACCGGTGCGACCAACACCAAGACGCAGTCGGTGACGGTCTCCAGCAGCGGCGGTGGCGGCGGCAGCGTGCTGCAGAACGGCGTGCCGATGACCGGCCTGGCTGCCGCGACCGGTGCCCAGCTGAACTACACCGTGGTCATTCCATCGGGCGCAAGCAACCTGGTGATCGCCATCTCCGGCGGCACCGGCGATGCGGATCTTTACACCAAGTTCGGTTCCGCACCGACCCTGAGCAGCTATGACTGCCGTCCGTACATCACCGGCAACAACGAAAGCTGCACCGTGGCCGCGCCGCAGGCAGGCACCTACTACATCATGCTGAACGGCTATGCCGCGTTCTCCGGCGTCACCCTCCAGGCCACCTGGAGCACCAGCACCGCCGGCACACCGGTGGCGAACTTCAGCGACACGATCAGCGGCCTGACCGTGAACTTCACCGACAGCTCCACCGACACGGGAGGCACGATCTCCTCGCGCTCATGGAACTTCGGCGATGGCAGCAGCTCCACCGCGACCAACCCGAGCCACACCTACACCGCCGCGGGCACCTACAGCGTCTCGCTGAAAGTGACCGACAGCACCGGGGCGACCAACACCAAGACGCAGTCGGTGACGGTCGCCAGCAGCGGCGGCGGCTCGGCCCAGCTGCTCGGCAACACCGGCTTCGAAAGCGGCACGGCCACCCCGTGGTCGATCAGCTCCGGCGTGCTCTGCAGCAACAGCACCTGCTCCGGTCAAACTGCCCATGCCGGCAGCTGGTTCAGCTGGCTGGACGGCTACGGCAGCGCACACACCGACACCGTGTCGCAGAGCGTGGCGATCACCGCCGGCGTGACCTCGGCGAACCTGTCGTACTACCTGCATATCGATACGGCCGAGACGACCACCTCCACGGCCTACGACAAGCTGACCGTGCAGGTGTACAGCAGCTCGGGCACCTTGCTGAAGACGCTGGCGACCTACTCGAACCTCAATGCCGCCAGCGGCTACGCCGTGCACACGAACAGCCTCGCTGCCTATATCGGCCAGACGGTGACGATCAAGTTCACCGGTACGGAAGACAGCTCGGCGCAGACCTCGTTCGTGCTGGATGACGTGACCTTGAACGTGCAGTAACGCGTCCAGGCGAAGGCTGCGCTGCCAGCAGCCCATTCGCCACGACGATCCCCGGAGCCCGGCCCCTTGGCCGGGCTCTTTTTTTGTCGTCGCGGCATCACTCGCGGACGAAAGACCGCAGCCCGCGCCGGCAAAGCGCCCATGGTCGACGCCCGCGTTGTATCGTTCGCGCATTCCGCTGACGGAGGCGACCGATGTTCAAAGCCATGCCATTCCTGTTGTTCACCCTGCTGGGCGCAGCCAGCGCCAGTCAGGCAGCGATGCCGGCCGTGCCACGCGAACAGCCGGCGCTGCACGCACTGGCCCGCGCGCCAAGCGAAGCGGAACTGCGCGCCACGATCACGCGGTTGGTGAGCTTCGGCACCCGCCATACGTTGTCTGACACGAAGTCCGACACCCGCGGCATCGGCGCCGCGCGGCGCTGGGTGAAGTCGCGCTTCGAGGCCATCTCCAGGGACTGCGGTGGCTGCATCGAGGTGGTCACGCCTTCGCAGATATTCACCGGCAAGCGCATCCCGAACCCGACCGAGGTGATGGACGTGGTCGCGATCAAGCGCGGCAAAGGCGACCCCAAGCGGGTGATCGTGATGAGCGGCCATCTCGATTCGCGCGTCACCGACATCATGAACAGCCACAGCGACGCGCCTGGCGCCAATGACGACGCCTCCGGCGTGGCCGCACTGATCGAGGCGGCACGCCTGCTGTCGAAACAGGACAGCGACGCCACCCTGGTATTCGCCGCGCTGTCCGGCGAGGAACAGGGGCTTTACGGCGGCAAGGTGCTGGCCGACTACGCCGTCGCGCAGGGCTGGCAGGTCGAGGCCGATCTCAACAACGACATCATCGGCAACAGCCGCGGCCAGAACGGCGTGCTCGACAGCACCACGGTGCGGGTGTTCTCCGAGGGCACCAAGAGCAACGAAACCGCGGCACAGGCGAACTACCGACGCTACCACGGCGGCGAAGTGGATTCGCCTTCGCGCAACCTGGCCCGCTACATGGCCACGCTGGCCGACGACTATCTGCCGGACCTGCGGGTGCGGATGATCTATCGCACCGACCGCTTCGGCCGCGGCGGGGATCAAGTGGAATTTCTGGAAGCCGGCTTTCCCGCCGTACGCGTCACCGAAGCGCATGAGGATTACACCCGCCAGCACCAGGATCTGCGCACCGAGCACGGCGTAGCCTATGGCGACACCATCGCCGGCATCGACTTTCGCTATCTGGCTCGCGTCACCGCGCTCAACACCATCACCATGGCCGCGCTCAGCCGGGCGCCGGCGCCGCCCACCGGGGTCGCCACCGCGGGTGCCGTGGCCACCGACACCACCATCACGTGGAACAAGGTTCCCGGCGCCGCCGGCTATCGCGTGCACTGGCGCGACACCACGGCGCCGCAATGGCAGTACGAGCGCGCCGTCGGCAATGTCGACCGCGCGGTGCTGCACGATGTGGTGATCGACGACTGGTTCTTCGGCGTCTCGTCCGTGTCCGCCGATGGCTACGAGAGCCCGGTGGTCTTCCCCGGTTTCGCCGGCAGCTTCGAGCGTTCGCCGCCGGCGGCGGCCAAGTAGCTGCAAGGGACGGCCCCGGCCTGCTGCAGGGCACTTCGAATGACCGCGATTCGCAGCGCACTTGTCGGGAGCCTTCAGCCGCGATGCTCTTCCACCATGATTCACAAGAGCATCGCGGCCGAAGCTGCTCCCACAAAGAGCTTTCGCGCACAGGGTGCGCTCCTGCAGCGCCGTCTAACCCTGATCCAGGGCAGCCTGCCACACGCAGGCAAGCGTGGATCGCGACGACGTCGACCGGACAGCTACCAGGCGCTGGCCGATGGCCGCTCGGCCGAGCCGCCGGGGCGCTTCGATCAGCGAGGCCTGAACCACACCGCGTCCGCATCGCAAGCCATACGGGCGCAAAATGCACTCCGCTCCGGTTACTGTAACCATAGCCACGGAGACCGCCATGACCGATCCAAGCCCACCCTTGTCGTTCGCCGTACTGCTTGGTTCGGTACGCCGGGATCGCATGGGCATCCGTGCCGCGAAGCTGGTGATGGACGCGCTCAAGGCCCGCGGCCACGAGGCCGTGCTGGTCGATCCGATGGTGCTGCAGCTGCCACTGCTCGATCGCATGTACAAGGAATACGCCGCCGGCACCGCGCCGGCGGCACTGGAAACGCTGGCCACGCTGTATCGCCGTGTCGACGGCTTCCTGATCGTCAGCGGCGAGTACAACCACGGCATACCGCCGGCGATGAAGAACCTGCTCGACCATTTCCTGGAGGAATATTTCTGGCGGCCGTCCGGCATCGTCTGCTACTCGGCCGGCCAGTTCGGCGGCGTGCGCGCCGCCATGGCCCTGCGCGCCAGCCTGGCCGAGTGGGCATGCCCAGCATCCCCAGCGAATGCCCCATCCCGCGCATCGGCACGGCACTGGACGCGGACGGCCATGCACAGGACGAGCACGTCACGCGCACGCTCGACCGCTTCCTCGACGAATTCTTCTGGTACGCCCGCGCGCTGAAACGCGAGCGCCGGAACGGCACGCCGTATTGATGACGCCTGATCACGGTACCGAATTTCAGTAGCCGTTCGCCCCCGGATCAAGTCCGGGGCAGGCTGTGAGCCCTTCGACGCGCTCAGGACAGGCGTGGGCCGAAGAGACGAAGTCGAAGGGCAGCCCTTCGACTTCGCTACGCTACGCTCAGGGTGAATGGGTGGAAAGTGTGGCGCCATCACTGCCTGCGCAGCGACGGTGGTTCACGCGATGGTGCACGCGTCAGTCGTAGACGTTGTGACAGCGACGCTCGGTGGTGTAATAGGTCTTCTTGTCCTGCTGATGTTTCTCGACGCGGTTGCCCACATAACCGCCGGCCACCGCGCCGCCCACCGTGGCCAGCGTCTTGCCCTTGCCGCCGCCCACCTGATGGCCCAGCAGACCGCCCGCCACGGCGCCGATACCGGTACCGATGAGGCGGTGGTTGTCCTTCGCACCGCTATGCCTGACCCGCACGTTTTCGCAGACCACGCGGTGGTGGCGGCCCTGCGCTTCGACACGCGTCGCAGTCAATGCAGGCAGCGCCAGCGCCAACGCGGCAACCAGAATGAACGACTTGTGCATGGCGGGTTTCTCCGTTGCGGTAGATCACATACATAATCCGTGCAGCGTGAGGGGGCGGTCAATCCGCGCCAGCGCCAAAGTGGAGTGAGCTTGATCACAACGCCGCCAACTGCCAGCCCGCAGCCCCTGTCGCCCGAAGCGAACGGCACCTGGTGCCTGTACCTGATCGAATGTCGCAACGGCAGCTACTACGCCGGCATCACCAACCGCCTCGCCGCCCGCTATGCCGCCCACGTCGCCGGCCGTGGCGCCCGCTACACCCGCGCCAACCCGCCGTTGCGGCTGCTGGGTTCCCGCCCCTATCCCGACCGCGCCAGCGCCTCGCGCGCGGAGTGGGCGATCAGGCAATTGCCGCGCGAGAAGAAACTGGCTTTCCTGCAAACGGAGGCATGTGCACGGGTATCGCATGCAATCGTGGACAAGACACCAGCTTGCCCCGACGAGCTTCCATGATCGTCGGATCGGGTTGCCGGGGATGCCCCGCATCCAACATCGTGCGATGCTTGCGTCCCCCGGCACCCGGCGCACGCCGCATCAGTAGCCGATCACCTCGCCGTCCTTGCGCATTTCGGTGGCGCCCCAGTACACGTGCTGTTTCGGGTCCCACATGATCGCCTCGTAGCCGCCGAAGTTGCCGGTGCCCGGCACGATCTTGTAGCCGCGCCTGGCCAGTTCGGCTTTCACGGCGGGGGCGAAGCCCGATTCCATTTCCACGGTGCCGATGCCCTGCGAGGCTTCGCCGGTGGGCTCGGCATTGCCGTAGTGGCGCCAGCGCGCGGCATCGCCGGCCTCCTGCACGTTCATGCCGTAGTCGATCATGTTGACCAGCACTTGCACGTGGCCCTGCGGCTGCATGTCGCCGCCCATCACGCCGAACGCCATGAACGGCTGACCGTCCTTCATCACGAACGCGGGGATGATGGTGTGGAACGGGCGCTTGCCGGGCGCGTAGACATTGGCGTCCTTCGGGTTCAGCGAATAGAGTTCGCCGCGATCCTGGAACATGAAGCCCAGCCCGTCGGCGACCAGCCCCGAGCCCATGCCGCGATAATTGGACTGGATCATCGACACCATCATGCCGTCCTTGTCGGCGGTCTCGAAATCGGTGGTGTCGCCCTGGAACAGGCGCGGGTCGCCGGGACCGATGTGCGGATTGGCGTGCTCGAGATGGATCAGCTTGCGGCGCTGGTCGGCGTACTGCTGCGACAGCAGGCCCTTCATCGGCACATCCACGAAGCGCGGGTCGGCGTAGAACTTGGCCAGATCCTCGTACGCCAGCCGCTTGGCTTCGATCTCCGCGGTCAGCGCATCGGCGCTGCCGGCGCCCATCTTCTTCAGATCGAAACCCTTCAGGATGTTGAGCATCTCCAGCGCGGCGAAGCCCTGCCCGTTCGGCGGCAGTTCGTAAACATCGTAGCCGTGATAATCGACCGACTGCGGCGTCACCCATTCGCCATGGAAATCGGCAAAGTCGGCATAGCGCAAATCGCCGCCGATGCGCTTGAAATACGCATCGATGGTGTGCGCAATCGCGCCCTTGTAGAACGCGTCGCGCCCGCCCTGCGCGATCGTCGTCAGCGTGTGCGCAAGATCGGGATTGCGGAACACCTCGCCCTCGGCCGGGGTATGCCCGTCGATCAGGTAAGTGCGGCGCGCGTTCGCGCTTTCCTCGATCAGTTTGCTGTTCCTGTCGAACGCCTTGAAGTTGCCTTTCCAGTATTGCGCGACCAGTTGCGTGACCGGGAAGCCGCCTTGCGCCAACGCGATCGCCGGCGCGAGATCTTCGCTGATCGGCAGCTTGCCGAATTTCTCATGCAGGGCAAACCAGGTGTCCACCGTCCCCGGCACGGTGACCGGCAGCGAACCCACCGGCGGGATGTGTGCCTTGTACGGCTGCCCGGCCTTCGCGTAGGCCGCCTTGACCTCGGCCTGCATCTTCGCCAGATCGCGGCCCCTGGCCGACGGGCCGGAACCGTTGTAGCCGTAGAGTTTGTGCGTCTTCGGATCCCACACGATCGCGAACGCGTCGCCGCCGATGCCATTCAACACCGGCTGGGTCAGCCCGAGCACCGCGTTGGCGGCGATCGCGGCATCGACGGCGCTGCCGCCCTTCTTGAGTATCTCGACCGCGGCGAGCGAAGCGAGCGGCTGTTCGGTCGCCGCCATGCCGTGCTGCGCCAGCACCGGCGAGCGCGACGCCCACGGCTGTCCGGAATAGCGATCGCCCCGGCCGACGTCGGCGTGAACGTTCGCCGCAGCCGCCAGCCCTGCCAACAAGGCCATGGTGGCGCCGATCCTTATCTGCGAAAGGTTCATCGCGTTTCCTCCGGCGGAAGTTTCGGGACACGGCCCGAACGGTGTATTTCACCCACCTGACGCAGCTTACTTCTTCTTCGGCAAGTACAGATCGGTGATCGTGCCTTCGTACACCTCTGCCGCCATGCCGACCGATTCGCTCAGCGTGGGATGCGGGTGGATGGTGAGGCCGATGTCGGCCGCTTCGCTGCCCATCTCGATCGCCAGCGCGATTTCGGAGATCAGGTCGCCGGCGTGCACGCCCACGATGCCGCCGCCGACCACGCGGTGGGTGGCCTCGTCGAACAGCAGCTTGGTGAAGCCTTCGGTGCGATCGATGCCGATGGCGCGGCCGCTGGCCGCCCACGGGAAACGCCCAACACCAATTTTCAGGCCCTTCTCCTTCGCCTCGCGTTCGGTCACGCCGACCCAGGCGATCTCCGGATCGGTGTAGGCCACCGATGGGATCACCCGCGCATCGAAGTGGCTCTTGTGGCCGGCAACCACTTCGGCGGCAACCTTTGCCTCGTGTGTGGCCTTGTGCGCCAGCATCGGCTGGCCGACCAGATCGCCGATGGCGAAGATGTGCGGCACGTTGGTGCGCATCTGCGTGTCGACGTTGATGAAGCCGCGCTCGGTGACGGCCACGCCGGCCTTGTCGGCGCCGATGCTGCCGCCGTTGGGCGAGCGGCCCACCGACACCAGCACGCGGTCGAACACGGTGTCCGCCGGGATGCTGTCGCCTTCGTAGCTGACCTCGATGCCCTTCTTCGTGGCCTTGGCCGCCGTGACCTTGGTCTTGAGATGGACGCCCTTGAGCTTCTTGCCCAGGCGCTGCGCCAGCGGCTTGATCAGGTCGGCATCGGCGCCGGGGATGATCTGGTCCATGAACTCGACCACGGTCACCTCGCTGCCCAGCGCCGAGTAGACGGTGGCCATCTCCAGGCCGATGATGCCGCCGCCGACCACCAGCAGCTTCGTCGGCACGTCCTGCAGCTCCAGCGCCCGGGTGGAGTCGAGCACGCGCTCGTCGTCCCATGGGAACAAGCCCAGCTTCACCGACTGCGAGCCGGCCGCGATGATCGCGTTTTCGAAGCGGATCAGCCGGGTGCCTTCGGCCGTCTGGACTTCCATTTCATGCGGCGACATGAACGTGCCCGTGCCCTCGACCGTGCGCACCTTGCGCTGCTTGGCCATGCCTGCGAGGCCGCCGGTAAGTTTGCCGACCACCTTGGATTTGAAGTCGCGCAGCTTGCCGATATCGATCTTGGGCTTGCCGAAGCTGACGCCGTGCGCGGCCATCGCCTCGGCTTCGTCGATCACCGCGGCGGCATGCAGCAGCGCCTTGGACGGGATGCAGCCCACGTTGAGGCAGACGCCGCCCAGCGTGTCGTAGCGCTCCACCAGCACCGTGTCCACGCCCAGATCGGCGGCGCGGAACGCAGCCGTATAGCCGCCCGGACCGGAGCCTAGCACGACCAGCGTGCATTCGAGATCCGCGGCTTTGTTAGATAAAGCTGCCGCTTGCGGCACCACTGCCTCCTCTCCCCCAGCCCTTATTTCACTTGGGGGAGAGGATTGAGGTGAGGGCCGGGTGCTTGCGGGAGGCTTGCCGGAGCTATCCGCTTTGTTGGAACTACTCGGCAAGCCCGCCCCCTCACCCCGACCCTCTCCCCGCTGGGGAGAGGGAGATGTCGTGTCGGCTGCGCCGACGGTTTCCAGTATGGCAATCACCGTGCCTTCGGAGACTTCGTCGCCGAGCTTGACCTTCAGCTCCCTGATCGTGCCGGCGGCGTCGCTGGGAATCTCCATGGTCGCCTTGTCCGATTCCAGGGTGATCAGGCTCTGATCCTTGGCGACGATGTCGCCGACGTTCACCAGCACCTCGATCACCGGCACGTTTTCGTGTCCGCCGATGTCGGGAACCTTGATCTCGAGAGTGTTGGCCATGTCTTGCTTCCTTCGTGTTGCCGGTCGTCAGCGAGTGACGCCCCGGTCTTTGGCAGGGGATGGTGTGTCGGGTCGGCTGGCCGACACTTCGGCGATGTCGCGTTCGACATCGCGTACCGCGTCGTTGCCGCCCGGTGCCGATGTCTCGACCACAGCGGCTTTGCCGTCGTCCTGCGCCGGGCGAACCCAGCTCCTGACGTGCAGGTCGCGCTGCGGGAAAGGGATCTCGATGTCGTATTTTTCCAGCGCGGTGTGCAACGCCCAGTTGTAGGCGGCAGTCACCGCACCGACCCGCCGCGTGGCATCGGCGTTGAGCCAGACCACCAACTGGAAATCGAGCGAAGAATCGCCGAAGCCGGCCAGCCACACCTGCGGCGCACGCGGACCGTCCAGGCTGAGCGTGAACGGCACCGCGGCGGCGGCCTCCAGCGCAGCCTTCTTCACCAGCTCCTTGTCGGTGCCGTAGGCGACGCCGAACGGGATCTTCTGCCGCCGCGCCACCTCGCGCAGGGTCCAGTTGACGACCCGCCCGGTCACGAATTCCGAATTCGGCACCAGGATGTCGATGTCGTCGTTGGTGCTGATCAGGGTGGCGCGGATGCCGATCTCGCGGACGTGGCCATGCACGCCGGAGGCCAGCTCGACGAAATCGCCGACCTTGAGGCTGCGGTCGAACAGCAGGATCAGGCCGGACACGAAATTGTTGAAGATCGCCTGCAGGCCGAAGCCCAGGCCCACACCCAGCGCACCGGCGAACACCGTCATCCTGGCCATCGGGATGCCGGCCACGCTCAATGCCCATAGCACACCGATGGTCAACAGCAGATAGTGCAGCAGTCGCTCGACGGTGTAGATCGTCGACGAGTTGATGTGGTCGTTGCGCTCGGCGTAGCGATGGAACAAGCGCTTGAACATCGCGGCAACGAACAGGAACACGGTAAACAGCAGCACCGCGCCCAGCACCGAGCCGATCGTCACGTTGACGCCGCCGAACTTGAAGCCGAGATCCAGCCAATCACCGACCTGCGCGATACCCTGCTTCACCGCGGCCGGCGCGGAAGGCGGCAGCGCCAACCCGAGGCAGCCGAACGATGAGGCGACCGGCACCCGAAGAGCCCCGTTACAGCAGCAGACGACGGATGTCGCCGAGCTGACTGGCGAGGAAGGCGGCGAAGCGCGCGGCGAGCGCACCGTCGATCACCCGATGGTCGTAGGACAGCGACAGCGGCAGCAACAACCGCGGCGCGAATTCCTTGCCGTTCCACACCGGCTTGATCGCCGCCTTGGAGACGCCGAGGATGGCGACTTCCGGTGCATTGACGATCGGCGTGAACGCGGTGCCGCCGATGCCGCCCAGCGAGCTGATCGAGAAGCAGCCGCCGGACATCTCGGCCGGGCCGAGCTTCTTGTCGCGCGCCTTCTTCGAGATCTCGCCCATCTCGCGGGCGAGGTCGAGCAGGCCTTTCTTGTCGCAATCGCGCAGCACCGGCACCACCAGGCCGTCGGGCGTATCCACCGCGATGCCGATATGGAAGTACTTTTTCAGGATCAGTTTCTCGCCCGATTCGTCGAGCGAGGCGTTGAACTGCGGGAAGGCTTTGAGCGCCGCCACCACCGCCTTGATCTGGAACACCAGCGGGCTGATCTTCAGCTCCTTGTTTTCCTCGCCGAGCTTCTTGCGGAACGCCTCCATCTCGGTGATGTCGGCGTCCTCGTGCTGGGTGACGTGCGGGATCATCGCCCAGTTGCGCGCGAGGTTCGCGCCGGAAATCTTCTGGATGCGCGAGAGCGGCTTTTCCTCGATCGGGCCGAACTTGGCGAAATCGACTTTCGGCCACGGCAGCAGGTTGAGTCCGGTTCCGGCAACCACGCTGCCGCCCGCCGCCGGGCGGGCACCCGTGGCCAGCGCATGCTTGACGTAGCCGCTGACATCCTCGCGCTGGATACGGCCGCCGCGGCCGCTGCCCTTGACCTGGCCGATGTCCACGCCCAGCTCGCGGGCGAACGCGCGGATCGCCGGGCTGGCGTAGGGCGCGTCGCCGGGCATCACGACGCGCGCGTCCAGCGGCGGGCGCGGCAGTACCGGCACGTCGCCCTCGGGCGCATGGCCGGGCTGCACGCTGCGGCCACCGATCGGGGCGGGCTTGTCCTGCATCGTGGCTGCGGCGGCTGCGGCGCTCTCATTCTTGCGTTCTTCCGCAGCGGGAGAGGGGGGCTGTGCGGCGGCTTGGGGTCCCTCACCCCTGCCCTCTCCCGGGACGGGAGAGGGGGACGCGGTGTCGGCTGCGCCGACGGCTTCTATTATGGCGATCACGCTGCCTTCGGACAGCTCGTCGCCCAGCTTGACCTTCAGTTCCCGGACCACCCCGCCGAAGGCGGCCGGCACTTCCATCGTGGCCTTGTCCGACTCCAGCGTGATCAGGCCCTGATCCTTGACGACGGTATCGCCGACCTTCACCAGAATCTCGATCACCGGCACGTCGCTGCTGCCGATATCGGGCACCACGGCCTCGCGCAAGGCGGGCGTGCCGCTGGCCGCGCGGGATGGCTCGGATTTGGCGGGCTCGGATTTGGGTTGAGCGGTGGCGGCGGGGGGCTGCGCGGCGGCTCGGACTCCCTCACCCCTGCCCTCTCCCGGGGCGGGAGAGGGGGACGCGGTGTCGGCTGCGCCGACGGCTTCCAATATGGCGATGACCGTGCCCTCCGATACCTCGTCGCCGACCTTCAGCTTCACTTCCTTCACCGTGCCGGCGAAGGGCGCGGGGACTTCCATGGTGGCCTTGTCCGACTCCAGCGTGATCAGGCTCTGTTCCTTCTCGATCCGGTCGCCGACTTTGATCATCACCTCGATCACCGGCACTTTGTCGCTGCCGATGTCGGGGACGCGTGCTTCTTTCAGGTCGGCCATGGGTACTCCAGCGGATGACGGTGGCGAACCGCTCGGGGATGGCGGTCGCGGATGAGGAGCCTGTCGGACTTTGGTGGTCGAGGCGAGGATCCGGCTTGCGAGGACAGAACTCGACGCTTCGCCGGCCCATGGTGGTTCCATGGGCCAAGAGGCGGCGGATAGTGGACCGCACAGACGGATTCGCAGCCCGGCCGACAAAGTTCGACAGGCTCCTGAGCCTCAATCATAACGAAGGCCCGACCGCTTCGTCTCCCATGCCGTGCAGTATTTCGTCCGCATCGCTTACCATGCGCGTGCGTATGCGTGACCTTGAGCTCACGCGCGGCGCGGACTCATGCCCTAATCTGACAATGTCCAACGCCGCATGGGCGGCACGGGAAGAACACCATGCTGACGATACGCGAGCTGTCCAAAACCTATGCCAACGGTGTGCGCGCGTTGCGCAACGTGTCGCTGGACATTCCCAACGGCATGTTCGGTCTGCTCGGACCGAACGGGGCCGGCAAGTCGACGCTGATGCGCACGATCGCCACGCTGCAGGATCCGGACCAGGGCAGCATCACGCTCGACGGCATGGACCTGCTCGCCGACAAGCACGCCACCCGACGCCTGCTCGGCTACCTGCCGCAGGAGTTCGGCGTGTACCCGAAGGTATCGGCCGAGGCGATGCTCGATCACTTCGCGATACTCAAGGGCGTCACCGTGAAGGGCGAGCGGCGCGAACTGGTCGAGACGTTGCTGCGCCAGGTGAACCTGTGGGATGTGCGCCGGCGCAAGCTGGGCACCTATTCCGGCGGCATGCGCCAGCGCTTCGGCATCGCCCAGGCGCTGATCGGCGACCCGCGGCTGGTGATCGTGGACGAGCCCACCGCCGGCCTCGACCCGGAGGAGCGCAACCGCTTCCTCAACCTGCTGGCCGAGATCGGCGAGCGGGTGGTGGTGATCCTGTCCACCCACATCGTGGAAGACGTGACCGACCTGTGCCAGCGCATGGCGATCATCGGCCAGGGCCAGCTGCTGCTCACCGGCGATCCGCTGGAGGCGATCCGCTCGCTCGATGGCCGGGTCTGGCGGCGCAGCATCGACAAGTCCGAACTGGACGGCTATCGCGCCCGCATGAACATCCTGTCCACCCGCCTCGCGGCTGGTCGCACGCTGCTGCACGTGCTGTCCGACACGCGGCCCGGCGAAGGCTTCGAGGCGGTGGCGCCCGATCTGGAGGACGTCTATTTCGGCCACCTGCGCGATCAGGCCACCGCCAGGGCGGCCTGATCGGCTTTCGAATTCCCGGTAGGAGCGCGCTTGCGCACGATGCTCTTGCTCCATCGTTGGCAAAAGAGCATCGCGCGCAAGCGCGCTCCTACAACAAACCGCAAGAGCTTTCGCGCACAGGGTGCGCTCCTACACACCAGACAGGATCGCCCATGCGTCTCAAGTCAAGCTTCTTCGAGATACTTCGATTCGAATTGCGCCAGCAGCTGAAAGCGCCGCTGTTCTGGGTCATTGCGGCGGTGTTCGGCGCGCTCGCGTTCGCCCTGGTCAGCACCGACGCGGTGACCGTCGGCGGCGCCAGTGGCAATGTGCTGCGCAATGCGCCGCTGGTGATCGTGCGGCTGCTGACCGTGCTCAGCGTGCTCAGCATGTTCCTGGTGACGGTGTTCGTCGCCGGCGCCGCGCTGCGCGATTTCGAGCAGCGTACGGCCGAATTGGTCTTCACCACGCCGATCAGCCGTGGCGCCTATCTCGGCGGCCGCTTTGCCGCCGGCTATCTGGCGGCACTGGCGATCATGCTGGTGTGCGCGCTGGGCATCGCGCTGGGCGGCATGATGCCGTGGATCGATGCGGTGCGGCTGGGCCCGGCCAGCTGGCATGGCTACGCCTGGGCGTTCGGCGTGATGGTGGTGCCGGACATGCTGTTCATCGCGGCGCTGCTGTTCCTGCTGGCCACCACCACGCGATCGCTGCTGGCCACCTATGTGGGGCTGATCGTCTTCTTCGTGCTGCAAGCCGTCGTGGGCCAGTTGAGCAAGGACGTCAACAATCACTACCTCGCCGCCCTGCTCGATCCGTTCGGCGGGCGCACCGTGGCGCTGGTCACGCGTTACTGGTCCGCCTATCAATCGAACCGCGAACTGCCCGCGCTGAGCGGCGAGCTGCTGTTCAACCGCCTGCTGTGGATCGGCACGAGCATGGCCATGCTGGGCGTCACGTTCGCGCTGTTCCGGCCGAACCGCGAAGGCCTGCAACTGCCGCGGCGCAAGCCGCGGGCCGAACCGCCGATGCTGCGTCCGTCGGCCGGCACCGCCACGCTGACACTGCCCAAGGTACGCCTGGCGGACAACCTCCGTGCCCGCCTGCTGCAACTGCGCACGCAGTTCGCCTTCGACACGCTGGGCGTGCTGCGCGGCGTGCCGTTCCTGATCATGCTGGTGCTCGGTCTGACCAACCTGGTGGCTTCGCTGTTTCTGTCCGGGCATATCTACGGCACGGCCACGTATCCGGTCACCCATCAGGTGCTGGAGATGCTGCGGGGTGCGTTCCAGTGGCTGCTGTTCATCATCATCACGTTCTATGCCGGCGAGCTGGTGTGGCGCGAGCGCAGCCAGCGTTCGGCCGAGGTCAGCGATGCGTTTCCGCTGCCGGACTGGATTCCCCTGGTCGCCAAGCTGGGCGCACTGCTGGCGGTGATCGCGGTGTTCCAGCTGGTGGGTGCGCTGGTCGGCATCGGCTGGCAGCTCGGTCACGGCTATACCCATCTGGAACCCGGCCTGTATCTGGCGACGCTGGCGCTGAACGCGATGCCGTTCGTGCTGCTGGCGGCACTGGCGCTGTTCCTGCAGGTGCTGTCCAACAACAAGTTCCTCGGCTACCTGCTGACCATTTTGTGGTTCGTCACGCAGATCGGCTTCGGCCTGCTGCACTGGGACCAGAACCTCTACAACTACGGCAACGCGCCGAACGTGCCGTATTCGGACATGAACGGTTTCGGCCATTTTCTCGGTGCGGCGCTGTGGTTCGACTTCTACTGGGCCAACTGCGCCGTGGCCCTGCTGGTGCTGGCTGCGCTGTTCTGGGTGCGCGGCACCGGGCAGGCGTGGCGCGACCGTCTGCACGAGGCGCGCGCGCGGCTGCATGCGCCCGCGAAAGCCACCCTGGCGTTGGCGCTGCTGGCGTTCGCCGGCAGCGGCGCATGGATCTACTACAACACCAACGTGCTCAACCATTACCGCAGCAGCAGTACCAGACTGCAACAGCGCGCGGACTACGAGAAGAAATACGCGAAGTACAAGGATCTGCCTCAGCCGCGGATCACTGCGGTAAAGGCGGATGTGGACATCCACCCGTACCGGCGCAAGCTCGATATCCGCGGTCGATACACCCTGGTCAACAAACACAAGGCGCCGATCAGCGAGCTGTACGTGAACTTCGCCGACGGCTTCACCGTGAAGTCGCTGGACTTCGCGCCGCACGATACGGTCAGCACGGACAAGGATCTGGGCTTCACCATCTACCGGTTGAAGACACCGCTGGCACCCGGCGCATCGATGCGCTTCGACTTCGATCTGGAGTACGCGCCGAAGGGTTTCACCAACAGCCCCGAAGGCACGTTCCTGGCCCACAACGGCACGTTCTTCAACAACCACGTGATGCCGCAGTTCGGCTACCAGACGCAAGTACAGATCACCGACCGCAACGACCGCCGCAAGTACGGGCTCAACGAGGCGGTGCCGAGGATGCCGAAGCTCGGCGACGAGAAGGCGCGCGCCAACACCTACATCAGCAACGACGCGGACTGGATCAGCTTCGACACCACCGTGTCCACCGCAGCCGACCAGATCGCGGTGGCGCCGGGTTACCTGCAAAGGGAATGGACGGCCAACGGTCGGCGCTATTTCCATTACACGATGGACAAGCCCATGTTGCCGTTCTTCTCCTGGCTGTCGGCGCGCTATGCGGTGAAGCAGGTCCAGTGGAAGGGCGTGCAGATCGGCGTTTACTACAACCCGGCGCATGCCTGGAACGTGGACCGGATGATCCAGGGCGCCGAGGATGCGCTGGACTACTACGACGCGCACTACACGCCGTACCAGTTCCGTCAGTTGCGCATCCTGGAGTTTCCCGATTACGCCACGTACGCGCAGTCGTTCGCCAACACCATCCCGTTCTCCGAGTCGATCGGCTTCATCGCCGATTTGCGCGACCCGTCGAAGATCGACTACCCCTACTACGTCACCGCGCACGAAGTGGCGCACCAATGGTGGGCGCACCGGGTGATCGGCGCCGACATGCAGGGTTCGACCATGCTCAGCGAGTCGCTGGCGCAGTACTCCGCGCTGATGGTGATGAAGCACAAATACGGCGCCGACCAGATGCGCAAGTTCCTGAAGTACGAACTGGATCACTACCTTGCCGGCCGCGCCACCGAAAAGCTGGCGGAAGAGCCGCTGGCCAAGGTGGAGAACGATCAGCGATACATCCACTACCAGAAGGGCTCGCTGGTGTTCTACGCACTGCAGGATTACATCGGCGAGGACACCGTGGATCGCGTGCTGAAGCAGTTCCTGATCGACAAGGGTTTCCAGCAACCGCCCTACACCACCTCGCGGGAATTCATGGATGCGCTGGGCAAGGCGGTCGGACCGAAATGGCAGCCGCTGCTGAACGACCTGTTCTGGAAGATCACCCTGTTCGACAACCGCACCACCGAGGCCACCGCGAAAAAGTTGCCCGATGGCAGGTATCAGGTGACCATGAAAGTGCACGCCGGCAAGGTTTATGTCGACGGCAGGGGCAAGGAGACGCCAGCCACGCCGGACATCCCGATCGAGGTCGGCGTATTTGCCGCCTCGCCCGGCAAGGGCAGGGACGGCAAGCCGCTGTATCTCGAAAAGCGCATGCTGCCAAACGGCGACAGCACGATCACCGTGACCGTCGATGGCCTGCCCGCCGAGGCCGGCATCGATCCCTACAACGAGCTGATCGACAAGGTCTCCAGCGACAACCGGCATGCCGTGACCGTGCAGTGACGCGGCAGGCTGCCGGGAAGTCCCGAATGACGCAGCTCCTGGCACCAAGGAACGCACTCCATGGGCGGCTTCAGTCGCACACAAGTGCGCTCCCACAAAAGCAGGAAGAACAGAAAAAAGCGGGGCGCCGAAGCGCCCCTTTTTTTTGCCATCCGAACGTGTCCGGTTTACATCGCGGCAATCAGCGCATCGCCGAACTCCGAGCACTTCACTTCCCTGGCGCCTTCCATCATGCGGGCGAAGTCGTAAGTGACGGTCTTGGCCGCGATCACCTTGTCCATCGCACTGATGACCGCATCGGCCGCCTCGTTCCAGCCCAGATGGCGCAGCAGCAGCTCGCCGGAGAGGATCAACGAACCGGGGTTGACCTTGTCCTGGCCGGCGTACTTCGGCGCGGTGCCGTGGGTTGCCTCGAACACCGCATGGCCGGTGACATAGTTGATGTTGCCGCCCGGTGCGATGCCGATGCCGCCCACTTCCGCCGCCAGCGCGTCGGAGATGTAGTCGCCGTTCAAGTTGAGCGTGGCGACCACGTCGTACTCGGCGGCGCGGGTCATGATCTGCTGCAGGAACGCATCGGCGATCACGTCCTTGACCACGATTTCGCGGCCGGTACGCGGATTCTTGAAGCTCATCCACGGGCCGCCGTCGACTTCCACCGCGCCGAACTCGTTCTTCGCCAGCGCATAGCCCCAGTCGCGGAACGCACCCTCGGTGAACTTCATGATGTTGCCCTTGTGCACCAGCGTCACCGAACGGCGATCGTTGTCGACCGCGTACTTCAGCGCCGCACGCATCAGCCGCTCGGTGCCGTCCCTGGAGACCGGTTTGATGCCGATGCCGGAGCACTCGGGGAAGCGGATCTTCTTGAAGCGATCCGGGAAATGCTCCTGCAGCAGCGCCATGAACTTGGCCACCTCGGGCGTGCCTTCGGCGAATTCGATGCCGGCGTAGATGTCTTCGGTATTCTCGCGGAAGATCACCATGTCCACCGCCTCGGGTTTCTTCACCGGCGAGGGCACGCCCTTGAACCAGCGCACCGGGCGCAGGCAGGTGTACAGGTCCAGTTGCTGACGCAGCGCCACGTTGAGCGAGCGGATGCCGCCTCCGATCGGCGTGGTCAGCGGGCCCTTGATCGAAACCAGATAGTCGCGGCAGGCCTGCACGGTTTCGTCCGGCAACCAGCTGCCGGTTTCGTTGAAGGCCTTCTCGCCGGCGAGCACTTCCATCCAGTGGATCCTGCGCTTGCCGCCGTACGCCTTGGCCACCGCCGCATCCAGCACGCGTACCGAGGCACGCCAGATGTCCGGGCCGATGCCATCGCCTTCGATGAACGGCACGATCGGGTTGTCCGGCACGGTGAGCTTGCCGTCGGCAAGGGTGATCCTGGCGCCGTCGGCCGGCACGGTAGGCTTGTGGTCAGTCATGGGTATCTCCTGGGAAAGGCAGGGCACTTATGGCGCCGGTCAGCATAAAACACAAACGCGCATTTTCATCCCGGACAGCTTAAGCGATCGCACCTGCCGTCGCGTCGATCCGCCCGCCTCGCCGCGGCCGCGCGGGACAACGTGCGGCCCGCGGAATGTCCGACCAGGGCGCCTCGAACCCTCTCTGCGCCACGCACCGCGGCATGTTCGACGGCACCGGCGTGCCGGCGGTGAGACAACATGCCGCACCGGCTCAAGAAAATCGCCGCGCGACCGATACCGATAACTGACGCGATGTCATTCCCGGACTCCCTTCACATGGTGTTCCTTCAGCAATGCACGACGACGCAACATGAAAGCCGAACGGATTCTCCTGGCACTTGCCGATGTCGCCGCCGCTGAAACGGTCGCCGGGCAGCTTGCCGCGGCCGGTTACCCGGTGGCGCGCGCCCGCGACGCTTCCGACGCGCTCGCACTGGCGCGGGCGAACCCGCCTGCACTGGTGCTGCTGGATCAACAGCTGGCCGGTGCCGACGGCGTTGCACTGCTGCAGCATTTCAAGGCCGATCCGCGACTGACCGGCGCGTTCGTGGTCCTGCAGCGCTCGCCTGGCGCTACCGGCCACACCGCGCATTCGTTGCAGGCCGATGCCTGCGTCCATGCGTTCAACTGCCAGGTCGGCCTCGACGATCTTGTCGCCAGTTGGCTGCAACTTCGCCGCACTGCGGCCACGCTGCAGGAACTGATCGCGCGACAGCATCCGCCACAGCTGGAAGCGGAACACGCGATCATCCTGGAACGGATCGCGCTTGGCGCGCCGCTGACCGACGTGCTCGCCGAGCTGGCACGTGTAGTCGAACGGCAATGCCCCGGGACACTCTGCGCGATTCTGCAGACAGACCATGACGGCGCACAACTGCGCATGGGTGCCGCACCCAGCCTGCCGCCGTCATTCGCGCGGGCGGTCGACGGCACGCCGATCGGCCCGGACGCCGGCTCCTGCGGCACCGCGGCGCACGAGCGGCGCACCGTGGTGGCGGCCGACATCGCCAGCGATCCGCGCTGGCGGGAGGGTCGGCAACTGGCGCTGGGGCACGGCCTGCGCGCCTGCACGTCGCTGCCGATGTTCGATGACGATGGCCGGATACTGGGCACGCTGGCGCTGTATTCGCGCACGCCGGGCCAGCCGGCCACCCGGGCCATGGATCTGCTCGAGGCGTGCGCGCACATCGCCGGCATCGCCATCGCGCGACAGCGGGTGGAAGACGGCCGGCGCGCCGGCGCCAGCCTGCTGCACACGGCCCGGACCATCATCGATCTGGGCTACTGGAGCTGCGACCTGCAGACCGGCCACATGGCGTGGTCGGCGGATGCCTGCCGCCTGTTCGGCGTTGCCGCGCAGGCCTTCGACGGCAGTAACGAGGCCTTTCTCGCCAGTGTTCATCCGGAGGATCGCGACCGCGTGCGGCAAGCCACTTCCCGGGCGATCGTTGGCCGGCAGCCGGTCGAGACCGAATACCGCATCTGCCGGCCCGACGGCGTCGAGCGCGTGATGTTCTCGCGCTGCGACGTGGTGCGTGCCGACGACGGCACCACGCTGCGCGTGGCCGGGGTGGTGATGGACGTCACCGTGGCGCGGCGCACCGCCTCCGCCCTGAGCGAAAGCGAGCAGCGCTACCAGTCGCTGTTTTCGCAGAATCCGGACGCGGTCTGTTCGCTCGATCTCGACGGCAATTTCCTGAGCGTCAACCCGGCCTTTGCCCAGCTCACCGGCTACAGCGAGCAGGAGATCCGCGAACTCGGGGCACGACCGCTGATATCCGCGACATCGACCCCGCTGACCGACGCCCAATTCATCCTGGCGACCCGGGGCCAGGCGGTCACCTATGAAGCGGAATGCATCGCCAAGGACGGTCGCCGGTTCCATGCGATGGTCACCAACGTGCCGATCGTGGTGGATGGGCGGATCGTGGGCGTCTATGGCATTGCCAAGGACATCACCGAGCGCAAGCACGCCGAGGAACATCTGCGGGCAACCCGCGAACGCATGCAGATGGCCAGCCAGATGGCGCGCCTGGGTGGCTGGGAGATCGGCGTGCAGGGCGATCGGGTGAGTTGGTCGGACGAGGTCTGCGCCATCTTCGAACTGCCGCCCGGAACCCTGCCGCGCAAGGGCGACGGCCTGCGCCGCTACGCACCGGAATACCGCGAGCGCGCCCATGCGCTGTTCGACGCCTGCGTACGCGACGGCACATCGTTCGACGTGGAGCTGCAGATCGTCGCCGCGCACGGACGCCGGGTGTGGGTGCGCAGCATCGGCCAGGCGGTGCGCGACGAAAGCGGCGCCGTGGTGCGGGTGCAGGGCGTGCTGCAGGACATCACCTCGCGCAAGGTCGACGAGCAGAAGATCCAGCACCTCGCGTTCTACGACCCGCTCACCGGCCTGCCCAATCGCCAGCTGCTGCTCGACCGGTTGCAGCAGGCGCTGACCTCGCACGCACGCAGCGGAAAATGCGGCGCCCTGCTGTTCATCGACATGGACAACTTCAAGGCGCTCAACGACACGCTCGGCCACGCCAAGGGCGACCAGCAGCTGATCGAAGTGGCGCGCCGGCTGAGCAGCCTGATCCGCAACAACGACACCGTGGCGCGGCTGGGCGGCGACGAATTCGTGGTGATGCTGGAAGGTCTGGACGGCAGCCTCGCCAAGGCCGCGATCCAGGCCAAGTCGATCGCCGAGACCCTGCTTGCCGCGCTCGGCCTGTCCTATCAACTGGACAATTTCAGCCATCACGGTTCGGCCAGCATCGGCGTCACGCTGTTCCACGATACCGGCGAAAGCACCCACGAACTGCTCAAGCGCGCCGACATGGCGATGTACCAGGCCAAAGCCGCCGGCCGCAACACCGTGTGTTTCTTCGACCCGAAGATGCAGGCTACCGTCAACGCCCGCGTGGCGCTGGAAGCGGACCTGCGCGAAGGCCTGCAACTCCAGCATTTCCAGCTGTTCTATCAACCCCAGGTGGACCGCTCCGGCCGCACCACCGGCGTCGAGGCGCTGCTGCGCTGGAACCACCCGCGCCGCGGCCTGATCTACCCGGACGCCTTCATCGCGCTGGCCGAGGAAACCCGGCTGATCCTTCCCCTGGGCCAGTGGGTGCTGGAAACCGCCTGCAAGCAGCTGGCGATGTGGTCGAGCGTGCCGGCCTGCGCCAGCCTCGACATATCGGTCAATGTCAGCGCCCGCCAGTTCCATCATCGCGGCTTCGTGCAGCAGGTGATCGACACCCTGCAGCGCAGCGGCGCGAATCCGGCGCGGCTCAAGCTGGAGCTCACCGAAAGCCTGCTGCTGACCGATGTCGACGAGGTCATCGACAAGATGACCACGCTCAAGGCCAGCGGTGTCGGTTTTTCGCTGGACGACTTCGGCACCGGCTATTCGTCGCTGTCCTACCTCAAACGCCTGCCGTTGGACGAACTGAAGATCGACCGCTCCTTCGTCAATGACGTGCTGACCGACACCAACGATGCGGTGATCGTGCGCAGCATCGTGGCGCTCGGCCAGAGCCTGGGCCTGACCGTGCTGGCCGAAGGCGTGGAAACCGAAGGGCAGCGCGATTTCCTGACACGGCACGACTGCCATGCCCACCAAGGCTACCTGTTCTCCCGCCCGATACCGATCGACCAGTTCGAAACCTGGTTCGCGCGGCAGGCCCTGGCGGCGTGATCATGCCGGCGCTGCGAAAATGCTGACCGCCCGGCGACGGCTTATCGAGAATCAGCGCATGGGCAAGGCCAGGTTATCCGAGCAAGTAGCGCTCCGCATCCGCTCGCGCAAGAGGGCGCCTCGAACAACCTCGACTTGCTCGAATAGCCCCGATCTGTAGGAGCGCACCCTGCGCGCGAATGCCTTCGTGGGAGATCCCGTAGGAGCCCGCTTGCGGGCGATGCTCTTGCGAGTCCCGAGTCCCGAAATAAGGCTCCTCAGCGGAATCCGTGGGTGATTTCTGCGCTATCCGGCTGATCCCACCTCACTCAAGAACCGGTACAGCTTTCTGCAGGTGCCGTCGAACGCACGTTGCTGGGCTTCGGTGATGCTGGGGTAGATCAGTGGTCCACCTTCGTCGTCAATGTAGTGGAGTAGCACGGCTGTTGCCGTCTTCATGCGCAGGCGCGGTTCGTCATACAAGCGGCGCACGAGTTCGCCGCCGAGCATCCAGAGATGATCGCGGTGACGTGCCAAGGTCTTTCGACTGAGGTCGGTTGCCAGCAGATGCCGCAGGAATGGCGTGAGCGCTTCCAGCACGTTGCGACCGAAGTCGATGTCGCCATCGTCAAAGCGCCAGCGATGCGGCCACTCGGAGAGATCGGGGCAGAGTTCGGCCAACATGTGATCGTCGGGTTGGTATGAAATAGCGGGTTTGCCGCCCCCTGCCAGATTCGACCTACCCATGTTGATCACCCGCCTGCTGAATGCCTGTCACCACCATCCTGGCTTCGTGTATCAGGGCGCGCGCCTGCTCGAGGCCGAGAACACCATCGAGGTTGACGTGCGTCCTCGCCGCGGTTCTCGTCCGATCTGCTCGGGATGCGGCAAGCGCGGCAGCGGCTACGATACGCTGTCGGTGCGCCGCTTCGAGTTCATTCCGGTCTGGGGCTTCGCGGTGATTTTAGTGTATGCCATGCGTCGGGTCGCCTGCCGTGGGTGCGGCGTCAAGGTCGAACAGGTGCCCTGGGCGATTGGCAAGCACACGCTGTGCAAGGCGTACATGCTGTTCCTCGCGCAGTGGGCGCGCCGACTGTCCTGGCGAGAAACGGCGGTAGCGTTCCGCACCAGCTGGGAAAAGGTGTTTCACGCCGTGGAATGGGTGGTCGAGTGGGGGCTGGCGCACCGCGAGTGGGGGCCGCTGCGTGCCATCGGCGTCGACGAAATCCAGTACGGCCGCGGCCACGCGTATCTGACGCTGGTCTACCAGATCGATGCCGGCTTCACGCGGCTGCTGTGGGTCGGCAAGGAACGCACCACGGCCAGCTTCCAGCGCTTCTTTGACCTGATCGGCAAAGATCTCGCGGCGCGGATTGCGTTCGTCTGCTCGGACATGTGGAAGCCCTACCTGAAGCTGATCGAGCAGAACTGCCCGAATGCACTGAACATTCTCGACCGTTTCCACGTCGTGGCGACGATCAACAAGGCGATCGACGAAGTGCGTGCCAACGAAGCCCGCCGGATGCACCAGGACGGCTATGAGCCTGTCCTGAAGAAGACCCGGTGGTGCGTGCTGAAGCGTCCGGGCAATCTGACGGGACAACAGCGCGGCCGCCTGCGGGAGCTGCTGAAGTACAACCTGAAGACGGTTCGCGCCTACCTGCTGAAGGAGGACTTCCAGAAGTTCTGGGAGTACGTGTCACCCACCTGGGCCGGCAGATTCCTCGATGAGTGGTGCACGCAGGTGATGCGTTCACAGATCGAGCCGATGAAGAAAGTCGCCGGCACGCTACGCCGACACCGCGAGCTGCTGTTGAACTATTTCCGCGCCCGCAAGCAATTCTCCAGCGGCGTCGTCGAGGGGCTGAACAACAAGTGCAAAGTCACCATGAGAAAAGCCTACGGATTTCGGACCTTCAGGGCGACAGAAATCGCGCTATATCATGTGCTTGGCAAGCTACCTGAGCCGAAGCTCGCCCACAGGTTTTGCTGACGAGGCCGAAATAAAGCATCGCCCGCAAGCGGACTCCTACGAGTGCCGGTGCCAGTTATTCGATATTTCCACGAGTGAGCGGCATCCTCTTTGCGCCGTTATGATCGCGATCGCCCGATAAAGACCAGGGCGCGATCATGACCGACACCCCCTAGACATGCTCGCGTGCCGCCGCCAGGAAGTAATGCGCAGCGATTCGCTGCGGCCTCATTGAAGCTACGCGCACGAAAACATCGGGCACGGCCCCGTCAAAGTGATCCGCAGCGAATAACCGAGGC
>Ga0307377_10001179_pt1 | contig 34192 bp, 32 predicted proteins | sample TR3MG_FD_202535 | JGI IMG/M metagenome (GOLD analysis project Ga0307377, IMG submission 202535) | Soil microbial communities from Risofladan, Vaasa, Finland - TR-3 | ecosystem: Environmental > Terrestrial > Soil > Coastal area > Acid sulfate soil | place: Finland: Risofladan, Vaasa | collected... | reverse complement strand
CGTGGGGCAGCTACGACTCGCTGGAGGCCGGCGGGCGTTTCCAGGTCAAGCGCATCGTGGTCAAGCCCGGCGCGTCGCTGAGCCTGCAGAAGCACCACCACCGCGCCGAACACTGGATCGTGGTTTCCGGCACCGCCGAAGTGACCTGCGACGACAAGGTATTCCTGCTCGGCGAAAACCAGAGCACCTACATCCCGCTCGGCTCCGTGCACCGCCTGCGCAACCCCGGCAAGCTGCCGCTCGAATTGATCGAGGTGCAGTCCGGCAGCTACCTGGGCGAGGACGACATCGTGCGTTTCGACGACGTCTACGGCCGCGCCTGAGTACCGCCGCGACAGCGACGAATCGCCCGATCGCCTGCGCCATCAACTGCCCGGAGCCCGCTCGCGAGCGATGCCTTTTGCCTTGATGTGGAGGGTCGGCAGGAATTCGCTATTCGCCCCCCAAGCGCCCATTTCAGTTGCATTCTCACCAGAAGCGCTTGTTGGGACATTTTGCCTTCAATGGCGCCACGCGCACTCCTTTTTTTGGGCGTCTGCCAGAAATTCAGGTGACTATGCGAACTTTGCATGACCTCCTGAAAGAACTAGCCACTCCCCTGAGCGCCTGAAGGACCCTGTTGATGGAGTGATTCAAGTGTCATTCCCGGCAAGCGCGGCAAGTGCGGTACGAGTGCGATTTTCATGAATGGATAATAAACGGGCATCCCGGTCCGTACGATTAGCCCGGATACCCCCCTCTCAAGCACGTTTCCCAGGCCAAGTCCGGGAGTGAGCCGGCCGCATGATGGTCGACAGCATTCCATGAGAGGCCATCCCACATGCAACACCGCCGGCACCCGCGCCCGAAACTCCAGCTACTCGCCCTTCCCTCCTTTGGGGGGTTACATGCGGATATTCCCCTGCGGGATGGGGACGCAAGTCTTGACCTCCTTCCGCCCGTGGGCGATTCCCCGTTTGGCGTCATGCAAGGCGCGGTAATTGCGGCGGGCACTCACCCGCGGGTTATTGCCGGCCTGAGAACCTGGCACGCCGCGCAGGCTGCTGCCCGCCGCACTTCTCCGCGCCGCATCCTGCTCCCGACATTTGTCATCGACGATGCGGATGTGCGTGGCGCGCTCGAGGACTGGGCCAAGTGGGAAATTGCGTTGGGCCACTACGATCAGCCCCAGCGTTTGCGCCTGCTGGTGTCACTGATGCAACGGGACTTCAACGCCTATAAAGGGCACCGATACCAGACGCTGCAAAGCGTGTTCGACCTGCCGCATCGCTCGATCGGCCGAGCAAAAGCCATGGCAAGAGCCGCCTTGCGCAGCGATCTCTCCGGCAGGACACGCGGGGATGAATGACCTATCTGGAAACGCCCGGAAAATCCTCGCTGGCCTCATCGGCATGACGGGCAGCACCTGGCCGCTGCCGGCGCGATTTCCGGCCCGTGGGTGGCTGATTATTCATCTCATTGAGCTCACACCCTGGTTGCTACAGCTCACCTCAGAGAGTCATCGCCCCGATTCCTGCTGGGACCTACTCCGCGACGACGATGGTATCGACGCCCTCGCCGAATTGCAGGCCTATGCCCATATCCTGATGGCACAGGATAATGGCACCTGGCATGGCTTTCTGCGCAGCCACGCACTCGCTGCCGCGGTTGCGCACACCCAGGTGAATGTAGATGCCCAAGCGCACTTGGCACTGCTTGCCGCTGCGCTCATTTGGCGAAACCGCGACGACAAAAATGCCAGCGATGACCTGTGCTATCGCATGGGCCTGCATCTGAGAACACTCACGGAGAGGCCTTCCGGCTGCGTGTCCTCCTACTCTGCACCCGAGGGGCTCGATGGCATGAATTGCGTCGAGGATATCGTCGCCGCACTGCCACGCAGCGAAACAAGGGAGGGCCGCGACGATGCCGAAATATTCACGGCTGAAACCCTCGAACAACGCAAGGCGTTGGTGGCGCTGGGAGCACTCTGGCGCAACGGGTTAGGCGTGTCCCCAGAACGCCCTCGCGGCGTTTCGAGGCGCGGCCACGGAACACGCGGCGCGAAATTCAGTTCGCTATTTGATCTTATTCAAGAGCGCACTCGGGAACGGAGCATGATTCCCGGTACCGATGGCTCCACGCCGAAGGTCATCGTCCGCATTCCCACCGCCCTGACCACCAGTCACGATGACGATGACGATGACGAGTGGGATGATCAACAGGGCCATGCCGTTCACGGCGGGCTCCCCAACGACGTTCGCCGCTGGCCCATTGCCGCAGCGCAGATCGAGGATCTCATCCCGGCGCAAGCTGATGTATCGGAGCGGCGACACGCGCTCACAATAGCAATTCAAGGAGAGCTCGACTTACACGAACTGGCTTCTTTGAGTGATGAGGTGTCGCTGGATGACGGCGAATCCATCCGGGCTCGCCAGGCCGCCTTGGAGCTCGCACCCTTGTGGTGGCATGAGACCAGCCATAGCTCCCCGGCGGACCGTGGCCGAGAACGCTTGGCCATGGCGCTTTCCTCAGTGCTCGGCATTCCGCCTGCTGCGCTCAAACAGGCCTCGCTGCGGAAACCGAACAATCACAGCCAAGCAGGCCTACGCATCACACGGACGCACGGTCAGGTCAGCGGCTCACTGCTCTGGGCTCTGCATATTGGTCACTCGCCATTTTCTGAGGAGACGTGCGATCCCATGTTGGTCCGCCCGGCATCCCCATGCGTACAACTGGCGATACACCCCGTGATTGCCGAGCACATCGCCCAATGGCTCGAGGCACGAGGTAGCCAGTGGCAACGCATCGACAACAATACGCAAGCACTCGCCCAGCCGACGGAAAAACTGAAACTGGCAACAGCGCTGAAGACTCTAGTGGCGCGCTTGAACAGAGGTAATCCGGGACTAAAATCCACTGCAGGCCATGCCAGTGGCTTTTTTCTCTCGGCCCTGGAACGCGATGGAACCAGTGACCCGGCGCTGATCCACGCTCTCAGCCCTGGCCTGCGATCCAACGCGCCCATCGCGTCGGTCTACACGAATGTAACATTGTCCCATCTGTCGACTATCTACCTTCGCACGCAGGCCTGCGCGTGGTGGGCACTGACGGGGGAATCCATTACCTGCGATCCCGCAGTAGCGGTGCGCCCCGGGAACGTCGGCTCCCAACGCTGCCTGACCCGGAATGCCGTTCAACGGGGCCATATGCTCCTGGCTCGCGACGCAAAGCGCTGCCGACGGTACCCGCCACGTGATGCGTGGGAGATGGCCGCCCTGGTCAACGCGCAGGTCCTCCTGGTCTTGATGCGACTTATTGGATCCCGCGGCCTGCGTGCTCGCCGCACCCTCTGGTCCGATCCACACGCTTTGCAATGTGGCCTCTCCTACTGGACTTTTGTGGACAAGGGCAATTATCGCCGCAGCGTCCCGCTGGACGCCGTCGATCAGCACGACCTCCAGACTCTGGCTGACATACTCAGGCGGGCCAGCTGGGATCCCCGTTTGGGCGAAGCAGCGTGCGCCTCATTGGCCGACGCCGCCGACGCCATGCAGGGCAAGCGGACCGCCTCTGAGCACGGACCCATCGGCCAACTTAGGCGCTCCCGCTCGGGATGGGCGTGGGTGCCATTGACAGTAGGAGACATCACGGAGGCGTTCAAACGCCATGGCCTGCGGATGCCACCGGCAGGCATCCGCCATACCGTGCGCTCCCTTCTCGCCGAGGAGGGCCACGCCCCCGGGGCGATCGATTCACTCCTCGGCCACCACGGTTGGGGTGGGGAGGATTTTCGACCGTTTCGCCACCATAGCGCGCCGCTGCTTAAGGCAACGGTGATGCCCCTGGTTCACGCCCTCAGAAAACACTTTGGATTTCCTACTCATGTCCCACGCTGACACGCTGATGCTGCAATTGAGCGACAGACACCGGACCGATGCGGTGCGCCTCTTGGCCACAGATGCATTACTATTTTTCGAGGAGGCCGTCGCCAAAAGCCTCAAACTCACCCAAGGCCAACTGCGCGACCGGGAGGCCACGCTGCGCAAACGCCACCGGGGCGTTTCAGCACCGATTACGCGACTCGTGCTCATGGCAGCCCGCGAACTTGTCGTACCCGTTGAGTTTGGCGATATCGCCTCACTTGGCGCCGTCCGCGAGGTTTTTCCCGAACCAAGCCCCCTGACGCCCCGTTGCCTCCGAGCGGCCGAAGGCGCCGATCAGCTCGAATCCGCGTACGTCCGGTGGCGATTGAGAAGCTGCCCCGTTCTTTCATCCCTAGTGGCCGCCGGGGAGGTGCTGCTTTTGTGCGTGCTACGGGGCGGAATCCTCGATGATGACTCACTTGATGCGCTCGCCCACCAGCCGCTGGCGGAATGGCAACTGGCCAGCATTAAGGGCAATGAACCGCTGAAAACTCCATGGCATGCCATCCCAGCCGAAGCACTTCTGGCGGTGAGGGCCTTCGCCCAACATCACAGCGACCTCAAGACGCTCCTGCCTGCAGCAACCCGCGCGGCCGCCGCCATCGAGGCACTTCTGCAGCGGTGTCAATGCGAGACGGTACCGTCATTGCACAGCCTATGGCGCAGTGCTGCAGCCAGACTGCGTCGAGACGCTCCGGACTGGCTCGCCCGAATCATCGCCGGTGCCGAGATGGATGTCCCTGCGCAGCCAGCCACGCGCTGGCGCCTGATGACCGATTTTCCTCTGTTAAAAAACATCCCAATCCTCCCGGACGCAGCGACTCCCGATGCTGGCAACATCGCCCTCATTGAATCCGACAGCACGCTGCCGGCGTGGCGGGAAGGTAGCGCATTCCTGAATCGCTTATGCGCCGGCCTGAAGAAAAGTCCCCGTGCGTTGGACGCGCTGTCGATGCTTGAGGAACTCGCGGAAGATGTGCCCGATCCACTATGCGGGCTGATCGTCATGCTGGCCGACAGCTGGATGAGACGTGCGAAACCTCAGCTTCCCCAATCGGTCGCACGATACGTGTCAGCGTTACGCGGACTTCCGCAGTCCGCAGGAACACAGTCGCCGTTTTACAAAATCCAGGACATCTGGCATGCCGACGGGGAGGTATGGACTCACATACTCACCACAGCGGCACGGCCAGGATTTCGCCGCGACGAGATGACGCTGCGCGAGCTCAGCCGTCTGCATCGGTTCGCCTGCAAGGTCTTTCCAGACCTGAACGACTGCGACCTCGACGAAATCGAGGGGATGGACGTCGATATCCGGACCCGCGCAGTACTCATCACTGACACCGAGATGCGCCGATCGGTCGAACACCTGAGGGCGACGTCACCGCAACATGTCGGCGGCTGTCTGTGCGCGGAAGTGGCTTATGCTTCCGCCGCACGAATCAGGGAACTCTCTCACGCGCGGCTAAGTGATCTGCGCATCGATACAACGCGTCTGATCCTCAAGATTCGAGCTCATCGTGATCGCCGTCTGAAGACCCCATCAGCCCGGCGAGACCTGCCGCTGCACCATCTGCTGTCCAATGAACAGCAGCAACGTTTGCGGGACTATGCGCAGGCATTGGCCCAATCGGGCCATGCACCGGGGGACATCTACCTGTTTGCTCCGTTGGCCCGGCCCGACCGGCCACCCAGTGATGATCAGCTCCATGCGCTCATACAAAGTTTGCGCGAAATCACGGGCGACAGGGACATTACATTCCATTCGTTGCGCCATTCCGCCGCCACCTGGCTGGTGTTGCAGATCCTCAGCTATGAAGTTCCCTCGATCGCCGCGCTCCCCCTGATCGGATCAGATGCGTCGCGTTTTGCACGAACCACGGTCACGTCATTGGTCGGCGCGTTATGCCCGGATCTGGCTCGAGCTCCTCTGGGGCGCCTGCCGGCCGGTTGGACTCAGGCGCTGGCGCGCCTGCTCGGTCATGCCGATTTCGCGACTACACTGAGGCACTACATCCATCTGCGCCCGCTCTACCAACCCCATGTGCTGGTGCGCGAGTGGGGCGAACTGCCAGCGTCCTTGTTGGCCAAACTGGCCAACATCCCCGAACGCACCGCGCGTGATCAGGCCGCCCGCTGGCGGCACCTGGCACCTGCACGTCGACAATATGCCACCCGGGCCCAAGCCCTAATCTATGCCAAGCATGAAGCCGATGTCGCCGAGCAGGTCGACTCGCTCATTCGTGAGAGCACTCCCCCGCCACCCCTTGAAGTAGTCCAGCTGGCGCGAGCAACCGTCCATGTCGGCTCCGTCGCGGTGGCGTGTCGTCTTTTGTCAGGCGGCCGGACAATCGACAACGTCGCGAAACTGCTCGGCTACCCGATCGGTGCCATCAGCCGCACACAGACCGCGCTCAACGAAAAGATCGTAGCCGACCGGTACGCCCCGGCGTTCTTGCCTCCCCGTAAACTGGACCGCGCGAGGGACAATCGCGATTTTGACTTCATGGCCAAAGCATTGGATCGCACCAAAGTGTCGAAAGAAGCATTTTCTGCTTGGCGGCACGTCGTCGACGCAGGGAATCGGTGGGTTGTCACCAGAGATGATGACGTGGAACAACTGATCGATTTCCTTCTCTCGCTGCTTCCGACACACACATGCGTTTATGTCGAGCTGCAATCCATCGCTGGGGAAAAGGAGAGACTCACCGCCGAGCAACGCGAACACCGCTTTTGGTCACGGATCACCGTCAGCAGGAGCGAGCGTTTGCGCATCAAGGCGTACGACTACGGTGATGGACCGAACTGGCGCTATCGCCCCGCTGGCGAAAAGGCAGACGACTGCCGGGAGTGGATGCACTTGCGTTTGTGCAAATTGCCTTGGCCAGGAGAGGAATCGCGATTGGAGCGCTGCCCCGGATACACACGCGCACTTCAATGTTGGCGCGTTTCCCACGATCTTCGTGAGCCGAAATGGGCGCGGTATCGGCGCTGAGGCGCGAAGGTCGCAGAAGCGCCAACAGCCCAGAGGCCACTGGATCTTTTGCGGCGCTGGCGAACAAACGTCTTGCCTATTTCGCTCCATCCTGAGCAAGTTGCGAAATTCCCGCGAAGTCATGCTGGGGCGGCCATCCTGATTGACGCCGTCCAGCGGTAAGATCGGCATGCCGCCAGCATGCCTGTGTGCTCAGCCACAGAACTGTCGGCCCACATCACCGGAAGCTGCAAGGAGCCCGCTCACGGGCAAAGCCTTTTGCCTTGATGTGGCATCAGAGCCAAGAGCATCGCCCGCGATGACAGCCGGCGTCGATGAGATCAGGCGGGTGGGCTGCCGATCAGGGCGCTCAGTTCGGCGGTCTTCGCCGCCAGCAGCGCCGGGTCGCCACGGGTCTCCACGTTGAGGCGAAGCAGCGGTTCGGTGTTGGACGAGCGCAAGTTGAAGCGCCACTGGTCGAACGCCGCGCTCACGCCGTCGACGTGCTCGATCTTCGGCTGCTGGTCCGCATAGAACGCCATCACGCGCGCCACCGTGGCAGCGGCATCGTCCACGCGGAAGTTGATCTCGCCGCTGCACGGATACGCCTGCATGCGCTGCTCCAGCATCGCGGCCAGTGGCGTACCGGTGGTGCATATGCGCTCGGCGACCAGCAACCAAGGAATCATGCCGGAGTCGCAATAGGCAAAGTCGCGAAAATAGTGATGCGCACTCATCTCGCCGCCGTAGACGGCGTCCTCGGCGCGCATGCGCTCCTTGATGAAGGCGTGGCCGGTCTTGCTTTCGATCGCCACGCCGCCGGCCGCGTGCACCATGTCGATGGTGTTCCAGGTGAGCCGCGGGTCGTGGATGATCTTCGCGCCGGGATTCTTCTCCAGCAACTGCGCCGCGAGCAGGCCGACGATGTAATAGCCCTCGATGAATCGGCCCGCCGCGTCGAACAGGAAACAGCGGTCGAAATCGCCGTCCCAGGCGATGCCGAAGTCGGCGCCCGAATCGATCACCGCCTGCGCCGTGGCGTCGCGGTTTTCGGTCAGCAGCGGGTTGGGAATGCCGTTGGGAAAACGGCCGTCCGGCGCGTGGTGGATGCGCACGAACTCGAACGGCAGATGCGGCGCCAACAGGTCGACCACCGCGCCGGCGCCGCCGTTGCCGGCGTTCACCACGATCTTCAGCGGTCGCAGCGCCGCGATGTCGATGTAGCCCAGCAAATGCGCGATGTAGGCGGACTTGTCGTGGTCGCGCGAGATCGCCCCCGGCGTCGCGGCCGGCGCGCCAAAGGCGTTCGCCTCCACCTGCCGTTCGATCTCGCGCAGGCCGGTGTCGCCGCTGATCGGCCGGGAACCCTCGCGCACCAGCTTCATGCCGTTGTAGTCGATCGGGTTGTGGCTGGCGGTGACCATGATGCCGCCGGCCACCCGGCGATGCGCGGTATGGAAATAGACTTCCTCGGTGCCGCACAGGCCGATGTCGATCACGTCGCAGCCGCCTTCGTTGAGGCCGCGGCTGACCGCCGCGGCCAGCGCCGGGCTGTCGAGGCGGATGTCGTAGCCGACCACGACGGCGCCGGCACCGACCGTTTCGGCGAAGGCGCGACCGATGCGCCAGGCAATATCGGGATTGAGTTCGTCGGGGAGCCGGCCGCGGATGTCGTAGGCCTTGAAGCATTTCATGCGAGAGTCGTTCCTTCGTGTCGATCGGCAGGATTGTCGCCGGAAGCGGCGGCGGCGCGCATCAGTGACGGCGCATATGGCGCAGGTGTCGCCACACGTACAGCGCAATGCCAACGAGGATCACCGCGCCGATCAGCGCGTCGAAGCGGTGAAAATACACGCCCAGCGTGTTCCAGTGCTGGCCCAGCTTGAGCCCGATCCAGGCCAGCCCCCAGCACCAGATCAGCGAGCCGAGGAAGGTGTACGCGGTGAACCGCCACAGCGGCATGCGCGCCACCCCGGCGGGAAACGCGATGAACGTGCGCACCACCGGCAGCAGCCGACCGACGAAGATGGTGATGTCGCCGTGGCGCTGGAACCAGCGGTCGGCCAGATCCAGGTCGTGATGCGAGATCAGCACGTACCTGCCGTAGCGCTCCACCAGCGGACGCCCGCCCCAGGCGCCCAGCGCATAGGCCAGCCAGGAGCCCAGCACGCAGCCGACCGCACCGGCCACCGCCACCAGCCACAGCACCAGCGTGCCGGTGGACACCAGGTAGCCGGAGAACGGCATGATGATCTCCGACGGCAGCGGAATGCAGGCGCTCTCGATCGCCATCAACAGCACGATGCCCGCGTAGCGCCAACTCGAAATCACGGCAATCACGAAGCCGGCGAGCAGGCCGATCAGTTTTTCCATCATTCCACTGTCACCGATTTGGCCAGGTTGCGCGGCTGATCGACGTCGGTGCCGCGCAGCACGGCGACGTGGTAGGCCAGCAGTTGCAGCGGCACGGTGAATACCGCCGGTGCGATGAAGCTGCCGCCGGACTCCACCCGCAGCATGGCGCCGTAGGTGGCCATGTCGTCCATGCCGGCGGCGCCATCGGCGAACACGATCAGGCGTCCGCCGCGGGCGCGCACTTCCTGCAGGTTGGACTTGAGCTTGTCCAGCAGCGGGCCGTTCGGCGCCACCGCCACCACCGGCATCTCCTCGTCCACCAGCGCCAGCGGGCCGTGCTTGAGTTCGCCGGCCGGATACGCCTCGGCATGGATGTAGGAAATTTCCTTGAGCTTGAGCGAGCCTTCCAGCGCCACCGGATACTGCACGCCACGACCGAGGAACAGCGCGTGTTGGTGATGGATGAATTCACCGGCCAATTCGATGATCGCCGGCTCCAGCTGCAACGCATTCTCGATCGCCCGCGGCAGATGCTGCAGCTCGGCGCACAACGCGGCGTAGCGCTGCGGATCGAGCCCGTTGCGACGGGCCAGATCCAGCGCCAGCAGCGCCAAGCCGGCAAGCTGGGTGGTGAACGCCTTGGTCGAAGCCACGCCGATCTCCGGGCCGGCGCGGGTCATCAGCTTGAGATCCGCCTCGCGCACCAGCGAGGACTCCGGCACGTTGCAGATCACCAGCGTGCCCAGATAACCGCGACGGTGCGACTCGCGCAGGGCAGCCAGGGTGTCGGCGGTTTCGCCGGACTGCGAGATCGCCACGAACAGCGTGTCGGCCGGCACCACTGCCTCGCGATAGCGGTATTCGCTGGCCACCTCGACGCTGACCGGCAGCCGCGCGAACTCCTCGATCCAGTATTTGGCGACCAGGCCGGCGTGATAACTGGTGCCGCAGGCGACGATGTGCAAGCCGCGCGTGCGCTGCAGCATCACCTCGCTGTCGATGCCGAAGATGTTCGGCAGCACGCCACGCGGACCGATGCGCGATTCCAGCGTGTCGGCCACCGCACGCGGCTGCTCGAAGATTTCCTTCTGCATGTAGTGGCGGTATTCGCCGCGCTCGACCGCGTCGGTGGACAATTCGCTCTCGTACACCGCGCGCTCGACCGGATGCCCATCGAGGCCGTAGACCTGCACGCTGTCGCGGCTGATCTCGACCACGTCGCCCTCGTCGAGGTAGATCATCTTGTTGGTGACCTGGATCAGCGCCTGCGCATCCGAACCGAGGAAGTTCTCGCCGATGCCCACACCGACCAGCAGCGGCGCACCACGGCGCGCGCCGACCACTTTGCCGGGCTCGTCGCTGCTGATCACCGCGATCGCATAGGCGCCTTCCAGCTCGCGCACGGTGGTCATCACCGCCTCGCGCAGATGCATGCCCTGACCGATGCGCTCGTCGATCAGCGCCGCCATTACCTCGGTATCGGTTTGCGAAGTGAAGACACGCCCGCGCGCCTGCAGCTCGGCCCGCAGGCTGACATGATTCTCGATGATGCCGTTATGCACGATGGCGACCCGGCCGGCCACATGCGGATGCGCGTTGGCCTCGTTCGGCACGCCATGCGTGGCCCAGCGCGTATGCGCGATGCCGGTGCCGCCGGGAAACGGATCGGCAAGGTAGAGCGCTTCCATCTCGCGCACCTTGCCCTTGGCGCGCACGCGCCGGATGGTGCCCTTGTCCAGCACGGCCACGCCGGATGAATCATAGCCACGGTATTCCAGCGCCTTGAGTCCGACAATCAGCAGCGCAGCGACGTCGCGCTGGGCAGCGGCGGCAACGATTCCACACATGATGAAGGCTCCTATGCTGGATGTACGGGCGAGGACCCGCCACGGGGCGAGCATGGTGGCGGGGCCACATGTCCGCAAGCTTTCATGGTGCGCGTAATCACACCAACAGCGGAGCGGTAGGAGCCCACCCTGTGGGCGAAAATGCACCGAACAAAGACATCGCGCACAAGGTACGCTCCTACATGCCGAATGTCAGTTCACCTTGCGCCGCAGGTAGTTCAGCAGGTCGATGCGGGTGATCAGGCCGAGAAACTGTTCGCCGTCCATCACGATCGCCACGTGGCCGCGCTCGAACACCGCCAGCAGCGCCTCGATCGGCTCGCTCACCGCGAGCATATGCAGGTTCGTCATCATCGCGGTGGAAACCGGGTCGCGGAAGCGCGTCTCGTCGGCATGCACATGCATCAGCACGTCCGACTCGTCGACGATGCCGACCAGCTTGTGGCCATCCATCACCGGCAACTGCGACACGTCGTACAACTTCATGCGGGTGTAGGCGGTGATCAGCAATTCGTTGGGGCCGATCACCACAGTGTCGCGCTGGGCGAACGGGCGCAGCAGCAGGTCGCGCAGGTCGCCGTGCTGCTGACGTTCGAGGAAGCCGTTGTCGAGCATCCAGTAGTCGTTGTACTGCTTGGACAGGTACTTGTTGCCGGTGTCGCAGACCAGCGTCACCACCCGCTTGGCGCGGCTCTGCTCGCGGCAATATTTCAACGCCGCGGCCACCAGCGTGCCGGTGGAGGAGCCACCCAGCATGCCCTCCTTCGCCAGCAGCTCGCGGGCGGTGAGAAAGCTCTCCTTGTCGGTGATCGCATAGGCTTTCTTCACCCGGCTGAAGTCGCTGATCGAGGGCAGGAAATCCTCGCCGATGCCTTCGACCATCCAGCTGGCGGACTTGGTCGAGAGCGTGCCCTCGTTGATGTACTGAGCCAGGATCGAACCGACCGGGTCGGCCAGAATCATCTCGGTGGCCGGCGAACGCTCGGCGAAATACCGCGACAACCCGCTCAGCGTGCCGGACGAGCCACAGCCGACCACCACCGCATCGACCTTGCCGTCCATCTGTTCGAGGATCTCCGGCCCGGTGGTTTCGTAATGCGCGCGCGGGTTGTCGGGATTGCCGAACTGGTTGATGAAATAGGCGCCGGGCGTTTCGCGCGCGATGCGCTCGGCCATGTCCTGGTAATACTCCGGATGGCCCTTGGCCACGTCGGAACGGGTCAGCACCACTTCGGCGCCCATCGCCTTGAGATTGAAGATCTTCTCGCGGCTCATCTTGTCCGGCACCACCAGCACCAGGCGATAGCCCTTCTGCTGTGCGACCAGCGCCAGGCCCAGGCCGGTATTGCCGGCGGTGCCTTCCACCAGGGTATCGCCCGGCTTGATCCGGCCGGCTTTTTCGGCGCCCTCGATCATCGACAGGCCGATGCGATCCTTGATGGAGCCGCCGGGGTTGGCGCTCTCGAGCTTGAGGAACAGCTCGCAGGCGCCGGTATCAAGGCGCTGCGCGCGCACCATCGGAGTATGTCCGATCAGTTCAAGCACACTCTGGTGGACCGTCATGGGAACTCCGTGGATGGGGCGGCGGGGCTTCGGCGCGGCGTGCGATACCGGCAAGCCGCCATGATAACCGAGCCACCCGGCGGCACGCTTTCGCAGGCCCGAAAGCACTGCGGCCCCGGACCCTTCCCGCTGCAACGGAGAAAGGCCGGGACCGCGCTTCATTTGAAACCGCAAGCTTCAGTGGATGAGGTGCGCTCGATCTGCCCACATGCGTTCCAGGCGCGCCTTGGCCAGCAGCTTCTCCTTCTTCATGCCGGCCAGGGTGACGTCATCGATGGGCAGCACGCCGATGTCGGCGTCATGCACCTTGCTGTCGAGCTGCCTGTGATGCTGATACAACCGGCGGAATTCGGCGTCCGCGTTCATCAATGCCTCGACATCCTCACGCTGCTGGTTTTCAAACATGATTTGACCTCCTCGCGAATGAACTGGCGCACGCCATGTCGCGCTGGCGCGCGCCGACGGTTGAACACATGCGAACACCCGCGACCCACGCCGGGATTCCGGAACGCAGGTGGCATTGTGCGGGGGGGATGGACGCATGGTTCAGGTCAGTAACCCGTGACGCAGGAATGCTTCACGGTGACTTGACCCTACTCTCCCCGGCAGGGCGGTGCAAGCCCGTTTGCGGGTTATGCGAAGGCGGTCAGGAAGTTGAACAAAAATCTGCAGAAACAGCATTTTACATTCGCATAACCAACCCTGCGGGAACCCGCGCCGGAGCCCCCTGCCTGCTCCAGCGGCTGGCCCCTGAATGCCACCCCGTGCGGCGCGAAACGCCGCTCAGGGACGCCTGGGGCGCTTCGGTTTTTCGTGCCTGTTCTTTTCGTGCTTGTCCGGAGCCGTCTTGGTGGACGCCTTGTCCTGCAACTCCGATCGCATGGCCTTGGCAGCCTGTGCGGCGAGCGCCGCTTCGTGACGGGCCGCCCTGGCCACCCTGCTCTGCGCCGCGGCCAGCTTCTTCGCGCGTTCCGCTTCGGCACGCGCCTGTTCGGCCGCCTGCGAGTACGCCTGCCCCTGCTGCTGCAAACGGGCGGATTCTTCCAGCGCCATCTGGTACTGCATGCGCTGACGTTCCAGCTCACGACGCGCGAGCTGAGCCTCGCGCCGGCTGTTGGCGAGCAGGATCTGGTCGTGCTCGTGATCAAGCTGAACCAGCTTCACCTGGGCGTCCTGCAATTGCGCGGCGACCTTGGCCAGGTCCACCCGCCGTTCCGCCAGATACAGGGCATGCGCACGCTCGTGCGAACCCGCCTGCGCCAACCGGGCGATCGCATCGCGCGCACGCGCCTGTTCGGCCTGGGCGTAACCGCCCATGACCGGATCGTTGGCGAGCTGGTCGAGGCTGCTGGTCAGGCGAGTGATGTCGATATCGTCCTGCCGGGCATGCACCGTCCCGAGGGCGGCCAAGGCCAGCGCGAATCCGGCAAGAACCACAGTGGCTCGTTTCATGGCTGACCTCCCGATGAGGCCGGTGCAGGCGACTGACCCGCGTCTGACGGTTGATCTGATTGTTGGTCCGGCTGTTGGCCGGTGCCCGGCAGGGTCTGGAACCCGGCGGCCGGCGCCGGCACGGCTATCGCGGACGAAGCCGGTGCCGGCATATCCGGGATCGGTGGCGGCTCCGGGGGGGCTTCCGCGCTGCCATTGTCCGCCGGGGTCGCCGACTGAGCTTGCGACAGGCTGGCAGATGCCGCCTGCTCGCCCAGTTCACGCAAGCGGGTATTTTCCTCGACCTTGCTCTGGATCTGGGCTCTTGCCGCGCCCAGTCGGGCCTTGGCCCGCGCCAGCGCGGAATCGGCGCGCGATTCCTCGGCCAGATCGGCCGCAGCGGCATACTTGCGCTCGGCCATGGCCGCCTGTGCCTGCTGGAATTTGTCCTGGGCAAAACCCAGGTCGACCGGCGCATAATCCGCGGCACCGGCATCGCGTGCCGCCTGCAGCTGGGTTTGCGCCAGATTCATCGCGTCGTTGGGCGGTGGCACCGAGGCACAACCGCCCAGCACCAGCAGCATCAAAATGACCGTTGCCGCACGAAGACGGCAAAAAGGCCCGGCCAGCGGGGAAAAGATGGGCACCGTCACATTCCTCCAAGAGTGTCGCAGCGTATTGTGAGCAGGCATAATCCACCATTGCAACGCGCACTGATACAGGGGTCATAAGTGGACATCGGTTACTTCCTCAAGCTTATGGTAGACAAGGGCGCGTCGGACATGTTCCTGTCGACCGGTGCGCCGGTGAACATCAAGGTCGAAGGCAAGCTGTATCCGCTGGGCAATACGGGGTTGCCGGGCGGCATGGTGAAGAAAATCGCCTACTCGCTGATGGACGAGGGCCAGGTGCCGCAGTTCGAGCGCAATCTCGAGCTGAACATGGCGCTGGCGGTGAAGGAAACCGGGCGCTTCCGCATCAACGTGTTCAAGCAGCGCGGCGAAGTGGGCATGGTGATCCGTGCGATCAAGAGCGAGATCCCCAGCATCGAGCAACTGCAGCTGCCGAGCATCTTCCGCGATCTGATCATGGAGCCGCGCGGCCTGATCCTGGTGGTCGGCGCCACCGGCTCGGGCAAGTCGACCACGCTGGCGGCGATGATCGATCAGCGCAACACGAACAGCCCCGGCCATATCCTCACCATCGAGGATCCGATCGAATACCTGCATCGACACAAGAAATCGATCGTCAACCAGCGCGAGGTGGGGCTGGATACCCACAGCTACGGCGATGCGCTGAAGAACGCGATGCGCGAGGCGCCGGACGTGATCATGATCGGCGAGATCCGCGACACCGACACGATGGAAGCCGCGATCGCGTTTTCCGAGACCGGCCATCTGTGCCTGGCCACGTTGCACTCCAACAATGCCGACCAGACGCTGGAGCGCATCCTCAATTTCTTCCCGGAATCGGCACACAAGAACGTGCTGATGAACCTGGCCCTGAACCTGCGCGCGGTGATCAGCCAGCGCCTGGTGATCGGCAAGGACGGACGCCGCATCCCCGCCGCCGAGGTGTTGCTCAACACCCCGCTGATCCGCGACATGATCCGTCGCGGGCAGATCCACGAGATCAAGGAAGCGATGGATCGCAGCCTGCAGGAAGGCATGCGCACGTTCGACCAGTCGCTGTACCGCCTCTACAAGGAGGGCCGCGTGGAACTGGAAGAAGCGCTCAGCAAGTCCGACTCGCGCGACGGCCTGGCGCTGAAGATCCGGCTGGCCGAGGGCGGTTCCAGCAACGCGGAACTGGCCGGCAACGACCCGTACGGCATGGAGTTCTGAGGAATGCGCGACAAGAGCATCGCGCACAGCTGCGCAGGGCCGCTTTTGCAGCTCCTTTCGATCTATGGGACGGCGATGTTTGATGAGAGCGCACCCTGTAGGAGCGACTTCAGTCGCGATGCCTTTTGCCGTATCACCGCAGAGCATCGCGACTGAAGTCGCTCCCACAAAAGCCCCCACAAGTGTCCTGCAAAGTGCCAGGAACCAGGTTATTCGAGAGATTCTCTCAGCCAGCGTCCGCCTGCGCCTCGGGCGCGGCGCGCCGAAAAGCCTCGAGTTCGCTGCAGGCCTCGTATATCCGCCGCAGCGTGGGGTAATCGTCCAGCGGCAGCTTCCGGCGCAATGCGCCGTAGAACTGCGGCACCAGGCAGGCATCGGCCAGTCCCGGGGTTTCGCCGTGGCAATAACGGCCGGTCGCCGCGTTGTCGGCCAGCATCGCCTCCAGCGCATGGAGCCCCATGGCGATCCAGTACCGCGCCCATTCGTCGCGTTGCGTCGGGTCGGCGCCGAATTGGGATTCGAGCCGGTTCAGCACGCGCAGATTGCCCAGCGGATGCGTGTCGCAGGCAATCACCATGGCCAGCGCGCGCACCCGCGCCCGCCCTCTGGCATCGGCCGGCAACAGCGGTCGCTCCGGCCGCGTCTCGTCGAGATACTCCATGATCGCCAGCGACTGGGTGAGCACCCGATCGCCATCCCGCAGGCATGGAACCATGTCTTGCGGGTTCATCTGGTGATAACCCGGCGCATGCTGCTGCCCGCCATCGCGCAGCAGGTGCACCGGTCGCGATTCGTAATCGAGGCCCTTGATGTTCAGCGCGATGCGCACGCGGTAGGCAGCGCCGGAGCGCCAGTAGTCGTAGAGCACCAACCCGGTCGTCATGAGCGATCCCCTTGCGTGAAAGGTGCCGGCAGTGCCTGCTTTCAGCAGCGGCACCGGCCAGCCGTGTTTGCATCGACGCACAGCCCACCGGACAATAGGTGGTTACCGCCTATCCTAGGAGCGTGGGCCGTAGAAACTTTGGATAGCGAGATTGGGCTATCGCCATAGGATGCGTCTATCGGAGGGTGCGCATAGTCACTCTATGCAAGCCCGACGAGAGGCGCAGCCTATGGATGAGAGCACAATCACAGCCCAAAGATTTCTGCGGCCCACGCTCCTAGGGCAACTTTCAACATATCACCGGAGTTACGCCGTGTCAGTCATCCGCATGAGCGACCTCGATTTGCGCGACCAGCGCGTGCTGATCCGCGAAGACCTGAATGTGCCGATCGACGAGCACGGCCAGATCACCTCCAGCCAGCGCCTCGATGCCGCCCTGCCGACCATCCGTGCCGCCCGCGACGCCGGTGCCCGGGTGATGGTGCTGTCGCATCTGGGACGCCCCAAGGAGGGCCGGTTCGACGCCGAATCCTCGCTGGCGCCGGTGGCGGCATGGCTGCGCGAGAAACTCGGCACGCCGGTACGGCTGGTCGCCGACTATCTCGACGGCGTCGAAGTGGCCCCCGGCGAAGTGGTGCTGCTGGAAAACTGCCGCATGAATGTCGGCGAAGGCAAGGACGACGAGACCCTGGCAAGGCGCTATGCCGCGCTGTGCGACATCTTCGTGATGGACGCGTTCGGCACCGCGCACCGCGCGCAGGCCTCCACCCACGGCGTGATCCGGTTCGCGCCGATCGCCGCGGCCGGCCCGCTGCTGAGTGCGGAACTGGACGCGCTGGGCAAGGCACTGGAGCATCCGGCGCACCCGCTGCTGGCCATCGTCGCCGGCTCCAAGGTATCGACCAAACTGACCCTGCTCGACAACCTGATCGGCAAGGTCGACCAACTGATCGTCGGCGGCGGCATCGCCAACACCTTCATCGCCGCGATGGGTCACCCGATCGGCAACTCGCTGGTCGAGATGGATCTGATCGACGCGGCGAAGAAGGCGATCGCCGACGCCAAGCGCCGTGGCGTGGAACTGCCGATGCCGGTCGACGTGGTGGTGGCGCCGGAGTTTTCCGCGCATGCCACGGCCACCATCAGGCCGGTGGATCAGGTCAGGGAGGGCGAGATGATCCTCGACATCGGGCCGCAGACCGCCATGCTCTACGCCGAACTGATCGCGAAGGCCGGCACGGTGGTGTGGAACGGCCCGGTCGGCGTGTTCGAATTCGACGCCTTCGGCAAGGGCACCGAGACGCTGGCGCGCGCGATCGCCGCTTCCTCGGCGTTCTCGATCGCCGGCGGCGGCGATACGCTGGCCGCGGTGGACAAATACGGTATCGCCGGCGAGGTCTCCTACATCTCCACCGGCGGCGGCGCCTTCCTCGAATTTCTCGAAGGCAAGGAACTGCCGGCGGTCACCGCATTGAAGGCACGCGCGAAAGGCTGACGCCTTGACGATACCGGCACCGAGAGTTCGACATGCGCGTCAACAAGTACATCAGCGAAGCCGGGCTGTGCTCGCGTCGCGAGGCGGACGAACTGCTGCTGGCCGGGCGCGTCACCATCAATGGCGAAGCCGTCACCACCGGCGCCAAGGCGCTGGACGGCGACGACGTACGGGTTGACGGCGAACGGGTGCGGGCACGCATCCTGGCGGCCACACCGGCGGCCAAGAAAGCCGTCTACATCGCGCTGAACAAGCCGGCTGGCATCACCTGCACCACCGATCCGGGCGTGGACGGCAACATCGTCGACTTCGTCGACCACCCGCAGCGGATCTTTCCGATCGGCCGGCTGGACAAGGATTCCGAAGGGCTGATCCTGCTGACCAGCAACGGCGACATCGTCAACGAGATCCTGCGCGTCGAGAACCACCACGAAAAGGAATACCTGGTCGGGGTGAACAAGGCGGTCACCGACGAGTTCCTCGCCGGCATGGCCCGTGGCGTGCGCATCCACAACCAGACGACCAGGCCCTGCCGGGTACGCCGAATCGCCAAATTCGGCTTCTCGATCGTGCTGACCCAGGGCCTGAACCGGCAGATCCGCCTGATGGCGGCGGCGTTCGGTTACCGCGTGACCCAGCTGCGCCGCGTGCGGATCGACAACGTCCGGCTGGCGCACCTGAAAGCCGGGCAATGGCGCAACCTCACCGAGGCGGAGCTGAAAGGCCTGCTGCCCGGGCGTACGCAGTGGTGATCGCGAAACCCGTGTAGGAGCCCGCTATGCCGCCGGCAGGCTTTGCAGATCCCAGCGCGGATGGACCTGCACGGTCTCGTCCTGATGCTGGCCGCCGGCCAGGCGGATCGCGCCGGCCAGCGCGATCATCGCGCCGTTGTCGGTGCAGAAATCCAGCCGCGGGAAATACACCCGGAAACCGTCTTTCGCGGCGGCCGCCGCCAGTTCGCTGCGCAAGCGCCGGTTGGCGCCGACGCCACCGGCGATCACCAGCCGCGCCGTGCCGCTCGCCTCAAGCGCACGCCTGCATTTGATGATCAGCGTGTCGACGATCGCCTCCTCGAACGCGCGGGCGATGTCCGCCCGGGTCTGTTCGCCGCGGTCGCTGGCCTGCCACGCCAGCAGCACCTGGGTCTTCAGGCCGGAAAAACTGAAATCCAGCCCTGGCCGGTCGGTCATCGGCCGCGAGAAGCGGTAGGCGCCGGCGCGCCCCTGTTCGGCCAGTTTCGCCAGCGCCGGCCCGCCGGGATACGGCAGGCCCATCATCTTGGCGGTCTTGTCGAACGCCTCGCCGGCCGCGTCGTCCAGCGTGTCGCCCAGGATCGTGTATTGGCCGATTGCCTCGACCTCGACCAGCAGCGAGTGCCCGCCGGACACCAGCAGCGCCACGAACGGCGGCTGCGGCGGGTCGTCCTCCAGCAGCGGCGCCAGCAGGTGGCCTTCCATGTGATGCACCCCGACCGCCGGCACGCCCAGCGCCCATGCCAGTGCGCGCCCGACGGACGCCCCGACCAGCAGCGCGCCGACCAGGCCGGGGCCGGCGGTATACGCCACCCCACCCAGGTCCTGCACGCGAAGCCCGGCCTCGGCCAGCGCCTCGTGGATCAGCGGCAGCAACTTGCGCACGTGATCGCGGCTGGCCAGCTCCGGCACCACGCCACCGTAGTCGGCGTGCAGTTTGATCTGGCTGTACAGGGTATGTGCCAGCAGGCCACGGCCAGGCGACCCCGGCTCCCAGCGCAACAGCGCCACGCCGGTCTCGTCGCAGGAGGTCTCGATACCCAGGATCGGCTTGTCCAGGGCAGGCTTTGAAAATTCGGTGATAGGCACGCTATACTTCCCTGCTCGACATATTCAACAGTCCCATTTTCAACAGCCCCGCCTCCGCGGGCAGATTACCACTCGGAGTTTCCATGCCCAACGTAAAAGTTCGCGAGAACGAGCCGTTCGAGATTGCTCTGCGTCGTTTCAAGCGTACCTGCGAAAAGGCCGGCGTACTCGCTGAAACGCGCAAGCGCGAGTTCTACGAAAAGCCGACCCAGGAGCGCAAGCGCAAGCGCGCCGCCGCGGTGAAGCGTCACCTGCGCCGTCTGTCGCGCGACGTTTCGCGCAAAGTGCGGATGTACTGAGTACCGACGTACTGAGTTTCCCGATCCGCTTCGGCGGATCACCGGCGTCTCGGCGCCGCAACGGAAACGGGGCAGGCGCGGACTCGCGCTGCTGCCGCCCAAGCACTCGGATTCGAACAGGCCGGTGTTGTCCCCAGGGCAACGCCGGCCTTGTCGTTTCCGTAAAATGGATTTCCCCGAACACCCCACCTTGCGCTCTCAAGAGGTTCCCGCCATGACACTCAGGCAGCAGCTCACCGAAGACATGAAAAACGCCATGCGCGGCGGCGACAAGGACCGGCTGGGGGTGATCCGGCTGATGCTGGCGGCGATCAAGCAGCGCGAAGTGGACGAGCGAATCGAGCTGGACGACGTGCAGGTCCTCACCACGCTGGAAAAAATGCTCAAGCAGCGGCGCGATTCGGTGAGCCAGTTCGATGCCGCCGGACGCGAGGACCTTTCCGCGATCGAGCGCGCCGAGATGGCGGTGATCGAAACCTACCTGCCGACCAAGCTGAACGAGGCGGAGATCGATGCGCTGATCGACGCCGCCATCAGCGACACCGGCGCCAGCTCGGCGCGCGACATGGGCAAGGTGGTTGCCGCGGTGAAGGCCAAGGCCGCCGGTCGCGCCGACATGGCCGTGGTCTCGGGCAAGATCAAGGCGCGCCTGGCAGGCTGACACCTTACGGCGCCGCAACTGCTCGGCCCGGACGGCAACGAGCCCCCGGCATCCGCCCTGCCCGTCGGCGGCCCAATGCATCGGGTTCACGTCTGCCCCGCTACAACAACGGCTCACGGTCCGCCCTTGCCCACCGCACGGACCATTCGTCGCCGCCGGAGAAGCACATGCTGAAATGGGCCATCGTCTTTGCGATCGTTTCGATCATTTCCGGCTGGCTCGGCTTCGGTGGGGTTGCTGGCGCCTCCGCCACGATATCCAAGGTGCTTTTTGTCTGCTTTCTGATCCTGTTCGCGCTGGCCATGCTGGTCGTGATCGGCATATTCCACATTTTCTAGCAAGGTCAGTCCGGCGCATGCGTCAGCTAGACTAGTGCGCCTATGCGCGGCCTGATTCCCGACAGTTTCATCGATGAACTGCTTGCCCGCGTCGACATCGTCGACGTGATCGAGCGGCGCGTGCCGCTGAAGAAGGCCGGGCGCGAATGGACCGCCTGCTGCCCGTTCCACAACGAGCGCACGCCGTCGTTCTACGTGAGCCCGGCCAAGCAGTTCTTCCACTGCTTCGGCTGCGGGGTGAGCGGCAGCGCAATCAAGTTCCTGATGGATTTCGACCGCCTGGAATTTCCCGACGCGGTCGAGGAACTGGCGCAGACGGTGGGCCTGAAGGTACCCCGCGAAGGCGGTCGCGAAGCGGCGCCGCGCGAGGACAGGACCGACCTGTACACGCTGCTGGACGACGCCGCCCGCTGGTACGAAAACGAGCTGCCGCGCAGCCCGGAAGCCCAGGCCTACTGCAAGCAGCGCGGACTGGACGCCGAGACGATCCAGCGCTTCCGCCTCGGCTGGGCGCCGGCCGGCTACGACGGCGTGATCAAGTCGCTGGGCAACAGTGCGCGGCGCATGGAGCTGCTCACCGAGGCCGGCATGGTGGCCAGCAGCGAGCAAGGCCGCAAGTACGACCGCTTCCGCGAGCGGTTGATGTTCCCGATCCTCGATCGCCGCGGCCGCGTGATCGCATTCGGCGGCAGGATCATTTCCAGCGCGCCTCCTGCGCGCGAAGATCAAGAAGCGGGCATCCATGCCCGCACTCCTCAACAAGGCTCATCCCCAAAGTACCTCAATTCTCCGGAAACTCCGCTGTTCCACAAGGGCCGCGAGCTGTTCGCGCTGTGGCAGGTCAAGCAGGCCAACCAGAATCTGGTGCGGATCGTGGTGGTCGAGGGCTACATGGACGTGATTGCGCTGCACCAGGCCGGCCTGCCGATCGCGGTGGCCACGCTGGGCACCGCGACCACGCCGGAGCACACCGAGATACTGTTCCGTGCCGCGCCGGACGTGGTGTTCTGCTTCGATGGCGACCGCGCCGGCCGTGCCGCGGCATGGAAGGCGCTGGAATCGGCGCTGCCGCGGCTGCGCGACGGACGCCAGGCGTACTTTCTGTTCCTGCCCGACGGCGAGGATCCGGATTCGCTGGTGCGCAAGGAGGGCAAGCCGGGCTTCGAGCAGCGCATCAAGGAGGCGATGCCGCTGTCGGACTATTTCTTCGGCGAGTTGTCGCACGACGTGGACATGGGCAGCCTGGACGGCCGCGCGCGCCTGGCCGAACGCGCCCGCCCCCTGCTCGCGAAGCTGCCCGACGGCGCATTCCGCGACCTGATGGCGCAGGAGCTGGAGAAGCGCAGCGGCGCCCGTGCGATGCTGCAAGCGGAGCCCTCGGCCCATCGTGCGATGCAGCGTCCGGTGGCCGTGCAGCGATCGCTGGTGCGCAGCGCGATCGCCCTGCTGCTGGCGCAGCCCGGACTGGCCGATCAGGTGGAAAAACCCTATCGCTTCCTGCGCCTGGACAAACCAGGCGTGGCGTTGCTCGCCGAACTGCTGGACATCGCGCGCGCGCGGCCGGGGATCAATCCCGCCATGCTGATCGAGCACTTCGCCGAACGGCCGGAATACCCCTCGCTGCACAAGCTGATGGCGGCGACGGCGGTGGGCGAACCCGAAAACCAGCGTACCGAGTTCTTCGACGCGTTGGCGCGAATGGACGCCCAGGCCACCAGCCAGCGTCGCGACGCATTGACTGCCAAGAGCCGCCAGGGTCCGCTGGACGACGCCGAAAAAACCGAGCTGCGCGAACTGCTGGCCGCGCGCACGCGGCCACCGGCCGCTTCGGCCTGAACATGACGGCTTGCCGCATGCCAGGACGCGACCTGCGTCATCCTGTCCCGCCGGTCGCCAAGCGCAATCCGGCCGTGGGATCATTCCCCGCCGCGACAGCGCAGGCTTCGCATGACGCGCAAGGATTTCGATGGATCTGCTGCAGCAACTGATCACGATCTTCGCCGAGAACGGATACATCGCGGTATTCATCGCGTTGATGATCTGCGGTGCGGGCCTGCCGTTGCCGGAGGACATCACCCTGGTGGCCGGCGGCGTCATCGCCGGGCTCGGCTACGCGAACGTGCATACGATGTTCGCGCTGTCGATGTTCGGCGTGCTGCTGGGCGATGCCGGCATCTTCCTGCTCGGTCACCATTACGGCGCGCGCATGCTGAAATGGCGGCTGGTGGCGCATGTGCTGACGCCCTCACGCTACGCCAGCGTGCAACACAAGTTCGACCGCTACGGCAACCGCATGCTGTTTTTCGCGCGATTCCTGCCCGGCATGCGCACCACGATTTACGTCACCGCGGGCACCACGCACCGGGTGTCGTTCCTGCGCTTTCTGCTGATCGACACGCTCGCCGCGCTGATCAGCGTGCCGATCTGGGTCTACCTGGGATATTTCGGCGCCAACAACCACGATTGGTTGATCAAGTGGCTGCATCGCGGGCAGGTCAGCCTGTGGCTCGCCGTCGGCATCATCGTGCTGGCGCTGCTGTTGCTGTGGTGGCGGCATCACCGCCGCATGCATGCCGCAGCAAGCGACGACTGAACCGTTTTCACGCGAACCCGCCTCCATGCCCTTGCTGCGCCGCTTGCGCCCTGACAATTTCACCCTCGCCCTGCTTGCTACCGTGCTGCTGGCCTCGCTGCTGCCTTGCCGCGGCGAGGCGGCGCGCATCTTCGGCTGGGCGACCAACGCGGCGATCGCGCTGCTGTTTTTCCTGCACGGCGCCAAGCTGCCGCGCACGGCCATCGTGCAGGGCATGGCGCACTGGCGGCTGCATCTGACCGTGTTCGCCAGCACCTTCGTGCTGTTTCCGCTGTTCGGGCTGGCGCTGCAACCGTTGGGCCATGCGTTGCTGACGCCGCAGCTGTATCTGGGCGTGCTGTTCGTCTGCACGCTTCCCTCGACCGTGCAGTCGTCGATCGCGTTCACCTCGATCGCCGGCGGCAATGTGCCGGCGGCGGTGGTCAGCGCCTCGATGTCGAACCTGTTCGGCATCGTGCTGACGCCGCTGCTGGTGGGCCTGCTGCTGGCCAGCCATGGCCAGGGCAGCGCGTCGTGGCATGCGGTGCTGGAAATCGTGCTGCAGCTGCTGCTGCCGTTCGCAATGGGCCATGTTGCGCGACGCTGGATCGGCGCCTTCGTCGACGGTCACCGGCCGCTGCTCGGCTTTGTCGATCAGGGCACGATCCTGCTGGTGGTGTACACCGCGTTCGGCGCGGCCGTGGTCGAGGGACTGTGGCGCCACACGCCGCCACTGGCGCTGCTGGCCACCCTGGCGATCGACGGCTTGCTGCTGGCCGCGGTGATGTTGACCCTGCACTGGAGTTCGCGGCGGCTGGGTTTTGTGCGCGAGGATCGCATCACGATCTTTTTCTGCGGCTCCAAGAAGAGCCTTGCCAGCGGCATCCCGATGGCGAAGATCCTGTTCGCCGGCCAGCTCGGCGGCCTCGGCGCGCTGGTGCTGCCGCTGATGATCTTTCACCAGCTGCAGCTGATGGTATGCGCCGTGGTGGCGCGCCGCTATGCGGCGCAAGGTCGGCGCATCGTCGCTGAAGACCGCCGCGAAGCCGACTGAGCCAGCCGCCGGATCGTCGTAGGAGCGCACCTTGTGCGCGAATGCCTTTGTGGGAGATTCCGTAGGAGCCCGCTTGCGGGCGATGCCTTACTTTCGGGACTCGCAAGAGCATCGCCCGCAAGCGGGCTCCTACAAAAATGCAAAGCATTCGCGCACAGGGTGCGCTCCTGCAGCTACAGCCAGCGTCCGTGATAGCGCCGCATGTAGATCAGCTTCATCAGCTGGGTCAGCACGCAGTAACTGGTCAGGGTCAGCGCCAGCCACGCGAAATACATCGGCGGCAGCGGCATCATGCCGATCTTCGCACCCAGTGCGCTGAACGGGATCAGCATGCCGACAAGGATCACCGCGATGGTCAGCGCCAGCACCGGTGCCGCCGCCACGCTCTGCAGGAACGGGATCCGGCGGGTACGGATCATGTGCACGATCAGGGTCTGCGACAGCAGGCCCTCGATGAACCAACCGGACTGGAACAGTGCCTGGTGCGCCTTCGAGTTGGCCCCGAAGTAGTGCCACATCAGCCAGAACGTGGTGATGTCGAAGATCGAGCTGACCGGACCGATCCACACCATGAAGTGCCCGATGTCGCCGGCATCCCACTTGCGCGGCTTGCGCACGTATTCGTCGTCCATGCGGTCGAACGGGATCGACAGTTGCGAGATGTCGTACAGCAGGTTCTGCACCAGGATCTGCAGCGGCAGCATCGGCAGGAACGGCAGGAATGCGCTGGCCACCAGCACGCTGAACACGTTGCCGAAGTTCGAGCTGGCGGTCATCTTGATGTACTTCATGATGTTGCCGAAGGTGATCCGGCCCTCGATCACGCCCTCCTCCAGCACCATCAGGTTCTTTTCCAGCAGGATGATGTCGGCCGACTCCTTGGCGATGTCGGTGGCGGTATCCACCGAGATGCCGACATCGGCGTCGTGCAGTGCCGGTGCGTCGTTGATGCCGTCGCCGAGAAAGCCCACCGTGTGGCCCTGCCGCTGCAGCGAGCGCACCACGCGGGCCTTCTGCAGCGGGGACATCTTGGCGAATATCGTGACCCGTGCCACCAGCGTATCGAGTGCGGCATCGTCGAGCGACTCGATGTCCCTGCCCTGCACCGAATGGGTCACGTCCAGCCCGACCTCGCGGCAGATCTTGCGGGTCACCGCCTCGTTGTCGCCGGTGATCACCTTCACCGCGACTCCGTGCTGGTTCAGTGCCTGGATCGCGGTGGCCGCCGAGTCCTTCGGCGGGTCGAGAAACGCCAGACAGCCGACCGCGATCAGCCCGCCTTCGTCGGCCACGCTGTACGGACGCTCATGCGCCGGCTCGCGCCGCATCGCGACCACCAGCACGCGCAGGCCATCATCGTTGAGCCGATGGGTCATCGCCTTGATTTCCCGGCGCCGCTCATCGGTCATCGGCGTGGTGACATCGCCGGTGCGGGCAAACGCGCAGATCGACAGCATCTCCTCGACCGCGCCCTTGCAGATCAGCAGATGCTCGCCTGCGCCATCGGCGACCACCACCGACATGCGCCGGCGCTGGAAATCGAACGGGATCTCGTCGACCACCCGATAGCGCATCGCCGCCGATTCCAGGTCCTTGTGCGCCAGCACCGCCTTGTCCATCAGGTTCTTCAGGCCGGTCTGGAAACGGCTGTTGAGATAACCGTATTCCAGCGCCTCGTCGGACTCCTCGCCATCCAGGTCGAGATGGCGTTCCAGCACGATCTTGTCCAGCGTCAGCGTGCCGGTCTTGTCGGTGCATAGCACGTCCATCGCGCCGAAGTTCTGGATCGCGTTCAGCCGCTTCACCACCACCTTGCGCCGGGACATCGCCAATGCCCCCTTGGCCAGGTTCGCGGTGACGATCAACGGCAGCATTTCGGGGGTGAGGCCCACCGCCACCGACAGCGCGAACAGGAACGCCTCGGTCCAGTCGTGCTTGTTGAAGCCGTTGATCAGGAACACCACCGGCACCATCACCGCCATGAAACGGATCAGCAGCCAGCTGACGCTGCGGATGCCGCGGTCGAAACTGGTCTGCACGCGCTGCCCGCTCATGCTGTGCGCCAGCGAACCCAGATAGCTGCGCGCACCGGTCGCCACCACCACGGCGGTGGCGGTGCCGCTGACCACGTTGGTGCCCATGTAGCAGACGGTGGAAAGATCGAGCGGGTTGCCGCCATCCCGCCCCGCGTCACGATCAGCGTGGGGGACGTTCGCCGGCGCGGCCTTTTCCACCGGCAGCGATTCGCCGGTGAGGATCGCCTGGCTGATGAACAGGTCCTTCGCACTGAGCAGACGCAGGTCCGCCGGCACCATGTCGCCGGCCCCCAGGTGCACGATGTCCCCGGTCACCAGCTCGATCACTGGCACCTCGATCTGCTCGCTGTGCCCGTCCGACGCCTGCCGCACCACCGTGGCGGTATTGCGCACCATCGCCTTGAGCTTCTCGGCGGCGCGCGAGGAGCGGTATTCCTGGCTGAAACTCAGCAGCACGCTGATCGTCACCATCACCGCAACGATGGTCGGACCGGTCAGATCGCCGCCATCGGTAAACAGCTGCACGCCGGCCAGCACCAGCAGCACGATGATGAACGGGTTCTTGAAGGCCTGCAGCAGCTGCATCGCCCAGTGCGGCGGCTTCTCGTGCGATACCTCGTTGAGGCCGTCGCGATGCAGTCGTTCGGCAATCTGTTCCTCGTCGAGACCGCTCGGCGTGGTCTGCAGCGCAGCCAGCAATTCCGCATTGCGACGAAAAGCCTCCGCCGCCACGGCGACGCGCGGCGGTACCGGCGCAGCCTTGCCCGGCGCCTGGATCGATTGCTTGCTCATGAGTCGCTACCGTTGCTTCGATGAGGTCCATGCCACTGCGGCGTGACGGCCGGCACGACCCGGGCTGTTATGGCTTGCGGCCGTCCGGACGTCTTTTCGGCGGGGACGGCAAGACGCACCCACACCCGGCTGGCGCAGGCTAGGAGCGTGGGCGGTAGAAACGTTCGCGGCGAAAAGTCCTCCGCGCGAGGACAGTTTTTCGGCGATTTGCCGGCCCATAGTGGTTCTATGGGCCAAAAAGCGACGGAAAAATGGACCGCGCGGAGGGCTTTGCAGCCCGAATGGCTTCTACCGTCCACGCTCCTAGGCCACCCGGTGGGCGAAAACGCACTTCAGTGACTTGATACCAGACAGAGATGACGCGGCGGCGGCAGCGTCGACGTGGCCGCCACAGGGGCACTGGCGACGGCCGGGATGCCGCCATCGGCCGGATCATTGGATCCTGGCGTGGACAACGGCAGCGGTACGGTCACGGCATAGCCGAGGGCCCGCGCATCGCGCCGGCCGGACAACAGTCGGCGGCCAGCGGCACGCAGACGAATGAAATCGTGAAGGAGCTTCATCGGCCCATCTCCTCGTAACGACGCCAACGGCGTCGTCGAGGGTGGGCCGGATTTCCCTAGTCGAGGAAAGTACCAGCCGACCGCAGGCGGTCGCCGCAAGCGTTCAACTTGTCATGTGGCGCCGGCATCCGAAGCGAGCGGATGTCGACGTTGCAACTAGGGTAAACGTCCATATGCCTTGATTTGTCAGGACTGGGAGCCGGTAGTGCAGTGCACCAACCAGCGTGTGCATTTTGCTGTGCCGACGCGCTGGAGTCAACGCCTGATAGCGGCTTCGTCGAGAAATTTCGATCGCGCACCCGCGGTCGGCTGGATGATGCGTGCCGGCGCCGGATGCCGCCTGAGCCGTCGCCGCCTTACAAGCTGCGCTGAAACACCAGCCCCTGCTGCACCATCGGGCCGACCAGCCAGTGATCCGCCAGCAGGAAAGCGAACAGCGCCATCAGATACACGATCGAATAACTGAACACCTTCATCGCGAAAAGCTCGTCCGGCGGGTTCAGCAGCCGCACGGCGTAATACAGGAAGCCCGCACCCAGCACCACCGCACCGCCGAGATAGATCAGGCCGCTCATTCCGGTCAGTGCCGGCAGCAGCGTCACCAGCACCAGCAGCACCGTGTAGAACAGCACATGCCAGCGGGTATAGACCACGCCATGGGTCACCGGCAGCATCGGCACATGGGCGCGGGCATAGTCGTCCCGGCGAAAGATCGCCAGTGCCCAGAAGTGCGGCGGTGTCCACACGAAGATGATCAGGCACAACTGCAGCGCGAACGGGTGCAACGCGTCGGTCACCGCCGTCCAGCCCAGCACCGGCGGTATCGCGCCGGCCAGCCCACCGATCACGATGTTCTGTGGCGTCGCGCGTTTCAGGTACGCGGTGTAGACCAGCGCGTAGCCGATCAACCCGCCGAGGGTGAGTCCGGCCGTGAGCCGATTGACCAGCAGGCCCAGCACCAGCATCGAGCCGATGCCCAGCAGGATCGCAAACACCAGCACCTGCCGCGGCGTCAGTCGGCCCGTGGCCAGCGGACGCCGCGCCGTGCGGACCATCAGCTTGTCGATGCGCTCATCGATCAGGTGGTTGAAGGCGGCGGCCGAACCGGAGGCCATCCAGATGCCCAGCGTGCCGAACACCAGTGCCCGCCACGGCGGGATCCCCGGCACCGCCAGGAACATGCCGATCACCGCACAGAACACCAGCAGCGCGACGACGCGCGGCTTGGTCAATTGCAGGTATTCCCGTACCAGGCTCATTCTGGCGCCGCCACGTCGTCGGCTTCGCCGGCTCCATCATGCCGCCGCTGCGTGCGGGCCAGCGTGGCCAGCAGGGTGAACAGCAACAAAGCGGCCATGCCGTTGTGCGCCGTGGCCACCGGCAGCGGCAGTCCGAGATACACATTGCCGATGCCCAGCAGCAGCTGGCTCACCAGCGCCAGCGCGATCGCGATGCCGTAACCGCGCAGGCCGCGCCTGGCGGCCCTGAGCGCCAGCCAGCCGAGATAGACGGCCACTACCAGCGCGCCGAGCCGGTGCGTGATCTGGATCGCGCTGCGCGCGGCCATGTCCAGCACGCCCCCTTCGTAGTTCACGCCAATGGCGCGCCAGGGCACAAAAGCCTGATGGAAATCCGTCGCCGGCAGCCACTGGCCCAGGCATTGCGGGAACGAGCCGGGTCCGTAGCCGCACGCCAGTGCCGCATAGTTGGACGAGGTCCAGCCACCCAGGGCGATCTGGCAAGCCAGCAGCACGATGCCGATCGCCACCCACCGACGCAGGTCCGCCAGGCGTTCGTCTGTCGCGCCCACCCCGGCAAACCGCAGCGCGGCATACGCCAGCAACGCAAAGGTGGCCATGCCGCCGAGCAGATGGCCCATGACCACCATCGGCTTGAGCAACAGGGTCACCGTCCACATGCCCAGCATCGCCTGGAAAATGATCACTGCCAACGCCAGCACGCAGATCTTCCATGCAGCCGGCCGTTTCAGCCCGATCGCCGCCCACAGCGGCAGCGCAATCGCGCATGCCGCCAGCAACGACGACCAGCGATGTTCGCCATGCATGTACAGGCTCACCCCGGCCACCGCGAACGCCGCCCCGGTCATGACCGCCAGCCGCGCAGCACGCTTGCGCCAGCTGGCCAGCAGCGCCAGCACCAGCACCATCACGCCGAGCGTACCGGCCAGAAAGCGATGCACCTGCTCGCGCCAGGCTTTGTGCGTTTCGAACGGACGTTGCGGAAATGCCGCATCGGCGCGGGCAATTTCGTGCGCGTGTTCGGGCCAGGTCACCTGGCCGTAGCAGGTCGGCCAGTCCGGACAGGACAAACCCGCGTTGGACAGCCGCACGAACGCACCGAACATCACCAGCCCGAGTGCAAACACCGCCGCGAGCAGCGAAAGGCCTCGCAGTACCTTGAACGATCGGGACGACATCAGCGGATCACCTTCTGCAGATCGCGAAGCAGGCCGGCAACATCAAAACCGGCCGGATATTGCGACAGCGCGGTGCCGTCGGATTCCACCAGCACCGCACTGACACTGTCCGGGGCGGCCGGCCGGTAACCGGCGAGCTTGCCGTCGACATCGTCGCCCAGCTGCCAGTAGTTCGTCATGGCCTTGCGCTCGGCAGCATCGGCCGGCGGCGTACCCAGATAGAGCAGGCGCAGACGCGACTGGTTGCGATTGAGCATGACCCGCGCCTTGGCCATCCCGGTCAGCGCAGCGAGGCAATGCACGGCGCAATCGGGTCCGGCCAGCGCGATCAGGGTCATCCGCGGTTTGCTGTCGCGCCACGGATACGGCTGGCCGTTCGCCAGCTGCACGCGCAGCTTTTCGGCAACGAAATTGCGTTGCGGCAGGATCGGCTGGCCATTGGCCTTGCCCGTGGGTTGCCAACCGCCGAACACGAGCAGTCCGGCAACGATGAACGGCGCGGCAAACACCAGCGCGATCAACAGCAGGGCGCGGCGGCTCTTGCGCAACTTGGCGGAATCAACTGTATTCATCGGCATTCATCGCTTGGCATGTTCACGGTTTGCGCGGGTCGCGCTTGCGATGCACCACCAGCAGGATCACCACGGCGGCAACGGCAAAGGAGAACCACTGGAAGGCATAGGCACGATGCCGCGCCGGCGGCATCGTGGAAAAGTCGAAGGTGTGCTCGCGCACGTAGCCCGAGGCCGGTTCGGCATCCAGCGCCAGCACCCGCGGATACAGCGGGCGGCCCAGGTCGTGGGCGATCTCGGCCGGATCCAGGAAGATGCTGTCCTTCGGCCAGCGGGTTTGCCGCGCCAGTGCATTGCCGCCCATCTCGATGCCGGTCGGAGGCGGCGGCACGTATGATCCCTGAAGATCGACATCGCCTGCCGGCAGCGGCGGCAACCGCGGCTTCTGTCCCGTGCCATTGCCCGGCAGGAAACCCAGGTCAACCAGCAGCAATCGGCGCTGTCCGGGCAACTCCAGCGGCGCGAATACTTCCACCCCGCCGCGCTCATCGTGCTTGGGGTTGTCCAGCAGGTAGCGGCGATCGGCAAGATATTGACCGCGTACCCTTACTCGCGGAAAGCTGCCGGCCGGCGGCGTTCCGGCCACCTTGGCGAAGTCCTGCAGCGGCGCGGATGACGATGCGGCATACCGTCGCAGAAGTGCTTCCTTGTAATCGGCGCGATGCAGCTGCCAGACGCCCAAACGCATGAACAGCAAGGCCCCAGCCGCTGTCAGCAGCAACGCCCACCAGGACGGACGGCGAAATCCGCTCACGCGGAGTGCCCGCTGACGGTAGCTATACTGCCCTTATCGAAATCGATCGGATCAATCACGTGGAAACCATCTACAAATATGCGCTGGTGGGGTTGCTGCTGGTGGTGATCTTCAGCCTCGGCCAGGCACTGTTTTTCATGATGACCGACAAGGATAACGACAAGCGCACGGTATGGGCATTGACTCGCCGCATCGGCCTGTCGCTGCTGCTGATCGGCATGGTCGTGTTCGGCATCTGGATGGGTTGGCTGCATCCGCACGACGTTGGCCAGTAATTGTACCCGGCCACAACGGCCACTGCGCCCTGCCCGTGACAAATCCCGCCTGACCAGCCGCTGACGCCGAAGCCGCCGCCGTACCGCATCGCCGACTGCAGCAGCCCCACGCCCGGATGACCATCGGTCCTCAGCCCTCGCAACACAAAGCCCGCCGATGGCGGGCTTTGTGTTTTCCGAGCCGCTGACGGCTCAGAGAATGTAGACGAACATGAAAAGGCAGAGCCAGACCACATCGACGAAGTGCCAGTACCACGCCACCGCTTCGAAGCCGAAATGGTGCTCCTTGCTGAAGTGGCCCTTCAGCACACGGAACCAGATCACCGACAGCATGATGGTGCCCAGCGTCACGTGCAGGCCATGGAACCCGGTCAGCAGGAAGAAGGTGGCGCCGTAGACACCGCTGTGCAGGGTCAGGTTGAGTTCGCGATAAGCCTCGATGTACTCGTGTGCCTGGAAGTTCAGGAACAGTGCGCCCAGCAGCACGGTCATGCCCAGGAACACCAGGATCTTGCCGCGGTGCCCTGCGCGCAGCGCATGATGGGCAATCGTGATGGTGACGCTGGAGCTGAGCAGGATCAGCGTATTGAGCAATGGCAGCCCCCACGCGGCGACGGTGCTGAAGCTGCCGCCCACATGCGCCGGACCGTTGCCGCCGTTGGCGCCCCACGACGCCGCGTAATTGCTCCACAGAAACTGATGGGTCAATGCGCCATGACCCTCGCCGCCGAGCCACGGCACCGAGAACATGCGGATGTAGAACAGCGCGCCGAAGAACGCGCCGAAGAACATCACCTCGGAGAAGATGAACCACATCATGCCCATGCGGAACGAGGTATCCACCTGGCTGTTGTAGCGACCGGACAGCGACTCGTTGATCACCGAGCGGAACCAGCCGAAGAACATGGCCAGCACGCCGATCACACCAACGGCAAGTACGCTCTTGCCGAAACCGGACTGGCCGGGTTCCGCATTCAGCCAGTGTGCGGCGCCATACATGGTGGTGAACATGACCACCGCGGCCACGAACGGCCAGAAACTCTTGGCCGGAACAAAGTAAGCGTCGTGCTGCTGACCCATGGTGAGACCCCGTGGATTTCTCTTGATGACTTTTGCCCCGCCGTGTCGCTCGGGGAACTGCATGCCGATCGACCAAACCCGACCGGTTGAAGGAAAACGTCTTGCGCCCGCGAAAAACCCTGCGGTAAAACTATTATTTCATCAGCAGGATCTGCAGGAACGACAGCAGGAAGAACGTCACCACTACCCCGACAAGTATCGTCACGGTGCGGCGCACCCCTTTCCTGCTGTCAACCATGCTGTGCCCTGTTTTCTGCTGCATCATGTCGATTGGCTTTCCCCGGCTGCGCCCCGCCGTGCACGGGCGGAGCATTGTGCTGGACGATCAGGCGTTCACGTTGCCGTGGGCCAGTTCCTCGTCATGAATGATCGGCGGAACGTCGAACGTATGGTGCGGGGCCGGCGAGGGCACCGTCCATTCCAGACCCTTGGCACCTTCCCACGCGCGTTCCGCAGCCTTCTTCTTCGAGAAGAACACGCAATGGATCAGCACGCCCAGGAAGATCAGCTGCGAGGCGCCGAACAGGAAGCCACCGATCGAGCTGATCATGTTGAAGTTGGCGAACGCCACGTTGTAGTCGGGAATGCGCCGCGGCATGCCGGCCAGGCCCAGGAAGTGCA